>Ga0209634_1000554_pt1 | contig 29061 bp, 23 predicted proteins | sample LinPmetageLP40_FD_184043 | JGI IMG/M metagenome (GOLD analysis project Ga0209634, IMG submission 184043) | Marine viral communities from the Pacific Ocean - LP-40 (SPAdes) (version 2) | ecosystem: Environmental > Aquatic > Marine > Oceanic | place: Pacific Ocean | collected 2010-08-26 | reverse complement strand
AGTTGCCTAACGGCACGATACCTCATGAGTGGACGAGGTACGCCGTCATTGACCCCGGACACGCAGTCACTGCAATCCTATTTGCGGCTGTTCCCCCCGACGAATCGTTCGTCCTGTGCTATGATCAATTGTACCTACGCCAGTGCAACGCCACAATATTCGGAAAGAGGTTTACCGAAAAGGTTCGTGATTGGCACTTCCATGCGTTTATAATCGATGCTCATGGTGCGAGGCTCAGAGACCTTGGTAGTGGTAGATTGCCTTCAGAGCAGTACACAGAACAACTTGTTAAGAATGGGGTGCGATCCGAGATTACTGGGGCTAGTTTTTTGGCGGGCTGCGATGACATACAAGCACGTACCGAGTCTACCCGAGTATCGCTACACATTAAGCCGGAAGGTAAGCCTACTCTCAGAGTCTTAGAAAACTCCTGCCCGGATTTAGTCAGGGAACTCAAAAGATACAGGAAACTGGTCAATTACATATCTGGTACGCCTATTGTCACGGACAAGCCAAATGCAAAAGGCGAGGTACATTTGTGCCAATGTCTTGAGTATTTGTGTGCATATCGCCCACATTACCATGCACCACCAATTCGTAACGGCGAGAAGGAGCCTTGGTGGGTAAAATGGCAGCATGAAAGAAAGAAGAGACAGGGGCAAGGTGACCCCGGTCATGTTTACTTAGGGCCGCAAGGAGGAAATGATGAGTACAGTTGAGACAAAGAAATGGACAATGCCTATCCCAAACATTGGAGATGTGGTGTTGTTCAGTTCGGACTGGCAAACCTTTAAGAACCCACAGATAGGTTTTGTAGCATCTAAGCCGGGTGATACGACCATAAGCATTCTGACGTTCTCGCCCGCAGGTTTTGCCACGGTTCATTCGTCTGCCCATCACAGAGATGACCCAGCATTGCAGGGAGATCATGGATGGGAAGACCTTGGGGCGTGGGATTTTGCAACGATAACTAAAACATACCGCGACTTAACTTCAGGGGTGAGCAGTGGACGAACAAAGCCTACCAAGTAACAACCCACTTAAGCAGTGCGTGACAACTTGGGTTAAAAAACTCAAGGCTGCTCAGAAATATAAAAAACCGTTTGATGACGTTGCTAAAGAAGCAAGTCAGTTCTATGACGGCGATCACAACTGGATGTGGAAGGACTCGTATTCACGGGGTGAGCGAGGGTACAATTCAAACATTGCACCCCCCGCGTTCCGCATGCAGTTGAACAAGGTCTTTGAGTTAGTCGATTTGTTTGGGAGCGTCATATACCACAGAAACCCTGTGCGTACAGTGACGGTAATGGATGCCCACGACACAGACCTTGGTCAACTTGGCTTAGATGAGCCTTCAGGTGAAATGGGTCAGCCGTCACCTGATCAGATGGCGATTATGCAGACTGTCAAGAACGAAGAAGACGAAAGGCAGTCAAGGCAAAATGCAGCAAAACTCCTAAGCAGTTACTTAAACTGGAGTCCTGTTGAACTAGACCTAAAGAAGCAGGCACGTAAAGTTGTCAACGAGGCAATGATAAAAGGTGCCGGTGTATTCTGGACAGAGATGGTTTCTGTGGATGTGTCTGCTAACGAAGAGCAGCCAGCCATGAAGATGGTTGGTTCGTTTTACGACACAGTAGATAACCTTCTCATTGATCCTGATTTTGATAATGAAGACGACATGCTTTGGTGTGCAAAGAAATGTTGCAGGCCAGTGCAGGAGGTAGCCGCAACTTACGGAATACCAGAAGAAGCCCTGCGAAAGCATATTGACGACAACACAAGCACTCTGGGTAAGGAGTACAAGGGCAGAAGGAAGAAGAGGGACACCACTAATAATCTCGTTACGTTCTATAAGATATGGAGCAAGACTGGAATGGGTGATCGGTTCAAGGATAGCCCTAAAGAAAATAAGGGATTCTTTGATTCTGTCGGCAGGTATTGCTACTTAGTAGTATGCGAAGGTGTTCCTTATCCTCTGAATATGCCGCCTTCTATTCTTGAAGAAGAAGTTGATGAGACCGGATTGCCACCAAGCCTTACATCAAGGGTATCGTGGCCTATACCGTTCTACGCAGACCCGCAAGGATGGCCCTTTACGATGCTCGCGTTTCATCGCAAGCCCGGACATTCTTGGCCGATTAGCCATATCAAACCAGCAATTGGTGAACTCAGGCTACTTAACTGGTGCTTCTCGTTTCTGGCTACACGTATTGCAACTAGTTGCGAAACAGTTGTTGCTGTTCAAAAGGCAGCCGACCAAGATATTAAAGACAAGTTGCTTGCTCCTTCAGAGGGCGGGTTCAAGATAATTGAACTGTCTGAGTTGCTCGGCAGGCGAGTTGAGGACGTTGTGTCTGTGTTCCAGATGCCACAGGTAAACAAAGACCTGTGGGATATTATCCAAGCAATTCTAGATCAGTTTGCACAGCGTACTGGTTTGTCGGAATTAGTATTTGGTTACACTCGTGCGCAATTCCGAAGTGCTGCTGAAGCACAAATTAAAAACGAAAACATTTCTATTCGGCCAGATAACATGGCGAATGAGTTAGAGGACTGCATGAGTCTTCTTGCTAGAAGGGAAGCACTTGCGGCAAGATGGCTTCTTGAACCTCAAGATGTTCAGCCAGTTCTCGGTGCAATGGGTGCTGCTGCTTGGTATCAGACTATTTCTAAAAGAGACATAGTGGCTTTAACCCGAGAGTTGCTCTTCCGAGTTGAAGCCGGGTCTGCCCGAAAACCAAATAAATCGAGCCGTGTTGAACAAATGCAGATGGCTGTACAAACACTCGGGCCTATTCTCAGCCAGTTAGCAGGCTCAGGTATTACGGAACCGTTTAACTCATTAATGAAAGATTGGGCTAACTCTCTCGACATAAACGCTAGCGGCTACTTGCTTCCACCTCCTGCTCCTCCCCCCCCTCCTGATGCGCCGCCTAGCCCTCCCTCCCCCGCTGGGCCGGAAGCACAGGGGGCCGGGGGAAGTCAGGAGCCGCCACCGCCACCGCCACCACCGCCACAAGTTCCACCTGAGTTGCAAACGTAGTAATTATGTCACGGTCACGGAGAAAGTACCCGCATACTACTCAAAAGCGGGCACACAATCTGTGGACTAGATACCGGCTTACGGTCACAGAATGGTACTTATTAACTGAAAGTAATGGTGGCTTATGTCATGTTTGCAACAAGAGGAAAGGCAAGTGTATAGATCATTGTCATAAGACAGGAAGAGTCAGGGGCCATCTATGTATTGGATGCAACCGAGCCATAGGTACTCTCGGTGATGATATCGCAGGAGTCGAAAGAGCATTAAGTTACTTAAGAGGAAAAAATGAGTTACCCAATCGAAATAGAGTGCGCAAGCAGAGAAGTGCAGCGGCACTACGACAAGATGATAAAAGACGGGCAAAGTCCAAGGTTCGCAGAAATGTGCGCCCTGCAAATCGCACCCGGTTTAAAGGGAACAGACAGGAGCCTGATGCAAGGCCGGTACAACAACGAACAGTTCGACAAGATGCCGAAGGATCATGCTCAAAACATGATAACCCTAGCAAGACGGGCAGGTATCAATCCCAACGGAAAGTATTACGCAGCGGGTCTGGCAGACAAGAGAGGGGTACAAGACCCGGCAGCGTGGATCGACAGTGCGAACGATGTGACGAATGTCGCAAGAAAAAGAAACCTCACAGTAGAAGGGGCAGTAAATCACAAAGGCCGCAAAATGCCAAGGCCAAAATCTCCTCCACTAAGCGAAAATCTAACTAAAGAAATGATGAAGGTAGAGAAGAAGAGCCATCCGACCATGAAACAGGGTGAACTCAAAGAGATGGTGCAAGAGAAGTACGGTCGCAAAAGGCGTAACTAATGCAAACAGCACAAGATATTGTAGCCTTCCTTTTGGCAAGTAATGGAGGCGGCGCACAGGATGGAGAACATACTGCTGTTCGTCACGCTGTTTTACATGGGGTCAGAGAGGTCATGCAATGCAAGAATTGGCTATGGCATACGTCAACCAATTCCTTTTCGACTTCTAAGGTAACTACTGTAGGGGCAGTTACAACTGGCAGTAATGTCATCAATGTAGCAAGTGTTGCTGGGTTTGTCCCCGGCAGAATAGTTGATGTCGCTGGATTTGATGACCCTGTAAGGATTGTTCAGGTGCGTGATGGGAGCGTTGTTGTAGATCGAATAGCAAAATCTTCTGCAACTAATCTGACTGTAACTCCGCAGCAATACTACGACTTGCCATATGACCTTAAAGATTTAGACACCCTGTCAACCCAAACTGTCGGAACCTTGCATTGCCGGATAAGTCCACAAGAGTGGCAACGTCTAGAAGTAAACCACAGAGGTTCTGGAGAGCCTTACTTCTATACGGTAATGCGAAGTGATGTAAGTCCTGATAGATACCAGATACGATTTGTTGGAGCCACGCATAACCCGATAAGGGTGTCGTACACATACCGGACACTTCCAAAGCCAATCAAGTACATGGGGTATGAAAAACTTTGCAGGCAAGGCACAGTAACGGTTGGAAAGGTTGCGACTACTGGGAGCGTAACCAGCGGCAGCAGCACAATAGCAGTTGCAAACCCTACCGGCTTAGTTGTCGGAATGCGTGTAGTAATAAGTAACTTCCCTACAAGCGAAGTAACAATCCTCAGTGTGTCTGCTGGATCAGTTGTGGTAGACGCAAACGCTACGGCTACTGCAACAAACCTTGTGCTACGCAGCGTTGACGTTAGGGTTACTGGCGTAGGCACAAACTTCCCGCAAGATTGTCTCGGGACGTTCATAAGGTTTGGTTCAAACGGCATGCCTGCTGATGCACTGGGATCAACAGTCCCATTCATAATGGAGCGAAGGGTCGAAGGCTGGTCGTCTACTACGAGCCTAAGTCTCACAAGCACTTCCGTGTATCAACGCCGTGGGGTAACCGGCGTTCCATACGAGCCTTTAGACTTTGATGCGAACGAAGTGGATGTAAGTTCTCCATCGTCTACCCCTGTCGATGCAAACACAAACAATCCTTATGTAACAAATGATTACGACGACATTAATACGGCATTGCCAGCGTTAACGAAATATGCAATTACGGATGTAATCAACGCTTCTCCGCAAATGTACACAGCGATCCTCTCTGCTTGCGAAATGTGGTATGCCCGTCTTGCCGGAAAGGATTACGGGCTTGCCATGAATACTTTTAACAGAGACTTGAGAATCGCTATGGAGAATGATGTCGTAACGCCGCTCAGTGGATTGCCGAGCGGGGCTTATTCACCCGGAGGTTCTCCAAGAACTATGGGCTGGCACTCAGACCTTGGGCAAGATACAGCATGAAGATTAGGCAATGGCTAGGGTACAACGAAGATGCATCGCAGTATTTGCTGCGACCGGGCGAACTGCGTGTACTTAATAACCTTCAGTCTCGCAGACCGGGCATGCTTATAGCACGACCGGGAATTAAAAAGATATATGGAGAGTATGACGATGAGACCATATTTGGATTATATCGTCGATCTACCATACTAGGCACACCATCTGACTTTCTCTGGTTGCAAAAGATTCTTGTAGAAAAAGTACTTAGTGCAGACGAGATTGGTCAATCTGTATTTCCACTTGAGCATAGGTGGCAGGTCAAAAGGATTAAGGACGACCAAGCAAGGGTTATTGACGAACTAGAAATTGCCCCTAATGGCACTTCTATTAATAACTTCAGTCTTGCAGAAGACAGGCATGGAAGAATATTTATCTTTTACGGTCATGGTGTCGAGCCAAGGCTGTACCGACCAGACCTCCTGTCTACCTTAGCAATTGACATGGGCATGCCTGCACCATTGTCAATGCCCAAGATCACGCCGTCAGGAGAAGGTTTTTTTATAGAGCAGGTTGATGTAGACCTTGGAGGAGGTGGCTACAACTCGCCCCCAAACCTGACGGTAACTGAGGGAGACCCCATACGCCCCGCTAAATTAAAAGCCTTGGTTCAGCGTGGTAATGTTGTTGGGGTAGACATAATTGATGGAGGGGCAGGGTATAAGACCCCTCCAGAAATCAAAGCAGATTTGAGTGACGTAGGTTCTGGGTTTCGTGCAATCGGTATAAGGTCGGGAAGTGCTGCGACAATTTCCGGCTTTGACGATACCAGTGCTGGTTCAATCACCGGCACTGGTTGCGGCTCCAACGAAACATACGGCAACAAGGATGGGACAGAAAATCAGCAGATTGCTTACACAGCACCTCTTTCGGAAACCGACCACACCCTATCTGCATGGATGTATAAATGGGCACACACCGGAACCATCACTCCTAACGTTGGCTATCCGATACCACTTGAGAGGGTTGATGGCTTATTGGTAGGGATGCAGGTTAGGCTTTATATCTATAACTTTAACGGGACTGCTATTACCTCCTTCACCGGCACAGCCTACCCGTTAAAGACTATTACTGGAATAGATACGGTAAACAAAACAGTCACGCTTGATTCTTTCTTTGCCAACCAAGCCGACGAATCAGCAACTTACGGAGTCTATCTATATTCTTTCGTTGTGCAAAGCGACTCGTCCCATCGAGTAGGACTTTCATTGGAAGATGTAAATGGAATCTCTGTTGGCGACATAGTTAAATTCACTCCTGATATAAATTGCATTCCTGTTGCGGGGAATACAATGCCGACTGCTACCACTAATTTGTACACTGCAAACTACACTTCCTTTAATGCGGCAGAAGCAAAAGTACTTTCTGTTGATGCTAATACCAAACAGATAACCGTAGACAAAACGATACATGTGGGCGGCAGTTTCACATCCAACCGCACAACAAAACCTGCGGCCTCAAGCACAGATGCGTTTCATGACCCAGTAAGCAACAAAGTCCTTGTCGCCACAACAAACCAAGGGTCTGGTTACGCTGCCGCTATTTACGAAAGTTCGTCAAGAAGGTACTTTGCCAATATTCCTCTTACGACTGCTTCATCGGTAAAAGGGCAAGATGCACATGCTACTTTAGTGTTCTCTCCTCTTCCTTTAGGATACGCTGTTAACACAAGCGGGGAAAGTTCCAAGGGGGTCAGTGACACTGGCCTCAATAAACACTTTAATATTATTGGGGGTGAAGGCGGTCGCTGGACTCGACAAACCACTTTAACAGAATATTTATATGGGGAGTACTGGTCTGGATCAGACTTTGATAGACCGGGTTCATCAGAAAACGCAAGTTATGGTGGCCTTCAAGCAAGCGGCAGTTCGTTCGTGCATGGTTTCTCGGGAACTACCGGCGGTCGCAAGACTGACGTTTACTGGCCTGATTACTCTAAACTAAGCGTGTGGTTCAACACAGGCGTTCGGTCTAGTTCTCTTTCGCAATGGACAAGAGCAGACGTTACTGTCCAGCAAGACAGTGGCGGTGCTAGGTATATCGAGTTTGATTTAAAGCCTCACAAGCAAGCAAAGAAAGTAACTAGTACTGAGCGTGCGTCCATCGTAACTGAATACGAAGATCAGGTAGAGTTACCCGAGGCGACACCTCCAAAGGTTAGGATTAATCTGGTTGATTGCCCTGACACTTGGATAGTAGAAGGCGACCAGTGCATACCTACTGCCAATAAAGAAACAGGAAGACACGGACAAGGCAACAGATTGCCTTGGTACTCTCCTTCGTCCGGCGTTCCAAGGCCGGTTGTCGATCTTCCTAGGGATGGAATTACGAATGAGATTGAAACTACTGCATGTCAAATCATAAATGCTGGTAGCGGGTGGGGACAGAATACTCAGTTTGTCTTCAGACTTTATCAAGCAAACTCTTACGCTCAAATACATGACCACAATACGGCAGACACAGAACTAACTAAGCCAGCGGCGCATGCGGCGTATTCCGGTAACAACCGATACGTTGAGTTTAATGTAAAGACTACAGTGGCAGATGCGAACACTCCACACGGGCCACCGCATTCTTTAATAAATCCAAGCGTAGTCGGAATAACTGGAGATGGATACAGTAGTGGAGATGTGGGCACAGTTGAGTTGCGTAAGAGGGTAATAGGGGCCACCGCCAACGTAGTCGGGCAAGCAATTGCGTGGACTGCGGGACTAATTGCTACGTTGCAGGCCGCAACAAACAATAACATCACTGGCTTTACAATTTACAATAAAGGTAATAACTATCGTTCTAAACCGAATGTATTGGTTAGGCATGAGGGTACTGGCTACGGCCTAAAAGTCGATCCTGTGATGAAAAACGGTCGCATCGACTCGTTAACCATATTAGACAGTGGTCAGTCATACAACACTAATCCCGAGTTGTACACGCTAGCAAGAGCAGCGGACTTAACTCCTGTCATGCGACCTACGATGAGAGGCAAGTATCGATGTGCCTATCGTTACGCTGACAGATCGGAGCAAGTAATAAAAACTATTACTGCTCAAAGAGGCGAGTCTTCAACGATGCTTACTGTTGAAGACGTAACAGACCTCGAAGCGGGAATGTTGCTTGAAAGCCCAGAACTGGCAGACTTCACTAGAATTAAAAGTGTTGTAAAAGATCAACTTGAATTAAGCGAAGAAATTATCAACTTGCCTGAAAGTTATAAGATTTATTGGTCAACTCCATTTGTTAACAATTCTTCTGGATCAAAAATACTGGGCAGTTCCACAGCAACTACAAGTTACAGTATTGCTTCTGGCACAACCATATATAGCGAGAACAATGAGTTTGCCCTGATAATGCAGGCCGATGGTGATCTTGTAATTTACCAAAAGAGAACCTTTGTTACGGGCTTTGATTCTGCTAGCGGAACCACAGCAACGGAGGATGTTTACGACACTAAGAAGTGGGCGTTCTCTGACTTAGGTTATGTGCCAGTTGCAAATGCGTATGCAAAACTTGGGACTGACGGTCAACTTTATATCCTTCCTTTTGATTGGCCTGTCTCCAATCCCATAACCGGAACAGGCATTGTTATTCCTAGCGGGCAACTTCCCGCAACGCTAGAGTTTACTAACGGCGGGCAGTTGCAGGTTAAGAGCGGAAGAGTTATAGCGAGCATAACCGTCCGTGATCCTAAGAAGCCTGTTGCGTACAGCGATCTATCTCCTATAGCAGATATTGATGCAGGCCCGACAGCAGAAAGAAGCCACGCATCAAAGATGGACTGGATTCTAGAGGGTGCAGAACCTTCTAGCAGGTGCGACATGGTAGAACTGTGGAGAACAAGTTCCGACCAGTCGCTAGTCTTTTACCGAGTTGAGGCTTACGGAAAACCATCGGACAATAATGTTGAAATTGTTGGAGAAGACACCCTTACTGACGAGGAACTGTTTGATCCCGACAGGCCGAACTACGCTGCACTCCCAGTAGTCCTGCCTAACGGAGGCGTGAATGCCTTTCGTTTCGGCCAGCCTCGCAAAGACATGGCAGTTGCCGTAGCCTTTCAAGACAGGTTGTTCATGGCTGTGTCTACTAGCGGAAAGGATGTCAACACGTTGTTTTACAGCGAGTTTGACGAATTTGAAAGCGTACCAGATGTCAACGAACTACCAATCCAGTCTAATCAAAAGTCTAACGATGTGATTACCGCACTCGTTCCTTTCGGCTCCATGCTCCTAGCAATGCAACACACGCATACATATGCATTGACTTACAATACAGACCCATCCCTTGATGCCTCTATACAAATGATGAGTCACCGGGGCACGCTTCATCAGCGTTGTTGGGACATTCATGAAAACATTCTTTACTCTGCTGACGAGTCAGGAATTTATGCAATGTCTCGAAACGGTGAAGTTAATGACATCAGCCTTCCCGTTAGAGACTACTTTGTTGGTGAACTCATAGACTTCTCTAAGAGAGAAACCTTCTTCCTACAGACTGACCCTCGTACACACATTCTTAGATTCTTCTGCACGACTAAGGTTATTGGTACTGATACGCCTGCTATGGCATTGTGCTATGACATTCAAGCACAGAGTTGGTGGACAGAGAGTTACCCTAATAGCATGACTGCCGCATGCACCGGCAGGCCCGATGCACAGCGTATTAACACCATACTGCTTGGTGGAGTTGACGGAAACCTGTACGAGTATGATGGTGATGGCGACGAGCCAAACGCATCGTTAACTGGAACTGTTGTGACAAACGGTGGCTCTGGCTACAGAGAGGCACCGATCATAACTGTGCCAAACGTCGAGGGAGCAACTGCACAAGGAGTTGTTTCTGATGGTCAACTGGTTGATGTGATTATTGAGAACGCTGGGTGGGACACAGACTACGGAATTAACATTCTTGCTGAAACAGGAGTTCCAATAGGGGGGCATGACGGCAAATACATACAGGGTGCAGAGTATGCTCCAGTAAGATTAGAGATTGGTGCGCCATGTGCAGGGGGCACACAGGCTGTTGCAGAAGCAGACTGGGAGGTCATGCCGGAGATCAAAAGGTTTGCGACGATGACTCAGGGGGCTAACTTTGTTCGGGTTGACCCAGCAAGGGTAGACTCCATAGAGCCAGTCACTCACGACCACATTGCGACTGAAAGCGGACTGTACTTAGAATTAGAGCAAGGGACTGACCAGACGTTAAGAACACAGCCCCCATTGGTAGAAATTGGAATGGAGGCTTTAGGTGACTTCATTCCTTTAAACTCCTATGTTTCTAGGATTGATCGAAACGATGTTTACCTTCAGCACCCCGATGGAACAGACGTAAGTCTTCTTAAGGGAGAGCCAAGAACTGACGAGGTCTTGCCGGAGATAACAGTTGTAAACCAAACAACATCTTGCAATTTACTGGCAAGCGTTGCACTTTTAACGCAACCAGCACTTAATGTCGAAGGCACAACTCCATACAGAATAGATGTAAATAGCGTAGTCGGCATCACTGTAGGCGGCGTAGTTTCTGGAAGCCTTGGAATTCCTGACGCTGTTACGGCGAGGCTTACGGCAGCAGCGTTAGAAACTGCCAGCCCAAGTACTGCCCCGTACACGATAACAGTTGACGATGCGACAGGGATACAGATAGGAGCAGCGATATCCGCAGTCAGTAACTTTGGTGCAGATTTAAATCAGAGCATCCCAACCGGAACAACGGTATCAAGCATATCGGGAAATGTAGTCACCACCAACAATCCTATTTACATACCTGAATCTGCACAGATGTTCGCCAGTGGCGGCGTAGCGGTGGACTTTTCAGCACAAATAATATTGTCGTTTAGTAAGCCGACTACGGTTACCGGGCTTGAAACAGAAGTAATAAACTTCCCTGACGGAACAACCAAAACTGTGTTTACGGGCGGTGTCTTTGTAGACCGACCGATTAATATTCCAACATCTTCTTACAACACAGTATTTCTTAGGTTTGGTTTTGTTGGTAATACACCAGTGACTTCCAGCCTGTGGCATGTAGGCAACATGGCACAGATAGATCGAGGCGAGCCAGTTTCTGGAACCGGAATCGAAGCCAACACAACACTACTTACGTCATTTACAAACACTAATTTCTCTGACCCGTCAGATTTGTACAGTACGTCAACTAATATCGTGTCCTTATCCAAGGCAGCAACGGTCACTGTGAACACTGCTGCTACTTTTGGGTATCAGGTTGTGCCAGTCCAATACGATTCTTTAACGAAGACTCCTTATCTAGAGGATGGAGGCACTCGCATTCTTGTGAGATTCGTTAAGCCATCTCAGACAAGCGTGCCTTTCAGAATGCAAACGGGACATATGCCAGTAGTCACCGAAGATGTAGCGAAGAAAGGTGATCAACTAATTGACCGATCCTTCTCTTTGATATATACGCCCACGTATGGTGATAAAGATATTTCGTTGATTGAGAGATACAACGGATGGCAAGAGCCACGATCAAACGAGATGAGAAGAGAACGAGGTGGGCCGGGTACATTTGTCCATAAACAGGACAGTGCATCTACTGATCTAAACATGAATAGAGAGTCTTCGAGTCTAGGGTTTGCAACAGGAGTTGCTAAGGCCAAGTTTGCCTCAAGGTCAAATGCTGACATGACAGGGACTGATCAGCACATCCAAATAGAACTGTTTGGCAAACCTTCAAGGGGAAGCAAGTGGAGTCGAACCAACTTCTTTGTGCCAGAGGAAACGGTCAAGCCCCCGCTTCCATGCGTGTTGCACCAGATTGTTGTAGAAGGAGTGGCTGAAGATGGCTAGAGAAGCACTTGAAGCAAGTCTAATTGATGGTGGCTTACCTGCTGCTGCTGCAAAAATACTGAGCAACGCAATTAGTAATACTAATACCGGGAAGACTTTTCAAGGCAGGCAAACAGAGGATGCAACGCCTATTCAAAGGATGAGGCTGATTGACGGTGACACACGGAGATACGTCCTAACGAACCTTGACAACGCAGGCGAAAGCCCGCACAGACAAGAACTATCCCAGTACCATAATAACGATAAGGCACATCCATACGAGGGCAGCCAGCCATCTACGGCAAATCCTACGCTAAACACCCCTTCCGTCAAAAGTGGAAAATATATTCATACCGACAGGAAAACAGACGGCGAAGTGGCTCAGTCAGAAGTTACACTGGATGTAGTTGATAAACAGGGCGATCACGCCCGACTCAACAAAAACACAGGAAAAGTAGAGAGTGTGCCGATTTCGGTGGTTGTAGAACCAAAAGGTTTATTAGAGGGAACAGTAGAAGAGACAGAAGACGGCACAACTATACGCCTTAGATTTATAAGGACTTATTAGATGGCAGATCAAGTAACTGGAGGATGGGCTCCATATAAAGGTGGAAAGCCTAAGAACCCTGCTCCGCTTGGACGTGGCCCGAAGCAAGGCTATGAGAACCCTAGGTTTCCCACCATTGGGCCAAAAGATGTTAAGGCTCCTGCCGGTGGATACCAATCTATTATTAGTACTGCGGCACCTTTAGACGCTGGGCAAACAAACAGAATTGCAGATGTGCAGCCTGCGTTTAAATCACTTGGGTCAGGTTCTGGCGACAGGTCTCGGTCAGCATTCGCCCAAGGAGTTTCCGATACGTCAAGGAATACTTTAGAGAAAGCAACCGACACCTATCAGACAGACTATCGCAAGCAGTCTGAAAAGAGCCGTAGCGAAGATATTCTGGCACAAAGGCAAAACTCACTCGACAGGTATAGGCAGGATGTATTCAAAGACTTGTTCGACGAAGACACCCGTACACGGCTATCAGAAGGTGTAAAAGATATGAGTCAGTCCTTTGAAACTGTGAAGCGTGACGAGAAGGCTAAGAGGACTGCTATGATCCTATCGTTCTTAGGGAGCATGATTTAATGTACGGTGAATCTAAACCGGCAGGCAATGCACCCACAATGTATAGGACAAACAACACGTTTGCCACTACATTCTCTGGGCCAGTAAAGAAGAACGAGCGGCTGTTTGATACGTCTAGAAATCAATCAATGGCTCAGGCTGCCTTTCAGGGAGACACTCGTCAGTACGAAGGCCAGCAAAACAAAGGTGTGCAGGCCGGTGGTGAAATGGCCGCCTACCGTGCAGGGATACAGGGTGACACTGAAGCAGCGAAGGGTTTTGCACAAGCACAGCAAGACCTTCTAAATAAAATGACTGATGCCTCATCAGCAGACTTGCAGTTTCAAGAACGACTTTCTGGAGAACGTGGCTGGGTGCAAGACATGCTTCTTGATAGAGATGAAACAAGAACCCGAGAACGAATGTCTGGTTACAAAAGAGTGGCTGACGTTCGTCTTGGCGATTACGAGAGAAAGACTAAAGAAGCACAGGCTGCGGAAAGACGAAAGACAACAATACTCGGTGGACTGATCTAGGAGACAATAATGGATATCGATCTCGGTAAGCACCCGTTCAAGAAGTTCACTCGCCCTGCGTTAGAAGACATGCTGGAAGAGATGATTGCTAAAGAACTTGACAAGCAAAAGCCTCGACACAAGCGAGGCGAAGAGCGTCAAGACAAAGATAATGATGACGATGAACAAGATAAAGAACGAAACAAACTGGCTGACCTTGTTGAGGAAAAACGAGGCAAGTCTAACGAAGTGGGCATGGACGACGAAGACATGTCTGAAGATTCAATGGATGACCTTAAAGAGGCTGTGAATGTAAAGCCTAAAGACTCCAAGAAGGATGAAGGCAATAAGAAGCCTCCTAAGAAAAAATGAAACCAAGTGTTCTTAACAACCTGACAACACCTGCTGGATTTGAGCAAGGCATTCGTGGCCCTGCCTCAGAAGGCATGGGCATGGGCATGGACGAAATTTCATCCGGTGCGTCTGAAGGGGCCGTCATGAAGCAGGCCGAAGGCTTTGCTGACCTCATACTGCAAGCAGAGCGAGAGGTTGATTCTGGCGGGCCAACCCCATCAGTCGATGCTATTGTTGAACAGGTTATGAATCATGATCGGGAGAGCCGTTCAGTAAGCGGCGATGTCCCTACTGTCATCGGTGGCATGGCTGCGGCGTTACAGATCGCAAGCCCTGAACTTCGGGATGTCATTATGCAAAAGGCTGGAAACCCAGCAGCATTTCAGCCCTTACAGGAACAGCAATCTTTACAGTCCCAGCAGGCTCCGCTCTCTGGTTTAAGCGACATGGCCGGAATCTCTCCCGACATGGGAATGAACGTAGATTCTGGAAGGCCAGCGATGTCAAAGATGAACAGTGCTTCTCCCTTACGCTCACTAATGAATAAGTAATTATGTCAAAAGCATCACAATTAAAATCACTAGTTGCCGCATTCACTAGTGGCGGGAAAAAGGCTGTTGAGGCTGCCGTTAAGTCTGCTGGCAGTCTATCAATTGCAGACATGCGTAAGGTTTCTGAAAAAGTAGCGGCGACTAATCCTCGTGCAGGAGCAAAGTTAACAAAGGCTTTGGACTCAGGTAAAGGCACTGCTAAGGCACGGATTTCAAAAGCATATAAGTTAGATGGATCAAAACTTCCAGCCGATACGTCTGGCCTTGGTGGTAAAAAGAAACCAACAAACAAGCCAAGTCTAAAAGACCAAGACGATGTTCTTCCAGAGCCACCAAAGGGATTAGCCACATCAAAATCTCAGGCAACGGACACTACCGACCTGTCGTCTAAGCCCACACGACCAGAGCCTGTTGCTAAAACACAAGGCAGACCGAAGGGAGAGCCTGACATTCCACAAGAACAAGGAATGCAGCCAGCACAGAAAAGTCTTCCGCTTGATCCAACTACTGTGATGGAAGGCAAGGGCGTTAAGGCTCCAGATGGGGTTCCGTATGAAAGAAGGAGTGCAAGAACTTTACAAGCCGTACCTGAACGGCAGATGGCTACGTCTACTCCTGAAAGCGAATTGTTTAACGCAGTGGACGAAACGATGGGAGTTCCTTCGCTCTCTCCCTCAAATACTCCAACACTCGCCCAACAAGAGCCAAGTGTTCTTACGGATTTATTAAACAGTGGTGAATTTGGAACTATTCCTGAAGCAGGTCTTGACGCTAGGGGAAGAACTCCTTTGACTCCAGTAGGAGATGACGCTAGGACTGCTGGCATGCTGACCGAGGGCGAAGCGGCATATCCGCAGGCGGGTGTGCTAGAGACAGCGGCTGGCGAGAATTTGCCACAAAGGGCTGACCCTAACTTTATTCGTTCTAGCGACCCCGGAACAGCCCTGTCAGTAATGCCAACAAACAACACGCCTCCACCTGTCGATCCGAGGTTCAAGTCTGATAATATATATCCGGGCGGGGAGCAAGGCTTCACTGTACCCGACACGACAGAAGGAAATATCCGTAGACTGACTGGCCCAGTAGATAGAACGCCTCCATCTGTAGACCCAAGTCTCGCTGCTGATTCAATTGCACCAGATGCTATCACAGGGCCGGGAGTTCCTGTGACCCAAGGCAATGAATTGATTGTGCAAAGAACTCTTCCTCAAAGCATATACCCTAGGACATCGGCAGAAGAGTTAGCAAGAACCGCGAACACTCAAGGTGGGCCATTTACGTTTGGAAGAACCCCCGAGGTAGAACAAGCGGGCGAGTTGATTCCCACGAAGAAATCGATGGGCGACCAAATGGCAGGTGCAGCATACCGCGAGCCAGTAAATGGTAGTCCTGTACCGCCAAAGAGCGGTCTTGACGGTAGCAAGATGGCATCAGGTAACTACGGGGGGCCAACAATCAACACGAATAATGCTACGACTCCACCCAAAGTCCAGCCTGCCGCTACTGGTCTTCGTAAATTTGCGGGTAAACACCCCATCATGGCTACTCTGGCTGGTTCAAGCGCAGCCGTGATGGGAGGAGCAGTAGGAAATGCTTTGGTAGACTCAGCACTTGACAGTTATGACGAATTGAATGCCGATGTAATGAGGAAAAACGCACACAGCAGAAGCATGGAAGCCTTGAAAAAACTAGTAGTAGACGGTGACAAGGATTCGTTGTTAGAGTCAAACCAGAAAATGAACCGTATGTTTAACGGCAACCTGCCTGAACCTCCAGTTGAGCAAAGACCGTCAAATTTAAAAAACAAAAAGCCTATCAACTTCGAGGAAACTATTTAAATGGAAACCGCACGATCATATAACAGTACGTCAGAGATATCCTTCACTGACAATTTAACGACCACAGCAAACTTTGCTGCTGGCAAGTACTCTGGTGCATTGCTTGCAATAACAGACTCAGGCGGTGCTGCTCGTGTCCTTACGTTTTATTGCAAGCCATCGTCAGACTCTAGTGAATCGTATGTTTTAACAAGCAACAATACTAGTTCGATTACTCTGACGGTTACTGCTAACAGGTGTTATGAAGTACCTAAAGAGTTGTTTGCAGCAAATACAATATCAGCAACTGCACCAGCCGGAGTTACGGTGAAGTGCAAAGTTTACCTTAAAGGCTAATAGGAGTTACCCGTGGCAGACAACGCAGTAAAGATAACAGCATTACCAGCAGTATCATCACTACAGTCAACAGACTTAATACCTGCTGTTGATTCTTCCGGCACGCAAACAGTCAAGGCAACATTGCAACAGGTGCAAAACCTTGGCCCCGGTGCTGGAACGGTTACGGAAAGCACAGTCGCTCCCGGTGCTGTTACATCTGGCAAGACCGGATTCTCCGCACCCGGTAAGTTTTCGTATGCAAGTCTGGCAGCCCAGCAAAACTCAAGCAGTAAGTATATCGGTATAGAGGGAGATATCTCTGATTACAGTGCGCAAACACTGCTGCCTAAAAACAGTGCTGCTGACTGGTTTGATGCAATAGGAATGTCTCCAAACTTTAGTGGGCCAATCACCGTGCCCTACGGAACTAGAGACGATGCAGGAAACATTCGGCCAACGTATACGTTTGGTCAGTACGTCAATGATCAGGGCGTTCGTAGGTTTTCTGGCGACTTAACAACAGGCTTGTTCGGTGGTACTGATGACAGTGGAGTTGTTAATTTCGCATCTGCTGGTCAGCACATAATGAGCATCACGCCTGACCGTGTGGTTCGTTTCATGCAACAGCCTATTGCGGGTCAAACTGTTGTTAATGAAAGCCAAGACACACAAGACAGAAGGATGATGGAGTTCATCGGTTTCAATGCATATGCGACACTGAACCTTGCACAAACAGCGACACCAAAAGTAATTACGGCTGGCCCTAATACTGGGAACAACGTTGGCTACTTTTTTGGACTTCCCAATCGAATCGCCAGCACTGTACAGGGTAGGGTTCATCACGGGCCAGCAATTGAAATTCTCGGTGTACCCGGAGTTTGGGCAAATGGGGCCATAACCGCGACCACCCCGGCATCCCAATTAGCACTAGATCAGAATGGTGCTAATGGTGGTCTAGCGGGCAACGGCACATTCCTTATTGCACAAAGAAAAGCGTTGTTCATGGGATACAATCCTAATGTAGCCCAAGGGTTTAGCCTGAACACGCCAAACACGTATTCAAGTTGGTGGGATAATGCTGTACTCAGACTGAACTCAGTAGACGCAAGTACCGGAGTGGTTAGTTTTTCCAGCATTGCGTCTTCGTACAACGCCAACAAGACTATATGGCGAGGGCTTAGAGCAACGCCACTTCCAACTGTTACCGCTCCATTAATTGGAAAGATGCGAGGGTTTTCCTCAATCACCCAATCCGGCAGTGGTGCAAGTATAATTATTACCTGCACTTTTGATCAGGCTTACCCAGATACTGAATACACAGTGTTTATAGGCGGCACTGGTACAAGCGGAGTGGTGGGTAATACTGTAGTTAAAACAAACACTGCGGTTTCGTTTAAGGTGTCCGGCACGGCAGGCACTACGACACAAGCATCAACAGGTCAAGTATTCGTAGGAACAATGAGGTAATCATGGCTTCTGTAATTATTTTTGAAACTGATACGGACACGGGATGTGGAGTAATGTACCCAGCACCAGAGTCCAGTCTTTCAATAGAGGACACTGCACGCAAAGATGTGCCTTGCGGCAATAGATACATCATCGTAGATGAACAAGAGTTGCCAGAACGTAAGTATATGTCCGCAGTCCAAGTTGAATTTAGTGAAGAAGATAGCCGGGGCTACGGGCCAGAAGTCTGGGCAAACATGCAGGAAGCATTTCGCATGGGCCTTACGCACTCTTTTGAATTTGGTGACGAAACAGATGTTCCAATACCGCCAGCAGTACAAGCCATAATAGACGCAGAAGGAGGGGATAATGAGTAGGATTACTCTAAATGCTCAAGCAGTAGAAAATGTAGACGGCGAAGAACTCCGTATCGCTGCTGACAATTGGTTTGCAGAACAGGTAGCCGAAGGGTTTGAAAGCACTGGTGGTATTAAACTGGGGCTAGGCGAATCAGATGTTACCCTTCTCACCGGAAACTTTGTTCTTGCTAAAGAGGCTGCCGAACTCGAACTCGACATACCTCCAATTATTGACAGTGATGGAGTTGCCCAGCAACTCACCATAGAACAATTGACGGGCTTGATGCTAGAGTACGGCCAACGCCGTGCAGCCCTGTCAGTTGAGTATGCATCCAAAAGACAAGGTACTGAGGATTAATAATGCCATATGTCCAGCAGCGTCGAGGTACAGCCAGTGCATTAGCGTCAGCAAACGAAATACCTTTAGCGGGTCAAATCGTTGTTGAGACCGACACCGGGAAGGTGAAGATCGGTAACGGCACCACCACGTATTCAGGCTTAGAGTACGTGACAGACGTTTCCAATATAGCAGACGCAACTATCACTACAGCAAAAATGGCTGATGGTGCTATCCATACAGCAAAGATGGCTGACGCTGGGATCACTACTGCTAAACTAGCAGACTCTAGTGTCACAACTGCGAAAATTGCAGACAACGCAGTCACCAGTGCAAAGGTTCCAGATGGCTCAGTATCCACAGCCAAACTTGCAGACGATGCTGTTACGTTTGCCAAGATGCAGGATGTCAGTGCAAATTCGTTACTGGGTGCAGCATCTGCTGGAGGTGTCACGCAGATTGTCTGTCGGCAAATCGGCAGGGATATTCTTGATGATAGCACTGCTGCTGACGTTCGTGCCACCATTCAGGCCGCACCCACAGTAATAGACACAACAAGCCTTGCTGATGATGCAGTCACCTATGCTAAAATGCAGAACGTAGGTGCAGAAAAAGTTCTTGGTAATAGCACAACTTCATCCGGTAATGTAGAAGAACTTCCATCTACTACTTTCGGCAGGAGCCTGCTCAATTCAGCAAGTTCTAGCGCGCTTGCATCTACTCTTGGAGTAGCAACTACAAGTGACATCACCGCCGCAATAGATAATCTTATAGACACTGCCCCCGGTGCGTTAAACACGCTTAATGAGTTAGCCGCCGCAGTAGCCGACGATGCTTCGTTTAGTACTACTGTTACTAATAGCATTGCTACCAAACTGCCGCTTGCTGGTGGCTCGATCACTGGCGATGTTGATATGCAGAGGTCTGCTTCATCTAAAACCAAGTTTGATTGGGGGAACAGCAACGGAAGCGGGAATTTTTCCAGCACCGCAGACGACTTCGACTACATACGCCTGTACACTAGCGGCACAACCTATGCTGGGATGGGAATCACCACTAGCAATTTTAACATTGGAACTACCGGGCTTGTAAATCTGACGGTTCGCACAGATGGATCAGTACGGACTCAATACACATCATCTGGCGAATCGCATCATTACGGTTTACATAAATTTGATGCCCCCTTCTTTGTATCAGCGGGTAATACTCCCACCGGGCCAAAGGTATCTTGTGTAACTGATACCAACACTGGCATCTATTTTCCTGCTGCCGATCAGATGGCTGTTTCGTGCGGTGGAGCGAAGCAATTACTCATAACTGGTTCGGCACTTGAGGTCTCCAGTGGTTCGGTTTACGCACCTCTTTACAGAGTAAACGGTTCCTCTAGTGTTGCTGGATCAACATCACTGGTAGCGGTTGGTCAAACAGGTGACAATGACACAGGCATTTACTTTCCTGCTGCTGACGAAGTATCCATATCTTCTGGTGGACAGAGAAGGTTGAACCTTACAAGCACCATAACTTACTTCGACCGTGCCGGTAATAATCCTACCATCAAGGCTAGTACCGCTGCCTCCGGGTACATGATAATTGATTCCAATTCAACCTCCCCTATTAGCCTTAATCACTATTCAAATAACGATGTTTGGCTGAACTACAACAGTACTGGCAATGGTGGCTCTACTCTTGTAGCCCCACCTAGCACATCATCGACAGCCGGAACACACAAATTAAGAGTGTTTGGTACTTCCCTTGCAGACGCGATGTACGTTGCAGATGGAACAGGAACAGCACCCGCCGTTGCTTTCTCGAATGACACGAACACAGGTATTTACAGGGTAGCCGCAGACAGAATCGGAATAGTTACGGGTGGTGCGACAAGGTTCCAGATAGATTCTCAAGGTGCAGTGGCTTTTGGCACAGCACCTGTGTCTGGAACTAGCCACTACGCAACATACAATTCAGTATCTAAAACAGAAAAAACATCACTACAGGGTAGCGTTAATGATGTAACGCATGCTGTTACAAACGGCAGTGCAGTCTACGCTACGATTGGCGTAAATGGTTCTGCTTATAAAACTATTACTGCTGATAACGTAACGGAGAACGGCTCGTCTTATGTTAGGGGTGGTCATTTCACGGCAAGTACGAGGACGCAAACCGGATGCACCTCCTCACAGTCTATTGGCGTATACTCCGTTGCCCAGCACCTTTACTCAACCGCAGGTACTAGCCAACTTGTCGGCGGTCAGTTCCTGTGCTACCAATCTTCCCCCGGATCAACAGCATCCACTACATACGGTGTGTTTGCTAGATGTTCGATTACAAGTGCAGCGGACGCAAACAGTGCGATAACTAACGCTTACGCCCTATATTCAGATGTCACCAGAGCCAACGGCACGATAACAAACGGATACGGACTGCTTATTGGAGACATAAACGCCACCAATAAATACGGTGTGTATCAACTCGACACAGAAGCAACGAACGTCTTCCAAGGCAAAACTCAATTTAAGTCAACATCTGGCAGTGCTGGATCATACCTGCCGGGAATTTCTTTTATTGGTGACGGCAACACAGGAATCGGCAGGACTGTTGCTGACGTAGTAGATGTAGTCTGCGGCGGCAACATAGTCGGGGACTTCCGTACTACTGGCATTCGCATGATCAATGGTACGTCCAGTGAGTGTGCTTACGCATTTCGAGAGGATGCGGATACAGGAATGTTTCGGGATACGTCTACCGGACTGAACTTGCAGTTTGCAGGCTCAGGTTTACAGATTCATTCTGCACATATCAATGCAGAAAAGAAAATCTTTGTTCCTACTGGATCGCAGCAATACCCATCAATCGCACAGGCTGGAAATGATAACACTGGAATTAGTTTTGGTTCCGTAGGTGCAGACCAGATCAACCTTAATGCGGGTGGTAACGCAAAGGTTTCCATTAACCCAACAGCAACATATTTTGCTGGGCTTGTCCAGTTCAGCGGCACGATCACGGACGGCACAACTACAAAAACCGCAGCACAACTCATGGCAAAGATAGCCGAATCACCACCGCCTTCTGGCTATGGACTGAACCTCTTATTTGGATAAGGAACAATGGCAGCACCAAACTTAAAAGCACCGACAACAATTACTGGCAACACAGCCGCTGTAAACATAGGGAATACGTCAGAAAATATTATTATTTCCAACGCTGCATCAAGTGGCAAGGCATTAAGAATAACGTCCTTGTTTGTTTCTAACGTAGATGGCACTAATAACGCAGACATAACAATCAGGTATCACACTGCGGCAAGTGGCGGGGCGGCAGCCACACAATTTCCAATTGCATCTACCCTTGCAGTACCTGCGGACTCAACAGTTGTTTTGCTTACCAGAGAACAATCTGTTTGGCTTCAAGAAAATACAAGGCTTTCGGCAACGGCAAGTGCTGCTAACGACTTAACCGTAGTATGCTCGTATGAGGAAGTATCCTAATGCCTGCTGGCTACATTGGGTTCAGACCGACCGTAACGGCAGGTACTGGAGGCGTTGCTTCCGGTGCGTGGAACTTGCGTGAGGTGTTCAATCAAAGGCGAGCGAGCCTGTGGCCTGAGCATACACCTGTAGCACCCGCTGGTATCACCCCTAATACTGACAACAAAGCACGGTTCTACCTGCACTCCACTGCGAGTTCGTTTGAAACATCAGCAAACACAAGTACTGGTTTCTACAAACTGACACACAACGGCAGCAGTATTATCTGTCAGGAGCATCCGTACCACTATCCCACGTACTACAGAAACACTATAGGAAGCGTTGGATCGGGGCCGCTCAACACCAATCACCCAAAATTTACATCAGTAACCACAAGTGCTGTTGTCATAGTGGAGTCCTGTGATGCCAGCGGCACAGCAAGCGGCAACCTGCAAGGCATGGATATCAGTTACGCTGCTAACAAAATTAAATCCGTTGATGTGAGTGGATGCACTGCCCTCACCGTCTTAAATGCCGGAGCGACAGGAGACAGCAGTAGCCCCTCAAAGCCGTACAATGGCCCCGGTGGATATAGACGTATGGCAAGTTTAATTGAAGAGGTCAGGGCTGTTGGCATAGGAGCCAGCCTCACTGGTGGAGGGTATGTAACTCCGGGTGGGCCTACGGTTTATGTATATGGTGGCGGCATAGACCTATGGAATCAACAACTAGACGCAGCAGCCCTAAACCAATTGTACACCGACCTTGGTGCCACTAGCGTCTCTGGCTCAAGAAGAGTAATGGTTGGATCAAATCCGGGCATCGGCTCAGACAATCCATCTCTTGCAACTGGATACACTATATACGGTTCATAATGAAATACTTTATTGCTGGCGAAAAACTGTTGGCCTTTAACGGCAAGTGCGGAACATCCACTATGGCGTGGGCAATCATACGTCAATTTTATCCAGAGCAAGAAGATTATCTCAAGACAAAGGTTCAGTGGGGTTCGGGAACCGTTGATGAACAAATGCACCACAACTTTGTGCCAAAGCGAACACACCCTAACGCACCTGTAGTGCAGATCATAAGAGAGCCAGTGTCTAGGTTTCGCAGTGCAGTCGCATTTCTAAGACTAGAAAACAAAGCAAACATTGATCAGATATTAGATGACTTGGAAAATGAGACTGAGGTAGTAGAAGTTCGTCGCGGCAAATTAGTAAACAACTTTCATTTTGCCTATCAAGATAACTTCCGTGGTGACATAACTTACTTCCCGCTTAGTAATATACAAGGTGCAGCGGATGCACTTGGCATCACGGTTCCGTTGATACGAATTAATTCTGCACCTACAGAGAAGCCTGTCCTTACTGAAGAACAAAAAGACCGAGTTCGTTCGTTTTATGCGGATGACGTTCGTCTGTGGGAGTCTATCCAATGACGTACAAAATGTCCGGCTCTCACATTGGTCACACACCTGTCACCGCTGCTACTGAAGACACTGGTGCTGCACCGGGCATGTGGCAACTAAAGCATGTATACCCGAAGACAAGAGCGTCTGGTTCCATTGCGAGGAATTGGCCTACAACCTCTACGGTTCCAACGACTGGAGACACTGACACACTATATAGTTCGGTAAAACTTAGGCTCCCTCTAGACGGCAACCTAACAGATGTATCCAACTCACCTGTGTCTGCTAACGATCAAGCAACCGATACATTCCCAGCAGGTAAATTTGGTCAAGGTTTATCTGTAACAAATGGATACATAGAATACAGCACAGGTGCGTTCACTCAAAACACTAGTTCGGCAGCCGAGTCAACACATACTTGGGCGATTGAGTTCTGGATAAAGAACACTGTCTCTTCTTATGGCGGCACCACAAAGAAACTAATACTTCTAGATGGATCAAGCCAATATTACATCGGTGGTAAGAACGGCAACTTAATGTTTGGCACCGAGACGATAGGTGCGTTCACTCAAAACACATGGCATCATGTATTGATTAGCACAAACATAGCAGTTGATCTTGGTGGCGGCACAATCTTCAGATCGCATTTTGTATGGCTCGACGGCACATCCAAAGGAAACATGGGAAACCAACTTAATGTTCCTGATCGGGTGCGTATTGGTGAAGGTTCTTCAATAACACAGTCGTTTATAGTGGACGACATAAGGGTTACTTCTAGGTATAGAGTTGCCGCTGGCAGCAGCAGTTCGGCATATCCCGTGCCAACAGGTGCGATGCCAACAAGTGGAGGTACTGCTAGTCCTGTTATCAGCATGGTAAGCGACGGGTCGAGTAGTTACCAAGAGTATGCAAAAGTCCAGTTGTTTAATATCCCCTCTGGTGCAGATGGGTACAAGATTACTATCGGTGGAGATGAAGACGGTTCTCAACCAGTGTACAGCGGCGTGACTTTTTATATACACAACCCCACTAATAACCAACAGTTCACAACATCTGGCATGTCTTCTCCTAACACAAGAGGTAATCTGCGATCCGGGGTTAATATTATAATTAAGACTCAAATAGCCTCAGGGGTTTATTACCTGTTGATTTATGCACCCAATGACAATGGTGCTGATGCTGTAACCTGCCAAGTGCAGGCAATAGATTCTACAAATTCCACAGTAGGCACTGCGAGCAACACGCTTACAGGCATGGTAATAGACGAAGACGGTTAATGGTACAATAAGCCCATAACTAGGGTAGGAGAAAAAACAAATGGCACTTAAAGCAAAAGACCTTGAAGCCAAGGACGAAAAGAAATCTAAGGCTAAGGGAAAGACATCAGAAAACAAGCAGAGTCTGAAGCAGCGTTCCGATGCACGTAGACAGCGGCAAGAGAAGCAATACGACTCTACGATGTCTCCTATGGAGTCTCGGCTTGGAGGCATGGAAATGGACTCTGCTTCCGTAGGTGCTTTGCCATCGGCGAGTGGGGATGAGAGTGCTTTCAAGTTTGCCAGCCAGACAAATGCACCGGCACAAACGAAGGCCACAGAAACTTCCGGCTGTGCGGACGGCAGTTGTTCCACTGGAGTTGGAACTACTTCAACGGTAGGCACATTAGGGTCTGATGCACCTACTGCGGAAGAAGTTGAAGCACTGCGGGCAGAAATGTTTCCATCGCCACAAGCGGCCAATGCTGCACAGCCAGCAGAAACTCCGATGGCAATGGATACAGAGACGCAGCCGAGCCAAAGCCCAACAGAAATCGTAGAGTCGATTAATCTTACCGGACAAACAAACGATGAGATTTCCGGTGGTCAGCAGTTATCTCCACAGGAAAGCACAGAGTTGTCTGCTGGTAAATTTGCATTAGCCAATAGTTCCTTTGAGGCTTCGGTAAAAACTTTACAAAGTTCCATTGCCAATATGACATTAGAAAAAAATAAGATTGATGGAGTAGTCAACGGGACATCGACTACAACTGGACTGGGGTCAAGTCAGCATGGTCAACGCATAATGATGACAAAACATTCTCTTGAACTTACAAGAGAAATAAACGACGTAACTACTAAGTTAATTCAAATCAGAGCAAATCATGAATCTGCAATTCGCAACGAACCTCTTAAACAATCTGTCGTCGAAGCAAATAAGGCAATAGCACAAGATGCTACCGCATCCGCAAACAAGACAGATGTTGAGGCGCAAGCGATTTACGATGGTACTGTTCGAGGAACGCAGGATCAACTAGAGCGAGCGTTAGACGGATTTGAGGGTGCGTTGGCAGCAGGTGATATGAAGGGTGCCATTGCTGCTAGAACGTATGCCTTAAATACGCAACTAAATTTTGTGAGTACTACAATGCCGGAGTTAACTGTTGCTCAAACCGCAGGTCGTACAGGTGGTGACGCTCGAAGCAGCGGCGTACCACCCGGCCAAGATACCGGAACATCTTCAAGTATGTACGCAACGGAGTTAAGCAAAGCCGAAACGAGGATTGAGATGGGAATGAATCAGATGGCGATGGGTCATTCTTTCAGGAACTGGCAAGCCTTATCAACGTCAGAAGGATTAACTGAAGATCATCGTGCAACAGCAACGGCAAATGCTGTTAATAGTATAATCGATTACCACATAGGAAAGGTTACTACCGACCCTGAAACTGGAATACAAGACCTAAGCAAGTTAGGTAATCCAGATATAGCAAACCAAGCAAGAATGGACATGGGCAACTCGATGGAAATGATTCTGACGCAAGAGCGTGGAAGGGGTGAGGATGCCAATCCAGACGGACTCATGAAATACTTCGATGCTGTGAATACTGGGTTCGATGTTCGCGTTCAAACATTAACAAGTGACGGAGATAGAACTAACTTTAGTCGTTTGATTCAGGACAATTCACAGTTGCCTTCCGCAACTGGCGTTCCTATGGGAACACCCGCTTTTTAGGAGTTAGAAGATGGCAGCGTTGATACCAGCAATAATTAAATTTTTAATGAGCAAGGGTGGCGGTGGCGGTGGTGGCGGCGGCAAGAAGCCTGCCGATCCCAACAAGGCTGCTCAGGCTGCTATGGCAAAAACTGATTTCGGGAAACGTACATACCAACCTCTCTCGTTAGGGGAAGAGCCAGTTCCTCCACCAGTCGGCGGCAGACCAAAAAAATGACAGAACTACTTATACAACTTGCAACTGTTATGCCCCTAGGTTTTCTTGGATTACTAGGTGGGCTGATGGGAGGCATGGGAAAGAAGGGCGGCGGTGCGCCTTCGCAAGCACCCAGTGCTACACCGCAGGCATCCAAGTCTGTTGCCGACCCAGTACAACCGCAGGCACCAGAACAACAACAGACATCAGCGGAGGTGCAGAGCCAAGAGCCTGTGCAGGAACCGGCACAGCCAAAGGTTACAGAAGGATTATTATCTGATGTCGATCAGCCTAAGCAGGTAGAGGCCGCAGCCAAAGTTAATGTTACCGATGGACTACTTGACTCGGTCGATCCTATTAAAGACCCAGCCCCAACCGTTAAGGGTGAAGAGATCGAGCCGCCAGATGTTATTAACAAAACAGATACAGACACGCCGGTAGCACAGCAGCAGAGCGAGATGCTTGGCAAGACACCCATGCTTGAGAAGACGGACATGTTAGCCAACAGAGTGTTTGACGCTGGAACCAATGAGCAGAACTTCCAGTATCAAGAAGGAATGCAGGCCAGAACAGTTGACACTGGCGATTCTGAGAACCCCTCTATGGGGTATCAGTACAAGCAAGGGTCAACGGTGGCAGGAGGATTGCCTAGACAGCGGTATGGAGTGAAAGCGTAATGGCACTGAATCCGTCTAGAGAGTTTAAAGACGCTCAAAAAGCGAAGAAGAACGCAAGCCTGTATAGCAGTAGTGCTTCCCGTAAACTACAGGTGCCATACCTCAAGCCGCAACAGACATCTGACATGTTGTCTGGCCTCGCGTCTGGCAGTCTTAGTACTCTCGAAACAATCGGCACTGCCCTTGATACGCCGGGTGCTTTTGTTCGAGGCACGCTAGCAGGTAAGCCTCTCTCCTTTCTAGGCGAAAACATATCTGGTCAAAAGAGAGTGACCGGGGAAGACCTTACTGACTTCATCGGATTAACATCCGAGGACAGTAATCCGTACCTAAAGACTCTGGCTGGGTTTACAACAGAGGTGGCCCTCGATCCTTTCGCCATGTTCTCTGGCCCCGCCAGTGCGTTTACAAAAGGAGGCAAGGCGGTTCGTGCCGCTAACCTGCTAGACGATGCAGGTGACGCAGCGTATGCAGCACTGGGTGCAACGAGAACAGCAAGGAACGAGGCACTCAGTGGACGCAGGCTGTACAAAAAACTTGTTGACAAAGGCGTGCCAATTACGCCCGGTAACATAAAACGGTTTGGTGTCATTGGGCCGAGAGAAGCAAGGACTGGAACTTCAGTCCGTCAGATAGCAGAACTACCAACAGCAATGCTGGGTAACAATGCATCTAAAGAGGCAAGGGAAAAAGCGTTACTAGAGGTTCAAGGTCGAGTTGCAAAACTAGAAGATTACTTGCGACCACAAGGCATGTCGTACTCTGACGTTGCAGAACAAAATATAACAGGCAATCTTGGCGTTGGGTACTTCAGTCCTGCGGCAACATTTGAACTACCCGGACTTGCCCCTGCCGCCAAGACTCTTGATGCTATTGGTCAGTTCGCTAAATGGAATCCTGCCACCCGAAGAACCTCTGCCCTGTTTCAAAAGAGTGTTGGTGGCGAGACATCTATCCCAGAGCAGTTGGCTTCCATGCGAAAGTATGAGTCTAATGTTGCACAGTTAGGAATAGATAGCGGCAAGGCAGCGGGATTTGCAGAAACGGTACGTCGATCAAAGATGACTGACGAAGCAAAGTCATTGCTTGGGTCAGACGATCTTCTTGGGCCTGAAGGCAGGAACTTCATGATCAGGATGATCGAGGATGTGGGGAACACAACGGACAAAAAAATCAGCGATGGCATTGATGGGTTCGATAACATCCTGACAGGATACCGTAACTTAACTGAGTCACAGCAGGCTAAGTCGAAACTTCTTGGCATGCCCGGTTCCAATATGCGAAGCCCACGGTACGACAACCCGTTCTTCCCCCGCTACGCAGACGAAGAAC
>Ga0209634_1000553_pt1 | contig 29101 bp, 21 predicted proteins | sample LinPmetageLP40_FD_184043 | JGI IMG/M metagenome (GOLD analysis project Ga0209634, IMG submission 184043) | Marine viral communities from the Pacific Ocean - LP-40 (SPAdes) (version 2) | ecosystem: Environmental > Aquatic > Marine > Oceanic | place: Pacific Ocean | collected 2010-08-26 | reverse complement strand
TAGTTATTGTAGAACTTACAGTAATAGGACCTGTAGATGTACTTAGCCCACTTGATAGTTGGCCGTTGTTGTCTATTCTCGTTAGTCTTACCCATTTGTATTTGGAAACATCAGCAGGATTAACAAACTTAACAAAGTTGTTTTCCTTAAACATTGATGTTTCTGCGGTAGCATTAATTAATACACTAGTAGTAACAACACCAGATGCTGATGTATTCTCAGTTAAGTAACCAGTTGTATTACTTGTCATAACTGGCAATGTTGCCCAATTAATTGTTCTGCCACTAGTATCAAATGTTGCCGGTGATGTTGCTATGACACTTTTTCTTAATGTATCATATGTAAAGTTGTTTAGTGATTGCTTCTTTAAGTACAACGGTAAAATACTATTAACTACTTCTGTAGCCGTATTATTCTCGTTAATTGTAAACGTTTCTGAAATATTATTAACATCAGCATATAGTACACCATCTTCAGCATAAGTTTCTATGCTTTGGAATGTACCAGTTGGGTCTGTGATATCTATGTATCTACTGTGCCCTGCATGTGTTCTATTTGTTGCTCTTAATTTTTTAAGATTTGATGATTGGCTAGCAGGAAAAACTTGATAGTCCTGGGCACTTACCATTCTATTTTGTGTATAAAATGTCTCTGGTGCATTTGCTTTGACATTTGTTAATGTTTCAGCAGGTAAACTATTATTAACAGCAGATTTTAATCCAAATGATAATGTTAAGTTATATTCTACGCCAGCCGCATTTTCGTATGGTAACACAACACTTAAATTTGTTGCATCATCAGGCTGTATAGTATACGACTCTGCATCACTAGTTCTGTACCATGCTCTAAATACGCCTGTTGGTATATTACCAAAGTTACCGTCAGGGAATCTAAGTCTAATACCGTCATTGTTTAAGTTTTCAACAGCATATAAGTTTCTAGTATTAAGTGCTTGGCTATTATAATTTAGTGTTTGGCCTACAGTATTTGGAATCTTTGTCCATTGATTAAGTACTGTTCCGCCTGTTGTGATTTCTTGTAGGTAAACATCTGTTTCGTTAATTTTTGCTATAGTGATATCTTGCACTCTGCTAACAACTGGTGTTGTAAAGTCAAAGTCTTGGAATGCTAAAGCACCCTGTTTAAATAGTAAAAAGAATCCTGTACTATTACTTGCTATACCCTGTCCGTCGTTTCTGTAAAAAATCCCAAAGTCGTTTGTTGGGTTTGGCTCTTTTTCATAAAAGAACTTGCCATCAAAAAAGTCACCGTTTACTATTTCATTAGTTCTGTTTACGCCGTTTGCGTTAATGTTAAATGTATATGATATAGGAGAACCTATAATTGTATTTAAATGATACTTTTCTGTATTAATATTTGCAACTTTACCTGCTTTAATAGGAGCAGTAAATCTGTTGGTGCTACTCATTGCTGAGTTTAAAATTGTTATAAATTGTTCGTAACTGTCAGGGTTATTTGCGTCATCCCAAAATACTTTTACATTATTTAATTGGTTGCCCTGACTGTCTGTCAGAGGCTCTGTAGTAGTTACTGCACTAAGTTTCATCAATCCACTTGCAGGAATATTTCTTTTAGGATTGTATCCTAACATTCTTGCTAGTTTAAATACTGAGTCTCTACGCTCAGCAGTTTCCAAGAAGTTTTCTCTGGTATTAACATCCATTCTAAATGCAATACTTGTACTTAAAAATGCTAGTAGTTCTAGTATAGCAATAAACTCTGAACTTTCTGTATAGTCATTAAAGTTTTCTGGGAAGTTAGTTTTTATATAATCAACTAACGTTTTTCTTATTGAGTCAAAGTCATAAGCCTGAAAATCTACTTGGCTAAATGCCTTATAGGCAACTTTCCAATCTTCCGCGGCAAATAAATTATTTTGTCTATTTACTGATGCCATTATCCATTATCCGTATTACTTGTAACATATTCTAAAAATAAAGTATCTGTACTATTAAGTAATACATATTTTATTTTTACTTCTGCTTGTATTGTATGATCTAATATTGTTAGATTTGTTTCTTGGAACTCTACCCTAGGGTCACTTGCTACAATACGTTCTATATCATCTTTTATAATTTCTTGTGTATCAGGGTCTTCTGGTTCCATAAGGTAATCCCAAATAACACTTCCAAATGTGGGTCTCATTATCCTTTCACCTATTCTGGTGTAAAAATGATTAAGTAGATCTCTCTTTACAAGATCTGCATCAGTTAGGGTATAAGGTGCCCTGACTTTATCAACTGTACTGAATCCTTTAAATAATGTTGCCATGCAAGTATTTATCATATTCATTATAACGAGTTTTAATTAATAGTTGACAATTGGCCATTTTTACTGTACACTAGTATTATGAAAAATGTAATCTACCTACATGGGGCAAATGCAGACCCTGACAACTTTAATTACTTTACTTTGAAGATACCTGAGCACCCATTCTTTGCACCAGCATACGATATGGAAGATGACCCGTTCGACATTGTAGAAATTTTAAGAATTCGTAAAGAAAGAGAGTTTGGAAAAGAACCTGTAGTACTTGTAGGGCATAGTTTTGGTGGATTAATAGCAAGTTGGTATGCTAGTGTGTATCCTAAAAATGTAGATCACTTAGTTACAATAGCAACACCCTTTGAAGGCACACCAATGGCCAGAGTATTTGGAATGTTTTTTAGAGGTAAAGTATTTGAAAACACTAAACCAGGTGCTGATGTACTTGCCTTATTACAAGAAAAAACATATAACGGAAGACACACAAACATCATATGTACTAATGGCTCCAATCCTGTTGCAGGATTAGGTGGTAAAGCAAATGACGGTATGATTACAGTAGATAGCCAAGGTGCAACACCACCTAAATTTAAAAACAGCGAAAATATCACTATAGAAGCAGGTCATAGCGGAGTTTTGTTAAATAATACTGTAACAAATATGTTGCATAAAATAATAGAGAACTAAAAATGTCTGAAATGAAATCACTTAACGATACGTTAGAAGAACAACTTAGATGTATGCTTGTTGATAAAAACAATGAGTGTAATGGTCTTAAGGCTAGAGTAAAAATATTAGAACAACAAGTTGCCGAAGAGCAAGAGCAAAAATACAGAGCTTATATTAAATTTGTTGATTTACAAAAAGAGTTTAAGAAGGTACTATAAGTCCCATTTCTATATACTTTTGCTCCTTAGCAGATTTTAACATAGAGCGTAATTGTCTGAACGACATATTTTTGTTTGCACTTCCCATACCCATTTCTTCTAGTGATAGTTTACACCAATCTGGGGTAGTAAATAACTCACATTCATATTCTCTTCTTTGTACATAGTCTTGCCTAACAACAACTTCACTATCAGCGCCGACTCTACCAGTCCTCCAACGTTTCATAAGTGTTGGGACTAGTGCATAATTTTGATTATTTAACTCTATAAGTACTTCACTGTTAGCAAAATTTTGTATGCCTATATGTGAAGCAAAACTAGTTAATGCAAGTAATTGATTATCACTAATGTCAACGGTGATTAAGTCAGACATGAATTTTTTCGTTTCTTGTAGAGTACTTATTAAGCCTAATGATTGACCTACTGGTCCTATACCATTAGAAACGTCTACTATTTTATTTCCTGTTTTTCTATCTGCAAATATTAAACTAGGTCCATCAACAGTTACGTCTATACTTTTTTCTGCTAATGCTGATTTTACTGCTATAAAGTTTTTACCTGTTATCCCCATAGAACCCATAGGCTCACCTGTTACACCATCGTATACTTCTTTATAATCGCCAACTTTACCTTTTAATAAATCTGCTCCTGTACGCAGATCAGTTACACCGTCTTTTATTTGATTAGCCTGGCCTTGTAGTGCTGTAACTTCGCCTACAACTCCTGCTATCTTATTTTTAAACTCTTTTATTTGTAGTGAATCTAAGTCTATTGGTAAATCAAAATCATTTAAACTAAACTGTCCTAGTCTTGATTCTAGTTCTTTCATTTGCTTTGTTAGACCAATTATTTTATCACCTATTGCGTTACCTGTAGGGAACCTAAATGCAGGAATGGCTATGCCCATTGCCGCTATCATTCCTTCCATACTTGTTATGCCCATTAAGGATTTCATACTTGCAGGTAAGAAGTTACTTAACATACCACTCACATCTTCCATATTAGGTATCATGCCTGCTATAGCACCCATGGCATCACTTATAGAACTACCTACTCCGTTTAAGCCATTACCTATACCGTCCATAACATCAGAGGCTGATCCTACAGCACCAGTTACAGGGTCTTTAAATCCGTTACCTATTTTGTCACCTTCTGGTGTTACTACAGTTGCAGGACTTTGGTCGTCTCCACTAATTTGTCCATTAAGTGTTTCTGCATCTGCGGAAGTATCTTCTTCCATGGACTCTGGGTCTTCAGATGTAGGATCAAACTGACCATGTCCATCATAAGGCTCTGCTGTTAGTAAGTTACCAACAATAGTATTGATTTTAGTTCTGGACCCAGGACGTTTTCCGCCACTGGTTAGAGCAACATCACCTTCTCTGTCGTATTCAGGATGTTCGCTGGGTTGATCTTCTTGATCTATACCGTCTAAGGGAGGAGCAGAAACTTTTAGTGCATCTAATCCTGTAAGTATAGGTGCCGGTCCTGTATTTAAATTAATTAAGCCTCCAGATATACCTGTTAATCCTGCTGTTATTCCTACTGCTGGGGCGGCTATACCAACTACGCCTGCTTTTGCATTTATGTCTACACCTATAGTTGTACTTGAAATAGATGTTGCTGTACCACTTAGTGTTTTAAGCATGTTACCACTGTTAATATCTATGTCTCCACCTATTGCGGATAGTTGTGCATTTCGAGTGGCTAATATTCCTACGTCAGCGGCCGCATGGAAGTTAATATTACCTCCTGTGCCTAATGGTGGTAACCCTAATTTTGCTAATTTACTACCCATGTAGTCGCCGGCAATATTATCACCCGCGGCTTTCATCCGGATATTTTGTCCTGCTTCTATAACAACATCGTAGTCTGCACGAAGATTAAAATTCTTTTTAGCCCTAAGGTTTATATCACCTTCACCAAATAGATTAATATTACCTGTTTGATCAAGTTCGATCCATGCTAACCCGCCTTTGTTAATCATGTATATTGTGCCAGTTACATCGTCTAGTAGTATTTGCTGACCTTTGCCTGATCTTATTCTTATTAATGAACTAGTAGGCTCATCGTCCATAACAAATTGATGTCCTGCACCTATAGGTGTTTTTCCATCTAACCCTCTAGGGCCTTTGGTTAATACACCAAAAACAGAACTTGGACTTTCTCGTCTACTGCCACTAGTACCTGTACCTCTTATGTTATCATTAATTAAACCTTGTTTTGTGATTGCTTCAGCCAAATCATGATGAATAGGTCTTATAACTGAGTTAGTGTCGCCTTGCTGTTCTGAATATTTGTTTTTTTCTGTTGTGGGTACTTTAAATTTACCACCTTGGAATGTTCTTCCATGAGGCATTCCTGGTACCATATTGTTTTTGCTTGGAGCCATTAAGTGACTTAATACATAGCCATGTTTAGTATTACCATCTGCAAAACAAACTAGCACTAAACTTCCTATATCAGGTGGTTGAGTCCACATGCCATAACTTTGTTGGGTATTCTCAAATTTTTCTGTATTGTCAGATTTTATTGTACTAATACTTGAAATGCCACCAAACGGTGTCGAGTATCTACATGTTTTAATAGACTTTACTTTATCGCCTGTTGTTCTGTGTAATTGGGGTATTTCTACATCTATACTGCCCCTAAAATGTAAATCTTTATTGTTTACAACTTTACCCAGATAGATTCCCATATCCTGATGAGCTTGTATAGATGAAGATATAGTACCATAGGTTTCACCAGTTACAAAATTATTAGGACCTGTTACTTTACCACCGTTCATATCTAGTCATCTCCGGTTTCTAAATCTTTAAAGAAACTACTACCATCTCTGTCTTTGGCCTTCCAAGCATCATACTGAATTTGTGTAATCAAGCCTTCTGCTTTAAGTTCTTCAGCAGTCTTACCAGATGACGCCATCTCACCAGTAACATGAGCATGGTGATCACTTACAACCATACCAGCGGCAGTTTTATCTGAATCAGTTAAGACGCCGTCTTGTTTCCTGGCACTAAATCCAGTTCTTTCTGTGTCTACCATTCTAAAGTTATCTATTCTGCCTAAAGTATCTAAATTAATTGCTGTTTCTTTTACGCCAACAATATCCATTTTATATTCGCCCATATTAAAAGAATGCGTAACATCTCTCACTTGATAAATTCCTGATAAGAAATAAGACGTACCGTCGCTTTCCTGATTCCATAGTCCTGTATTTGCATCTTCGTCTCTTAAATTTCCGTCAATTAATCTTGGTGAATTCATAGCAAATAAGAAAAAATTATCTCTAGTGGTTGTAAGATAGTTATCACTATCCTCAACTGTTTCTTTGATTTTTGCGGAGTCCATTCCTACAGGTGCTTTGTTTATATCGCCAACTAATGGCATTCTGCCTAACCACCAAGGATCGCCCCTTAGTTGCATTTCTAATCTCATTAAAAAATCTATAGAGTTATGCTGATCATATAAGTATGTGAATAGATTGTTTTTAACACCTTTAGTTGTACCAACATTTGCGAAGCCATCTATTATTTTTTCTTGGTATCGCAATGCTGGACTACCAGATTTTTTAGGTGATTTAGCAGGTTCAGTTTTTGAGTCTTTATAATTGTTAGCATTTTCTTCCAGTCTGTCAGCATACTTAACATCACCTTGTAGTCCTAAGTCACCACCGTAAATAAATCCTGACGCTCCAGGAGAAAATTCATCAGCCTGTGTTACAACATCTGCTTGGGCACTTGCTGTTTTTCTTGCTGTTAAGGCATCTGCTATAGCCTGAGCATTATTTTGATCTGCTAGAAGGTTTTTTAATTTTGTAGCAGACTCACCTGCTTGGTTATTTAAAAGGTCTTTAAGTTGTGCGTTATTAAAATTAGCCGCTTTTCCTATCATATCTAATGTGCTTTCTGCTGTGTCTTTTAATTTTTTTAATTGATCAAAAAATCCACCGCCACCACTTTTTGCAGATTCATTAAGTTTATCTATTCCACCGTCTTTTGCACTTTGATTTACAGGTACTGAAGTTGCGTTTAATACACTTGCGGCATTTAAACTTATATCTCCTAGGAGACCTCGCTCAGTAGGTACCAGTAATGCTAACCCTTCGTTATACTGTATATTGAGATCTAAAATTTGATCGTTCCTACCAGTAAAAATGTATTCGTATGCTTTCTTAATATGCATTTGGTTAACTTTCGTCCTTTCCTCTTCCTTGTCTAAGTTTTGGCCCTTAGTTACTTCTTCTGGCTTAATAGCAATACTTGAACTAGGGGTTTGGAATGTTCTGGGTATAATGTGTCCTACTTTACTATATTCTGCTTTGTCTTCGTTATACTCACCGTATTCTAACGATACATCAAGTGCATACCAGGTTACTAGTTTATTAACATCAACTTCTGTTTCATCTGCGTCAACACTCTTGGACCTAGTTGTGCTATTCATGAATTCTACATTCATTGATAAAAGGATACCTAATACCTTTTCAATATGCATACCTTCTTTTAAGTCTATGGAAATAGGAAATCCTATAGCATTTTTAACCACGTTCACCATTGTGGTTCTAGGCTCTTCAACTGCTTCTTCGACCTTGACGCTATTATCTGCCTCAACTACTTTTGGATTAATTATTTTGGCTACATCCTCGGCATTGTCAATGTCTAATGACTGATCCTGTATATCTAACCCTGGCACCGTGCCATCTGATACCGGCTGGCTATTCGCCTTAGCAACTTTGCCTTTTGTCCCTTTTAACCCAAAATCTACTCTTTCTATTTTCTTATTTTTTTCCTTGTAATTATTTATTTGAGTTTCAAGGTCGTACATCATCTCGTAAATAGTTCTTCCTGTTATAGTGAACCACTTGTCTAATCTCATAAAAGCATCTGCATTAACTAGATCATCTTTAACTACACCTTCAAAGTCATAGGACGACCCACCTGCTGTTATATTCATTGAGAAGTTTTTAATAATTATCGGGAATACATAAGGACCCTTAATGTTTTGCTGTTTACCACCTTGATCAGCATCTGCAACTCTTGGTGTACCACCAGATTCGTTGTATCCAATGAAATTAATTTCTAAAAAGAAGGGCACATCAGCACCTGCATCAGCAGGCATGCCTAAATATGTTCTAGCTCTAACTATTTGATCTGGGAAATCACATGCAAGTGGCTGTGTAATAGTAAACTTCACTTTGGCTGACTCTGAGCCGCTTGTTCCACTTGGTACTGATTCTATACTTAAATCGTCTATGCCTACTTCAGTAACACCTGTTTGTGCTAGTACTACCGTATTTTCTGGCTTATCTCTTACATTATTATTTAACCAGCCTGAACCAGTAAACTGTGAGGAACCTGTTCCACCATCATCTTTTCGTTGTTCGTCAGAATCAGATGTGTCTGCATCTTGTAACACTCCGTCTTCAGTACCTGCCTGAGACGTTGCAGTACCTGGTGCTATCAGATAAAGTTTTAAGTTATATGTATGATTATCGTATTGGTCCAATTCGTTGGCTAACACCTCACCTATGTACTCATTAATAGTTACATCTTTTTTAGTTGTCGTTGCCTTATTCGCCGCAATTTCATCTGCAATTTTTTCAGCCTTTTCTTTAGTATCCGTGGCACTATACTGAGATTTGTTTGAGCCTTCGTGGTATTGTGCTGAACTATTGAAATGATGGCCTGGCATCCTAGCCTCCTGTTACAACTTTAACTGATTCCATAGATGGTAATTTTATTCGTGTACCTGCTTTAAAATCTCTGATAGGATCTTTAATTATGTCTGGATTCCGTAAAGCAAAGACCCACCATAAGGCAGTTGAGCCATATAGTTTAAGTGCTAGTATGTCAGGACGTTGTACATGTTCTGCAGTTATAATATAGTCCTCATCATAAATGCCACGTGGCATTTTAGGAAGATTATTTACGTCTAGGTATTCACCCATTGTTCCTGCATTTAATAAAAAACTATTTTTACCGTGAAATAATGCCATTAGATAAATCCGTCTGAGTATGCGGCACCAGTTGTTAAGCCTCTGATGTCGAATTGTTTTCTGAGTTTCTTAGGTGTATATTGAACTGATAAGTTGATAGTAATAAATGCTGATGAGGGTACATACGTTACCGTTTTTTTACCGCCCATTTGGTAATGTACTGGTACATAGTCTATGTCATCTGCGTATTGTATGGAATAATCTTTTAATATAACAGGCACTTTATTAAATCCATGCTCACCTAAATATTCAAACAACATTACAGGCGGTGGCGTTCCTGCCACACCCATTGAAACTGCTGAATCTCCTGCATATGATTTAGTTATTACTTTTAAGAAATGCATAACTGCTAATAGATACCTTGCTTCTTCTATATTGTTTGCTGTAAATTCTGCTGATATAGGTAGCTCTGGTGGTCTACTATTCTGATATGCATTTATAGGATAGTTCATCCCTTGTAATTCATATGATTGATAGTTTGCACCTGCGGCTATAAATATCTGTGGAGTATACTGCCATACCAAACCTTTTGAGTTTATTATAGGCTGTAGTATATTAGTGCCACCATCCATGTATGCAGTACCGTAAACGTAGGCTTCACCACCTACTTTGGGTCTCAACCTGGCTCTCCAATCATAATTTTCTGCTACATCGTCGGCTGTAGGTATCGTAAATGTACTTGCTTGATCGGTTTGTTGTTGTAACTCGTCTCTGAGTTGGAGTTCACTTAATCTTCTTGCACCAAATAATAAATTTTGATCTGAGTTCCTAGGAGGATTACTCAGGCCTGGTATTATTCCGCCAAAAGCACTACCCAAAAGATTACCTGCTAGTCTCCTTGCATGAGGGTTATCAATCCCACCAATCTTGCTATTGGCTAAGTTACCTAAATAACCTTTGCCAATGTTTTTTAAAAGTCCAAACATGTAGTATCTCCTATGCTTCTATTTATCAGTTTCATTAAAACGTGTTATAATTTTTGTTTCCTGTATAAGTTTCCAGTTTTGTGCAGATCTGGTAAATATTAATTGACAATACACGATTACTGTGTATAATACTAACAATATAAATGAATTATAATTTTGAGGAGAGTTCATGGCACAGCCAAAAAAAGTAAATTATCTTAATAACAAAGATATTCTTAAGGAAATCCATAAAAGTAAAATGACATTCTGCTGGTCAGCAGATGAAAAATATACTGGGTTTGACATCATACTAGAAGATGTTGCAAAGATTAACAGAAACAGTATAAAAGCCGCAAGGGAAAATAAAGCCGCAAGGTTGCAATATGATGCATACCAGGCCGCAATGGCAACACATGATCCTAAGGATTACAGAAACAAACCTAAACAAAAGGAATTTGCTGTAGAGCCTAAAAGCATCGACAAGGAAGATTTAATATTTCGTGTAATGGGCATGGATCATATCCCTTTAGAGCCAGGCAGAAAAAAGAATCCTAGAAATGAAGCAGAAACAAAAGCAAAAGTAAACTTCCCTCCATTCAAGCACTATGCGTATGTAAATGACGAAGTAAAAGAAGTTGCAAGAAGCCATTGGGAAGGTAGTATAAGCAATGGTAACTTTAGTGTTCAGCATGGCAAAATTACAAACAAGTTAGGAACTATGTTTTTAAAACTAGTTGAAAGGTATTCACATAGAGGTAACTGGAGAGGTTATACTTATGTAGACGAAATGCGTGGACAAGCATTATTACAATTAAGTTATATTGGCTTACAGTTTAATGAAATGAAATCTGATAACCCGTTTGCTTATTATACAGCCGCAGTAAACAATAGTTTTACTAGAGTACTTAACTTGGAAAAAAGAAACCAAATGATTAGAGATGATATCCTAATTGAGCAAGGTCATTTACCAAGTTATGGAAGACAAATTCAACATGAGAATCAGATGCGTGAACTACGTGAAGCCGCATTAGATAACGAAACCTCAAACACTAACGATTAATTTATGGCCCAACTGTTTAAGACAGCGGCTTGCTTTACGGATATACATTACGGATTAAAGCAAAACAGCCGTTTACATTTAGAAGACTGTGAAAGATACATAGACTGGTTTATCGCAGAAGCGAAAGCCAGAAATGCAGAAACATGTATATTTCTTGGAGATTGGAATCACCATAGAGCAAGTATAAGTGTTGCAACTATGAATGCTTCTATTAAGGCATTTAAAAAACTTAACGACTCTTTTGAAAAAGTTTATATGATTATGGGAAATCATGATCTGTATTACAAAGACAAAAGGGAACTTAACAGTATTGAGTACATCAGAGACTTAGAAAACTTTGTCATGATTGACGACCATTTCCTACAAGATGATGTTGCTATTATACCATGGCTTGTTGCTGATGAGTATAAAAAGGTTTCTAAAATGCAATGCAAATATATGTTTGGGCATTTTGAATTACCATACTTTAAGATGAATGCAATGGTAGAAATGCCAGACCATGGTGGCATAAGCGACAAAATGTTAAGTGGACCAGAGTATGTGTTTAGTGGTCACTTCCACAAACGACAATTTAAAAATAATATACATTATATAGGCAATGCTTTCCCACACAATTATGCAGATGTCAGTGACGACGAGCGTGGTGCTATGTTCCTTACATGGGGAGATGAACCGCAGTATGTAAATTGGTCAGAATGTCCTAAGTATAGAAAGTTTACATTAAAACAATTATTAGATGATCATCAGAACTTATTAGATGGTTATACATACGCAAGAGTAATACTTGACGTAAGCATCAGTTACGAAGAAGCAAACTTTATTAGAGAGAAATTTGCAGAACAATATGGTGTAAGAGAATTACAACTTATTCCAGTTAAAGAAGAAGAAGATTTTGAAGGTGGTGAGATACAATTTGAAAGTGTAGATCAAATTGTACTAGCTCAATTAGATACCATAGAAAGTAATACAGTACAAAAAGATGTTTTAAGAGACATCTACAACAGCATAGAAACCCAATAATGTTAAAGATTAAAAACGTATCAGCAAAAAACTTTATGAGTGTTGGCAACAACACACAGGCAGTTAATTTTGATAACTGTCAGTTGACATTAGTGCTAGGCCATAACTTAGACATGGGTGGTGACGGTAGCAGAAACGGTACTGGTAAAACAACAATTATAAATGCTTTAAGTTATGCATTGTATGGCGACGCCTTAACAAACATAAGAAAAGATAACCTTATAAACAAAACAAATGGTAAAGGAATGATTACCACTGTTGAGTTTGAAATACAAGGTAAGCAGTACAGAATAGAAAGAGGCAGACGTCCTAATATATTAAAACTTTTTATAGATGGCGAAGATGCACTTGATAACGAGCAACAAGGCGATAGTAGAGAAACACAGAAAGAGATAGAAAAAATTATCGGCTTTCCTCACTTAATGTTTAAGCATTTAATTGCACTAAACACATACACTGAACCATTCCTCGGAATGAAAGCAAACGATCAGAAAGATATGATTGAACAGTTATTAGGTATAACTGAGCTTTCACAAAAGGCAGAAGTGCTAAAAGAAAGACAAAAAGTCACTAGAGATGCTATTAAAGAAGAAGAGATTACAATTAATGCTATTAATAAAAGTAACGAACGTATACAAAAAAATATACAAGAAATAGAAAGTCGTAGTAGAGCATGGGAAAGTAATAAAGAATCCAGAATTAATGATCTAGGCGTACAAATTGTTGACATGGAAAAACTAGATATAGATTCTGAATTAGCAAATCATAGACAAATAATAGAACTTAAAGAACAACTTGCTAACAAGCAAATACTTGATACTGAATTTACACGATTGCAAACAAGTGTAAACAGAAGTTCAGAAAAACTTCTAAAACTAGAAAAGGATTTAGAGAGTGCTAAAGCAGGCGTTTGCCCAGCATGTGAACAACCTACTGCACACTTAGATACCCATGAACATTATACATTAGAGCTTGAAGATAGTATTGCTAAAGAACAAGATTACTTCGAGGATTTAGAGCAACGTAATAAAGATATTGAAATAGGTTTAGATGACTTTGGCGTATTACCTGATATGCCTGTAACTTCGTATACTACATTAGAAGAGGCATTATCGCATAAACATAATGTAGAAACATTTACAAACCAGTTAAAGGAAAAAGCAGGTGAAGAAAATCCGTATACAGATCAAATAGAAGGATTAAAAACATCAGGGTTGCAGGAAGTAGAGTTCGAAATTATGAATGAACTTACGCATTTACAAGATCATCAGGACTTTTTATACAAACTATTAACAAGTAAAGACAGTTTTATCCGTAAGAAAATTATTGATCAAAATATTGCATATTTAAATCACAGGCTATCTTACTACTTAGACAAACTAGGGCTACCACATGAAGTAAAATTTGCAAGTGACCTTAATGTTGAGATTACAGAATACGGCAGAGACTTAGACTTTGATAATTTAAGTAGAGGAGAGCGTAACAGACTAATACTTGGATTAAGTTGGGCATTCAGAGACATATACGAAAGTTTAAACAGACCAATGAACTTAATGTGCATAGATGAGCTAGTTGATAGTGGCATGGATACAATGGGTGTAGAGAATGCTCTAGCAGTATTAAAGAAAATGCACAGAGAGTCAGGAAAAAACATCATGCTTATTTCACACAAAGAAGAACTTATAGGTCGTGTAAACAATGTATTAACTGTGGTAAAAGAAGGCGGCTTTACAAGTTATAACACAGACACCGAGTATGTTAATTGATGTAAATTTAGGTGAGAACGCAGAATACACCTTGACCTACGAGCTGTTTGATAACAGGGTTGCAAAGCAAATTTGGAAACGTCTTAAACATAATAAATTTCCAGTCTTAAACAACAGCAGTTGCTATGGGTTTGGCGAATCTATACAAGATGTACAGGATGTTTTAAATGCATGTATTGAAGACCTTAAAAAAATTAAGCCTGAATTAGAAATTACTTCCATGGACTTGAATTATTTGCATGATATATTTGCAAGTATGCATTACAAGTTAATGGAAGAGAAATATCCTTCACAAAAACTACATAATGTATTAGTAAAATTAAATGATACTATTCATCATCTGGAAGATTTACACAGAAGCTCTAGAGCTAAAATTTTAGTAGTAACAGATGATTCAGGAGAACCATTACTGGATGAAGATTATGATTTATTCACTCCTGATATGAAGGAAGACTGGTTGTATATGGGTTACCCACATGTTGGAAAACATATTATGGCTATTTTTAATGACGGCGATATAAACATACCCAAAGACCAAATTCAACCTACACATATATTAAACACTTTTTTATTATGCTGGCTAGATACCGATTTAGTTGCTGGCAAAAGGTATCTAATGAATCTTAACAGATTCCTTGCAAAAATACATCACAAACTACCTTTTACTATTGGCGACAAAAGACTTGCTGTTGGAAAAATACCTCTCGGCAAACTAACTCATAAGCCAGAACTGTTACAAATAAAAAAATATCGTTTTATACATTCTATAAAAGCATATTAGAGACACTTCGTGTCTTTTAAATCTTCTTCAATTCGTTTCGTTTCACTCAACTCATTTATTCGATTTAAATTTACTTCGTTATCATGTATGTTGAAGTCATAATTCTCCTATACAGAAGAATATGTTGTCATCATGTGATGCATTATCATCTTAAACTCGGGTGCTATTAGGAACCAGTGAGCTTTCTGTCCCCATACACTACCGTCTCATCTCACGGAAATTATATTACCTAGTCAAGTTTAGTTATATAATTTGTAGGTTGCTTTTTCTCATTGCCTACATCCTTTTAATACTGATTATCGTGTGTTTGTATTTTTGCCGCTATACATCTCTAAATCTCGCACCAGGGTTACTGGATTGTCGAAGAGTCCGAATTATAGCCTCGGTGGAGCCGGTGTATAGTCCTATGTGTGTGCCTTGATGTGATTGTGTTTTAACTATATTAGTTTTAACACACCTACTTATAAGGACTTGAGATGTTCCTTAAGGATTTGTGATCCACCTATTCTGACATTGATGATTCCGTTGTAATAATCATCAGTTTCTAGTACTCGCCTATCAAACTGTTCTTTGGCTTCTAGGTAACTTGCTATGCCTCTACTAGGGCAATAGTACAATATTTCTCTTTTAAAACTGTCCTCTCCAAGCTCTAAGACATCAGCATTTAAATGATCACTGCTACCCCAATATGTACGCCAGTCACTTTCTTTAGTGCCACGCCTTTTATTCTTTTTGCCTTTTAAAGGAGGTTTAGTTGTTTTGAATTTTGCTAACTTCTTGCCAACATACTTTTTGTCGTTGGTTGTGTTAGTAATTAAGTATACGAACGCTTCACAATCTTCTGGAAGTTGTTCTACAAGTTCGTCTTTAAAGTACCACGCCATTATAAGTCTTCTGTTCCTTGAGTACCTGCTTTCTTGCTAAAATAGTTATTGAGTACTTTTACAAATAAGTTTCGTTCAAATGGGCTCATGCTCCAAAGCTCAGCATAAGATATTTTTCCTTCTGCGTGGATCAGAGTTTCCATGATATTTGAATAAATGGACTCTGTGTCTTTTTTGAGCTTCTCTAGGAACTTGAGGATTTCCTCAGGCTCGGCCCTTGCTAGGAAGCCGTGAAAAAATTTACAGGATCAAATGAGATCGGCGCCTCAAATGTATCATCGCATTTTTCACATTCAAATTGCATTGTTTTGTTTATGCCTATTTTATTAATTTCTGTAACTTGCTTCTCTATAGCATTACCTATACTTGCTTCACAGTTATCTAAAAATTCTCTGATATGATCGCGGTCTGTAATTACTTCATCACCCATTTTAATTGAATATACAGCATCAACTATTAATGAATAGTTCATATCTGCCATTCTCATAAAGTTGTCATTGAATACTTTTAATTTATCCATGTCATCTGGTATATCTGCTAATGCTTGTAAACTTCTAGTACTTTGGAAACTGGCAATACCAGCCCTAACAGTACTGTCATATCTAAAAGGTTTAATTTCTATTTCTAACTCTCCTGCAGGTACCGTATAAAGCTCTTCTAAAAGATCCATGGTTTCTATGGCGGCTTCAACACTTGCTACGCCGTTTACAACTTCTTTGCATATAGGACATTCAGTGGATACTTCTATATTGTCTCCATGAGTTGAACCCTGTATAGCAACTAGTAGCACGTCAACATCATTAGAAACAAGTTGTTTTACTTGTTTAACATTTGGTACGCAACTAGATATAAGTTGTGAAACTGCTTCACCATTAAGTAAAGCATCCGGATTTTTCATAATCAGCTCATCTTTGGCTGTCATTGGAAAAATAGGAAGTTCGCCTGATTCTGGGTAGTCTAAAATATCCGGGGTATAAAACCTTCCACCTGATGGTAGTTTTACATATAATTTAGGCGATCTAAAGTGACCACTTAAAGGATTGGGTTGATTTGACATTCTATTAAAACTCCTGTTAATTAAAGTGATAAATATAACATATGATACTTATTCACACGACTATTTATCATCATTAAAACTAGTGTTTAAAGGAAAGCGATAGATGGCTAATAACCCAATAGATTTAGGTAACGGACAAACCGTTGTACCCGATTGGGCAAAAGAATCTACGTTGCTAAAACTAGTAGAAGTTTTATCAGGTAAAAAGGGCAAAGAACAACAAGCAAAAACCGAAAAAGCCTTGAGAAACCTTGCAGACGGTTTAGACGATTATAGTGAAGATCTAAAAGAAGTTTCCAGTTCCCTGGATGGCATGGGAGAACGTATTGGCGAATCTATAGCAGGTACCATAGGAACTGTAATGGATAAGTCAGTTGGTCTTGCATTAATTGTTTTAGGTACGGCTCTTACAACAATTACAGCAAGTTTTATAAAGTTAGGCGGGTCATTAAACTCTCTAAGCCAATCTGGTTTAGCATTAGAAGGTGGTACTGTAAAGCAGATAGCATCACTTAATGAACTTGGAATGAGTACTGACGCGGCAACTGACATGATGTTAAACAATGCCCAAGTATTTAGAACTCTGGGTAACGTTGCAACTACCCAAGTTTTACAATCTTTTTTAGATGTTACCAAGTCAGGTAATAACCTTGGACTAAGTTTAGAAGACGCTGGAAGTTTTATTGCTGATGAATTAAAATTAAGGACACAATTATTAAACTTAGGCAATCTTGATGCAAGGCAACAACAAAAAATGGCACAAGATGTAGCTCAATTAGGTAGAACCCAATTGAAGTATAGTAAAGCACTTGGTGTTAGTACTGACGCACAACGAGAGTTTACAGAGGCCGCTTTAGCAAATAATACAATGCTAATGGCCAATATGATTAGAACAAGTAGTGCAAGTAGAGCCGAATTAGTTACCGGTGCTCAAAGTTTCCTATCAGGTATGAGAGCAATGGGCGGAGAGGTTGGCGGAGAGATTGGGGTAGCAGTTCTGGAAGCCGCAAGTATGGGAGCGGTTGGTTTTAGTGATGCGGCTTTTGGATTTATTACGGTATTGCCAGGACTTGCAGACAACATGCAAAGTGTTATTGAAGACTTTAACAATGGCCTGATTAATGGCGAAGAAGCGGCAATGTCCTTTACAAATGAATTAGGAAATTTAAGCGACGGTGAACGTAGCAGGGTATTCTTATTAGCCAGGGCAGGTGATGAACAAGCCAAAGCAATGGCAAAAGCAATAATACAGTTTGAACAAAGTGCCGCAAAAATGAAGGAACAAGGCTTAGAAATAGAAAACGTACAAACAGGATTTAATGCACTTAATACTATAGTAGCAAAAGTTAAAGGAATGTTTAGTTCAGTAATAAACACCTTTATGTCAGGTTTTGGTAAAGGTTTAGACGATACCACGAACTTATTAAACAATCTTGCAACTGGTTTTCAGAAAATAGTGCTAACACTTTTCGGTCTAGATTCAGGCGCAGGCTCTACCACTAAAAAAATAGAACAATTTGGTATAGATATGGGAAAAAATCTAGATACCATAATAAAAAAAGTTGTATCCTTTATCCAAGGCTATGTGGAAGGTTTAGCAGGGCTGTCATTTAAAGAAAAAATTGGTAAAATACTCTATGATATGGGTGTTGCACTGGTAGAGGGTATTGCCTCAGCCATTAATTGGGGGAAAGTAACTCTTGCAATTGGTGTAGCCTTTGCCGCCGCTATAGCGGCAGTTAAATTGGGCGCCATAATATCGGCTGGTATTGCCAGCATGATAGGACTAGGTGGTGGCACCGCCGCCGCCGGAACTGTAGTGGCTGGTACAGTCGCAAAAACAGGCGTAATGGCCGGCATGGCGGCAGGATTGGCCGCATTCGGAAATCCGGTGGTAGCCGCCGGTGTTGCAGTAGTTACATTGGCAATAGTAGCCTTAGCAGGAGCCTTTGCATTAGCAAGTCTAGGATTTGAAGCATTCGGTAAAATGATGAAAGATATATTGTCAGGAGCGGCACCAGTAGTAGAGTCATTTGGTGTAGCCATTAAGAGTGTATTTGAAGGCATTGGAAGTGTAATAACGTCTGTGGGCGATTCTATATCAGGAATAGTAGAGTCTGTAGGCAAAGTTATTGAAAAATATGGCGAAATGAAAGTAGGCAGAATAACTGCTGAAGCAGACGCAATGGTTAAAACTACACAGGCCACAACAACTGCAATAGAACAATTAAGTGGTAAAGACCCACAACAACTTGTAGCCCTAGCAGGTGGTATACAAGTATTAAGTGATTCCTTGGCCTCATTTACAGAAACAATGTCGCCTGGGGTACTAGACAGCCTTAAATCAGGTGTTCTTGGATTGTTTGGCGCAGACTCACCAATAGAGCAAGTAATAGGATTTTCGCAAGAAGCAGATCCTGTTAAAATAATGGACCTAGCGAAAGCAACCATGGCCGCCACTGCGGCACAAGGCGGTGCTACAACATTAGATCCGTCATTAAGTACTACTAATAATAATACTACAATTAATAATGCAAACGCACCAGTACAAACAAATTCCGCGGCAACTTCTGAAGCATTGGCGCCATACTTTGAAGCTCAACTTGTGAAGTTTAATGAACTATTACTAGCTCAGAAAAAATCTAATACATTACTTACTACCATAAGAGATAAAACATAACCTAGCCAGGTTGTAAATTAATAGTTGACAATATCTGATAAATAGTGTAATATAATACATAAAGGATTCATATGAGTTGGAGAAAATATTTTTCGAGTGTTGATAACAGTGGACTACCACTAAATGTCACTGGAAACAATACAAGCACAGACATGCCTGGTGCCGCATCTAGTAGATATGCTAGTTGGCTACCAGAAGTTTATGCTGGATCACCAAATAGATTGATGAGATATATGCAGTATGACCAAATGGATAACGATTTGGAAATTAATGCCGCATTAGATACTATTGCAGAATTTGGAACTCAGGAAGATGAATACAATAAATTGCCTTTCAAAATATATTACAAGGGAAGACCTAGTGACACAGAAGACAAAATATTATCTAAAAGTTTACAGCAATGGTGTCATTTAAATGAACTACATAAACGTGCATTTAGAATATTCCGTAGCACAATTAAATACGGAGACCAATTTTTTGTAAGAGACCCACAAACTTTTAAACTATACTGGACAGACCCAGCAAATATAGAAAAAGTTGTTGTGAATGAGTCAGCAGGTAAAAAAATTGAAACCTATTTTGTTAAAAATCTAGCACCAAACTTTGGAGAGTTGTTAGCAACTAATCCATCCGCACTACATAGTTCACCTTATGGTGCTGGTAGTGGGCAAATGCTTAATACAAATAATTCCAATGCGTCAGGCAGTTACTTAACAGGTGCTATTGACGGAGTAAATCAAGGTGTACCTGTAGATGCAGAGCATGTTGTACATGTTAGTTTAACAGAAGGCATGGATCATTCATGGCCATTTGGTATTAGTATATTAGAACCAATTTTTAAAGTATTCAAACAAAAAGAATTACTTGAAGACAGTATTATTATTTACAGAGTTCACAGAGCACCAGAAAGACGTGTGTTCCAGATCGATGTAGGTAATATGCCACCTCATAAAGCAAGACAATATTTAGAACAAGTTAAGTACGAAGTACAGCAAAAACGTGTTCCTAATAAAAACAAAGCAGGTGAGAATGTTGTAGATGCCGCTTATAACCCAATGAGTATGTTAGAGGATTATTTCTTTGCTCAAACAGGTGATGGCAGAGGAAGTAAAGTAGAAACTTTACCAGGTGGTGAAAACTTAGGGCAAATTGATGACTTAAGATACTTTAACAACAAACTTTTACGTGGATTAAGAATACCAGCAAGTTATTTACCAACAGGCCCAGATGATGGAAGTGCAACATATAATGACGGTAAAGTAGGTATTGCATATATTCAAGAATACAGATTTGCAAGATATGTAGAAAGACTGCAAAAACAAATACAAGAAGATTTAGATAATGAGTTTAAACTGTTCCTTAAACATAGAGGAATAGAAATCGATAGTCACGATTTTGATATCACATTCAATAATCCAATGAGCTTTAGCAGTTATAGAGATTTACAGTTAGATACTGAAAGAGCAAACTTATACAATTCAGTAGCTCAAACGCCATTCCTTTCACAGCAATTCAAACTTAAAAAGTATCTTGGTTTAACAGATCAAGAAATGAAAGAGAACGAAGATCTTTGGAGAGAGGAAAACAAATACCAGAAATTTGCAGATGATAAAACACCAGCAGATTTAAGAAACTTAGGAATTAGGCCAGAAGCCGATGCGGCAGTAAATCCTAATGCAGAATTAGACCCAAGCATGATACCTTTAGAAGATCCTATAGCAGATCCGCTAAATACAGATGTAGGTACAATTCCACAAGCACCAGTAGGAACACCACCAGAGAGTATATAATGAGACTAATAGAATTTTACAATCCCGAGTTCGATGAATATCAAAAAAAGAATTCAGACGAACGTAGGAAGCCTAAACTAACACTTGAGCAACTTAATAAATTGCGTAAGGTTAGAGCTATTAAACGTGCTGAAGAAATAGAGCATAAGAAATTTGTATCTGTTATGTATCAGCCACCTGCCGGTGACACCGGAGCAGGCGGACTTATTTAATACGTTTGATTACGTTACACTTACTATCCAGCCCTAATGCTGATCAAGTATTAGACAATCTTTTAAAAACAGAGTATGTACAAGGTAAAGCCCTAACGATAGACTATTCTACGGAAGCCAATTACTATCTAGATAATGTACACACTACAAAAAGCATTTACGAAATGCTTCATGAGTTATTAGACAAGCATAACATAAATCCACAAGACGTTACATTTATTACAGGAAATCTGTTAAATCAGCAGTCATATAATAATTTCTTACAACTTAATAAGCATATAATACCCTTAAAACACGTAGAATACAGCCTTTATTGGTTATATCAAACAGTTAAGATGCATAAAGACTATAGTTGCAATTATAATGAAACTGCTAAAAGAAGGCATTTTTCTTGTTTAAATGGCAGAAACCGTAGTCATAGGAATGTAGTATTTGAGCATTTAACACAAAATGATCTAATAGACAAAGGTATTTGTACTTTTGTATGGAAAGGTATGAGTGTTGATGGATATATGGACCCTAACATTATTACCAGCCACACAATACAACAGAAATCTTTTTATGATGTGTTTGATGATACTTATTATGATGTTATAACTGAAACAAGTGTGGGCGATGTTCCCTTTGATTGGTGGACAGAAATCTTTTTTACTGAAAAATTATGGAGAAGTATATACTATAAACGTCCTTTTTTGTTAATAGGCAATGCAAATGCTCTACAAAAACTACAAGATTTGGGATTTCAGACATTTAATAATATACTTTTTGATGAAACATATGATACTATTATAGATCCTACTGAAAGAACTAATGCTGTATTAAATGAAAACAAACGTATAGTAGAAAATATAAGTTTAGAAGCAGTACATGATATAGTAAATTCACAACAAATGGCTCAAATACTGCAAAATAATTACGATAAGATAAATAGAATTACGAAACAACACTCAGTTACAGTATCACACTGAAAACACAAGGAATGGTTCATATTCAGCCCATTCTAGCATAAAAACACTATATTACACTAAGTATATAACAGGCGCATCTGAAACCATAGTTTCTGTGTGCAAATTTTATTCAAATGGAGACCACAATGTCAGAATCAAGAACACAATTAGAAGAAATTCTTGAACTTCTCCTTGCAGAAGAAAATGAAAAAGCGGAAGAAATGTTACATGAGTATGTTGTTGCTAAAGCAAGAGCAGAATATGAAAAAGTTCTAGACGAAGATTCATCTGAAGACGCAAAAGAAGTTGAAGAAGAAGCAGTTGAAGAATCAGAAGAATCAGAAGAAGAAGCAGTTGAAGAAACTGTTGACACTGAAGAAGAAGCAGTAGAAGAAACTATTGAAGATTCAGATCCAGCAGGAAGTTTTGTAGATGAAATTTTACGAGACGAAGAAGAAATAGAAGGCGATATGAACGGCGAAGAAGAAGAAATGGAAATGGACGCTGATTCAGAAGAGAACGTAGACCTCGAAGACGAAGTTGAAGAGATCAAAGACGAACTTGAAGACCTTAAAGCAGAATTTGAAAAATTACTTGCTGATGAAGAAGGTGATGAGATGGAAGATGGTGAAGAAGCAGAAATGGAAGTTGGCGATGAGCTAGACTTAGAATCTGTGGAATACGATCTAGATGAGACTACAGAAGAAGACGAAGTTGTTGAAGAAGCAACTAAGTTATCTGATACTGTTAAAACTCCATCCGCTCCAGTAGACGACAACAAAGATGCACCACTTCCAAGTGGCGGATCAAAAGTTGGAAAGTCAGGAACACCTGTTAAACTTACAGATGGTGGCGAAGGCAACCATGGTGAGTCAGCAAAAGATCACACACCGTCAGACAACATTAAAGTTGAACCTAAAAAGGCGTAAGTCTTTTTACTGATAGGAGTAAACAATGGCTAATAAGTTATACGAATATTTAAGTCCTGAGCTATCAAGGATTCAGTTATCTGAGTCTAAAGATGGTAAGGAATTATTTATGGCAGGTTTATTCATCCAAGGAGACGTAAAAAATCAAAATGGAAGAGTATATCCTAAAGATGAGATAACAAAGGCTGTTGATAGTGTAAAGGCTCGCTTGTCAAAAGGCGAGACTGTGATGGGTGAGTTAGATCATCCAGAAGAATTACAAATAAATTTAGACCGCGTAAGCCATATCATTACTGATATGTACTGTGAAAACAGTAACGGTCTTGGCAAACTTAAAATTATAGAAACACCAATGGGAAATATTGCAAGAGCATTATTGAAGGCAGGAGCAAATCTTGGTGTAAGCAGTAGAGGAAGTGGAAACGTAAACGATAGTGGACGTGTAAGCGACTTTGATATTGTAACAGTGGACATTGTGGCACAACCAAGTGCCCCTGATGCCTATCCCAAGACTATATATGAGAGTTTATTTAATATGCAAGGCGGTAGTCAAATATTTGATACTGCTAAAGCATTAACACACGATAAAAGTGCAGAAAAACACTTGATGAAAGCAATCACTGGTTTCATCAATGATTTAAAATTATAAGTAGGAGACTACTATGGCAGTGAATTTTACAGAACTACTTGAGAATGCAGAGTTAACGGATGACGTTAAATCAGCTCTTCAAGAAGCATGGGAAGGTAAAGTTTCTGAAGCAAGAGAAGAGCTAACAGCGGAACTTAGAGAAGAGTTTGCACAGCGATATGATCATGACAAGAGTCAGATTGTTGAAGCAGTGGATAACTTCATCTCAGAAAAAGTTGAAGCCGAGGTTCAAGCGATTGTTGAAGAAAAATCAGCCCTTGCATCAGATCGAGTGAAGTACACGAAAGCAATAAGTGAACATGCTAAGGTCTTAGATAAATTTGTAACCGAAATGGTTGCAAAGGAAGTTAAAGAACTTAGAGCAGATAGAGCAAATACTAGTGAGCATGTAACAAAATTAGATAATTTTGTAGCAGAGCAATTAGCAACTGAACTATCCGAGTTCCACGAAGATAAAAAATCTTTAGTAGAACAAAAAGTTAAAATGGTAAGAGAAGGCAAAAAGCAATTAGCAGAAGCCAAGAAAGACTTTATCAAGAAAGCCGCAGACAAGGTGGAAACTATTGTCAATGGCGTTATTGTTAATGAAGTCAAATCTTTCCGTAATGACATTACTAAGGCACGTGAAAACGATTTCGGTCGAAGAATTTTTGAAGCATTTGCAAATGAATATGGCGTGAGCTATTTGAATGAAGCAAAAGAAGTCAAGAAGATACAAAAACAAATTGCCGACATGGAAACTAAACTTAACGAAGCATCAGCAACAGTAGAAGCATCGAAAGACGCAACTAAACTAGTTGAATCCAAGTTAAGAATAGCAGAAGATCAAATGAATCGTAAAGAAACATTAACTGATCTAATGGCACCATTAGGTAAAGAAAAGAAAGAATTGATGTTAGATTTACTTGAAAGTGTAAAAACATCTAAATTGGAAGAGTCCTTTAACAAGTACTTACCTTCAGTTTTAGATGGAGAAGCACCTAGAGTTAAGAAAGCATTATCAGAATCCGTTGTCAGTGAACATACTGGCGATAAGGCAACTGTTTTAACAGCAGAAGCCAATGAGAAAGCGGATGATATAGTAGAAATTGATATGATCCGCAAACTAGCCGGACTTTCAAAATAATTAGGAGTTATTAAAATGGCAAACTTATTTGAAAGCAACTGGTCTGCAACAAAAGACGCATTACTAGAAGGATTGACTGGAAACAGAAAATCTTCACTAGATGTTGTCCTCGAAAATACAAAGAGACATTTGTCCGAGGCCGCAACAGCAGGTGCCACAGGTGCAGGTTCAGTAGCAACATTAAACAAAGTTATGTTACCACTAATTAGAAGGGTTATGCCTTCTGTTATTGCTAACGAGCTAGTAGGCGTACAGCCTATGACTGGTCCAGTAGGGCAAATCCATACACTAAGAGTCAGATATTCTGAAACTGGTGGTGGAGCAACAGCAGGTGACGAGGCGTTAAGTCCGTTTAAACTTGCTTCTACATACGCAGGATCTCCGGACGCAACAGCGGCCGCTGAGGGAAACGCAGGTAGAAAAATGAGCATACAGATCTTAAAAGAAACTGTCGAAGCGAAAACCAGAAGGTTATCAGCAAGATGGACTTTTGAGGCGGCTCAAGATGCAGAATCCATGCACGGCGTTGACGTCGAAGCAGAAATTATGCAGGCTTTAGCACAAGAGATCGTAGTTGAAATCGACCAAGAAATTATCGGTTCACTAAGAACTCTAGCAGGCGCTGGAACAACTTTAGACTTTAGTTCACTAAGTGGAACAAGTATTTACGTTGGTGACAGACATGCGGCTTTGGCTATTGAGATTAACAGAGCGGCTAACAGAATCGCGGCTAGAACTAGACGTGGCGCTGGAAACTACATTGTTGTATCTCCAGAAGCATTGACAATCCTACAAAGTGCGTCAACTTCAACATTTGCAAGAACAACTGAAGGTTCATTTGAAGCACCTACAAACACTAAGTTTGTTGGTACATTAAATGGTTCCATCAAAGTATTTGCTGATAACTATGCGGCTGACGGTACGAAAGTACTTGTTGGTTACAAAGGATCAAGCGAAACTGATGCTCCTGCATTTTACTGCCCTTACATTCCATTAATGAGCACAGGCCCAGTAATGGATCCAAGCAGTTTTGAACCAGTAGTAAGTTTTATGACCAGATACGGTTATAAAGAACTTACAAATACTGCGTCATCTCTTGGTAATGCGGCGGATTACGTTGATGCAGTTACTTTAAGTAACGTTGCATTCCAGTAAGCCGAAAGACTTACCGGTTTCAAAGTAGACCAGTTACTAGTTTTTAACTAGAAACAATTAAAGAGGACTTTTTAAGTCCTCTTTTTTTGGCTGTAATTTCTTATTGGTGAAAAATGATAAATAGTCTTTATATATTAAAGGGATTACATAAATGGCGATAAACAATACCTATATAAATGCACAAGACGACTTTACAGTCAAGGGTAACCTGACTGTTGAAGGTAACGTTACTCAGGTTAGTACAACTATTAACGAAAACAGAGTGGCGGCTGAAGAATTTATTATCAACTCAGATGGTGAGAATACAACAGCGAAAATTACTTTTAACAGCAATAACACTTTTGCAAATATTAGTTACCTTACAGGCGGCAACATGGTTGTTGAACCTAACCTACAAGGTAATATTGTTATAGGTTCCGGCCAAACTTTAACAGTTACAAGTGGTGCTAGTATATCAGGTAATATATTCGCAGGTAACTTAACAGGTGTGGCTAGTGAAGCCACAATGTTTACAGATTTAGTAACAGTAGCCATTGCAGGTGACGGTTCAGGCTCATCACAATTCCAAGGTGCTGGTAATACAGCAACAATAAGTTTAGCATTGAATTCGGTTAATACAGACACAGGGTCATTTGGAAGTGCTACAAAAACATCAGGTTTTACTGTAGATGCAAAAGGTAGATTAACCCAAGCAAACGCAACAACAATAGCAATACCAAGTTCACAAATTACAAATTTCTCAACTGCCACAAGAGCATTATTTGGTGGTATTAACGGTATTACATATACAAGTGGTGATGGTAATATCTCCCTATCAGATACTGTTGGTGCAAGTGGAGTAGGAACATTTGGTACTGCAACCGCGGTGGCGGCTACTACAACAGACAGATTCGGAAGAATTACTAGTCTTAGTAATGTACCCATAGCCATTACAGCATCACAAGTTACAGACTTTAATACTGTAGTTAATGCATTTACTATAGGACAAACTCAAACAATTACAGCAGATAAAACATTTACTGGAACAGTAGATTTATCAGGCGCAACGTTGCCAGGAAACATTACATTTAGCGGTAATATTACAGCAACAAATATAGATACTGTTACACAAACAGACTCTATAGTAACAGACAATAACATTTATCTAAACCAAGGCGGTGCAGATAGAGACGCAAAATTACAAGTTGCACATTCAACTGCAAACGTATACCTTAATTGGAACGAAAGCAGTAACAGATGGGGATTTAGTAATGACGGTAGTGCAGACAACAATATGCTACTTGCAACAGATTTTGTTGGCGGAGCAGGTTTAACATATACAAGTGGCACAACAACATTTAATGTTGTAGGCGGAGACGGTATTACAGCCAATGCAAATGATATACAAGTAGATAATACAGTTATAAGAACAACAGGCAATCAAAGTTTAGCAGGAACAAAAACATTTACTGGAGCAGTTTTACTACCAGATAGTGCAACAGCAACTAATGGTGCAATATATACTGACAACTCAAGTGGTAAAGCATACGTTTATGTAAATGGCGTAATAAAAGAAATTACACCAGCCGTAGATGCTGGAGATGTTGAAGATGTAGGTAGTACAGGACTTAACATCTATGCAGGTAGTAGAACAAGTGGTAGTACAGTACTGCATGGTATCAAAAGTATTGACGGTGGAACATATACTAACGTAACAGAATCAGGGAACGTTGTAACAGTTGACGGTGATATAAGTGCAATTAGAGGTGCCTTTAGTGCTCAAGACAATGCGGGTGACGGAACATTTACATATAATGCTAGTACAGGACAATTTAGTTACTCAGGCGTTTCACAAAGCCAAATCAGAGGCGAGTTTAGTGCAGTTGGAACTACATTAAGTTACGATAGTAGTACTGGTGCATTTACAAGCTCAGCAGACAATTATGCTAACTGGAAATTTGATACAGAATCAGGTAGTACAGAAACAATTACAAGTGGCGAAGAAGTCACATTTACAGGCGGCACAGGAATAGATGTTACACATAGTGGTAATGCTATTACTATTGTTAATACAAGTACTGCTGATATATCAGCCGTAACGGCTGGAACAGGTTTAACAGGTGGTGGGTCAAGTGGATCAGTTACTTTGACCGCAAATGCAACTTATATTAAATCATTGTTTAGTGCAGGTGGCGACTTATCTTACAGTAACGGTGTATTTAGTTTTACTAATGACGCAGGTGATATCACAGGTGTTACAGCAGGAACAAATTTAACAGGTGGCGGAACATCCGGTGCATTAACACTTAATTTAGATACTGGTAATGATATAGACATGCTTGGTAATAAAGTATTGTTTGGTAACATGTATTCAGCAGAAGTTGACTTACCAAGTGCTTCAACATACCACGGAATGTTTGCTCATGTACATGGTACAGGAAAAGGATATTTTGCACATAGTGGTGCATGGAAGAAATTACTAGACGAATCAAGTTCAGATACAGATGATTTAACGGAAGGTTCAAGCAACCTTTATCATACAACAGCAAGAGCTAGAGCGGTTATTAGTGCCACAGGCGACATAGCATACAATAGTTCAACTGGTGTAATTAGTTACACTGACCCAGCACCTAGAACTGATGCTACAATAAGAGGATTGTTTAGTGCAACTAACGACTTAGCATACAATAGTTCAACAGGTGCCTTTACATATACTATGCCAGACTTAGCAGTTAGTGATTTTGCCGGGGCGGCAATACAAACTGGATCAGAAGCATTTAGTGATAGTGATTCAGTGTTAATGACAGCGAAGGCAGTTCAAGACAAGATACAAGCATTTGGTTATTCAACAACAACTGGTACAGTTACTAGTGTTGGTGGTGGAACAGGTATATCAGGTACTGTGACATCAAGCGGGTCATTAGCAATTGACTTAGCAGATACTGGTGCGTTCACAAGTACTAACACAGCCAGTAGAGCTGTAGTTAGAGACG
>Ga0209634_1000552_pt1 | contig 29146 bp, 26 predicted proteins | sample LinPmetageLP40_FD_184043 | JGI IMG/M metagenome (GOLD analysis project Ga0209634, IMG submission 184043) | Marine viral communities from the Pacific Ocean - LP-40 (SPAdes) (version 2) | ecosystem: Environmental > Aquatic > Marine > Oceanic | place: Pacific Ocean | collected 2010-08-26 | reverse complement strand
CTATCACTGGTGGCAAAGATGCCAAAGCTCTTGGTGTAAAGAAAGGACATGTAATTGAATTCAAGGACTTTCAAACATTCCTAGCTAAATTCTACAATGAAGAATCAGCTAATGCTAATGCATGATGCTAATATAATTAATTTATTTGAATTTTGATTTAATCAATAAATAATTTTCTTTATTATATTCAAACTTTGTATTTAATATAATTTTAAAATCATAAATTCCGATTTTATAATCAATATTAATAATTTTTCCATCTCTTATAGGTAACCAACTTATTTTATAATTTTGGTCTAAATTTAAATTTAAATTTATTCCATACAAGTAATCGTATAATGATATTTCTTTATTAAAATAAATACATTTATCCCAAATAAAATTTTGAGGCAATTTTAATTTTATAATTAAATGACCAACATCATCATCAATATTGTCTCCTCCTTGATTAAAAATAACATATTTATTTTTAATATTAAAGTTATATGTTGTAACTAATTCTTTATTATTTATTATTTTTTTTATTTTTAAAACACGGATTCTATTTTTTTTAAGATCATCCAAGTTAATATCAAGATCAATGTTAATATTATTTTTATTAAATTTTTGGTAAAATATAGGTAATTCTTGATAATATTCAGCATCAAATTCCGAATAAGCATTTACATCACTATCTGAACAATTCGTATTATCTTCATAAACAGGATCTGATATCTTATTCTTAATAAATAGAATCAATAGATCATTAAAAGTATACTTTTCTAAATATGAATTTAATTCATTAATATTACTAAAGTCATTAAATATGGTAATTCCATATTTTCTCATAAAATCTTTAGTTATATTATTACTAATTAAGTTTAATAAGAAATCATAAAATTTACTTCTAGTTCTAACATTCATTGAATTATACTTTTTTCTTGTTTCTTCATTAATTAAAATATTATAAGCATAATTTATTTGTTGGAACTTTTCAATTTGGTCATATTTTTTATCAGGATGATATATTTTGGATAATTTAAAATATGCTTTTTTAATTTCATTATTTGTAGCATTTTCTTTTATTTCAAGTGTTTCATATAAATTCATTATTAATAAAACAAAAATACTTCTATATATATATTTATATTCTTATAAAAAAAAATAAAAATATTATAATAAGGCAAAATTATTTCTAAAATAATATATAATATGAACTCATACTGTATTTTAGGAATAGTTTTAACATTTGGAATGATTTTTACAATGTTTAATGTTGATAAAAATAATTTAAAACAAAAATTTTATCAATCGTTAAATTCAACACAAAAATATAAATATGAAAATATAATAAATGAAAGAAGAAATATATTTTTTAAAGGATATCTAATTGGTTTACTTATATCTCTTTCAGTTGTAACTTATTTACCAAAAAACTTTGATAGAATTTGTTTTAGTGCAGGTTTTACAACATTATTTAATTATTTGTTTTATATTTTACATCCAAAAAGTTTTTATATAATTACAGAATTAGATCATCCTCTTAAAAGACAACTTTGGTTAAATATTTATCGAATGATGCAAATCAAATATCATTTTGGTCTTGTATTAGGTATAGTAGCAAGTATTTTAATCTCATTAAGGTAATTCCATAAATTCAAATAAATATGTAGCTGCAATTAAAGGTGGAATACCTCTTTTTCCAAATCTATTTACTTTTACTATTGTTTTATCTTTATATTTTTCTTTATCATAATTTCCTGTATATAAAATAGTATACATACTATCTTCAATTTCAGATGTTGTACATGTCCACTCAGTACTATAAAATCCAACTCTAAAATTTGTATTTGTTTGATCTGTTATCGTTAGTTGTGGTGTTAATGCTAATTTTGTTCTAGACCCAGCGGGTAACCAAGTTTCTGTAAGTAATTTTACATTTTGAGTTAAATGTTGAATTACTGAATTATCATCATTAATTATAATTTTTGTTTTTTTTGGAATACTTACACCGTTCATTATTAAAGTATTGAAAATAATATCACCAAAGTTTGAATGATCAATTCTATTTACACTTCTTTTAACATTTTTGGTTAATTCCATTAATTTTTGATCACTATCAATAAATCTATCAAAAATTTCTTCTGAAAATGTTTTTAGAAAATCATCACCTCCAGAAATTGTTAATATTTTTATTTCACAAAATAAAGATAAAAAATCAAAAAAAGGTATCATTGGATATTGATTATACCTAAAAATCATTTCTTCTAATTCTATTCCAGATATCTTTCTTACGCTACTTTCATTTATCTTTAATAAATTTGGATCACTATTATCAAGTAATTGAAATTTAGCACTTAGTGTTGCATAATCAATTGATTTACTCAACCATTGATTATTAAAGAATCTAATTTTATTATATGTAATAGAAGATTTATCTAAATCTGCTATTAACAATTTACCATCTTTTCGCATGAAAACATTTTGTGATTTTAAATCTGTATGATTAAAACGAAATGTATTTGTTTTTAAGTATCCAAGTGCATTCAAGTATAATTGAAATTCTCTTTTAAATCCATCATTATTTACTAATTCTATATCATCAATTAAAAGATGATATAATGTAGTTTCAATTTCTTCCATTAATATACATCCATAAGATCTTTTACCTCCCTTAAATAATCCAAAATTAATTTGATTATAGAAAAAATTATAATATTTAATTAAATTATCATTATGGCTTGTACCATTTAAAATATTTTTAATTATTAAATTTTGAGCTATCTCGTTTTGATAATTATCTAATCCACATGATAAATATATTTTTGTTCTTCTTGTTTCCTCTATAAAATATTGATTATAATGTTCATCTAAACTAATTGTATTAAATGTATCTATATCGTAAGCTTTATATCTTTCATCATAACCTGGTATACCCCCAACAGCTCCTTCATATACTTCATTTATATTTAATGGAGAGTAATTTTTGTAATCTGAACCAGTTAAATCAAAAAGTTTTAATACTAAATGTTTAGGATATCCATCTTTATCAACTTCAGTTCTTTTATCTCTATCTAGAGTTTTTCTTGTTAATCTAAATATAAAATCACCACCACCCGTTTTTGATTCTCCAGAAGCTCTTCCTGCTAATAGTTTATCAATTTCATATCTTAAGTCGTTTTTAAATTTAAAACCAACATCCGACGCATCTGTTACAATATCAAAAATACTAACATCTTTATATGGTCCTAATGGAAAAGCGGATAATAAATTTAAAAAGTCAAAATTTATTTCTTCATTTCCTGGTCTACCTTCCACTGGATTGGGTAGTTTTTTCATTAAATTATTTAATATAGGATCGTATATTGTTGTATCTATTTGATCAAACCTTTTTCCATTACGAGAATCTAAAATCATATTAACTCTTACTTTATCTTGAAGTCCTTGATTTTCTGCCCTGCCTTCTATACCAAGAGATAAATCAGGATTATTAGCACCACCAGTTTGGTTTTTTAAATTTATATATTTATTTTTATATTTTAAATATTTACTATAATAATTTGATTCAGACATTTAATATAAATACGATAGATAATTTTAATTATTTATTAAAAATTAATTTCGCCTAAATAATGTAAATAATATTATATATAATTATATTTAATAATGAAAAAATCTCCAGAGATTATCAGTATAAATTTTAAAGATTTAGACCTAGAAGAAATTAATTTATCTGATGATAAAATTAATTACTTAATTGATATATCTAAAAAAGAAGATATTCCAGTTTTTAAAAAAAATAATAAAAATAAAAAATGGGTTTTAAATGATAAAAGAAAAATATATAAAGATTGTAATTTGAAAAAGAAGAAAAAAATAAAAGATATTTCATCAAATATTAGTAATATTTCATCAAATAAAGAAAAACAAGAGTTTAAAAACAAAAATATAATAGAAATAGATAATTTAAATCATATTCTTGATATAATTGATTTAGACTTTATTGAGGTTTATGGGAATTAATTATGATTTTCTAAAAAAATAGATAAACTATTTATATCTCTTGGACCTAAATATTCATCAACAATATCATCTGATCTTATATATAAAGTTGGAAATCCTTTGACTTTATAATTTTTTATTTCTTTTTTATCATTATCTCCATCATATTCTGTAAATGTATATTTATTTTCATACATAGTTTTTATATTATTCCATACTGGTTTAAAATTTTTACAATGTCCGCACCATTCAGTTTTAAATAAAATTAATTCTTTTTTCTCAGTGTTTTCATTTCCTCCAGATTGTATATTTTTATTATTTAAGGTTTCTTTTAAATTATTATATTTAAATTTATATTTTAAATATTTACTTTTGTAATCCATATAATAAACTTACAAAAAAAAAATATTTTATTTTTTCTACAATATTGTATATGAAATCTGAAAATCTAATTAAATATGGAATATTATTTGCCTTATTTTTAGTCGCTTTCTATATTGCTAAAAAAGTAATTTCAATACTAGTATTTTTATTTATTTTACTTATTGTTATTGATTTATTGTTTCCAAAAATTTTTAAAGACTATAAAGAAAATATGATTAAAAAAGTTAAATTAAAAGCAGATGCGAAGTTAATAGATATATCTAAAAAATACATTTATTTTGCTGCTGAAAATATTGGTAGAACACTTGGTTTTAAGAAATCTAAAGACGATGAGGAAGATGAAGTACAATCAGCCATACAAGAAACTACTGAAGATTCTGAACCAACAACCGCTGCACCAGTAACCACAACAACAGCAGGAGCAACTACAACAACAGCAGGAGCAACTACAACAACAGCAGGAGCAACTACAACAACAACAGAAGCTTTCAGTAATACATTTATATATTAAATAAAATCTAATATAATTTATAATGATAACAACCGTAATATTAAATTGGAAAAGATCAAAAAATATTATTAATAAAATATTACCAAAAATTTGTGATTATAAATTAATTAATGAAATTATAATTTCCCATGGAAATAAAGATACATATTTTTCTACCCCAAAATTTAAAAATGTTAAACATTTTTATGATAGTGATCTAAATCCTGAATGGGGTGTAGCTTTAAGATTTTATAGGGCAACATTTGCTAAAAATGATTGTGTTTTATTTATTGATGATGATAAGTTACCAAGTGAAAAATATGTTAATAAATTATATGATGAATTTAAAAAAGACACTCATTCTATTTTAGGAATGGATCAAAGATATTTATCAATGTTATTAGGATATCAAAATTTTAGAATTTTACCTACTGATAAAAAAATTGTTTTAACTCAAGTAATGATGAGCAATAAAAAGATTTGTAAAGATTTTGTAAAAGAAAAATCTATTATGAATAATATAGCAATAAAAGGAAAACCAGTATGGAATGGAGAAGATATATTTTTTAATGTTTTATTTATTAAAAAATATGACAAAAAACCAAAACATGTTTCTTCTTTTGGAAATATAAAAAAATTAAATGAAAATTTTGCAATAAGTAGTAGTAATATTCATAGAAAATATAGAAGAAGATTTTCTAGAATTTCATTAATTAGAAATAAACTATTTGAAAATGAAATAATTTTTTTAACTTTATTTGTTATGGTAAGTATAATAGTCAAGTTCTATAATTAATCCAATTTGTAATAGATAATAATATACCAGTAGGAAAAACATCATCGTCTTTAATTGGGACTAAGATAGAATGATGACCTTCTGATATATTTATAAGTTTTTTATCTTTAGAAATTATATTATTAAAAAATTCTAAAGTTGAATCAAAAGATGTAATATTATCATTTTCAGCATGAAAAATTAAAATTGGTAAATCAAAATCATTACTATGTTTTTTTAACCAATCACAAAATTCAACACATTCCTTTCCAGTTTTTAACATAACTTTATCTTGATATGAATGATTATTTTTTTCTCTTTCTAAATTATATTTTTTATTTAAACATCCTCTAACACTTTTTCTACCTAATAATTTAGCATGAGGAAAATATTCAGATAAAAAATATAAAATTCTTTTAGTTGTATTACCTGGTATATTTTCTTTAGGGATACCGCATAAAGGTGCTAGTAATATTACACCTGAAATCAAATGTTTATAAAGTAAAGAAAACTTAATTGCTACTGCACCTCCCATAGATTCTCCTATTAAATATATTGGTTTTTTTTTATGTTTATAGGATATAACATCAATTAAATTTTTAACATCAATAATTAAATTATCAAAATCACCAAAATATCCTTTAATCATGTCACTTTTTCCATGACCAGTCAGTTCAATTGCAAATGTTTTTATTTTAGCAAGCTTAAAATTTTCAATTCTTCTATTTAATTCATTAGGACAGTCGTAAACAGGTTGAAAATGAGATCCCAACCCATGAATATTAATTAGGATACATTTAAAATCTATAATTGTATCATCTTCAATTACATTAATTTTTTTTTTATTACTTAGGATAAAGTATTCTTTCATCTATATTAAAATAGATTTTTTTTGTTAATATTATTTTATTTCATAATGTAAGATATATGATTGATTTAAATAATTTTTAAATACATTTTCATCATTAATCAAAGATACAGAAGAATCATTAAATAAGTACCAATTATTATTTTTTTTTCCAATATAAACATAATGCCCTGAATTAAACGACCCCATATGGACAATAAATCCTTTTAAATTTAAATTATGTCTCCATTTTAATGGAATATCTATATTTCTATTAATTTTTTTAAAGTTTGAATTAAATCTTTTAAAAACAATAACAACATCATTTTTCCATTTTTTAATTTCTATTTTTTTTCTGGCAATTGTTTTTCTATTACAATTATCACAAAAATACATATTATCATCATCTAATTTTTCAATATTTTTATATTTTCTATAACTAGTATCTAAATCATCTGTGACATCTAAAAATAAAAAGAGTTCTTTTTCTATATGTTCACTAATATTCAAACATTGTTTTAATTTACATTTAATATTAATATTTGTATCAAAACCAAAATGATTATAAAGAGTATCATTTGTTACATTATTTAAATAATTTAATAAGATAATTAAAAATTCACTACTATCATTTTGATTAAAACCATAAAATTCTTTATTTATTTTTCCAATTATTTTTTTAATCAATTTTGGATTCAAAACAGTATTATGATTATTTTTATATTGAATAATAAAATCCTTTATCAAATTATAATTACTATCATTTGAATTTATATTTATTGCTTTATTTATAGTATTATCACAATTTAAAAATAATTGTAATGCTGAATTTAAATAACAAGTATTTCCAATATTTTCTAAACCATTCATTATGATTTAAATGACATATTTTTTTTATATATAGACCAATCAAGTAATAAGAATTAATTTAAAAAATTGATATTAAATATATCTATATTATAATTTAGTAATGGTAACCAAATTAAAGTTAATATTAATATACAATTACCAAGGTAAAAATTTTAGTTCTGATGAAAAATATTTTTATTCTCTTGAAATAGAAAATCAAATTACTCTAAAAAAAATATATTTACACTTGATAAAAAAACAAGTTAATATTAATATTTTGAAAAATTTAAAAATTATTCATTCAGGAGATAATATTAATAAAGAAAGTAATTTAAAAACTGATAAAATTATAAACATTGATAGTTCTGATAAATTTTATATTTTTTGTAATAATGATGATGATAAAGAAACTTTTATAAATTTAGTATTCGAAAATATAAAAATATATATTACAGAATCAGAAAAAGAAAATAAAAATTTGAATGATAGTATTGAATATGAAAAAACTTTAGACAAAAAATATGTTATTGAATCAAATCATGAGGTACAAGAAATATTAAATGATTCAGATTTTATAAATTTACTAAAAATTTATACAAATAAACCACATTTGTTTGAAGAATTAAGTAATTATGTTAGTGTTAAAACTGCTTGTGATTTAAATCAAAAAATAAAATTAAACCAAGAAATAGAAGATACTTCAGAATTTGAAACTTTAAAAGCATTTTTAGCTTCAAGTAATCTTAACAATAATATCACTGATAGTTACATAAAAAGTATATTAAAACATTTTGATAATCAGATCAATCGAGCTCTTAGGTACATATTAACTAATAATTCACAATTATCTCAATTATCTTCAGCATAAAAAAATTGAAATAAATACTTTATTTTATATAACATATATTAATGCCGCATTCCAAAGGAAGATTTAGTAAAAAACCCCCACAAAAGAGAAAACTTCAACAACAAAAACAAAATAAACAACCGTCGCTTACTAATTCAAAGGGAAACTGGGCTTATTCTCATTTTCAAAAAATGGGAAAGCACGGTTTGTCTATCAATGAGCAACTGATTAAAAGTAATTTGTCTCATGGTTCCCTTGATCCATCAAAAATTATAGGTATGATTGAAGGTCACAAAACAAAAGAAGAACTTGTTCTTGAAAAAAGTAGAAATGGAAGTATTTTGAATTCAAGAGAAAAAATTATTCTTTCAAGTCACCTAGAGAAAACTTCTAAGGAAATTAATTATGATTTGACTAACTTGGAAAAACATGGCTTGAATGCAAATGTTAAGACCGATGAGGGAAGAATTAGAAAACTTTTGTTAGTTGCTAAATACCAGCTTAAGAAAGAAGATTATGACAATGTTTATTATGTTTATCAAAAATTGAGAGAATTTTCTATTCCAGAAAACGTGATGTCTGAGTTTAGTAGTTTGTTCAAGGAAATTAATGATATTGTTGAAACATTAGATATAATCAAACTACAATTTTTAACATTTCATTTTAACATGCCTCCTCTGAATAATACTGGTTTTTCGAAACTTGAAGACTTTCAGATAAAAGTAATTAAAAATATTATAGATAAAACGAGTAGTATAATCACTTCACCTACATCTTCAGGTAAATCTGTTATTACAAGTTTTATTACTCAACAACAATGTAAGTTTTTAATAATTGTACCTACTGATATTTTGGCATGGCAAATGGCTGCTATGATGGGAAAACATACATCATCAGATATTCCTATTGTAACAAAAACATTTGACTCAGAATTAGAAATTGAAGATTTAATTAAAAAAATTAAGTCATCAGTAGGATTCGTAGGAACTCCAGCGGAAGTAGCAAGTATTCTACCTCTAATTAGTGATGTTCGATTCGACTGGTTAATTATTGACGAAATTCATATGATGGGTCAAAAAGGATTTGAAGATATTGAACTGATAGCAAAAGCATATAATCATATTCCATTTTTGGCACTTTCTGCTACAATTGGAAACACTAGCGAATTGAGAGATTGGTTTCTTGAAATCGGTCATAGCAATGTTGATATGATTGTATGTAATAAAAGATTTATAAATCAACAGAAATACTTTTACAAAGAAGGTGAAATTGTAAAGATTCATCCTTTATCGATGGTATCTATTGAATACTTTGATGATGAATCTATTATTAATAGAAACATCAATGTAACACCTCCAGATATTTGGGATTTGGCCAAAAAACTAAAGGAAGTGTTTAAGGACATTGGTGATTTAGATCTGTATATTCATTTCAAAGACATTGAACGAATTCAACTTGACGATACAGTCGTTTATTATGAAATGTTAATTAAATTCATGATATCTAAAATGAAAGATGAACACAAATCTTCTGAAAATAGAAAAAAGATAAAAAAAATTCTAGATAGCTATACTTGTTCCAGTCTGGAAGAAGAAGATCATAATCTTCTTGATGTTGCTTTCAAATTAAAAGAAGAAAACAAAACACCATCTATCTTTTTTCAGATTGAATCTTACAAGTGTCTTGATTATGTTAAAGACTTTAGTAATAACATCAAAACAGCTGAAGCAAAGAAATACCCTAATCTTGAAAAGGAACGATACAAATTACAAAAAAAAGCAAAACATTTGGAAAAGAAAAGAGATCAATTAAAAATAGATAAACTAGGAGATAAGCAATTTACAAGACATATGATGAATGATTCAAAAGAAAATATTGAGGAATTGGAAACACAAATCGATGTTTCTCTTCTAGAACCTCATCCTGAATTCGTATTAAATCATAATCAACCTTTTTCAAGTTATTATATAGGAGAAACGAATAAGGCCCTTAAGAAATTTTTCCCTATGAATGGGGATGAATATCATTACCTAATTGACCTTCTATGGAGAGGAGTTGGTGTATATGTTAAAGGGTTACCTGATCCATATCTTAATATTGTTCAACAACTTACTTGTAATGGAAAACTAGCAATTATATTTAGTGATATATCACTTGTATTTGGTGTTTCTATGCCTATTCGTACAACAACCCTAATTACAAATAGTAATAGTGTAGATAACCTTGATTCTATGTTATACCATCAGATGAGTGGTCGTTCTGGAAGAAGAGGTTGGACAAAAATGGGTAATAACCTATTTGTAGGTTATTCAGGGGAGAGGATTAAAGAATTATCCGTAAGTAAAATTCCTAATATTAATGGTCTTGATTCATTGACATGGGGAGCAAGATTTGCAACTGACTTGGCAAATATTAATAATCCAAATAATAATCCAAATAATAATTGGGATCAAATTAAACAAAACTTTCTTCTGAAAGATATTACAAACGATTATGCCTTAGAATTCTATAACGACATTGATAGTAATATTAAATCTGAAGCATGGAATCATTTGACTACAGCAGATAAATATTTACTTCACTTGATGTGGAAACTCCGATACAATGAGAAATGTTTGAAGACTCCATTTTATATTGACTTTCTGAAAAGGAACTATAGAAGAAAGAATCCAATAGATGAAGGACATCAAGTTGAAATTTCACATTTCTTCTGTACATTCATAAAAGATAACAGTGAATTACCTGATTCTGATGAGAGTACTTTGGAACAACTATCTACATATTCGAGTTTGTTTGAAATACTTGAATTAAAACAATTAGAAGATGAAAGGAAAATAGATTCGAGATTATATCAATCTATTAGAGCAAACAAACTAGTCACATGTGATAATAAGATTGAGTTTAATAAGTTGAGAGAAGAGTTGATGAATCTTGGAAATACAATTAGATTTTTTCAACACTACTTTTACTACTCGAAAGAAATTATAATAACCAGACTAATTGGAAAACTTATGACTAGGATTTGGTGGATATACCATTCTAGTTCTCCGTTGGAAAACTGATGACTTAGATTTGGTGAATATACCATTATAGTTCTCCAATTATCTTTTAATTTAAATATCTAAATATATATAATAATGAATATTTCTGGATTATCTGGCATGTCATATTTAATATTTAATGATCAAGAAAATCATAAAATTAAAAATAAAAAGGTAGTATTAATGCATGATGTTCATTCTGGAGTTGAGTATTGTTCAAATTTAGACAACTCTATTGATGTATCTGATTTTTTTAAAAATATAAACATTAGTAATCAAATATTACTTGAAGAGAGTGTAAAAGGTAATGCTAAATTAACTGATTTATGGCCTGATGCTAAACATACTCAAGAATTAAAAAAATTAGCATTAAATAATTTAGAAAATTTAGAAGTAGTTGATATTAGACCATATTTAATTCCATTTTCATGGGAACTTTTAGAAACAAAAAAAGAAAAAAAATTAACTGATAAAAAATTTAAAGATTACTTGGAACCATTAAATAATTTTTTTAATAAAAAAGGATCTTTGTATAAAAATCATGTTGAAGATAAAAAAGTTTTAGATAAATTTTTTAAAGATAAAGTATGTGAACAATTAGATGATTTAAAATTATTATTTACTCATTACAAAGAAAATAATAGTAAATTATTAAAAGAAAATCTTTTGTATGTTTTTAAAAATAATTTAGCAATTTTACATAAACTAAATGATATATTATCTTGTTTAATGGAATGGTATACTATTTTACTATTATTTACAACAGATAGAGAAACAAGTATAGTTCATGTTGGTCTAGCACATTCTACTAGAATAAAAAATATTTTAATTAAAAGATATAAATTTAAGCTAGAAGATGAACAAGGGATAACTCATTTAAAAAATTTAAATCTAGATAGTAAAAAAATTAATTCATGTGTATTTTTACCAAAAGATATTCATAATGTATTAAGAAATAATAATTTTAATAAAAAATTTGGATTTTATAATTAACAAAAGATCAAGTGTTGATCTATTTTACTAAAAAGATATGAAAATTGAGAAAATGTACTTCTTTTAGTTGCTATAAATGTTTTAAACTTTCCTAATAGTAACATATTTGTAAAATCATTTTGTATATTGGATATACTATTATTTTTACTATAATATAAAACTTTGTCACCATAGATACTTTTTATTTGTCACCATAGATACTTTTTAATTGATTTATTATATTATTATTGTCAGTTGAAACAAAAAAAAATTCATATTTATTTTCTAAAAGTATATCTATATTTTTAATATAAACATTTAAATTAAAATTTTGAGATCTTTTATATGCTTTTTCATTATTTGTTTTTACATTAGTATCACTGTTCCAAGATCTGATATGTAATGAAAATATTTTATTTATATCATATTTTTCTTCAAGTTCATTTATAAAAATATCTACATTTTTTATTATTTTTGGTTTTATTTTAAAATGTTGTAGTAATTTTTTATATTTATCTAAATTATTTTTAGATATATCAAATAAATAATATTGTTTGTTGTTATCAAATGGTATTAAATTATTGCTATTATTTGAAAGTATTCCATTCTTTTTATTTAAAATTAATTTAAGTAAAGATTTATTAATATTTATTAATGATTTTGGATTCAAGCATAATGTTTTTAAAAATTTTACTAAAACATTTCCTATTCCTGGTTTTTTACATATAAAATGTTTCATTATAAATATATGTATAATATTATTATCTTAACGATATTAATATGATGTGGGTTATACTTGGTGGAATAGTTGGTGCTTGGTTAGCCCAAAACTACAATTTACCAAATTTAGAAGAACAAAGAATTAATTTATTAAATTATTTTAAAAATTTAGAGAATGAAAAAAAGAAAAAATAAAATCTAAGTAATATAAATGCCAAATATATTTAATAAAGATGATTATAATTCAGGAGATGGTATGCTTACTAGTGTATGGGGACCTCCCTTGTGGCATACTCTTCACACAATAAGTTTTAATTATCCCATTAAACCTACTAAAGAAGAAAAAGAAAATTATTACAATTATTTTTCATCACTTAGAAATGTATTACCATGTAAATATTGTAGAGATAATTTAAAGAAAAATTTAAAAAATGTTCCATTTAAAAAAAGTACATTTAAAAATAGAGATACTCTTTCAAAATGGGTATATAATTTACACGAAGAAGTAAATAAAATGCTTAACAAAAAATCAAATTTAACTTATGAGCAAATTAGAGATAGGTATGAAGGTTTTAGAGCAAGATGTATAAGTGAAACCAGAACAATAGAATCAGGGTGTACTAAATCTATTTATGGTTTAAAAGGTAAATGTGTTTTAAATATTGTGCCAAAAAAAAATAATACAGAATCATTTAAAATTGACAGTAGATGTAAAATTAAAAAAAAATAATAACATTATAATTCTCTTATTGAGACTTTTAGCGTTATTACATAATATTAGAAATTATTTTTTTATACCATATTTTTTTAAAACATTATTTACTTGATTAATATATTCTATTTCAGATTTCATTCTCAATTTTCCTTTATTACTCTCCCATGCTTCCCATTTTTTTCTACCTTTTAAATTTAATACTGAGGGTTTACTAGTATTATTATCTCCTAAAACGGCTTGTTTATATAATCCATATAAAATCAAAAGTTCTTCATCAGATGGTGGTTTATCTACTTTTTTAACATAATTTGCTGCGGTTAGAAATTCAGTTGAATTGGTTGTAATATCTTTTACCATTACTAATATATTACTCCAGTTTTTATATATTTTTATTGATTGAACATTTTTAATTGATTATTAATTTCATTAATTTCACCTTGTGTTAGATTTTGTCCATTAATGTTATTATCTTCAACCTCTGAGTCATCAGAATCATCATCTTCTAAGATTTGATTTACTAAATCATTTGAATTAGAATTAGAATTAGAATCTGAATTTTCTATTTCATTATTTTTATTAATATTAGTATTATTATTTGATCTAACATTTCTCTCTTTTTCTTCATTTAATTCATTAATTTGATTATTCATATTATTATTTTTATTTTGTAAATCACTGATAATATTATTCAATCTTCCTATTTCCATACTTTTATTTTGAATATTATCATTTAAATTACCAATTTGATTATTAGCATGATTAAAAGATATATCTCTAGATTCTAATTCCCGTTTTAAATTTTCTATTTGATCATTAATATTAATATTATTATTTAATGTTTCTGAATTTAACATTTGTGGTCTTCCTTCTTTATCAATTAATACACTATATTTTTCAGCTTCACTTAATTCTTGTTTTTCATCTGTTTCAAAATTTTCATCAGTATTTGTTTGTGCCTTTTTAAGTTTTTTATTTACATAAAAATAGATTAGTAATAAAAAAAGTAATGAACAAACAACCCATTTAAAATTTTTATTTGAAAATAGATTAGATAAATTAGATTTAAATGAATTTAAATTTTTGTTTGCTAGATTAGATATTTCTGAAATACTAGAAGAATCTATTAAATCAGTATCAATTGAATCAGAAATTAATTCTGATACAATGCTTGTCGAATTGTTCTCAGACATATAATATTTATATTTTTTTTTTTTTAAATTTAAACTTATTAAAAAAATTGATTTAAATATAATATATTTATATTATTAATAAATGAGCATTATTACTAGGAAAAGAAAAAATGATACACTAGATTATGATAATTCTAAAAAAAAAATTAAAATAAATTGGTATGATATGATATCTGCTACAAAAGTAAGGAATTACATGTTAGATGATCCTCTATTAGACTGGTTATCATTTTATAAAATTAGAAATATTAATGACATTCCATTGATTATAAATCAAAATGAAAAAAAAGTTAATAATTTTAAAATTAAGAGTGAAAGTGGTTTTACTAAATTTATTATGGATCAAGGAAATATTTTTGAAAGAGAAGTCGTTAATATATTAAAAAGAAAACATCAACTAATTCAAGTAGCAGAACCATTTCAAGCAAGAGATTATAATAAATATTTAAAAACAATTGAATTTATGAAAAATGGTATTGAAATTATTTATCAAGGGGTATTGATTGATACAGAAAATGATTTATATGGATGTCCAGACTTGTTAGTTAGATCTGATAGGATAAATGATATTTTTAAAACAAACTTATCAATCGATGAAGTAAATCAATATTCTAAAGTTTTAGATTCAAATTACTTTTATATTGTAGTTGAAATTAAACATTCTACATTATATTTAAGTAGTAATAATGTAAATTTAATTAATTGTAACAGTATTCCTGCTTACAAAGGACAATTATATATTTATAATAAAATTTTATCAAAAACACAAAGTATTAATTTTGGGAAAACATTTGTGCTTGGTAAAAAATGGATTTTAAATAAAAAAAATCAAACATCATCAGGAAATAACTTTTTAGAGAAATTAGGACAAGTTGATTTTGATGGGTACGATAATCATATTATAGAAAAAGTAAGTAAAGCGATTAATTGGATAAAAGATATGAGAACTAACGGACATAATTGGAGATTACTTCCAACACCCTCTAAACATGAATTATATCCAAATATGAAAAATGAAAAGGATGGTGATTGGAGAAAATTAAAAAATGATTTAACTAAAAGTATTAATGAAATTACTTCGGTTTGGATGTGTGGTGTCAAAAAAAGAAATATTGCATTAGAAAAAAATATTTTTTCATGGACAGATACAAATTGTAATTCAAGGAACTTGAACTTTAAACCATCAAAAACATCAACTACTTTAGATTATATTTTAGATATTAATAGACAAAATAATGATATGATTTGGACAAATTCACTTTGTGATAATGATCAATGGAAATATTTTGGAGATGATACTATGGAATTTTTTATTGATTATGAAACAATTAATTCAAATATGGGTCAATGTGAAATTAATAATAATACAATTGGTTACAATGACAAAGATATTATATTTTTAATAGGAATAGGATATAATGATAATGGCTGGAAATTTAAAAAATTTTTATCAAAAACAAATACAATTTCTGGAGAATTAGATATGATTAAAGAATTCTGGGAGTGTATTAATTCTTTACTAATAAAATTTAATAAATCAGAATCTGTATTTTTACATTGGACACAAGCAGAACCAATATGTTATAAAAAATTACAAAATCGTCATGAAGAAAAAAACTTGCCTAACAAAAATTTTTATGATATGTATCTATTATTTAAAAATAATAATATAGTTGTAAAAGGAGCACTAAATTTTTCATTAAAATCAATTGCCAAAGCTATGTATAAAAATAATTTAATTTCATCATCATGGGATAATAGTATATGTAGTAATGGTCTTAATGCTATGTTACTTGCTTATGAACAATATAAAAATAATAATTCTATTTCAGGTTTAGAACCTACAATGTTGGAAATTATAAAATATAATGAAATTGATTGTAAAGTTTTATTTGAAATTATGAATTATTTTAGAAATAACTATTAAAGATTGTTTATATTAATTTATTAATATTAAATGGGATATGATAAATTATTATATTTTTTTAGCAAATCAATTTCTAATTTTTGTTTAGAAATTAATAATGATAATAGTAAAGGTATAATACCTGCTAGTTACATATATTTTGATATGAATTTTATTATTTATCAAAGTATAAATACAGTAGAAGATGATATAAATTATATTATAAAGATATTACTAAGTCTAAAATATACTGTAAATTTAAATTATAAAGAAAAATTAGATAATATTTTAGATAATGTTTATTGGAAAAAATTTAAAAAAGATATACTAAACATTTTTGATACATGTAATAACGTTGAAAAAAGTTACATTATATTTTTAGAATTAATTTATAAAATAAATAATGAAGTGTTATTTTCATATGTTAAAACATTTTTGTTAAATAAAATTGAAATTGTTAATATACCTATATTAGTCAAAAAAGTATTAATTTATTTTGATGGGATTCCTACATATTCTAAAATTTTAGAACAAAGGAGGAGAAGAATAAAAACTTATATTGAATCACAAAAGAAAAAAGAAAAATACAATAAATTATTTAAAAAAGTTAAAAATAATATTTTTAATGAGGATGATTTATATTATTCATATTTAGATTGGAATAATTATAAATTCGTATTTGATAAAGCATTAGGCCCTAACTCAAAACTATTTTTAGATTTAGAAGAATATTTAAAGAGAGAATTTAAAGAATATAAATTACATATTAGTTCTTCATCTTTACCAGGAGAAGCTGATTTTAAAATTTTTAATAGTATAAAAAAAATAAATAATGAGGATGTATGTATTCACTCATGTGATAGTGATTTTATTTTTCTTAGTTTATTATTTCAATTAAAATTTTATTCTGAAAATAAGGATTTAAATTTAACATTTGTAAAATATAACCATCAAAAATTTAATATAATCGAAGCTAGTAAATGTCTAAATTTAATTTTAGAAAAATATAATCAAATAAATAAAATACCTGATAATAGTTCATTTAATATAATTTATGATATATTATTTTTAATTATGTTTTTTGGTAATGATATATTACCAAATAGTTTAGAAATAGGTACAGAATTCCCTTTGAAAATAATTTTAAAAATACATTATGAGTTATTTGAAAATAAATCTTTTATTATAAATTTTAAAACAAAAAGAGTAATAAATTTAATTAATTTGAATAAATTTCTTAAAAAGTTAGTAAATTGTAATAGTGAAATTTATGTAATTTTACATCGATATTTCAAGGTAAATAATAATTTAGTAGAAGTTATTGCAAATGAACTTAAATATAACATCAATGATTTTCTAAACAAAATATTAATACCTTATAGAAATTTTCATGATAATGATAACAAAAGTAATCCATTAAAAAAAAATTCAGAAAAAATATCAACAAAATTAGAAGAATATTTAGATAATAATATTTATTATGAAAACTATGGACTTAACAAATTAAAAAAAATATTATATTACAATGATAATAAATATGAAAATTTTTACAATTTAATAACACATTATGAAGAAAAATCTATTAATAATGATTTTTTAAAACCATATCCTTATAATTTTACAAGTTTAAAAGAATTAATTAATATTAAAAATGACAAAAATCTTTATAATGTTGAAAAATATATGGAATTAATTATCTATTATAGCTTTATTTTCTTTTATGATTTTAATTTATTTAGTTATCAAAGTTTGGTATATTATGGATATATGTTAGCACCTAATTTAGAATCAATTATAAATTATTTAGAGACTGTTAATACAAATATTTTAGATAAAGTTTTTAAAAATTTAAAACTAAAAACACCAATTTATTTTGATAAACTTTCACATCAATTACTTATTACACCATACTTGATCAATTCAAAATATTTAGAAAAATATAATATTAGTAATTTAAATCTCATATTAAAAAAAATGGATTTTAAACTTGATAATTTAATGTATGAAATTAATAAAAAAGATTTTAATATTAAAAATATTGATCCAATAAAATATTTACTAACATATAATTATATTATAAAAACAAATAAATATAATTTTAATCTACTGTTATTATAATGTTAGAACCAAAAAATGAGACTAGAAAATTTAAAACAGGGACACTAAAAAATGGTATTCCATACACCTTAATATTTGATAAAGATGTAGAAAATATCACAGCTTCAACTGCTATAAAAGTCGGATCTTTTTCTGAACCTAAAGAATATCAAGGTTTAGCACATTTTTTAGAACATATGTTATTTTTGGGTAGTAATAAATATGTAAAAGAAAACTATTTTGATGAAACATTGAAAAAAAATAGTGGATATTCAAATGCATATACAGCAATGTTTGAAACAGTTTATTATTTTACATGCATTAGTAAAAATGCTGAACATATTTTAGATATTTTTTCTAGATTTTTTATAGATCCAAAATTTGATGTTAATTCTGTAAACAGAGAAATAAATGCTGTTAATTCAGAACATTTAAAAAATGTAAATAATGATTATTGGCAACAAAGAAATTTTTTAATGAGTCTGTCAAAAAAAGATAGTCCTATCAATAGATTTACTACAGGTAATTTAGAAACTCTAAATAAACCAAATTTAAGAGATGTTATGATTAAATTTTATAATAAATATTATTGTTCAGACAATATGAGTTTAACAATTATAAGTAATATAGATTTTCAAAATATGGAAAAAATTTTATCTAATACATTTGAAAATATTCCAAAAAAAAAATCTATACCAATAGATTATAAAGTTAAACCATATTTTGGAAAAAATATAATTAATCAATTAATTCCAGTTAGAAATAGTAAAGAAGTTTTATATTTTTGGGAGATACCATTATTTAGAGAATATTTAAATAATAAATCTTGGGAAGTAATTTGCCGAACAATTGAAAATGATAGTAAAACAAATTTAAAATATATTCTTAAAAGTAGTAATTTAATAGTCGATTTAGATGCCAGTGTAATTGATTTTGGTGTTTTAGTACTATCAATAGAATTTGAAAATAATGTAGATGTATTTTCTATTATAAATAAACTTAATTCGTATATTCAATATTTTATTGATAATTTAAATAAATTAAATTGGAAAGAAATTTATGATTACTATGAAAAGCAACAAGAATTTCTCTTTACTAATTGTGATAAATATGATGAAACAACACTTGTTGATTTAATTTCAAATAATATGTTATATTACAAAGAAAAATATTATTATGGATCAAATTTAGTTAGTAATAAAGATTATGAATATTTATTAAATCAAATAGAAAATTTAAAATTTAAAAATTGTAATTTAATTGTAATTGATAAAAATAAAAGTTATCATTCAAATCTTGTTTTTAATAAATTACCTTACTATAGTTCAGAATTCAGAAATTTAGATAAAAGTTATCTATTAGTTAACAAAAAAATTAAATTTAGTTTTAAAATTAATTCGGAAAATAAATACTTGGATGTTAAACCAACTATTGAAAAAACAAATATTAAAGATCCTATCATTATAAAAAATAATGTTTGGTTTGGTGGAGTATCAGAATACAATCAGCCAAAAATATATTTAAAAATAATTTACAATATAAATAATTTGTTTTCAACTATAGATAATTCTAATTTAACTTTATTAACAGTAAAAATATTAAATTACTATTTATTTATTAATTTTTACAAATTATTTGAATTAAACTATAAGATATATTTTACAATTAAAAATACCTATTCATCTATATGTTTAAATATAACAGGTTATAATGATAAATTTAATGAAGTAGTAAATGATGTATTTTTATTTTTAAAATCAATAACTAGTAAAATAGATAATATTATTATAATACAAAATTTAAATGATACAATAAAAGATTTTGAAAATCTTGATAAATCAACACCATTAAAATATTTAAATATTATTACTGGAATTTTAGGACATGATTATAATTATCCAATTAAAGATACTATTAAAAATTTAAAACAACTAAAATTAAGTACAATACAAGAATATATTAGTAATTTTCTAATAGGAGAATATAATTGTGTTAGTATTATTTATGGTAATATTAGTAAAAGTAAGATTCCTAAAATTTTATTTGAATTGAATAAAAATAGTAAAGATAAAATAATATGTCCAAAAAATTTAAATTCATTTGATTATATTCATCCAAATCCAACTGAAGAAAATAATATTGTTAGGTTATTAGTTAATTTTGGAATATTTGATCCACTTAAAACAGTTACTTTACTTATATTAGAACAAATTTTAGATGAACCAATTTATTATTTTTTGAGAACTACACATCAATTAGGGTATATTTGTAAAAGTGGAATTTATTATGATAGTATGAATTATTATTTTTATGTTATTGTTCAATCAATAAAAGATATAGATTTTGTTAAATCAAAGATTTTAGAAATTCTTAAAATATCAAGAGAAAAAATATTAAAAATGAAGAATGAAGAAATTGAAAACTTTAAAAGAGGTTTAAAAATTAAATTATTAGAAAAAGAATCAAGTAATAATGAGTTAGTTAATAAATATTTTGGAGAAATATTATCTAGAAAATTTTTGTTTAACAGAAATAATTTACTTGTTGATCAAATTATTCATGTTAATAAAGAAAAAATATTACAATTATATGATTTAATACTTGAAAAATATTTCTTTAATATAATTAGATCTCAGAAGTGAGAGAATTTAAATATTTGTTCATTTGTTCGCCCACAGGGAAATCACCTGCTAATTCTGAAGTATCAGAAAAATCACCTACTGGTTCTGGTAATGGAGCTTCAAAAGAATCAGTGACTGGTGGTAGGTCACTTACGGATGTATTTATTGCGGAAGAAGGATTAAAATTATCTAATGCTACAGCTGTTTGTTTTTTCTTCATAAGAAGTATCAAGTAGACAATACCTCCAACAAGAACTAAAGAAAGAATGATGATAGCAATAGTTAATCCTGTATTACCAGCAAATTTTTCTAAAAGTGTTTTATTGGTTTTATCTTCATCTTTTTTATTAAATTTACCCATATATATATAAGATAGAAAAAATTAAATTTTTTTATATTATTTTTTTTTTAGTAGTTTATTTATAGGGTAATATTCATCACAATAATATTTTAATTTTGATTCTTCTCTACAAACTACTAAAATTTTAATATTTTTTTTTTTTATTTCTAAACATAAATGAGAAAAATCTATATCGGATGTAGCTAAAATAATAAAATTTAAATTGTAACTATGTATATCTGATATTATAGTTGTAATCATTTTAACATCAGTGCTTTGTTTTTTACTTATTCTAAAACATTGTATTGGTTCTAAACCATATTGAATAATTTTTTTCTCCCAATTTTTAGATTCTGTTTTACTCCAATCACTAAATATTTTTTTAATTGTATAATTTCCATCTACTAAATTTAATATCTTACTACAACATTTATGAGACATATTATCAGCATCAATATATACTCCAATATTCATATAAATAAGTGATAAAATTTATATAAATATTTAATAACATTTTATAGGTTTTTCATTTCTGTAAACATTTCTTTCATAAAATAATTTACAGTCAATTGCCATTTCTTTCATTACAGTTTCAAATTGATTTATTAAAACATTTTTTCTTTTTGCTAATGACCATATATGTTCATCGGTGGTTCTTTCTTTAGGGTATGTAGCTAGATATAAAAATACATCTACTTTTCTTTTATCAGAAGGTAAATCTTTATGTGAGCAAAATCTAATTGCTCTTCCTATAATCTGTAATAATCTTGACATATTCCAATAAGGTTCTAATATATGAACTTGTTCAGTTCTTAATAATGATACACCTTCTTTTATTGAAGGAGATCCTAACATTATTTTAATCATACTACCATTGTGATTATTTGGATTATTATAAACTTTTTTAATTTGTTCTTTTGTTGAATGTTTTTCATCACCAGACCAAACGGCATATCTATTTTTACCTGGACCATAAGTTTTGTAATCTTTATAACCTTGACACTCTAAAAATTTTCTAAATGGCTTTAATCCTCCTACATCTTTGAAATTAGAATATACAAAAACAGGACCTTTTGAAATTCTTATTTTATTATTTATTTTATAAAACTTTGTTGAATATGTTTTTATTTTTTTTGGTGAAATACATGATCCTTTAAACGACTGAAAACCTTTTTCACCTATACTTTTATTTGGAAAAGTAACATTAGAAACCATTCTTGGTCCAAGTAAAAAATTATTTGGTAATTTTAAAATATCAACATCTCTAAATGATCCTTTAACATAATCATTTTTTGTACTCAAACTAGTTAAATAACTTTTATATTGGAAATCACTCATATTACATCTTACAACATTAAAATTTGTTTTAGGAAAAGCTACTGGACTAGCTCCTCTATAATACGAAATTAAACCATGTAAATGTTTTTTTAATAAATTTTTATTTTTTAAATCATAAGAAATACCATCTTTTGTTTTAACCTGTTTTAAAAACATTGTATTAAAATCATTACCAATAGGTATTTTATTTTTTTTTAATAAATTCATAGTTAAAGCTAATTCAACAGGTTTGTCAAACATGGGGGTTGCTGATAATAATAATATTTTACTTTTTTCATCCGCTCTATTTATGAAAGAATTTAAAGATTTATAAAAAGTACCTCCTTCTGAAATCATATTTTGAATTTCATCAATTATCAATAAAGTATTTCTGAATTTTAATCTTTTTTGATCCATCAAAATTTGGAATTTATGGTAAGAATATATTTCATAATATTCATAAATCTTAGACTTTGCTTTATTTTGAATTTCTTCATATTTTTTACTTTTAGGATTTAATTTTGATAATAAATTATAATCTTTTTCAGATATATACTCATTTTTTCCACATTTTGATAATAACTCATCTTCAAAATTACCAATTAATGCTGCTGGTAATAATACCATAATTTTCATTTTCTTTTTTAAATTTTCAGCAATTGATATTGCCGTACATGTTTTTCCAGCACCAATTTTATGATAGACAAGTAAACCTCTAATATTTTTCTTTTGTTTAAATAAGTCGGCTAAAAATAATTGTTGTTGTTGAAGTTTAAAATCTTTAGGTTTACATATTTCAGCCATTGTTTCTCTTTTTTTTTTAATTTTATATTTTTTAAATGACTTGTTAATATCATTATAATTCATTATATAATTAATTGATAAAATAAATTTTGATAGATTAAAAAAATTGAATTAAAGATTTTTTCTTATTAATAATTAGTATGTCATTTAAAAATGAATTAAACGATATATTACACTCATCTATATTTGGAAATAAAATATCAAATGATGAAGCTATAAATATACTAAATAATCTAAACCAAAATGATAATTTAGATTATTTATTTTTAGCAAAAAATTTAGACAACAGTAGTTATGTCTGTCCTCAAAATTTAATTAACTTAATTCAAGATATTGATGATCCGTCTTATAATAAAACATTAATAACTGAAATTACAAAAAAATTTATAAAACTAATAATATCAAAAATGGTAACACCTGACTTACAAATTCCTATAGAAAATATCTTACTAAATCTATTTCTGAATGAATTTTTATATTTAAGACATTCCTATAAAATAATCAAATACTATCATGGAATATTTAGAACTTTAATTGATAAAAATATGAATAAAATGTTTACACAAAATTATATATATAATAACCTTATATATAAACTTTATAAATGTTCCTCTTTTGAAAATATTAATTTTTATAAGGATTTTTTGAATATAAATATAAACAATATTTCTATTGATAAATTCGAAAATTTGTTATCATATTCCTTATGTAATTATGACGATAGAGTTTATAAATCAATTGTAAAAATTATAAAAGAAAAATACCCTACAAAAACAGATGTTAAAATAACTTATGAATTTTTAATAAATAAATCTCCTGATAAATACAAAATGAAAAAATTAAATTACTTGAGTAAAAATTTTGACTTTACTAAAAAAATAGATGATATTGTAAATAATATTATTTTGAATGATTATTGTAATATTAATAAAATATTTCAGTTCTATGATTTAAATTATTTATCATCTGAATTTTTATGTAATTTTATTACAAGAAATAACTTTATAAAATTATTTATTCATTATAATTATTTGGATAATATGATTAGTCCTAATTTGAAGAGGTTAACTTTTATTCATTTGTGTATGAAAATTTTTGATAGTTATAACAATGAAGAAAATTTTACAATAGATGATATTACCTTTGAACTAATAGATAAATTCGATATTAAGAATACAGAATTTGAATACGAATTTAAAACAACATTTATTGACACACATTCTAAAAGTTTTAATTCTAATTTACTAAAGATATTATCACTAACTAATTTTTTCGATGAAGAAACTAAAAAATATTTTGGTAAACATATAGTGGAGAATACATTTAATCAGAGATATCCGCCTGATATTAAAAGTATTATACTTTATATACCCTATATTAATTACTTAGATATTGATAATTTAAAATATCTTCAAAATAGTACTAAAGGTTATAAATATACATCTTTTTTCAATTTACTTTTATTACTAAATAAAATAAAATTTTATCTTAGTGTACATATTAGAAAAAAGAGAAAGATTAATAGATTTTTCAATAACATACAGAGATTAAATTTGATAAAAGATGACTTGAAAACATTTAAAATAACTAGTGACTGTAACAATAAAAGAGATAAATTTAGCAAAATACCACCATATCATATATATCCAAATCAATTTAATAGTATATCAACAGAATTATTGATAAAAGAAAAAGTGGATGGAGTTTCAGTTCATGAACTTCCAACAAATATTTATCCACATATTATAGTTGAAAAATTAAAAGCAGAATTTTATGAAGATTTGAATATTCATTTTATATTTGATATCAATTTGGATGATACCTCATATGAAGAAAGATATTTATATTTGAGGAAGTTACATCCATACACTAAAAATACAAATCTTAAAATAATTTCTACCTTTAATGAATTAATGAAATCAATCCAAGAAGAAAGAGAAATTATTAAAAGAATGATTAGTGAACATCCACATGATATATGTTGGTATCCTAAAGCATGTTGGAAAATTTTAGATATTAACTTGATTTCTAATGAGTTAAATAAATTTCTAAATGGAAATAGTAGTTACCATAAATTTATTTGTGATGACTTTTATTCATGTGATGGTCTAGTAATTAAAACTCCAAATAATGTTAGAGAAATTAAATTGAAACCAAAGCAATTACTAACGATTGATCTCAAGTTTTTAAATGGTAAATTTTGTGATAACGAAGGTAATATGTATGATTTTGAATCAAATACAGAAGATTCTTTAAATATAGAAGAAGATACTATATGGAGATTATATCCTTCTGATGATTATAAAACATTTATTCCAAAAGAATTTAGATTCGATAAAAAACATCCAAATCCAAAGAGTGTTGTATTAAGTGTTATGAAATTAGTTAATAGTACATTCAGAAATGATAAATATAGTAAAATATACTTTACTATGAATAATTTTAAAAAAAATAACGACTGGGCAACAGTTGTTAATAATAGTTATAAAATTTTTGATCAAATTTTAAAACTAACTAATTTTCAACAAAATAAAATTGTGCTAGATTTAGGATGTGGTAGATCTAAACTCTTAAAAAAAAATATTAAATTTTCAAAATACTATGGTATAGACTTTGATGAAGAAATTCTATTCAAAACATTTTATAAAAATAACAATAGAAATTATCAGAATATAAATTTTAATTATATTGACTTATCTAAAAGATGGGATCAAGAAAATTGTTGGTCAACTTTTGATTTTAGTGAAAATTACGATTATATATTTAGTATAAGTTCCCTAATGCATTTTTGTACTGAAGAATTTTGGTCTCAGATTAATACTATATTAAATGGAAATAACAAGTTTATTTTTAATATTTTAAATGATTCATTACCAAGTGATTATGAAAATAGATACAAATTTGGAGAGTCATATATATACAGAGAACAAGATATAACAAAATATTATTTTGAAAATGTTCATTCAAATGAGATGGAAGAACGATTTATAAATGAAGATATAATTAACAAATATTTAAGAAAATATAATTTAAAAATATTAGAAAAATATACTCCCGACTTTGAATTACATAAATATTACACATGGTATATAATTTCTAAGTAATATTATAATAATGTTACTTATATTACTTATTTTAGTTATAATCTTATTTTTAAAAATTATTATTAATAAAAATATGATAAAAGAAAATATGAATACTAGAGAGCCAAAATTTATTCATATTCCAAAAAATGCAGGGACAAGTATTGAAGAACTAGGAATAAAATACAATTTAAAATGGGGTAAATATGATTATTCTAATTTAGATTTAAGAGAAAATTTATCAGAAATACCATGTTGTTATTGGCATAATTATTTATTTAAAAGTAGTGATAACCATGATTATTTTTGTGTTGTAAGAAATCCTTATGATAGAATTAAAAGTGAATACTACTATAGAAAAAAAAAAAATGAAATTTTTGGATTAAATTTAAATGATTGGATAAATAAATTTTTAAAAAATATTTCTAATGTAAATGTATATGATTGTCATTTAATCCCACAATATAATTATATTTTCGATAAAGAAGGTAACAAAAAGATAAAATATATATTATATTTAGATAATAATTTAAATAAAAATTTAAAAGAAATATTAACTGAATACGGTATTACTATAGATATAAATGATTTTGAAAAAAGAAATGAAAGTCAAAATCAAAATCAAAATCAAAAGGAAAAGGAAACCCTCTCAAAAAAAAGTATTGAATTAATAAATGAATACTACAAAAAAGACTTTGAACATTTAGATTATGAAATGTTATGAAGCTACTCTAAAACCAATATATTGATGTCTACAATCGGGTGTTTGAGAATTTCTATAACTTTTGTTAATTAAAAAATCTGGAACTGCCCAACAACCTCCTCTACAAATTCTTTTATTGCCAAACCATGGATAAGACATTTCTCTATATACAGGATCTATTTTAAAACCATCATACGGGTATAAAGGTTCTTGACACCATTCCCAACAATTTCCAAATAAACCAACTATTCCTAAACTATTTTCAGAAGTATCATCTAAAACTGATATTGTTGATTTAATAGAATTATATTCACCATAATCTAAAATTGCATTATTTTTTAAACTAGGAGATTTTTGACTTGCTAAATATTCCCATTCAGACTCTTTAAGTAAACGAACATTTTTCCAAGAACAATATGCATTTGCTTCATACCAACTAATATGTATTACAGGATTATTAAATCTTAGTGATATATATGATCCAAAATTTTTTTCAAAAATATATTCTCCCTCTTTTTTCCAATATAGAGGTAATTTAATTTTATTTTTTTCTTTCCAATTCCAACCTTCTTCTGACCAATAAGATTTATTATCATAGCCATTTGATTTTACAAATTTTAAATATTGATAGTTTGTTATACAATATTTAGAAACATAAAATTTTTCAATGTTTGCTGAAAAATTCGGCATTTCATTATCAAAATAAAAATTAATTAAATTATTACCTTGATTTAATCTTCCTCCATAAATTTCAATCATTTCCACATCATATAAAATTTTTTCTACTTTTATAGCAATTGGTTTAAATATTTGTTTATCTAAAAGTTGTAATGAAAAAATAAAACTTTCATTATGCATTTCATGATGTAATTGAGCTAATCTAATTAGATAATAATTAATTTGATTTAATGAATATTGTTCAATTATTAAAAATATAAAATCTTTTATTACTTCAAGTCTATCAAATAAAACATTAAAAGGTAGTAATTTATTTTTATTATATCTAAATTCTTTTTTATTTTTAAATGAATCGTAAATTTCTGGATCAGTAATCAAGTCAGTTATACCTAAATTTTTAAATGCCATATGTTCCCAAAAATATATAATATGACCAAGTTCCCATAAAATTGGATTTATATAATCTAAATTTGTTTTTCTCTCTATTCCATCATAAATTCCATGTCTATAAAAAATTAAAAAAATATTAGTTCTTTTAAATGTTAAATCTAATTCTTTTAAAAAAATTTTTTTAGTAGGTAATAGTAACTTTGGAATTTTTTCATAAATATCAATTGTACTTAACTCTAAATTCATAACTATATTTAAAAATAAATGTTTATAATATTTTATGACATACAAAATATTTCAAAAGATAGATATTTAAAATATAAAGCAAAATATTTAATTTTAAAAAATAAATATTCAGATTTGAAGGATTAATACTTAATTACATCCTTGAAATCT
>Ga0209634_1000550_pt1 | contig 29172 bp, 30 predicted proteins | sample LinPmetageLP40_FD_184043 | JGI IMG/M metagenome (GOLD analysis project Ga0209634, IMG submission 184043) | Marine viral communities from the Pacific Ocean - LP-40 (SPAdes) (version 2) | ecosystem: Environmental > Aquatic > Marine > Oceanic | place: Pacific Ocean | collected 2010-08-26 | reverse complement strand
GCAGACGCTGCCCTTCCTTGGCCAGCGCCTTCTCGACCACCGCCATTGGCGTGCCCGCCCGCGCCACCAGCGTCAGAGCGCCCGGCTCATACAGCGTGATCCCGGTCAAACCGGAGGTGGTCAGCGCCTCACCATCGCCAGGCACGTGACGGGTGCCGCCGCCGCGCACGGACAATGGTCCGTTCGCACTTCGCACCATCTCGGCCAGCTGTTCTTCGCTCTCGGGTTTCAGCAAGGCCGCGCCCCCTCTTTGCTCTCGAAATATTCCCGCCGGAGGCTCCGACGGCAGCTTCTGGCCAATTTCAGACCCGACGGCTCTCGGTCACGGACAGCGGAAACACCTTCGCCGGATTCAGCAGCCACTTGGGGTCGAACACGTCCTTGACCCGCAATTGCGCTTCCATGTCGCCCTCGTTGAACTGATGTCCCATAAGCTCGCGCTTTTCGACACCAACGCCGTGCTCTCCGGTCAGGCAGCCGCCGACCTCGACACAGAGCTTCAGGATATCCGCCCCCATGTTCTCGCACAGTTCCAGATCGCCCGGCTTGTTGGCGTCGAACAGGATCAGCGGATGCATATTGCCATCACCGGCGTGAAACACATTGCCGACATCCAGCCCATATTTGGCCGACAGGTCACCGATGCCACGCAAGACGCGGGGCAATTCCGACACCGGGATCGTCCCGTCCAGGCACATGTAATCGTTGATCTGCCCCATGGCGCCGAACGCCGACTTGCGGCCCAGCCAGATGCGCGCGCTTTCGTCCGACGACGTGGAGCGGCGCAGTTCGACCGGGTTGTGGGTGCGGGCGATCTTTTCGATCACCTCCAGCTGTTCGTCGATCTCGTCCTCGGACCCTTCGACCTCCACGATCAACAGGGCTTCGGCGTCCGGATATCCGGCGTGCGCGAAGGCTTCGGTGGCACGGATAACGGGGCGGTCCATGAATTCGATCGCGACAGGCAAGACGCCCGCCTTGATGATATCGGCCACGCAGGCGCCTGCCGTTTCGTTGTCGTCGAAGGCCATCAGCACCGGGCGCGCGCCTTCGGGCTTGGGCAGGATGCGCAGGGTGGCCTCGGTGACGACGCCCAACTGCCCCTCGGAGCCGCAGATGACGCCCAGCAGATCCAACCCGCCCGCATCCATGTGCGCCCCGCCGACCTCAACCACCGTGCCGTCCATCAGCACCATCGTCACGCCCAGCAGATTATTGGTGGTGACACCGTATTTCAGGCAATGCGCCCCGCCGGAGTTCATGCCGATATTGCCGGCGATGGCGCAGGCCAGCTGCGATGACGGGTCGGGGGCGTAGAAAAATCCATCCGCCTCGACCGCGCCGGTGACGGACAGGTTGGTGCGCCCCGTCTGCAATCGGATGATGCGGTCGTCGTAGTCGACCTCCAGCACATCGGTCATGCGGGCGACGCCCAGAATGACCGAATCGGCTGTCGGCAGGGCGCCTCCGGCCAGCGATGTGCCTGACCCGCGCGGGACGACGGGGATTTCCATGTCGTGGCAAATCTTGAGGACAGCGGCGACTTCATCGGTTGTGCGGGGCAGAACCACGGCCAGCGGCGGGCATTTGTAGGCAGTCAGCGCATCGCATTCATAGGCGCGCGTCTCCTCCGGTTCGTGGATCACGGCGTCGTCGGGCAGAACCTGCAAAAGACGCGCGATCAGGCGGTCCTTCTTGGCGATCGTGAAGGGATCGACGTTCGGCATTTCCATCGCGGCGTCCTCCGGCTGACAATACTGGCGTCTGAACTGGCATCTGACGATATTGGTAAAATAATATAACCAATTTTGCGGAAGGCAAGGACCAAGGCATTTGATACGAGGGGGGCATGCTGGTTCCCCTCCTCTCCTCGTTCACCCTTCTCGATTTCATAGCCCTCGGGCTGCTTTTGTTCGCATGGGTCGGAGCAGGGCTGGTGATCGAACATCCCCCGAAATCGCGGGCCTCGGTTACGGTGCTGATGCGACGGTACCGCAGTGACTGGATGACCGAGATGCTGACCCGCAAACCGCGCATCTTCGATGCGACAATTCTGGGCAGCCTGCGTCAGGGCACCACGTTCCTGACGTCGGCGGCGATGATCGCTGTCGGTGGGGTTCTGGCATTGGCCGGACAGCCCCAGACGCTGGATTCGCTGGTCATGGGGGTCGGGATCGAAGGCCATCCGGTGATCTTCTGGCAGACCAAGCTGGGTGTGGTCGCGCTGTTGCTGATGCATGCAGTGTTCAAGTTCATCTGGTCGAACCGCCTGTTCGGATATTGCGCGGTGGTCATGGCATCAGTGCCCAACGAAGTCGAAGACCCCCGCGCCATTCCTCGCGCCCGCCAGGCCGCCGAAATCAACATTCGGGCGGCGACGAACTTCAATCGCGGGCTGCGGTCGGTCTATTTCGCGCTGGCCGGGCTGGCGTGGATCCTGGGGCCCTGGGGTCTGATGCTGGCCGTGGCCGTGACCGGATGGAGCGTTCTGTCGCGGGAATTCGCCTCGACCTCGCGCGGCGTGTTGCTCGAGGATTGACGGCATGCGCCTGGCGTCTTTCTGTCCGACACGCGCGTCACGAAAGCGTGCCTCGACACGACCCCGGCAAATGCTCCAGAAAAGTGTCATGCGCATCCTGTTCTCCTTCGTCCTGTTGCTGGCTACGCCCGCGCTGGCCGATCTGCCGATGGTCGAAGATGCCGTTGCCACGCAGGCGCGGGACGGCTGGACCTTTGCCGTGACCGTCCGGCACGCCGATACCGGATGGGAACATTATGCCGATGGCTGGACCGTTTTCGCTCCGGATGGAACGGAACTGGGCTATCGCAAGCTTGTGCATCCGCACGAGACCGAACAGCCGTTCACCCGTTCGCTGTCAGGCGTGGATGTCCCCGAGGATGTGGCGCAGGTGACGGTCCGCGCTCACGACAACGTTCATGGCTGGGGCGAAGATTACGTTCTGGACCTGCGCTGACCGCATTCAGGCCGGGCGTTTCGGCAGATCGAGCCACAGGTTTCCGTCGCGGTAGCCACCCCGCGCCAGATGATCGGACGTCTGCACTTCGGGAAAATCCTCCGCCCAGTCGCGATAGCGGTCGTTGGTGACGACGAAAGCCCCCATGTCCCGCGCCGCAGTCAGGATCTTGCGGTCGGCAGGTTCGCCCTTGTTGACGACCATCACGCGGTCTTCCGGCAGGCCCAGCGTCCGGGACAACCATCCGTCATGGCGATAACGGCCTGACAGAAGGTATCCGGCGTTGGCATCGAAAACGACACCGGGTGTGAAGCCTTGTGCGGTCAGGCAGGCAAGAACTTCCTTCACCGGGTCCATATGGGGCGTTCCATCCTTCCAATGCATTACGTTGGAGCCATCCAGCACGACCCAATCGGCCTTTGCATTCGCCCGATTTCGACGGACCTGCTGCACAAGCAGGAACAGGGCCGCCAAGGCGGTGGGCCCGGCCAGTAGCAAAAGGTCGGACCAGCCGGGAGCCACGAAGGCGACGGCGATTCCGACGAGTGAGACGAACGCGATGAGGATCAGAAAAGGCATCGGAAACCCCGGATATTGTCAGGCCGAATGCGCGCCGTCGGCCAGCGATTTCACATAGGCCAGAACGTCTTGCACGCTGTCGCCTTTGGCAATGCGGTCGACGATGGCCGAGCCTACGACGCAGCCGTCGGCGACCGCGGCAATATCGCGGGAGGCGTCGGGCGTCCTGATGCCGAAGCCGACGATGATCGGCAGATCGGTCGATTGCTTGATACGTGCGACCTCGGGTCCGACCTTGGCGGCGTCCGCCGCACCCGATCCGGTGATGCCGGTGATCGAGACATAATAGACGAAGCCGGACGTATTCTGCAGCACCTTCGGCAGACGCTTTTCGTCGGTCGTGGGCGTGGCCAGACGGATGAAGTTCAGGCCCGCGGCCTGCGCCGGAATGCAGAGTTCGCTATCCTCCTCGGGGGGCAGATCGACGATGATCAACCCATCGATCCCGGCCTCCCGAGCTTCGGCCAGAAAGCGGTCTACGCCACGTGAATAGATCGGATTATAGTATCCCATCAATACGATAGGGGTCGTGGTGTCGCCCTTGCGAAAGGCCCGCACGATGTCCAGCGTGCCTTGCAGGGTCATGCCACCCTCCAGCGCGCGCTGACCGGCCAACTGGATCGTCGGACCGTCTGCCATGGGGTCGGTGAAGGGCAGGCCCAGTTCGATGATGTCGACGCCTGCACCGGGGAGGCCCCTGACGATTTCGGTCGTGGTCGCCGCGTCGGGATCGCCGGCCATGACGTAGGTCACGAAGGCCTTGCGGTTTTCGGCGGACAGGCGGGCGAAGGTGTCGTCTATGCGGGTCATGCGGCCTCTTTCTGCTGGCTCCGGAGTGCGACAGGCGGGTCCTGAGGTCAATCGCCTTGGCGCGCGGCATGCGGCAAAAAACCGGTACGGATGGACGGGTGATCCACGGGTGATTTACGGGTGATCTGCGTCGGAGGCAGTTTCGGGTCCGCGCGCGCTCTGCATCAGTCGCAATTTACCATCCAGTCGACGCCGAAACGATCGGTTCCCATGCCGAAACCCCGCGCCCAGAAGGTCGGCGCGAAAGGCATCATCTGGCTGCCGTCGCGGGTGAGGGCCGTGAAGATCCGCTCTGCCTCCGCCAGATCGGCCAGGGCCAGTTGCAGCGAATAGCCGGAGTGGCCACCCTTGGGTGCCTGCATCCCGTCGGAGCCCATGAGCGTCCGGTCCCCGATCCGAAGTTCCATGTTGGCGATGAGATCGAGACGATCTTCGGGTACTATCGAATGATCGGGCATGTCGCGGAATCGCATCCTGGACACGACAGTCCCGCCCAGCGCGTCGGCATAGAATGTCATCGCCGCCTCGCAGGTGCCGTCGAAATGAAGATAGGTGTTGAGCTGCATGTCCGGTCCTCCCCGCCCGTGGCCGTCGACAAAACATGCCACAGGACTGGAACAAAAGCACCGCCCGACCCATTTGCATGGCATGAACTATATTCTCGCCATCCTGCTGCCGCCTCTGTCGATCCTTCTGGCCGGTCGCCCGATCCTCGGGGTCATCACCTTCCTGATCTGGATTCCCGCCTTGTTCTTTTCAGGCGGGCTTACCCACCCGATGTTTATCCTGCTGGCGTGGTTCGTCATTTTCGAGCGTCGCAACAAGCGGGCCTGATTGGCGGAGGGCAGGTCCGAGAGATTTCGTTTGCCACGGAAGGTCGTCCGTTGGTTACCGATATAATGTTCGCTGTGCGGGGCGAAGCTGCCTCTGGGCAAAAAAGATCATTCGTAATTCGCCAGTGAGTGGGTAGTATCTCACGAATGTCGATGGACGTAACTCTTTTGATCCTAGTAGCCGCTGCACTGCACGCTGGCTGGAACGCGCTGATCAAAATCAGTGGTGACCGGATCGCCGTTATGGGTGTTGTGACCTTGGCCGGTAGTATTCTTTCGATGCTTGCACTGCCTTTTGTCGATAGTCCGGACCCCGCTAGCTGGCCGTTATTGGCCCTGACTATCTTGATCCACACAGGGTATCATTTCTTTCTTCCAGTGGCGTACGATCATGGCGACCTTGGGCAAGTCTATCCAATCGCCCGGGGTACAGCGCCAATTCTTGTCACTTTAGGTGCGTTGGTTTTCGCGGGTGAGCAAGTGAGCCAATTCGCCCTAGTCGGTATCCTATGTCTTGCCATCGGCGTTATGGCCCTAACTTTCGACGGCGGCAAAGTTGGCGCGATCAAGCCAAAAGCAGTTTTATTCGCGCTCGCTACCGGAGTTTGCATCGCCTGCTACACGGTCGTCGACGGATTGGGTGCGCGGCAAGCGGGGTCGATAATAGGCTTCGCGGTATGGCTCACCATTGGTGATGGAATCCTAACGTTCCTCATCGCCCTTTTCTGGAAGCGGCACGAAATCACTACGGTCATGAGAAACAATATGATGACGGGTTTAGCTGGTGGGGCAATGCAGATTGGAGCCTATTGGATCATCATCTATGCACTGGCCGTCGCCCCGATGGGCATGGTCTCGGGTCTGCGCGAGACAAGCGTTCTTTTTGCAGCGCTCATATCGACCTTTTTGCTAAAAGAGGGTTTTGGCGTTTGGCGCTTTGTGTCGGCAGGTCTCGTGACGTTCGGACTTATCATCAGTCGCCGTGGGAGTTAGACGGTTTTAAAAGGTCTGCAACGCTTGCTGGGCAATAACAACAGAAATGTTTTGCGGCACGGAAATCTTGCAACATGGGCTCCCAGCGGCCATTTCAGTCGATCCGGCAGACGTGCCTTCATTCTCAATCGAAGCTGCCGCCCGGTCTCGGAAATGCGCCACCTTGCCGTGCCGTGCGCCGCGACGTAGACGGGCGGCGATCAGCGCAAGGGGTGAGAACATGGGTTTCAAGATGGGCATCGTGGGTCTGCCGAATGTCGGCAAGTCGACCCTGTTCAATGCGCTGACGAAAACCGCCGCTGCGCAGGCCGCGAATTTTCCTTTTTGCACCATTGAGCCGAACGTGGGTGACGTGGCCGTTCCAGATGCGCGGCTGGACAAGCTGGCGGCGATTGCCGGATCGAAGCAGATCATCCCGACGCGCATGACCTTCGTGGACATTGCCGGGTTGGTTAAGGGCGCGAGCAAGGGCGAGGGGCTGGGCAATCAGTTTCTGGCCAACATCCGCGAAACCGATGCCATCGCCCACGTCCTGCGGTGTTTCGAGGACGGTGATGTCACGCATGTCGAAGATCGGGTGAACCCGGTCGAGGATGCCGAGATCATCGAGACCGAACTGATGATCGCCGATATGGAGAGCATCGAGAAACGCCTTCAGGGCCTGTCGCGCAAAGTGCGTGGCGGCGAGAAGGAGGCGGTCGAACAGGAACGCCTGCTGAAGGCGGCACTGGCCGTGTTGAACGACGGCAAGCCCGCGCGAACCGTCGATGTGGCGGCCGACGACCGCAGGACGTGGAACATGCTGCAACTGCTGACCGCGAAGCCGATCCTGTATGTGTGCAACGTGGACGAGGGATCGGCGGCGACGGGCAACGCGTTCTCGGACGCCGTGGCCGGGATGGCCGCCGCGCAGGGCGCGTCGACGGTGGTCATCAGCGCCCAGATCGAGGAAGAAATCGCGCAACTGTCCGACGAGGAGGCGACCGAATTCCTGTCCGAGATGGGGCTGGAGGAGCCGGGGCTGGATCGTCTGATCCAGGCCGGATACGAGCTTCTGTCGCTGGAGACGTATTTCACCGTCGGCCCGAAAGAGGCCCGCGCCTGGACGATCCGGCACGGCACCAGCGCGCCAAAGGCGGCGGGCGTGATCCACGGGGATTTCGAAAAGGGGTTCATCCGGGCCGAAACCATCGCCTACGACGATTTCGTGACGCTGGGCGGTGAGCAGCCGGCCAAGGAGGCGGGCAAGATGCGCGCCGAGGGCAAGGCCTATACCGTCAAGGACGGCGATGTGCTGCACTTCCTGTTCAACACCTGACCGGACGGGGCGGCAGGCGCGCGAATCCTTTCCGCCGTTTGCACTGATCTGCCCCGAGTTCGGTGGCGGATCGAAGGCCGTCCCGCCGGACGGCTTGGAATGTCCAAGACGCCCCCCCGATTCCGGGACCGCGCCGCAACGGTCGGCATGGGAAAGCCCCGCACACAGGGTTGTGAACTTGAGAAACGGCCAAATTTATGGGCGAGTGCGTTATGTAACTGAATGAGCACCCATGCTTCGTTCCGGAAAGAGTTTGCTGAAGGAGATTTCACGATGGACAGACGTCAACTGATCTTGGGAGGGGCCGCCCTTTCGCTGTTCGGAAGTAGCGCGGTCATGGCCCAGGGCCTGCGCCCCGAATTCATGCCGGTCGAGGTTGCCATCCGCCCCGATATCGCCCCGAACGAAATCCACGTGGTGCCCGACAGTTTCATGTTGTTCTGGACGATGCCCGGCGGTCGCGCGATGCGCTATATGGTCGGCGTCGGACGTCCGGGTCTGTACGAGCCTGGTGAATTCTATGTCGGTGCCAAGAAGGAATGGCCAAGCTGGACGCCGACGCCCTCGATGATCCGCCGCGAACCGGAGGTCTATGCGAAATACGCGGACGGCGTCCCCGGAGGCATCAACAACCCGCTGGGCGCGCGTGCCCTTTATCTGTTCACACCAACCCGTGGCGACACCTATCTGCGTATTCACGGCACCAATGCGCCGAACACGATCGGCACGGCGGTATCGAATGGCTGTGCCCGGCTGGTAAACGATCAGATCGAGGAGCTTTACGCCAAAGTGCCGATGAAATCGCGCGTCGTGCTGTATCCGAAATCCGCCTGATATGATGGACAGGCGCGGTTTTTGGCTGCGCTGACCTTAAGTAAAAATCGTCGCTCTCACCTGTGAACCGGGTGAGAGCGTTCTGCTGTCTGCCCCGAGCAATCTCCGTAATGCGGCGATCACCGCTCCAAGGCAGCGCAACGTCGCAAGCCCGCTTTCGGGCCGTATGAACTGATCCCGAGGGCGCGGGATCACCTGCACACCGTCGCTCGAAAGGCCGGGGCCTGACACCCCGGTCAGCGGATGCGTTCTGCGGACAGGGCGATGGCCTTCTGATAGACTGTCGCAGCGTTCCATTCGTCCAGCACGCGGAAGTTCGCGGTTCCCTCCTGGAAGGACTGCCCCGGTTGCCAGCCCTTCTGCCGCAGATAATTTGCAGTCGAGGCCATGGCGTCGGGCATGGTGTATAAATCGACCCGTCCGTCACCGTCGCCGTCCTGCCCGTAGCGCAGGGCGTTGCCGGGAAGAAACTGGGTGTGCCCCAACTCGCCGTGGGCCGCGCCGTTCTGGCTGGGCGACAACATGCCGCGATCTACCATCTGCAATGCCGCGAGCGCGTGTGGCGTGAAGAAATCGCTGCGGCGGCAATCGTAGGCGACCGTCAGGATCGAGGAGACGACGTTCTCGGACCCCATGTTCCGTCCGAAGCCGGTCTCCATCCCGTGGATCGCGAGAAGCACACCGGCGGGCACGCCATAGCGTTGTTCCAGCGACTGGAAGAATGCGCGGTTCTGGTTCAGGCGACGGGTCGCCTGTGCGGCGAAACTGTCGAGCGAGCCGAGACGAATGCGGATGAAATCGTCAAGCGCATATTTCACGCCCTTCTGGTTGCGGTCGGCGGCAATTGTGCGGGTGGCGTAACGCGCACCGGCCAACGCGTTCAGGCCGGGTTGCTGAATTCCGGCGGCGGCGGCTTCCTGTGCGAACTGGCTTTTCCAGCGCTCAAACCCACTCGCGTCGTTGCCGCATGGGGCGGACAGAGCGGGGGATGCGATAAATGCGGCGAATACGGCTGCAACACGAAATACGGACTTGGGGAACATCGAAAACTCCTGACTCGATCGGCGGCTTCTGGCTGAAGCTAACACGCCGGGGCAGCGCGGCAATGATTTGCGTCCGCTATCTGATATCGACGGCAATCCTGCTCAAGGCATCCATGTCCAGTGCGGCGGCCAGATGATCGGCCAGCGCGTCCAGCGTCGTCTCGACCCCGTTGCCGTGTTGCGTCAGCGCGCCGGTGGCGCCCAGTCGCGCAAGATAGGCGGCGCGGAAGGCATCGCCCGCGAACAGACCGTGCAGATAACAGCCGCGCACACGTCCATCGCCGCTGGCGGCACCGACCGCCACGCCATCGCGCCGCAGCCAGCCACGGTCGGCGTCCGGACCGGTCGTGACGCCCAGATGGATTTCATAGCCGTCGACACGCGTCCCGCTGTCGATATCGGTGGCTGTGACGCGGGCCAGATGTTTGCGCGGCTGCATGATCGTGGCGACGTCCAGAAGGCCCAGTCCCGCGATTTCGCCCGGCGCACCTTCCAGTCCGTCAGGGTCGGCGATGGTGCGGCCCAGCATCTGATAGCCACCGCAAATGCCCAGTACATGCCCGCCGCGCCGGTGATGCGACGCAAGGTCGATATCCCAGCCGTTGGCGCGAAAGCTGGCCAGATCGGCGATGGTGGATTTGCTGCCGGGGATCAGGATCAGGTCGCAGACGGGCAGGGGGCGGCCCGGTGCGATCACCTCGACCGACAGCGCGGAATCGGCGGAGAGCGGGTCCAGGTCATCGAAGTTGGCGATCCGGTTCAGACACGGCACGGCGATGCGGAAGGGCGCGTCGTGCCGTGACGACCGGATGTCCATGATGTCTTCCGCCGGAAGCCGCCATGCGTCTGCGAACCACGGCACCGTGCCCAGCGCGGTCCAGCCGGTGCGCGCGGCTATCTGGCGGGTGCCGTCGTCGAACAGGGTCACGTCGCCCCGGAATTTGTTGACGAGGAATCCCTTGATCCGGTCGGAGTCGCCTGCGTCCAGCACTGCCCTGGTGCCGACCAGTTGCGCGATCACACCGCCCCGGTCGATGTCACCCACCAGCACCACCGGCACGCCAGCGGCCTGGGCGAAGCCCATGTTGGCGATGTCGCCCGCGCGCAGGTTGATCTCGGCCGGGCTGCCCGCGCCTTCGACGACGATCAGGTCGCAGTCCCGCGCCAGGCGTCGAAAACTGTCGAGACAGGCGGCCAGCAGTTGCGGCTTGAGCGCCGCATAATCCCGCGCGCGCACCGTCGCCAGTCGCTGGCCCTGCACGATCACCTGACTGCCGGTATCGGTTTCGGGCTTGAGCAACACCGGGTTCATATCGACCACAGGTTCGACCCCGCAGGCCATCGCCTGCAACGCCTGCGCCCGCCCTATTTCGCCGCCATCGGCGGTAACGGCGGCATTGTTGGACATGTTCTGCGGCTTGAAGGGACGCACGCGCAGACCCTGCCGCGCGAAGTGACGACAGATTCCGGCGACCAGCATCGATTTCCCGACGTTGGACCCCGCGCCCTGTATCATGATCGCCCGCGCCATCCTCCGCCGCCCGCGCGGGTCAGGTCTTGGGCCGGGCGACGTCCCGCACGGCTTTGGCCACCGGATCGCCGATGATTTCCGGATGCGGCGTGACGGGAAACCCCGCTTCCTCCATCAAACGGTTCGAGGCGGTCTCGATCCGCTCCTCGAGCGCGGTCATGAACGTGGGACGGTCCAGACCGGCGGGAATCGGGTCCAGAAACTCGACCACACCCACGCCCTGCTTTCGCAGCAATCCGCGTTTGGGCCAGAAGAGGCCGACATTGGTGGCGACCGGATAACAGGGCTGGCCCAGTATCTCGTACATTGCGAAAGTGCCGACCTTGTAGGGCCGCACCGCACCCGGCGCGACGCGCGTGCCCTGCGGATAGATCATCAACTGGCCATCCTTGCGCTTGCCCGAGCGTATCTCGGTCAGCATCAACTTGATCGCTTCGGTCCGCTTGCCCCTGTGAACCGGGATGCAGCCCAGCCGGAGCGCATACTGTCCAAGGACGGGCGCGTACCGCAGCACGGATTTCATCACGAAGAACCCGCGCGGGATCGACGCCCAGATCACGATGATATCCAGAAAGCTCTGGTGCTTGGCGGCGAGCAGGGCCGGACCGACGGGCGGCGTGCCGCGGACTTCCGTCTTCAGGCCCACGAAGACACGCAACATCCAAAGCGTATGGCGGGCATAGATGTCGCAGGCCGCCCGCGCCCCGGCGGGCGACAAAATCGCCCAGGGCGCATAGATCAGGCCAATCACCCCCATCCAGACGTACATGGCGATGTTGAAGAACAGGGATCGGATATATTGCATGCTGGCTGTCCTAGCAGGTCGCGCGGTTACTCGAAACGGGCGAGTGCGCGAAACGCCGCACTGCGGGTGGCCAGAAAGGCAACGCCCCCCGCAAAGATCGGAATCAGCGGCAGCAGCAACCATCCGGCCCCCTGAAACCCCAGGCCTGTCAGAAATCCGCCCGCCGCGTCCGCCGCAGGCAGGAAGGCCACGGCCAGCCCGCCGGAGGCGGCACCCAGGGCCGCGCCCAGGGCCGCGCGCAGCGTGAACCGGCGGGTGAAGGCGCGGGCCACATAGACGTCGCGCGCGCCCACCAGACGCAGCACGCGGATGACCTGCCGGTTCGCCGCCAGCGCCGATTGTGCCGCCAGCGTGACCATTGCCGCCAACGTGCCCGCGATCAGTGCAAGCGCGGTCCAGCCCAGGGCGCGCAAGCGGTCGGCGGCGGCCACCAGCGGCTCGCGCCAACGGGTGTGGTCGTCATAGACCGCGCCCGGCACTTCGGCCGTCAGGCGCAGGCGCAGGCCTTCTGCGTCCAGACTGCCATCGCTTGTCACCTCGATCAGACGGGGCAGCGGAATGGTATCCAGCGGCAGGTCGGGGCCCAGCCACGGCTCCAGCAGGGCGGCCTGTTCGGCGAGGTCCAGCGCGCGTGCGTCGGCGATGCCGGGGGTCGTCACCAGGATGGCCATGACGGCTTCGACCTGCGCGTCGGCCTGTTCGGCAGGCGCGGAAACGCGGATGGTCGAGGCCTGCGCCAGACTGTCGCCCCAGCGCTCTGCCAGCCGCCCGGTGGCCAGCGACAACGCCAGCGCGAAGACCGCCAGAAATGCCATCGCCCCCGAGGTCAGCACGGTCAGCCAGACGGTGTGACCCGTCGGCGGCACGACCCGGTCGGCCTGGCGATCGCCCCACATCGCGTCCAGAAGGGCCTGCAGACGCCTCACAACTCGGTTCCCGCCGACAGCGTGCCGCCCGCCAGCCGCAGGACACGGGCCGTGACCTGCGCCTTCGCCGCCCGTATCAGGGCCAGGTCGTGGGTCGCGACCAGCACGGTTTTGCCCATGCGGTTCAACTCGGCCAGCAGCGACAGAAGGCGTTTCGACATGTCCCAGTCGATGTTGCCCGTGGGTTCGTCCGCGATGATGACATCCGGATCCATGATGATCGCGCGGGCCAATGCGGCACGCTGGCGCTCGCCGCCGGACAGTTCCGGTGGCAGGGCATTGGCGCGCCGGGACAGACCGACCCAACCCAGAAGCTGTTCCAGGTTAGCGGCCTCGACGGCCACATCCCGGCCCGCGACGGTCAGCGGCAGGGCGACGTTCTCGTGGATCGACAGATGGTCGATGAACTGGCAATCCTGATGCACGACGCCGATCCGCCGCCGCATCCGCGCCAGTGCGTCCCGGTCCATGCGGCGGCTGTCGCGCCCGTCGATCGTCACCGCACCCGCCGTGGGTTTCAGATCGCCATAGCACAGCTTGAGGAGAGTCGTCTTGCCCGCGCCGGAAGGTCCGGTCAGAAAATGGAACGATCCCGGCGTCAGCTCAAGCTCCAGCCCGGACAGAAGATTGCCACCGCCATAGGAATATCCGACCCCCCGAAGCTCGATCACCTGGTTATGCCCCTACGCTTGTTTCGGGTCTGTTTCATCGCCCGATCCCGCTTCGGGCCCTTCTGCCTCAGCCATCATTTCGACGCAATCTCTGCCAATCCTTGCGTTCAGGTCACATCGAAGGACCCAGGCAGGCCGTCAGGGTTGACAGAACGGAGTCAATGAGGCGCGGTAGGCGAAATTGTCAACCATGCACGACAAAGGACGAGAACTTCCGGCCCATGCGCATCACCTGTCCGAATTGCAACGCTCAGTACGAAGTCGGCGACGACATGATCCCTTCAGAGGGACGTGACGTGCAATGTTCGAACTGTGGAACCACGTGGTTTCAGGAAGGCCGCCCCCGTGCTGCGACTGCGGTCGAGGCGCGTGCCGTCCGCCGTCCGGGCCGCAAGGAGCCGAAGGTCGATGAAACTGCGCAGGACGCGGCAACCGAAGCATCGGGCGACGATACACCCGATGACCAGACCGAAGTCGCACCTGTTTTCCCGTCGCGCCATCGCCGTCCGACGATCGACGATGAAACCCTTGATGTCCTGCGCAAGGAGCGGGAGCGGGAAGACAGCCTGCGCACGGACACTCGCGCCTCCGCGCCTGTCGCCTCGGACGAGCCGGCCGCCGAACCCGACCCGCGTGAACAGGCCGCGGCCGAGCGTGCGCGCATGGCCGCCGCTGCAACGCTGGCCCGCGCCCGCGATGCCGACGTCGCACCCTCGCTGGAGGACGATTTCGACGACGAAAATTTCGACGATGAAAATGATCCGGACCCGGCCCCGCCGCCGCCGGAAGACGACGATGTCAGCAACGCCATCGCAGCCACTTTGCGCGATGCCTCCGCGACCGAGGACGAGGCGGAGGACGAGACGCCATTCCCGGTGGCCCGGTCCGGCGCTGTTCCCTCCGAGGCCAAGTCGGCGCGGCGCGAGCTGTTGCCCGATATCGAGGAGATCAACTCGTCCCTGCGACCGGACGAGCGCGCCGCCGAAGCCGAGGCCGAGGCCAGTGGCGGGGTCGATGACAGCCCGGCCGAGATGCGCCGCAGCAGTGGGTTCCGCATCGGTTTTCTGGTGATTGCCGCCAGTATCGCGATTGCCGTCGGTGTCTATGTCTTCGCCGGACCGATCGCCGAGATGGTGCCGCAGGCCGGTGCCGCGCTGGCCCGCTATGTCGCCTGGGTGGATGCCCAGCGGATCGCCCTTGCCGCCGCAGCCGAGGCGCTGACCGCCCGGATCACGCCGGAAAGCTGATCGCGCACCGCTTGAACCGTCAGAAGCGTTCCAGCAGCCGTTTCAGATAGTCGAGTTCCACCTTGGGTCGGTCGCGTTGCCCCGACCGGCGCCGGATTTCGTCCATCAGATCGCGGGCGCGGCGGGCGGCATCCGGGCCTTTGCCCAGGCTTTCCTGCGATCCCAATTGCCCGCCCTGACCCGATTGCCGTCCCAGCGGATCGCGGTTCAGGCCACGTCCGTCGCGACCTCCGGCCTCGCCCCGTTGCTGGCTCTCGATGCCCTGTGGACGGTCGCCCGCCAGGGCGCGGCCCAGTTCCTGCATTCCATCGCGCAGGGCATCCATCGCGCGGGCCTGATCGTCCAGTGCGCCGCCGAGGTTGCCATCCGCCAGATCGCGCTCGGCGTCCTGCATCGCGCCTTCCGCACGGCCAAGGGCTTCGCGGGCGGCATCGCCGGCCTCCGATCCTGCACCCGGCAGGTTCCGGCGCAGTGTCTCCAGACCTTGCCGGAGGGTTTCCTGACGTCTGGCCAGGCTTTGGGCATCGTTGCCACCCTCGCCATTCTCGCCTTGTCCGTTCTCGCCGCCGCCGTCGGGTCGCTGGCCTTGCTGGTTCCCCTGCTGGCCTTGTCCATCCTGGCCTTGCTGGCCCTCTCCGGGCTGCCCTTGCTGACCGGGTTGTCCCTGCTGGCCGTCCTGACCCTGTTGCCCCTGTTCGCCGGGCCGGCCGAATTGCTCCTGCAACTGGCGGAAGGCTTCGTCGCTCAGGTCCTGTTGTTCGCGCAACTGGTCGCGCAGTTGATCCATCGCCTGTTGGCCTTCGCCGGGCCGGCCCTGACCGCTGCCCTGACCCTGGGTGACCTGCATGTTCTCCATCATGTCCTGAAGCTGGCGCAGCAATTCCTGCGCCTCGGCGGTGCGGCCCTGCTGCATCAACTCCTCGATACGGCGCATCATCTCGTCCAGCATGTCGGGCGTGATTTCCTGGGTATCGCCTTGCGCCTGCTGCTGTTGCTGGCCCTGCTGACCCTGCTGCTGTGCCAGCTGACGGGTGTAGTCGTCCATCGCGCGGCGCATTTCGGCCATCAGACGCTCGATCTCCTCGGGGGATGCGCCCTGACGAATTGCCTGGGCCAGCCGTTCCTGCGCCTCGCGAAGGCGTTCCAGCGCGCTGTCGAGCGATCCATCCTCGATCCGCGTGGCGGCCTGCCACAGCATCTCGGCGATTTCGTCCCGCTGTTCCAGCGTCAGGGGGCCCTGATCCAGACGCCGGATCGCCATGCGCGTAATCAGATAAGCTGTCGGCGCATTCCACGTGCCGTCTGCCTTCCAGGTGATCGCGCGCAACAGACGGGCGACCCGGACACGGTTGGCGCGCGACCAGTTCAGATCGCGCCGTTGTTCTATCAGGGCGCTGGCGATGGGGTCATAGAATGCGCGCCCCGGCAGGATCATCCGCGCCTCGGCGGTGCCATCCTGACCGGCGGCATCGGTCGCGCTCAGCGTCACGATAACGGGCATTCCGGCCAATGGATTCTGCGTCAGATCGGCGCGAAACACTTCGGTGAAATCGCTGCGGTCGCCTGCAATCGGCAAGGCCATGTCCAGAACGAGCGGCTGTCTCGGTTCCGGTTCGACCTCCAGTCCATAGCGGCGGTCAGTGCCGTCCGCATCCAGGGCAATGGTGATCTCCGCAGCCGTCACGCCGTAATCGTCGGCAGCGCGCCACGGCAGCGTCACCTGATCGGGAAATTCGAACGCAGCATCGCCATCCGGCGCAACGGTCGGTGCGGTGTCGGGCGAAGCGGTCAGCGTCCAGACCGGCGCGCCCTGGGCGCCGTCGATGGCAACGGTTCCCGATTGCACGACGGTAAAGTCCTGCAGCGGCTCACCCGGTGTGGTGGCATTGCGGCCCGAAACGGTTTCGGTAACCGACAGCGCCCCTGTCTCGCCATAGAGGCGCAGGACGACGCGCGTGCCCTCGGGCACATCCACCGTGCCCGGCTCGATCTCGTTGAGGTAGAGCGTAGGCAGGCCGGTGTAACGCGGTGGCTCCAGCCAGCCTTCCCATGCGGGGCCGGTGGCAACCTGTCCGCCGATGCCGGGCAGGGCGGGGACTTCGGGCACGCGCCAGAGGGTGCCGAACAACAGGCCAATGGCGGCCAGCAGCACCGCCATGTAGCGCAGCGCATAAGGGTCGCGGCGTGCCACCCGCAGATCGCCGGGCACCGCTTTCGCACCCGACAACCGCGCGGCCATGCGGCGTCGGTGCGCGGCCCAGACGGCGGAGGACCCGGCGTCGCCGGACCCGATCGCCAGATCGTCGTCCAACGTCGCAAGCGGCCGACCGGGCAACGTTTCGTCCAGGCGGGCGCGCGCTTCGGCCTGGGTCGGGGCGCGGAACCCCCGCATCCCGATCACGACCAGAACCAGCGCCAGGATCGCCAGTGCCCCGATCAGACTGAATTCCCAGAGCGGCCCGGCCAGGCCCGACGCCCAGACGGCGACCGCAGCGAGCACTGCCGTCCACGCGGGCCAGAAGGCCTGCGTGATGCGTTCGGCCCACAGGCCGATGCGGGTCAGCGCGATGGCGCGCGCGATAGGTGGCTGTCGGTCGGTCAAACGGCTGTCCCCGCTGGCATGCCTGTGCTTCAAACTAGGGTCATTCGAGCCAATGAGGAACCATATCGCGCGAAATCATCTCGTCAAAGGTCGGGCGCGGGCGGATCACCGCGTATTGATCGCCCTGCACCAGCACCTCCGGCACCAGCGGACGGGAGTTGTATTCGCTGGCCATCACCGCACCGTAAGCACCCGCTGACCGAAAGGCGATCAGGTCGCCCGGAGCCACTGGCGGCATATGGCGGGCCTTGGCGAACGTATCGCCGGTCTCGCAGATCGGGCCGACGATGTCGAAGGCCTGCTGATCCGCACCGGGGGCGGGCTCGATGACAGGCACAATGTCGTGGTGCGCGCCATACATCGCGGGGCGGATCAGGTCGTTCATCGCGGCATCCACGATCAGGAAGTCGCGGCCCTCGCCGTGTTTCACGAAGATCGTTTCGGTCAGCAGGATGCCCGCATTTCCCGCGATCAGGCGGCCCGGCTCGATCTCGATTTCGCAGCCCAGATGGCCGACTTCCTCGCGGATGACCCGCCCGTATTCCAGCGGCACAGGCGGCGCGAGGTTCGAGCGGGCGTAGGGAATGCCGAGGCCTCCGCCAAGGTCGAGACGTTCGATGGCATGGCCATCGGCGCGCAGGACTTCGGTCAGGTCCCCGACCTTGCGATAGGCCAGCCGGAAAGGTTCGAGGTCGGTCAGTTGCGAGCCGATATGGACGTCGATGCCGATGACGCGCAGGCCGGGCAGGGTGGCGATTTCGGCATAGACCGCGCGCGCGCGGCTGATCGGGATGCCGAATTTGTTGTCGGATTTGCCGGTCGCGATCTTCTCGTGCGTCCTGGCGTCGACATCGGGGTTCACGCGGACGGTGACGGGCACCTCGACGCCCAGTTCGCTGGCGACGCGCGACAGCAAGCGCATTTCCGGCTCGCTCTCCAGATTGATCTGACGGACCCCTTCGCGCAGGACGTGGCGCATCTCGCCCCCGGTCTTGCCGACGCCGGAAAACACGATCCGGTCCGGCGGGATACCTGCGGCACGGGCGCGGCGGTATTCGCCTTCGGACACGACATCCATCCCCGCACCTGCATCGCCCAGCAGCTTGAGGATGGCGACGTTGCTGGCGGCCTTGACGGCATAGCAGACCAGATGCGGACCCCAGGCCAGCGCCTCGTCGAACAGACGGAAATGCCGCAGCAGGGTCGCGGCGGAATAGACGTAGGCAGGCGTGCCGACAGTGCGCGCAATCTCGGACAGGGGGACATCTTCGGCGTGAAGTATGCCGTCGCGATACAGGAAATGATCCATCAGCGGCTCCGCAAAAACAGGTAGAGCGGCAGGCCCAGCGAGACCCCCACCAGATAGGTCGCCGGGATCGCGATCAGACCCGGCCAGTCGCGTTTGCGCGTGCAGTCCCAGACGATCCAGATCGTCAGCGTGACGGCGGCGACGGTCAGATCCCAGACCAGACCGGACGAGGCGGCATTCGCGTGCCAGGCGTCGACCATCAAGCCGATGTCCCAGCCGTTTTCATCGAACCATTTCAGGAAATAGCGAAACGGCAGGATCACCCCCGCCACGCATAGGATGAACCAGAGGATGCGGATCGGGGACATGGGCGGCTCCTGCTTAGGGTCGCGCCTCTTTAGCCAAGGTCGGCGCGGGTGGAAACTGGCGGAGCCTCCGGCAGGAATATTTCCGGAGCAAAGAGACCGGGAAGGCATGACCGGAGCAGCGCGATATGATGTTGCGTCACGATTGACGCTAGGGAGCGCCGTGGCCATACCAAGTCAGATTTTGCACGAGCCTTGAGAAGGAACCGCCCATGTCCGATGCGATCGAACGCGAAGCGATGGAATACGATGTGGTCATCGTCGGCGCGGGTCCGGCGGGCCTGTCGGCGGCAATCCGGCTGAAACAGCTGGACGCGGACCTGTCGGTGGTCGTGCTGGAAAAAGGGTCCGAGGTCGGGGCGCACATCCTGTCGGGGGCGGTGCTGGACCCGGTCGGTCTTGATGCGCTGATCCCCGACTGGAAAGACAAGGGCGCGCCGGTGAACGTGCCGGTCACATCCGACAGTTTCTTCGTTCTGGGCGAGGGCGGGCGCATGCGCGTTCCGAACGTCGCGATGCCGCCGCTGATGTCGAACCACGGCAATTATGTCGTGTCGATGGGCAACGTCTGCCGCTGGATGGCCGAACAGGCCGAGGAGCTTGGCGTCGAAGTGTTTCCGGGCATGTCGTGTTCCGAAATTGTCTGGGATGGCGACAGGATGAAGGGTGTCGTCGCGGGCGAATTCGGGCGTAATTCCGACGGCACGCCGGGCCCGTCGTACGAGCCGGGGATGGAACTGCACGGCAAATACGTCATGCTGGCCGAAGGCGTGCGCGGCAGCCTGTCCAAGCAGGTTATCGCCCGGCACAATTTGGACGCCGAGTCGGACGTGCAGAAATACGGCCTCGGCATGAAGGAAATCTGGGAGATCGACCCGGCTAAGCATCAACCCGGCAAGGTGGTCCATACGATGGGTTGGCCGCTGGGCAAGAATGCGGGCGGCGGAAGCTTTATCTACCACATTGACAACAATCAGGTTTATGTCGGTTTTGTCGTCCACCTGAATTACAAGAACCCCTATGTGTTCCCCTATATGGAGTTCCAGCGCTTCAAGCATCACCCGATGGTGGCGGAACTGTTGGAAGGCGGAAAGCGCGTGGCTTACGGCGCGCGGGCGATCACCGAAGGCGGTTGGCAGTCGCTGCCCAAGACCGCATTTCCCGGTGGCGTTCTGCTGGGCTGTGCGGCGGGCATGGTCAATGTGCCGCGCATCAAGGGCAACCATAACGCCATGCTGTCAGGCAAGGCCGCGGCCGAGGCGGCGCATGACGCCATCAAGGCCGGTCGCGAGGGCGATGTGCTGGACGAATACGACACCGAGGTCCGCAGCGGTCCCATCGGCAAGGACCTGAAGCGCGTCCGCAACGTCAAACCGCTCTGGTCGAATTATGGACTGGCGGCGTCGCTGACGGTGGGCGGCGCGTCAATGTGGCTCAACAACCTGACCGGCTGGTCGCCTTTCACGTCCAAGCATGGAAAATCCGACGCCGAGGCGACCGAGGAAGCGTCGAAACATACGCCCATCGACTATCCCAGGCCCGACGGCAAGCTGTCCTTCGACCGGCTGACCAATGTGGCGTTCAGCTTCACCAACCACGAGGAAAGCCAGCCCGCGCATCTGAAGCTGAAGGACCCCGCCATTCCGGTGGCGGTGAACCTGCCGAAATATGCCGGGCCGTCGACGCGCTATTGCCCGGCGGGAGTTTACGAATTCGTGGGCGAGGGGGCGGACGCCAGGTTCCAGATCAACTTCCAGAACTGCGTCCATTGCAAGACCTGCGACATCAAGGACCCGTCACAGAATATCGTCTGGACGGTGCCGCAGGGTGGGGACGGACCGAACTACCCGAACATGTGATGACTGAAATTCGCTTTCGGCCGGGGATCGGCGATGGCGCGCGTTGCATCCCCGTCGCGGCGCGCCTAGCGTGCCAAAAAGGATTTCGCCATGCTTCGTTCGCTTCTTCTGGCCGCCACGCTTCTGACACCGCTCCCGGCGCTGTCACAGGGGATTGCCGGCCCTTATCTGGCTGCGCGGATCGCCGGCTTTTCGAACGACTACAGCGCGGCGGGCCAGTATTATCGCGATCTTCTGGCGCAAGGCGAAGACGATGCCCGCATCCTTGAAAATGCGATGATCATCTATTCGGTGCTGGGCGATTTCAACGCCGCCACCGCCGTCGCCGACACGCTGGACGCGACGGGAGAATCGAGCCAGTTTTCGGCAAGCGGCCGCATGGTCAAGGCCCTGAGCGATGAGCGGTGGGACGATGCCGCCGCCCTGTTGGACGAGGGCAGCATCGCCGGTCCGCTTCTGGATGGTTTGTTGACCGCCTGGATCGCTGCGGCGCAGGGCCGCACCTCGGATGCGCTGGCCGCGTTCGACACCCTGGGCCAGACCGAGGCCTTCGCGCCCTTCGCTTATCTGCACAAGGCCTATGCCCTGGCCTCCGTCGGCGACTACGAAGGGGCGGACGATATCCTGTCGGGGCGGGCCTACGGTGCCCTGAATGCGACGACGCGGGGCGTTGCGGCCCACGCCCAGATCCTCGTGCAACTGGACCAACGGGATGCCGCGGCAGAACTTCTGCAGAAAGCCAATGACGCGACGAGCAGTGCGCTTCTGCGCGATCTCGAAGCGCGGATCACTGCGGGTGAAACGATCGCCTACGATATTGTCGCGACCCCGTTGCAGGGAATGGCGGAAGCCTATTTCGTGTTCGCCGCGCTGCTGGCCTCGGATTCCTCGACCACCTTCACCCTGATCAATGCGCGCGCCGCCATTTCGCTTCGGCCCGATCATGTCGAAGCGTTGGTGATGACCGCCGAATTGCTTGAGAATCAGAACCAACACAAGTTGGCCGCGGACGTGCTCGCAGGTGTTCCGCGCGATGATCCGGCCTTCTATGAAGCGGAAATCTCACGCGCTGAAATCCTGCTGGCTTCAGACCAGAACGAGGCGGCGCTCGAGGTTCTGGCGGCCCTGACCCGGTCGGACGCGGACAAGATTGAAGTCTGGGCCGCCTACGCCGATGCGCTGCGCCGCCTCGAACGTTTCGCCCCCGCGGCCAAGGCCTATGATCGCGCCATCGCCATGCTGTCCGAGGTGACGCCGCGCAACTGGCTGCTGTTCTATACGCGCGGTATCGCCCGCGAACGCCTTTCCGACTGGACGGGGGCCGAGGCCGATTTCCGTCAGGCGCTGACTCTGAACCCCGAAAACCCGAATGTCCTGAACTATCTTGGCTACGGTCTGGTGGAACAGCGGATCAAGCTGGACGAGGCGTTGGGAATGATCGAACGCGCCGTCGCCGCACGCCCGAACGACGGGTTCATCACCGATTCGCTGGCCTGGGTCCTGTACCGGCTGGGCCGCTACGACGAAGCCGTTGCACCGATGGAGCGGGCTGTGCAGCTGGAACCGCTGGACCCGCTGATCAACGATCATCTGGGCGATGTCCTGTGGTCCGTCGGCCGCAAGCGCGAAGCCCGGTTCCAGTGGAAACGCGCCCTGTCTCTGGACCCGCAGGAGCAGGTGGAGCGTATTCGCCGCAAGCTGGACGTTGGTCTGGATGTCGTCCTTGAGGAAGAGGGCGGCGTCGGTCCTATCAAGACCTCCGACAAATAGACCGGTGTCTGCCGGGCCCGCCTGTGCCAGGCTAGCCGGTTTCGCACCGGCAAAGGTCAACCTGACGCTGCATGTCACGGGGCGTCGTGCGGATGGCTATCACCTGCTGGACAGTCTGGTGGCCTTTGCCGATGTGGGCGATCATCTGACAAGCGCGCCCGGCGACGGTCTGACGGTCACGGGACCGTTTGCGGCGGGCGTGCCTGTTGGTGACGAAAACCTGATCCGCCGTGCATTACGGCTGGCAGGCACCGCGCGCGCGATGACCCTCGATAAGCAACTGCCGCACCCGGCGGGTCTGGGCGGCGGGTCGTCCGATGCGGCCGCAGCCCTGCGTCTGGTCGGGGCTGACCTGCCGGTCGGCGACCTTCTGGCGCTGGGGGCCGATGTTCCGGTCTGTGCCATTGGACGCGGCGCCCGGATGCGGGGTATCGGCGACCGGGTAACGCCCGTGTCCCTGCCACCGCTCCACGCCGTTCTGGTCAACCCCGGCCTGTCAGTAGCCACCCCGCAAGTCTTTGCAGCGCTTGAAACACCCCGAAACGCGGGAATGGACGATTTGCCCGGCTGGGCCGATACGGATGCCCTGATCGACTGGCTGATCGCGCAGCGCAACGATCTGGAGGGTCCTGCGATCACGGTGGCACCGGATATCGTCGGCGTGCTGGGCGCGATCCGTGCAACCGGGGCCGCCGTCACGCGCATGTCCGGATCGGGGGCGACCTGTTTCGGACTTTACCCCGATGTTGCCGTGGCGAAAGCCGCAGCCAAACGCCTGGACCGCCCCGGCTGGTGGGTGCGCGCCTGCGTCCTGTCCTGAGCGGTCAGAGCGCTCGGACCACCACGTAATCTGCCAGGTCACCCAGCATGTCCCGCAGGTCGCTGGCGGGCAGGCGGTGCAACGCTGCCTTGGCCCGGTCACGCCAGATCAGGGCTTCGGCCCGCGTCTCCTCCAGCGTTCCATGCCGCTCTAGAATTGCACGAGCCCGATCCAGATCGTCGGCCCGCCCCCGCTCCAGCGCATCGCGCCAGAAGACCCGTTCCTCCGTGCTGCTTCTGGACAGCGCACGGATCACGGGCAGGGTCAGTTTGCCTTCGCGGAAATCGTCGCCCAGATCCTTGCCGATGGCGTCGCCCGCGCCACCGTAATCCAGCCAGTCATCCATGATCTGGAAGCTGATGCCCATGGCGTCGCCGAACTCCGCCAGCGCGCTGATGTGATCTTCAGGCGCGCCCGCGACCACAGCACCGCTTTCGCAGGCCGCCTGAAACAGCGCCGCCGTCTTGCCGCGCACGACCTTGAGATAAGTTTCCTCGGTCGTCGCCAGATTACGCGCGGCGGTCAGTTGCAACACCTCGCCCTCGGCGATGGTCGCGGCGGCACCCGACAGGATATCCAGAATCCGAAGCGACCCACATTCGACCATCAGCTGGAAGGACCGGGCGAACAGGTAATCCCCGACCAGAACGCTGCTTTGATTGTCCCAAAGCAGGTTCGCGGTGGGACGACCCCGGCGTTGTGCGCTTTCATCGACCACGTCATCGTGCAGCAAGGTAGCGGTGTGGATGAATTCGACGGTCGCGGCCAGCTTGATGTGATCGTCGCCCTCGTATCCGCACAGTCGCGCCGCCGCGACCGTCAGAAGCGGGCGTACGCGCTTGCCGCCCGCCCCGACCAGGTGGGCGGTGACTTCGGGGATACGGGGCGCATGTTCCGAGGCCATCCGGGTCGATATCAGCCGCCCCACCGCCGCCATGTCATCGGCCAGCGCGTCGGCCAGACGGTCGTGCGGACGGGCGGTTTGCTGGATCGGAGTGGCGTCAGTCATGGTTATGGTCCTCGACAAGCGCGGAGTGCGCCCATAGCTGTCTGTCCATGAAAGAACTCTTGCGCACCAACGACCCTACGGTAATCGCCTTCGCCACGGCCCTTCTGGACGGCGAGGGTATAGATTGCTTCGTGCTGGATGCAAACATCTCGGTGCTGGAGGGATCGATCGGAATCCTGCCGCGTCGCATGATGGTTGCCGAGGCCGATCTGGAGGACGCGCAAAACGCGATGCGCGACAATGGCGTTGCCATCACCACCTGAAAACGGTCCAAACGTGCCCGATGCCGAGGCAGGACCGCTTTGGACATGGGCAATTTCACCGATACCCTTCAAATCCGATGCAACAATCCGCTGACCCGCCGTGAAAAGCCGTGACAGATCGCCCTGTGATGTGGTGTCCTGAACCTGTCACAATGACCCAGAGGAGAATGCCATGTCGCTCACGTCCCATTTGACGGAACTGCGCAAGAAACATGAAGTCCTTTCCCAAAAGGTGGAGGAAGGGGCCCGAAACCCCGCCACCGACAGTATCGCGCTGACCGAAATGAAGAAACGGAAACTCGCGATCAAGCAACAGATCGAAAAGCTGAGCGTTACAGCGACCCACTGACTTCTCTGGATTTTTTAGCGAAGGCCCGTGCCGGATTGTCCGGCATCGGGCCTTTGTTTTTCCGCTCTGCGGCCGTCGCCTGCGGTTTTCAGGTGGCTGTGACCATGCGCCGCCCGGCCCGATGGCTCTCCATGCGCCCGGCTTCCCGCTCAAGCCAGTCCAGAAACGCGCGTGTGGCGGGTCGTGTTTCCGCACCCTTCGGACAGAGCACGCGAAATTGCGCACGGGGCACCAGTGCGATGGGAAACGGCGCGACCAAATGGCCCTGTCGCAGTGCCGCTTCGCCCAGCGAAACCCGGCCCAGAACGACGCCCGCACCCGATTGTGCGGCGTCGATGGCATGGTCCGCCTGACTGAAATGCGGGCCGTGCAGGTCCGGTGAGGCGATGTCGTGGGCCGCGAACCAGTCGGCCCAGCTGACGGAATTCTTCAGGAAAGTGATTGAATCGTCGAAGATGATCGTCGCATCCAACAGACTTGCGGGCGTCGAATATCGCGCCGCAAGGTCCGGGTGCATCATCGGCGTCACCCATTCCGCGATTGTCAGGGCCCGATGCAGCGTGGGATCGTCCGGTTGATCGGAAGACCCGAACCGGATCGCGATGTCGATATCGTCGATCGCGAAGTCCAGCATCCGCAGGGTCGCAGCGAAGCGCAATTCGATCTCGGGGTGCGACCCGGCGAAGTCGAACAGGCGCGGAGCCAGCCATTTGGCGGTGAAGGCCGGGCCTGCCGTGATGGTCAGGATGCCATTGTCGAGGACGCGTTTCGCCGCCCGCCATCCCGTCGTCAGCGTCTGAAACCCTTCGGACGCCTGTGGGGCCAGCGCCGATCCGGCATCGGTCAGTTCGACGCGCCGGTTCAGACGGCGAAACAGCGGCGCACCCAGATGTTCCTCCAGCGACTTGATCTGGAACGACAGGGCGGCGGGCGTAACATTCAGTTCGCTTGCGGCCGCCTGAAACGACAGATGGCGGGCAGCAGCCTCAAAGGCACGCAATGCGGTGAGCGGGGGGAGACGATCGGACATGACAGGTAAGTATATCTTATGTGAAATTATGAAAAGTCTCGTTTGTAAGAATGTTCATGCAGGCACACATTACTATCAATGAAAGATAATTGATCCCAAGGAATGGCTGCCATGTTCGAGACACATATCTCCACCACCTATGACGAAGCTTTTGCCCGTGCCCGCCGGGAACGCTCCGAAGCCTTCCGCGTCCTGCTCTCGTTCTTCCGTCTGCCGCGTCGCAAAGCGCTGCGTCTTACCACGACGACCTGACGGGGCCGCCAGTTCGACACGAAAACGGGCACCCTTCGATGCCCCGTTTGTCGCTTATCGTCTGTCCCGGACCAGATCGGTGGTCAGGACATGTACTGACCACCGTTCGCGGAAATCGTCGATCCGGTGATGAACCCGGCATCGTCCGAGGCCAGAAAGGCCACGCAGCGCGCGATTTCCGATGCCTCGCCCAACCGGCCGACGGGGATCGCGCCGACAATGCTCTCCATCACCTTTTCGGGAATCGTCGCCATCATGTCGGTGTTGATATAGCCGGGAGCGACCACGTTCACCGTGATCCCGGCGCGCGCGCCTTCCTGTGCCAGGGCCTTGGTGAAACCGATGTCGCCCGCCTTGGTCGCGGCATAGTTCACCTGCGCGAACTGTCCCTTCTGACCGTTGATCGAACTGATCGTGACGATGCGCCCGAACTTGCGCTCGCGCATTCCGCCCCAGACGTTATGCGTCATGTTGAAAACGCCGTTCAGGTTGGTGTCGATCACAGCATGCCAATGCTCGGGTGTCATCTTGTGAAACGGCGCATCGCGGGTGATGCCAGCGTTGTTCACCAGGATGTCGATGGGGCCAAGGTCGGCCTCGACCTGGGCGATGCCGTCCTTGCATGCGTCATAGTCCGCCACATTCCACTTGTAGGTCCTGATGCCGGTTTCCTTGGTGAAGGCGGCGGCCTTCTCATCATTGCCGGCATAGGTCGCGGCGACCTCGCATCCCTGGGCCTTGAGCGACTGCGCGATAGCAGCGCCGATACCGCGCGAGCCTCCGGTAACAAGTGCAATACGGGTCATGATATTTCCTCCTCAGTTTCTTCTAGGTAATCTTGTTTCGCCACCGGCGTCCATCCTCCTCGCCCTGCTTCCAGGCTTTTGCCAGCAGGTCAGGGTCGGTAAAGTTCAGTTTGTCCCCATGCAGGACATCCTGCGATGGCTGGACATAGGTGATACGCCCACCGTCATCGTCCGGCAGAATGCGGAACCTTTTGGTCAACAAAATCAGCGTCGGACCGGCGTCAGGGTCTGGCAACGGTGCCTTGTTCACCATACCGCCGTCGAACACGACCTCGCCTTTCCAGCGGTCCGCGCGAAAGGCGGGGGGCACGGTCGCTGCCATGCGTATCAGTTCGGGAAGGGTGCCATCGCGGGCGGCAACGCGCGCATCGACCAGTCTCTGTTTCATGCCGGTTATGGAGGCCAGCCGGGGACGCGGGGTGGCCGCAACCGCCTGTTCCGCCTGATACAGCGTGCCGCCGATCAGCGCACGCAAGGTCGGAGCGACGGATACGCCGGGCGTCGACAGGTTGATCTGGAACGCCATGCCGTCGGCGATGCGTGCCATGGCGTCGGCATCGATAACGTCGGAGATGATCCTGGTGTATATCCGTTGATGGGGGGAGCGCCCGTGGTCGTCGCCCATGGCGCGCAGGGTGACATTATCATCCTGTTCTGCGATCGCCCGCTTGAAGCGGTCAAAAAGCTCCTGCTCGACCCCGGCGATCCAGGCGGCCGCCGACAGCGCGCCGCCTGAACTGCCCGTAACGCGGACCGGGGCAAGATCGTGGACTTCTTCCAGAGCGGCCAGAAAGCCGCCATGCCAGAAGCATCGAAGCCCGCCGCCGGAAAAGACAAGCTGATCGTATGGAAGGCGTGCCATCGTTATGGGGTGGGCCGCATGGCCCGCCCCCGTTCCGTCAAATCAATCCCGTTCGACGCAAAGGGCCACGCCCATGCCGCCCCCGATGCACAGCGTGGCGAGGCCCTTCTTGGCATCGCGCCGCTTCATCTCGAACAGCAGCGTATTCAGGACGCGACAGCCCGAGGCGCCGATGGGATGGCCGATGGCGATCGCGCCACCGTTGACGTTCACGATCGACGGGTCCCAGCCCATGTCCTTGTTCACGGCGCAGGCCTGCGCGGCAAAGGCCTCGTTCGCTTCGATCAGGTCGAGGTCCCCGACTTTCCATCCCGCCTTTTCCAGCGCCTTGCGCGACGCATAGATCGGGCCGACCCCCATGATCGTCGGGTCCAGACCGGCGGTGGCATAGCTGACGATACGGGCCAGCGGCTCGATCCCGCGTTTTTCGGCGTCTTTCGCCGACATCAGCAGTGTCGCCGCCGCACCATCGTTCAAGCCGCTCGCGTTGGCCGCCGTCACCGTCCCGTCCTTGGTGAAGGCCGGGCGCAGTTTCTGCATCGCATCCATCGTGGCTCCATGGCGGATGTATTCGTCCTGGTCGACGACGGTGTCGCCCTTGCGGCCCTTGACCGTGTAGGCGACGATTTCGTCGGCGAATTTGCCGGAGGTCTGCGCGGCCTCGGCCTTGTTTTGCGAACTGACGGCGAATTCGTCCTGCTGATCACGGCTGATCTGCCACTTTTCGGCGACGTTCTCGGCGGTCTGGCCCATGTGGTAGTTGTTGAACGCGTCCCACAACCCATCCTTGATCATGGTGTCGACCAGCTTCATGTCGCCCATCTTCTGACCCTGGCGGATCGACTGGGCGTGCATCGACATCGACATCGATTCCTGGCCGCCCGCAATGACCACCGCGGCATCGCCCAGCATGATGTGCTGCGCGCCCAGTGCCACGGCGCGCAGGCCCGAACCGCAGACCTGATTGATGCCCCAGGCTGCGGATTCCTGCGGCAGACCCGCATTGATGTGCGCCTGGCGGGCGGGGTTCTGGCCCTGGCCGGCGGTCAGCACCTGACCCAGAATGGTCTCGGAAACCTCGGACTTGTCGACGCCTGCACGGGCCACGACTTCTTCAAGGACGGCGGTGCCCAGATCGTGCGCAGGGATGTTGGCGAAACTTCCGAGGAACGATCCGACGGGGGTCCGGGCGGCTGAGGCGATTACAACATTTGTCATGGCAGGTATCCTTTCGGCGCGTGGCGGAGGGCGGGACGATCGGCCCCGACGGGATACCCCCGCCGCGTATCATCTCATGACTAGCCTGAGGCGCGCACCGGGGCAAATACTGTTCGCCAGCCGGTCGCGCCTGTGGTTCGACCGGCTGGCGAG
>Ga0209634_1000549_pt1 | contig 29180 bp, 25 predicted proteins | sample LinPmetageLP40_FD_184043 | JGI IMG/M metagenome (GOLD analysis project Ga0209634, IMG submission 184043) | Marine viral communities from the Pacific Ocean - LP-40 (SPAdes) (version 2) | ecosystem: Environmental > Aquatic > Marine > Oceanic | place: Pacific Ocean | collected 2010-08-26 | reverse complement strand
TTGGGACTAACACTGCCTCCCATTTTTCCATTGTGGATGACATTTCTCGGAGGTGTGATTGCCATCGGCATGGGCAAGTTTCTTTTTGGAGGATTGGGTTACAATGTATTCAATCCAGCATTGGTAGGCAGGGCAGTGCTTCAAGGGGCGTTTCCAGTGGCTATTACTACCTGGTACACTGGTTTTTCAGATAACCGTTTTTCAACACTCAATTCATCAGTCTTAACCGCCCCATTCATGGCGCCTGTAGTAGATGGAGCTTCAGGAGCTACGCCACTTTCGGCCTTTAAGTTTGATGGGGTCACTACAGACACTGCTGATTTAGCACTGGGGTTGGTGAGCGGTTCGGCAGGAGAGACCTGTTCCATTTTGATCCTGCTGGGAGGAGCGTATTTGGCGATGCGAAATTTTATGAATTGGAAAATTCCTGTTTCTATTCTTACCACAGTCTTTGTGTTTAGCGGCATATTGTATTGGATCGATCCTGTTCAATACCCCTCTCCTCTATTTATGCTCTTTTCTGGAGGGCTGATGCTTGGGGCTGTATTTATGGCCTCTGATATGGTCGCTTCCCCCATCACCACCTGGGGCGTTATACTTTATGGTGCTATCATAGGAGTGCTTGTGGTTGTGATCCGGATTTGGGGCGGCTTGCCAGAAGGCGTTATGTATGCCATTTTGTTAGGCAATGCACTCTCTCCTCATATTGATAGATTGATTCGCCACAGGGTTTACGGTACTTCATTAAAATCTACATGAAAGAGCAAGCAACGATAGCGTCATCTGATAGTTTCAAAATGCTCCGTGCGATGGTCGGAATTGGTGCTTTGTGCGGGTTGATTATCGTATTTATTTATGAAGCTACGTTGCCACGCATCGAAAGGTTAAGAGCAGAAGCGTTGCAGGAAGCCATTTTTAAAGTTATTCCGGGGATCACTGAAATGCGATCTTTTTCTTATCAGAACAATGCCTTTATACTGGCTGATGAATCTGACGAAAATGTCATCTATGCCGGGTATGATGAAAAGGGGGAGTTTAAGGGGGTAGCGATCGTTGCAGCAGGCCAAGGGTATGCAGATGTTATTCGATTTATATATGGATATAACCCTGAAAATCAAGAGGTTATAGGTTTTTATGTTTTGGAAAATAAAGAGACCCCTGGGTTGGGTGACAAGATTGATAAAGACCCTGTGTTCCTTGATAATTTTACGGCTCTGGATGTTTCGTTGAACGAAGGTGGGGATGCTATTAAGAATAAAGTAACTACGGTGAAGAAGGGAACAAAAACCAATGCATGGGAAGTAGATGGCATTACAGGAGCCACAATTTCTTCACGTGCCATAGGGGATATTATTGCCACCAGCACAGAGCATTGGATTCCCATTATTTATAAGAATAGAACGGTGTTTAAAAACATTGAAAATGAGTAATCAGGAGATCGGTAAAGAAATTCATAAGAGCGCTCCATCTTCTACCGATGAGTTTATCAAAGGACTGTGGAAGGACAACCCGGTATTTGTGCAAGTGCTTGGGATGTGCCCTGTTTTGGCCGTTTCCAATACTGCGGAAAATGCCCTGGCGATGGGCATAGCTACTGCCTTTGTATTGCTCATGTCCAACATCTTGGTATCCCTGCTACGTCATTTTATTCCTAAAGAGGTTCGAATCGCTTCTTATGTGCTCATCATCGCCACCTTTGTCACCATTACAGACTATGCCATCCAGTCCATAAGTGTGGACTTACACAAAAGTCTGGGGGCGTTTATTTTTCTTATCGTAGTGAATTGCCTGATTTTAAGTCGAGCTGAAGCATTTGCATCAAAAAATACCGTGGGCAAGTCAATAATGGATGCACTGGGGATGGGTCTGGGGTTTATTCTGGCTCTTTTCAGTTTGGGTGCAGTAAGAGAGATACTGGGAAGTGGTGCTTTTTTCGGAATGTCCCTATTTCCTGATGGTTTTCAGAAATGGGTCATTATGATCCTTCCAGCCGGTGGTTTTTTTACGCTGGCTGCCTGGCTGCTGATTTTTAATTTGATCAAACAAAAAAGAGCAATATCATGAACGAGGAATCCTTTAGTCAGATATTTATAAACGCCAGTCTTGTCAACAACTTTGTGTTGGCATATTTTCTGGGCATCTGTCCCTTCCTTGGTGTTTCAGGGAAAATTGATACCTCAAGCAAGATGGGGGCAGCCGTAACATTCGTCATGTTGATCAGTTCGATGTGTGCGTACGGTATTCATGCGCTTCTGGTGGCTATAAATGCACCATTTCTTCAGTTGATAAGTTATATCGTAGTGATTGCCGCTACCGTGCAATTGGTTGAAATGTTTGTAAAAAAAATGAGCCCAACACTTTTCAAGGCATTGGGTATTTTCCTGCCATTGATCACCACCAATTGTGCGATCCTAGGGCTGGCATTATTTCAAACCAACAAAGGGTATGATTTTCTTCAAAGCATTGTTTATGCCTTGGGTGCTGGAGCAGGTTTTACCCTCGCACTTGTTTTAATAGCAGGTCTTCGCGAACAGCTTGAATTTGCTGAAGTGCCTAATGTCATTAAGGGAACAGTATTGACTTTGATGTTAGCGGGTATTTTATCGCTCACTTTTATGGGTTTTTCAGGTTTGGGAAGTAATTGAAATGGAAATGTGATGATAAAATATGCAATAGGAATAATTGGAATAACAGGTTTGATGATCCTTTGGGCTGTTGTGCAGTACCTGTGGCGAATAACCTTTATGGATCAGCAAACAGATGAGGACGTGTTGGCAGGCAGATCATCTTGTGGAAGTTGTGGCTGCGGCACTGTTTGTAAGAAAAAGGGATCAGAAAAATGACGCACTTAATTAAGTTAGAACGTCATTCCCACGCAGGTGGGAATCTAAATTATAAAAAATTGAAATAAGGCATATAGCAGATATTCAAAATCAGCATTAAAGAAATAAACGATAAAGCGATGGCACACTTATCAGATTACGACACTAGGAATCAATATTTTGCAACCGTCAAAAAAACGAGAAGACTCAGTCCGGAAGATGGCGAAGAAGTGAGGGAGATCACACTGGAAGTGAAAGACCCGGTATTTGACTGCGAAATCGACCAGAGTTTTGGTGTGTTGGTAAAAACGAGTGATGATTTTGGCAATACCTTGCATCATCGCCTCTACAGTATAGCAGATTTGCCTAAAAAAAGTAAGACGAAGACCACTATAACCATGTTGGTGAAGCGGTGCTCGTATGTTGATGGGTTTAGTGGAGAGCTATACCATGGCATTGCCTCGCACTATTTGTGTGACCGAAAAGTAGGGGATCAAATCACGATCACTGGTCCTTATGAATTGCCTTTTGCAGTGCCAGAGGACAAGGAAGCGAATCTCATTCTAATAGGAATGGGAACAGGAATTGCTCCATTTAGGGCCTTTATAAAGCATATATATACTAACCAGAAAGACTGGACTGGAAAGATTCTCCTTTTTTATGGTGCCCGTTCTGGGTTGGAGCTGCTGTATCAGAATGAAGAAGACGATGACCTGACCAACTATTATGATGAAGAGACTTTTGAAGCTATTCATGCTTTAAGTCCCAGACCGCTATGGCATGACCCGGTCGTCATCGATCAATCCATAGCAGAACGGTCGGAAGAAATATTGGGGATATTATCGCTTCTGAATACCTATATCTATGTCGCAGGGCATGAGAAGGTAAAAGAAGGACTGGATCAAGCATTTGCAAATGTGATGGGTTCTCAAGAAAAGTGGGAAACTAGAAAAGCAGAGCTCATAGCAGGGAAAAAATGGGTTGAGCTTATTTATTGAAAGTAACTAAATGTCTATCATCATTGCTATATCGGCACTTGGAGGATTAACCTTAGTATTGGCGCTCATGTTGGTGATTGCCAATAAGAAGCTCTATGTCTATGAAGACCTTCGTATCGATGTAGTAGAGGATCTATTGCCACATGCCAATTGTGGTGCATGTGGATACCCTGGTTGCCGTCCTTTTGCCGAAGCACTTGTTTCAGGTGAGGTATTGCCTGGAAAATGCACCGTAAGCTCAGAAGAAGGAAGGGAAGCCATCGGCAGCTATCTTGGCGTCTCCATTGGGAGCGAGGAAAAACAAGTTGCTCGACTTGCTTGCGCAGGTGGCACCAACGTAGCGCAGAATAAAGCACAGTATGAAGGATTGGAAAGTTGCCAAGGAGCGTCTCTTGTTTCGGGTGGTGGAAAGGGGTGCTTTTGGGGGTGTCTGGGTTTTGGTGATTGTATGCAGGTATGTGATTTTGATGCTATACATATGGATGATCACGGACTGCCTGTTGTGGATATTGACAAATGCACCGCCTGTGGAGACTGCGTAGAAGTTTGTCCTAAAGACTTGTTTTCAATTCAGCCTGTCAGTCATCAGCTATGGGTGGCGTGTAAAAACCTCGAAAAAGGAGATGAGATATTAGAGGAATGTCAAGTAGCATGTACCGCATGCGGACGCTGTGCCATGGATGCCCCCGGTGATGTGATTACTATGGAAAACAACCTTCCGGTTATTAATTATTCGCTTGATCATCAAACCCAAGCTCCTATACAAAGATGCCCAACTGGAGCAATTGTATGGCTTGATCAAAAATTGGGAGCCATCAAAGGAAAAGAAAGCAAAAAGATTGTGAGAAAAGGAGAACGGGATTTGGGGTATTCTTAAAGGACACTCTCCACCCCCTGACCCCCGCCAGCGGGAGAAAAGTGCAGTGCCAGAAAGAAGTGTTGCTCAGTTTCTTTTTCAGCATAAAAAATATTAATTGTTAACAAAAAGATTTCAGGTGTTTCGATGTCCCCCGCTGGCGGGGGTTGGGGGTGGATAGGTTTAGTTAGATTCATTAGATTTAAAACATGAACCCCTCCCACTCCAATAATTACAACTATAACAAATCACTCTCATCCAAGGTCAATGCACTCCGCAAGGACATGACAAAAGCCGAAGCTTGTCTATGGAAATATGTGTTAAAAGCTGGAGGGATGAAAGGCTTCACATTTCATAGACAGCGTCTGGTTCTTTGCTACATCGCTGATTTTATGTGTAAGGAATTGTTAATGATTATCGAGTTTGATGGGATTACATATACCTATGAGAAGGTGGTGGAAAAAGATAAAACAAGGTAAGCGAATCTAGAAAAGCCTGATAAGAATGTCTTTTTTAATAAGAGAAACCATGGATTATTACCTTATCGAGGTCAGTAGCCTTTCTGTTTCGTTGGCTATCTCCAGTTCTTCATTAGTAGGTACCACCAATAGTTTTATAAGACTATCAGCTTGTTGAATTTCTCTGGTTTCTTTCGAGTCTGCTGAATTAAGCTTCGTATCTAATTTGATTCCCAATATTTCAAGATCCGTACAAACTCCCTCACGGATAAATGCACTATTTTCGCCAACACCAGCCGTGAAAATAACAGCATCAACTCTCCCCAGAACTACTGCATAAGCACCTATATATTTACGAATTCGGTAGATATACATCTGAATGGCTAATTGTGCTTGTGCCTCATTATTATGATAACGATTGAGTATTTCTCTCAAATCATTCTCGCCAGTGAGGCCTTTTAGACCACTTTTTTTATTTAGAAGGTCATCAATTTGGTCGAAATCCATTTTCAGCGTTTTCCCTAAGAAGAGTATCAATGAAGGATCAAAATCACCGGGCCGAGAACCCATAATGAGTCCGCCCAGAGGTGTTAGCCCCATAGACGTGTCTATACTTTTTCCATTTTGAATGGCAGTCATGCTACAGCCATTTCCAAGATGAATTGATATGGCGTTGAACTGAGTAGGATCAACCCCTAAGAATCGTGCTCCTTCACGAGTCACATATTGATGTGATGTTCCGTGAAATCCATACGCTCGGAAACCATGCTCGGTATAAAGCTCGTTAGGCACCGCATACCGATACACATAATCAGGCAGCGTCTGGTGAAAGGCAGTATCAAAAATGGCTACTTGCCTGGCATTAGGGAAGACTTTCTTGGCCACTTCTATTCCCGTTATGTTTGCGGGATTATGCAACGGAGCCAAATATGATAGTTTTCGCAAATCGTTGAGCATTTCTTCTGAATCAATCAGCGTGGGAGCACTGAATTTTTCTCCTCCATGTACTACTCTATGTCCTACAGCCTGTATTTCTTCAGGATTTTTAACCACTGCTTTTTCTCCTTCAAGTAGGAGCAAGGCGATATTTTCAAGAGCCACCTGGTGATCAGAAACAGCCATCTCTTGGATGATCGCACCACCTGATTCATGCAGCATATGCTTCACTCGTCCGATAGGTTCTCCAATCTTTTCAATCAACCCTGATACTAAAACTTTTTTTTCTGGGAACTCAAAAAGTTGGTATTTCAATGATGAGCTACCAGCATTTAGGACTAAAATTTTCATGCTAGTGTGTGTCATTCTGTGCTTGAATCGCTGTGATGATTACCGTATTCACAATATCGGTTACGGTGCAACCTCTACTCAGATCATTAACGGGCTTATTTAAGCCTTGCAGCACTGGACCAATAGCTATAGCTCCAGTTTCTCGCTGTATCGCCTTGTAGGTATTGTTGCCAGTATTAAGATCGGGAAAGATCAGTACCGAAGCCTGACCTGCCACTTCTGAACCAGGTATTTTCTTTAACCCAACTTCCAAATCTACCGCTGCATCGTATTGAATAGGCCCTTCAATTTTAAGATCGGGGTTAGAGGCTTTTACCAATTTTGTTGCTTCTCTCACTTTTTCTACATCAGCTCCTTTGCCCGATTCTCCTGACGAATAAGAAAGCATCGCAATTTTTGGCTCAATGCCAAATGCTACAGCTGTTTCAGCAGATGATGTCGCAATTTCTGCCAGTTGCTGGGCATTGGGATTTGGGTTTATAGCACAATCTCCATACACTAAAACGCGGTCATCCAGACACATGAAAAACACCGAAGATACCGTAGAAAACCCGGGTTTTGTCTTTACGAATTGTAGGGCTGGGCGTATCGTATGCTGTGTGGTATGAACCGCACCAGATACCATACCATCCACATCACCTTGATATACCATCATGGTGCCATAATACGAGACATCACTCATGATATCCCTGGCCATATCCATGTTCACCCCTTTATGTTTTCGTAGCTCATAGAAGTTAGTGGCATATTTTTCAAACTTCTCTGAGGCACGTGGATCTAAGATGGAGACTTTGGAGATATCAATATGAAGACCTTTTTTAGCTATCTTTTGAATAATCTTATCCTTATCTCCCAGAAGCGTAATATTCACTACCTCCTGATTTACTAGAATCTCAGTGGCTTTAAGTATTCGTTCATCCTCGCCTTCAGCCAATACAATGCTCTTCATATGCTTCTTTGCTTTCTGAGTTAGATTATATTGGAACATCCGAGGTGTCATCCCTCGCACTTTTACCTTACTAAACCTCTCCACTATTTTCTCCGCATCTATATGAGCTTCAAAGAACCGTAAACTCTCTATTATTTTCCCATTATTTTCGGGTGTGATATGAGAATGAATATGGCTGAGCTTAGTGGCAGTTTCATAGGTGTTGGGCTTCACTGAAAGTATAGGCACTCGCTGTGGCAGACCATCTAAGAGCTTTAGAATGGAGGCGTCAGGTGTAAGACCTGCTGTTAACACAATGGCAGAAACCCGTGGGTAATTGATCGAATTATGAGCCTGGAGTGTCCCCAGGATAATCTCCCCTCTGTCACCCGGTGTTATGATTAGGCAATTATCTGATATCTTGGTTAAATAGTTTTCCAAGTTCATGGCCGCTATAGAATACCTAAAAACAGAATTGTTTAACTGATCTTCTCCATATAGCACTTCGGCATTCATGTAATCAGCCACTTCTTTGACTGTTGGGCTCTTTAATACCTCGTTCTGCGGAATGACTGATAGGAAAAGATTTTTTATCACCAGATCTTGCTCCATACTTTTGTAGAGACCTTCTATCTGCTCAGTTTTGGCCTTGTTCAATATAGCACCCACTACTTGACAATCATTGTCAACAAAACTTTCTACGGCTATCTGAAGAGGATTAATTATCTCTTCTTCCGATCGATCTAAGTCTGCTCTGCCCACTATCAATACTGGACTACCCAAATTTTTAGCAATTTCCACATTGAGACCAAATTCAAAACTGCTACTCTCGGAAATAAAATCTGTGCCTTCACAAATGATGAAGTCACTCTTTTCTTCCAAGTCTTTGTACATGCGGATGATTTTATCCAAAAGCTTAGAGGTATCCCCTCGAGATATCAGTTCTTGTGCTTCCCGGGTACGGAAGGCATAGGTGTCCTGATAATCTTGCTCTAGATTGAACTGAGTTAACAAAAGGTCAATATTTTTATCCCGTTTGGTCTTAGAATCAGAAGTGATTATGGGCCTGAAAACAGATACCCTTCTTGTCTTTTTAAGAATATGCTCCGTTATTCCTAAAGAGATAAGGGATTTGCCACAATAGGCTTCTGCTGACGTTATGTAGATAGATTTAGACATTATGACATTGAATATTTATATGAGATCATTTCGAGTTTTCTACTTCATCAAAAAGCTATTCCATAAATAAACAAGAATTTACGAAGTTCGCAAAAGTTCAATGGCAAGTGTGTAAAGGTAGATTCAACCACTAAGGAATTGTTAAAAAATGACTCATCGTTTTGACTCTTTCTTTTTCCCTTTTCCAGCGTTAAAATTTTAAACCGTCCGCCAGCTGGCGGATGTTTGAAAATTTTGCCTTGATAAAGAAAAAAATAAATTCGTCAATTTCTTCGACTTATTGCATAACAATCCCTAAGTGCAAGTATTGGTTTAAAGTTATCACTTATCATTTTTAAAGGCGTTTGAAAGTTCAATTTTTTTCTTGGTCTTGAGTTAATTTGATTGGCGATCTGGACTATTTTTCTTTCATCGACTTTGTCAAGTTCAATGGACTTGGGCAAATGCCTTATGAGCTTGTTAGTATATTCGTTCCACAGGCGTCCGCTTGTGCACACAACACAAGTCTGCTACGTAGCACTTGCGCTTGTGGGGGTAGAGGAAAGTATTTTTACTAATGAAAATGTTCGTTGTGATCAAAAAATCAAAATGCTTCGTTTACCCCAACATAGAAACCACTACTCCCTGCCTCTCCAATACCAATATCTAAACGGATAAGTGTCTCTTGGTCTTTAAAAATTTTGAAACGAGCACCACCTCCAAAGCTTGGTTTGATATCACCAAAGAAATTTCCCGGAAGGTCTGATACTTCTCCAATAAGCCCAAAACCAGCAAGAGTCCACCTTGGGTGGATACGTGCTCGATATTCTGCCTGGATTACATACAAATGATCATCGATAAACCTTCCTTTAAAATATCCTCGTCCACGTTCCCCACCTCCAAACCAAGCTTTGCCCTGAAATGGCGTATCCCCAAAACTATTTTCAATATAAATTTGAGTAGCGAGTACACTTTTTTTACCAAGAGGAGTATATCCTCTCAAATCAGTAATAAATTTGTTGAAACCACTAGATGCTCCAAAATTCTCACTTGAAAATCTCCCCTTCCATTGGAGATAATGGCCAGAAAGAGGAGAGGATACATTGTCACGATTGTCCAGGTTAAACACAATGCCCAGACCACTGATGACTGCTTTGTCTCCTCCCAGAACTACCCCTGATTCAAATATGCCCCCTTCTTGGACTTCTGTGACATTGTGATTTTGGAAAACGAATTCAAATCCGAAATTAAGCGCAGGGGGGAGACGTTTTAAAAACTGCATACTCAACTCATGAGATATCATATTATATTGCTCCTGACTTTCATCTAAAGTCTTATTACCTATACCCCAGAAGGAGTTTGGAAATATTTTCATAAGATAGGCCATGTCAAAAAGATAATTTCCACGATCAATGTAAATCTGAGGTTTAAATTCTATCGATAATTGTTTTTTCGCGGTATATATGATGCTCATAAAAGCAGTAGAGGGTCGATCATTATAAATGTTCGTGCGCTTGGGTAAAAAAAACTGTGCTCCACCTCCAAACCCGAACCCAGTCTCGGGAGTAACAAATGCAACAGGTAAACCGATCATTTTGATACTTTTCTCTGACCCTAAAGTATCTGATTGATAAACGGCTTTATTCTCTTGCGCTAGTGAGACGTAAGACAGTCCAATCAAAAACGTAACAAGATGTATGAGTCTCTTCATCAAAAGAAAAATTTGTCTAATAGTATATTGAACCCAAATGATAAAGAAATATCACTAACATTTAGGGTGTCTTTTATTTTCGATCCATCAGATGATTCAATATTTGCATCAATGAGTATTGAAGTGACGCTCATCCCTATGTTAAAAACAATTCGCTCCTTGATAACATGTGCATACCCTAAATTAAACAGACCCCCAATGCCCTGTCCATCAACAAGGTTTTGAGAAATAGATCCATTTTGATTAATACCTGTCTGCTCTCGAAAACGTGCATATCCAGGTGAGATGGATACAAATACGGATCCTTGATTTGACTGTGAAAGAAAGTGTGAAACAACCGGGCCAACAAAAAGTGATTCTGACTCTCCAGTGACAACAAGGTTCTTCGTATTACTTTGGTTTATTTTGAACACCATGCCGACAGACCACCTGTCTTTGAAAAACTTGCTCGTGGAGATATCGAAACTGTATTTATTTGAAAACCCTTTTGTTGTATCATTTTTGTTACTGTTGATGGCTGAACTAATACCCCCTGTCATCCCGGTTAGCCATTGGCCTTTAGTGAAATGAGTAGAGATACTATCCTTGTTCATTTGCTGAGTGTTCCCTGTTAGCGTATGGAAAAAGACAATCAACAGAGAGAGTATTGTAGCGCGAAAATTCTTCATATTATGTCTCTGATTGATTGATATATTTCCCAACAATTGTTGCTGTAATGATCACTAAATAAAATTGACCCATTATGCCAACTAACACAGCCGCTTTTTGAGCAAGTGGGGTTGTAGGGATGATATCTCCATAACCTATAGTGAGTAGTGTGATATAGCTATAGTACATCAATCTATCCGTTAATATGTCCGAACCAACTCCAGCTATAAGAAGTCCTTGGAACGAATTTGGATGGGCCATCTCGATGCTGAGACAAATAAAGAATCCTATAAGACCCAATGAAACATATCCACTAATTAAACCTAGTATGACATTTCCACTGATTTTTTCAGACTTCCATACTTGCTTGATGATTTCTAAACAAACCGTCACATAGAATAGGAAGTAAGTTCCCATCCTGATGAAACCATAGAGTTTTTCATCTGTGTTTTTAAGTATGGAGGAGCCGAATATGACCGCAGTGATTAGTAACAATGCTACAAAAAACCACATCAGTTTTCTCTTCTTGGAAATCATTAAAATACCAGCGAGCAAATTGACTTGAAATAGTATTGGGGACAATATATCTTCAAACCATGTAGAAGGAACTAGTAGCGACCCAAAAAGGATTGCCATCTGGCTAATGAAGAAAATTTCAAACCTCCGTGGATACAATTTTGAAAGCATAGACTTAATCTAATAGTGCCTCATTAAATGTATAACTCTTGTAATCCACCTTATAAAAGATGCTATAAAATGCTGGGATAAACAGTAGTGTTATCACCGTTCCAAACAACAGGCCGATCATGATAGTGACCGCCATAGGTTCCCAGGTTTCACCCCCGCCCAAGTATAAAGGAATCAAACCCAAGACTGTGGTGAATGTAGCGAGTAAAATCGGTCGGAAGCGCTGCAGACAAGCCGCAATAACAGCATCTTGAGGACTTCTCTTGAGTTCTGATTCTTCAATCTCGATTCTATCGATCAATACGATGGCATTATTAATCACTATTCCTGCTAGTGAAATCACACCTAAAAATGCCATAAAACCAAAAGGAACCCCAAAGATCATTAATCCAATAACCATCCCAATCACCCCAAGTGGAATGGTACAAACGATCATAATCATTTTTCTAAACGAATTGAACTGAATGATTAATAGCATCACTATGATAAAGGCAGATAGCGGTAAATAATTCGCTACTGCTCCCATATTTTCAGCAGTAGTTTCAGCATCACCACCCAACTTATAAGAATAGTCTGATCCCCATTCTTTTTGTTTTTCTGCCAGCCATGGAGTGATTTGGGCAACTATTTCTGAGGCATTTCCATCTTCTTTTAGCTGACTTGATATGTTGATCGTTCGATTAAGATCTAATCGTTTGATTTTAGAATATTGCCACTGCGGAATAACTTTAGCGACTTGTAATAGGGGAACACTTTTTCCTGAATTTTGCGCATAGATATTTAAGGTTTCCAAAGAAGAAAGAGATTGCTGCTTACTTTGATTACTGAGCATGACTATCGGGATAGATTTATCATCTTCTCGAAATTCTCCAGCCTGAAATCCATCTAATACCGTCTGCAATGATATGGCAATATCTTGATTGGTCACTCCAGCGATTTGTGCTTGATTTTGATCAATATCAATGGTAAATTTTTTGCCTTTAGGGCCCCAATCATCTTTGATATTTTTTGTCCCTGCAATCCCAAAGAGCTGTGCCTTAATTTCTGCTGAAATACGTGTAAGCTGATCTGGACTGTCTCCAGAAACCTTTATTTCAATAGGAGCTCCACCACCCGTTGAACCTAATAGACCCACTTTGATACTAGCATTCGGAAATGCCGTATAGCAAAATGAATCTAAGTCCTTTACCAATGTTCCATTCACTAGGAAAGAAGATGTATTGACTACGATGTGTGCGTAATTAGAATTAGCTTCATCGGCATTATATCCAAGATCATAAGAGGAGGGACCTTCACCGATATAGGCAGACCAGTTTACAATACCTTCACTTCGACTATCATTTACCAACAAGTCTTGCTTGATATAGTCTTCAATTGCCACGATTGTCTCTTTTGTACGTTCAATATTGGTGCCTTCAGGCAAGTTGATATCAATCGTTATCATATTGCGATCACTATCGGGAAAGAATACAAAGGCTAATTGGGTAAACCCAAAAAGTGATAAAAAGAAAAGAACTACAATACCAATAAGTACCGATTTTTTCCAAGACAAGGCAAACATGATTAGATTCTTATATTGCCTCTTTAGTCCATTAATTAATCGATCTAAAAAACTAACTTTTCCCTCTTCTTGCTTTTGTACTTTAAGAAAGAAAACACAAAATAACGTAACAATACTTAGTGCAATGACCCAAGAAGATAATAGCGCAATGGTAATCACTACGAAGATTGGCCCCATGATGTCACCCATAACTGATTCTGCCATGAAAAAGGCGAGGAAAGCTGCAGAAGTCGTCAGGGTAGAAATCAATAAAGGAGTGAATAATTCAGAACAAGAATCAATGGCCGCCTTTTTTGGGTCGATACCACTTTCCATTTTCACGATAATTGATTCTGCTACTACGATAGCATTATCGACCATCATTCCCAGGGCCATGATTAGAGCGGCTAAGGTGATTTGATTTAGACCCAATCCCATAAGCCCCATAATCATGAGCGTAGTGATCGTTACAATAGGGATGAGGCTTGCGATCACGAGTCCGGTACGTATTCCTAGAAAGAATAACATGACGGCAAGAACGATACCTATGGATTGTAGTAAATTTCCAACAAAATCACTTATTTTCTTTTCAATATAAGTATCAATTGATGCCAAACGTGCAGCTGTCAGACCTATTGGAAGTTTTTGTTGCCATTCTTCCAGAACAACATCAAGTTCTTCACCCAATTTGATGATATTGGCGCCATCTTTAAGAGATACATGAAGAGAAATAGCATCTTTGCCGTTGATTCGCACTTTTTGTTTTGGCGGGTCTATATAGCTTTTTCGAATATTAGTAATGTCTTTTAGTGCCACTACTTGTCCACTTTGACCGATCGGGATGAGCATGTTTTGGATGTCTGCGATATCATTGAAATTTCCTGTGGGCTCTAGGATAATGCGTTCATCTTCTACATTGATTTCTCCTCCAGAGCTCAAAATGTTCGTATTGCTGATGATACTTTGTAGAGCACTGGAAGTCAAGCCATAGGTTTTTAACGTAGCATTATCAAATTCAACAAAGACGCGCTCGTCTTGCGCTCCATTCATTTCTACCTTTGCGGCATCTTCCAGTTTGATGAGATCATCACGCAAATCATCCGCATATTCTTTCATTTCTCTATATGAATAGCCATCACTGGTGATTCCTATAGCGATTCCAAAGACTTCCCCAATACCATCATCATTCAGTTGCGGGCGTACATTATTTGGTAATCCTTGGATAGTACTCAACTTCCTTCTTAATCGATCCCAGACCGCCTGTAGATCTTCAGGAGCTACTTCCATTTTCAATTCGACATTGACTACAGAGAGACCAGTACGTGATGTACTTTTTATATTTTTTAATTCGGGAAGTTCTTGTGCTACTTTTTCAATCTTGTCAGTGACCAATTCTTCCACACGTTCTGGACTAGCCCCGGGAAAAGAAGAAACTACAGTCGCTACACGAATGGTGTAGGGCGGCATACTGTCTCTGGAAAGCGTTTTATAGAACATGAGTCCGATAACCATTACTACAGCCAGAATACTCAGTACTACGCGGTTTCTTTCTATAGAAAATTGTGTAAGGTTCATAATTTTTCTTTTTACCCACAAAGTGGGGTTTTTAACATGTCCTGTCCCGATAGCTATCGGGATGCATCGATAACAATGCTTTTTAATTCATACTTTGTGAGCTTGCTCCAAAGTCATTGACTATTGTAATTTCACTGCTTGTCCATCCAGTAGGGTCTGTAATCCCGCTGTTGCAATCTTTTGCCCGGCAGAAAGACCACTATTGATTTTGAAACCTTCATTGGTCAGTTCACCGATTTCAATGTGTTGCTTTTTTGCAATTCCTGTTTTACCATCTTCAGATTCAATCACAAAGACAAAATTCCCGTCACCATCCTCGCCAACTGCCTTTACAGGAACTACAAGTGCATCGCTTTTTACCTCTTCTGAATCTGCCAGATTGATCGTCACATTTGCAGCCATTCCGGGCTTGATAGCAGAAGTCGGATTTGTTATTCCTATTTTGACAGGGTAAGTAGCAGAGCTTGCATCAGCAATAGGTGCTATTTCTATCACATTCCCCTTGAATTTTTCTTCGAAAGCAGAAAATGAAATATCTATGTTCATTCCCAGTTGTACCCTGTTGATCACATTTTCAGGAAGTCCTACTTCGATATTGATTTGGTCACCAGCATTGAGAATTGCGATCACTTGGCCGGCACTTATGTTTTCATTGAGTCCACCGCTTGTCCCAGCGATAGTACCATCACTCGGGGCATAGATATAGCCATAGTTGATTTGAGATTGCTGAATGCTCTTATTCCGCTTAGAAGACTCATATTGGGCCAGTGCATTTTGATATGAATTCTTTGCGGTTTCATAATTGCTCAAGGACTCACTTCCTTTTTCATACAGCGACTTGATCCGTTCCAGGCTTGTTTTGGCAGTATTCATCGCTGATTCAGCACTGTTCAGAGATGATACAGATTGCTCATACGCCAGATTGGCCTGCACATTGTCTAGTTTGGCGATAAGCATCCCCTTCTTCACGCGCTGCCCTATCTTGATGTTCCATTCAGTGATTATCCCATTACTTCTGAAACTTAGTTCGATCTCATCCCCGGCTTTGGCTGCACCACTAAAAGTTCTGATCATCTGAGCATCGGTTGTTCCTACAACTTGATATTTCACAGGTCTCAATACTTCCTCTTTCTTTTCTTCCTTTTTACCACAGGAGTTAAACATAGAGACAATAAGTAAGGACAGTAGAACGTGTTTTATGGACTTCATGGTATTTAGGTTTTTAATCTTTGTTAGCTAATGGTCTTAAATAGTTTTATCAAACTACCTATTTGTTGTGAACTGGATAAATCTATTTTGAAAATCGGTTAATTGATCTGCTGTTGAAAACATGGAAAAGAATCCCATTGCATATTCCAACTGCAATTGTGCTTGCATGTAGTCATAGATAGAAAGTGCGTATGCTAAATTGGCCTGTAGAGCCGATTGCTGAGCATCAATCAATTGTGTGATAGTCACCTGTCCTTGTCGATAGTTTTCCTGTACAAGTTCATAGTTGCGCTGTGCATTGTCAGCTGATATATTGCTAAATGCAATGTTGGTACTGGTATTTAATAGTTGCAGGGTATTGGCTCTGACGGACAATTCTAGTTGTTGATCCAAGTCCTGCTTTGAATAATCTAATTGTTGCAATTGTACTTGCGATCTTTGAATATTGATCCTTCTGCCATTACCTCTGAACAAAGGGTAATTCAATGAAAGACCCAACTGCCAGGAATTGTCTTGAAATGGAATGCTAGGAATTTCCGTAGAACCTTCACCACCTCTACTCAATACTTGACTTGTTTGTGCTTGAATGGCAACTTGTGGAATGTAAAGCAACCGATCGTTCTGTAACTTTTCGCGTTCAGTTGCTTTAATGTTTTCCAGGAGAAATTTTTTATTAGGATTGTAATTCAGCGATTCTTCAACCATAAAGTCCGTTACCAATTTAAAATCCCTTGGGGTTTTAACGAAATTAGAAATCGGGCTTGCGCTAAACTTTTTATACACATCATCATCAATACCCACATCATTGATGTCAAATTCATCTTCTAGAGAGTTGGACAAAAAGGTGTTTAGTTGAAGTTTGGCGGTTATCAGACTGGTTTGTGCTTCAATAGTTGCTTGCTTGTCATTTGCCACCTCACTTTCCCATCGGAATAAATCAGCATTGCTGGCGGATCCGGCTGAAATTCTGATTTTTGCCAACTCCAAATTGGTCTTGGAATTTTTAAGGTTTTCTTGACGAATCGATAGGTTAGTTTTTGAAGAGAGTACATTGAAGTAGCCGAAGTATGCATCAAGTAGTGTATTGAGCACATCTACTTCAGTGTCGTATTCCTGTGCCTTTTTGATATATTTTGTTATTTTGATGCCTGCGATGGCTTCCTCCGAATAGATGAGTTGTGAGAGGGTAAGTTGGCCAGATAGCGATCTTTCTGAAGACCCAAAAAGAGCAAATGCTCTTTCAGGATTAATTTGAGCACCAGTTACATCCAGATCTAAGGTAGGCAGGACAGATGTCTTTGCACTTCGGATATCCTGTTCGGACAACTCTATGTCTTTGTAACTAATTTTGATATCCAAGTTAGCCTCTAAAGCACGCTCCATGATTTCTGATAGAGAATACGTAGGAAGTTGTTCGTCTTCATTGATGAGGTTGGCCGTAAATAATATTTGGTATGGAGGAGAAAAATCAATAGCCTTAGCAGTCTGAATATTTAGATAAAACTCCTCTTTGTTATTGACGATTACAGGCATACTCCCAAGAGAGCCACCACTCAAGGATTCATCCACCATGATGGATAATTTTCTGATAATCTGATCAAATCCATTCTCATCCGATATACACGCTAAAATACCATTATCAACATGCCATTTACTTCCGGAGAAGGAAGGTAATTTTCTTCTCTTTAATTCATCAGCGATTAGCTTGAATTCTGTAGGCCCTTTGTCATATAAGATCGTGAGGTACACAGCATCTATATCTTCTGGAAGGCTAGCGATAGAGCTAGTCACATCATCGGTAATCGGTATGATATCAATCGAAGTGGAAAGTGCCTGGCTTATCGAATCAATAGCCTTGGTCGCATTATCGACATTAAATGTAAGAGCAGAGCCAACATCTGCCAAAATGGCCAATTTCCTGAAGGGGAATAGTTCACCAAATTGTGCTATTTCTTTTTCAAAATCCTTTGTTGGCCAGATATAGCTAAAATTTGGAATGCCAGACTTGCCCTCAGCAAACGGAATCTCCTGTAAATGTGGATCAACAACCCCGAGTCCTATGGTAGGCTTAGGGAAACCGCTATCTAATGCTCCCTTTATGCTTACACTCCCGACTAACAATACGAAATCTACCTGAGCACTTATTATATTATAGTTAGTTCTTGCTTGCCCTAAACTGCGTGTATTGTATATGATGTTTTCAGAAGTTAGTTCGGGTTTTTTACTTGAGCCAGTCGTTCGGTCGATCTCAAGTATCATGACCTGAAATATAGAGTCGAGTACGGAAGACTTCTCAAAGTCAGTGATGATTCCAACATGTACAACTTGAGCGTTAAGCATGCAGGTTGTAAACAGGAGAATGAATAGTAGAATCTTTCTGGTCATCATTTAATACTAAGTGTGTGATTTCGTTTGAGTCTTTTTTTAGACAGAATATTTAAAACTGTTCAAAAAATGAATATCGGAAGTCAATATGGATTGCCAGTACAATTAGCAAATTCGACTGTTCTGTTTTCAGAAAAGCATACATAACTAATTATATGTAACCCTTTTTTGTTAAATTGATCTTAACGGATTGATCTTAACGGATTGATCTTAACGGATTGATCTTAACGGATTGATCTTAACGGATTGATCTTAACGGATTGATCTTAACGGATTGATCTTGAAAATAGATGGTCTGTACTATATTATTGTAGATCGGTAGGTTGTGATATTTCTTCATAACAACCTTGATACATCTCGTTACACGAAAGGCGAACAATCCATCTTCTCATTGGTTTTGGCTAGTACTTACTCTTTAATAACATGCTTTAAAGAATAAACTTATCAGAAATGGAAGAATTACGATCAATCATATTTATGGCTAATGATGCAGTGATTCCACAAAAGTTGAGGAATCTAATTCGTGAACGTTTTGATACAAAATATACAATTGAAAAGGTGCGAAGCCTTTCCGCTATGCTTAGCAAAGTAGAAGAGCTTCGATCATCCAACGTAGATGTACCAATAGTTATCTGTCCCATCCAATATTTCAAAATGGATGAAATAGGGTTTATAGCAAAAATGAATAAGTATTACCCAGAAGTAATGAAGATTGTTGTTACTGAACAGGGAGTTGGTTTTGAAGTGGCTAATGATCATGATCTCAATGGCTTACACGATAATGGGAAATCCCCTAATAGGTCAAAAAACTTCCAGTACTTGATAAATATGGCCCTGGAGAAGTATGAAAATGTGAAAAAAATTCTACTTCAAAAGAAACAATTAATTGCCATACAGCAAGAGGCTGATAAAGAAAAACAACAACGTATTATACTTGAGAAAGAGTTAAGTCTATTAAAACATGAACTTGAAAGTAGTGAGGTTAATATGTTTAACATTCTAGACAGTGATAATGGCTTTCAAGATCTGATAGGTGAAAGTGAAGCTATGCAGTACGTTTTATATCGAATTCAAAAAGTAGCTCCGATCTCTACAACAGTACTCATTCTTGGTGAGACAGGAACGGGTAAAGAACTCATCGCTCAAGCAATTCATAAAACCAGCCCTCGCAGTAAGCAACCGCTAGTCAAAGTGAATTGTGCAGCATTGCCTTCAGAATTAATAGAAAGCGAATTATTCGGACATGAGAAAGGAACTTTTACTGGCGCCAATTCTCAGAAAATGGGCAAATTTGAGTATGCTAATGGAGGAACATTATTTTTGGATGAAATAGGAGAACTCCCAATAAATCTTCAACCTAAGATACTGAGAGCAATAGAATCTAATGAGATAGAAAGGTTAGGAGGAAACAAGAGCATTAAAATAGATGTTCGTATAATAGCAGCTACCAATCGAGATCTGGAATCAGAAATTAAGAAAGGCAACTTTAGGAAGGATTTGTTTTATCGGCTTAATATTTATCCAGTCACGTTACCTCCACTTAGACAGCGAAAAGATGATATTGAGATGTTGCTGGATCATTTTATTAAAAAATTCAATAAAAAGATTGGTCGCAATGTTAAAGGTATTGCGCCTAAAGCCTATGAAAAGCTTATGAGTTATGATTGGCCTGGAAATATAAGGGAATTAGAAAATATTATTGAACGAGCGGTGATTCTTAGTCATGGCAATAAATTGGATGTTGAATTGCCTAACAGGAGTGACTTGCTTTCTATAAAAGGGCTTACATTGGCTGATGCAGAGAAGAATGCGATTTTGGAGGCACTTATTAGATCAAATGGTAAAATCTCAGGAAATCAAAGTGCGGCACTTTATCTTAATGTAAACCCAAGTACATTAAGAGCGAAAATGAGAAAACTGGGAATCGCAAAACAAACCAGCACTTTTTTAGAATAATTCTTCTTTTCGTACAGTTTTCGGAATGATGGATATGACTTCTTGAGTAGTTTTTTTACTCCTTGTTTTAATTCATAATTTCATACCAATACATCATATTAATCCATCATGGTTTTATTTACTATTGGTCTAGAAATTCAACATAAGAATCACCCAGAATTCTTACAAACTTTTTCAAGTGTAAGTAAAGAAGTAAGGCTTCTAAAAGGGTGCATTTGTTATCATATCTATCAAAATTTTGAGCAAAAGAAGAAGCTATGTTTACACTCTGTTTGGATTGATAAAGATAGTTTGAAAGCGTTTACCAGTTCAAAGAATTTTAAGATTACAATGGGAGCTATTAAAACACTCTCTGCCCTGCCAAAAATGGAATATGGTGTCATTGAATCTATTGACCCTGAAAACCTTTTGAATGATTTGTGAGGAATTGTTTTTGATTACAATCAAGAATTTTCACCTGTAGCAAAACGCATACTTGTCATATTTGACGAATTTGAATGATGAGAAGTGTGTTTAGGTCTCTATTGAATATTCATGCTCATAGAATTAATGATATATAATGAATACGTCAAATATGACGAAAAATAATGAATATCTAATAGGAAATAGAATTAGAAATATTTCATAATATTTTGATTGTCAAATAGTTATAATATGTCATTGTCATTGGCATGATTTTGAAGTGCGAAGTGGAAAACCTAACCAGATATGGATTATTCTACTTCAATTACAGACCTTGTTAATATAAGCGCTTTCGGAGGTGCCCTTATTAGTTTCACAATTCTAGTAAAAAATAAGAGGAAGACTCATTGGTCAATAGCTATATCGATACTTGCACTAAGTGTTCTCTTAGTTTGTTCGGCTTTTTTCCAAACAAGTACACATAGCCCACTTATTTTGCTCGCTGCGCTGATTGTACCATTGTTTTCAAATATTTACTTCTACTCTTTGTTCAATCCGTCTTCTCCAATGCCTGTCAGTAGTTTGATTTTTAATTTGGTTTTGGGGAGTGTTTTAATTTATGCTGCTATTTATTCTTCTAATCATGTTAGGCCTATTATACTGGCAAGTTGTGCTTTTGGAGTTATTGGCATGATGTTTTTGCAGCGAAAATTAGTCGTGAATTTGGAGGCAAAATCGGTTAGGAGGACTTGGATACAAGTAGTTAGTGTCTTATTGATATCGTATTATATCAACTTGATCATGGCTGTAGTCGATTTAAATATGACAATCACTATTTTGCAGATTGGTCTAGCACTACTTGTTTTAAGCCTTGTGATTGCGCTGATGCTCATGCCTACCTATCTTTATGAGGAAGCCATGATGAGTTCATCAGAATCTGTTGTAGGTAACTTATTGAAGGCACGATCAAATAAGAAATTTGAACTTACCGAAGAGGTACAGCATCAATATATTGATCGAATTGTCTCCTATATGGAAAACGAAGAACCGTTTTTAAATCAAGGTTTCACATTGAATAACTTGGCACAAAACTTAGAACTTTCACCTACCTACACTTCCAGGGTGATTAATAAAATTTACCGTAAAAATTTCAGAGATTTTGTAAATACCTATCGCATAAAAAAAGCCTGCAAACATCTAAGGCATGATAAAATGAAAAACTTCACCATCGAAGCAATAGCCTCAGAGTCGGGTTTTCATTCACGTACGTCATTTTACAATGCTTTTAAAAAAGTAATGAAAATTTCACCGGGAGAGTACATGACAAAACAAAGAGAAACGGTTATTGTATGAACGTGAACCAACATCTAAATCAAAACTATGACTTTGAAAAACCTTTTAATCTTAGGACTCTTTTTTGGAATAATAAGCTGTTCTCCCAAACTTAATAATGACTGGACTAAAGAAAATTACGAGGCTAGAAATTATGGCAAAATTGCTGTGGTGGGCATAAGCGATAACTTGGATGCTCGAAATGAATTTGATAAAAATAATCAAGGATAATAATATCGATGGTGTGATCACCATGAGTATGATCGATTCGGATGAGTCCATGGATTATGAGCTAGGAAGAACGGTGACGGTACCTACAGATTATTACCGATACGGTCCATATGCATTTCAACGATATTCGACCATACATGAACCTGGTTATTATGTTGAAACCAAATCATACTTGATAGAGGCAGTACTTCATGATCTAAGGAATTGTTAAAAAATAACTCATCGTTTTGACTCTTTCTTTTTCCCTTTCCCAGCGTTAAAATTTTAAACCGTCCGCCAGCTGGCGGATGCTTGAAAATTTTGCCTTGATAAAGAAAAAAATAAATTCGTCAATTTCTTCGACTTATTTCATAACAATCCCTAAGTGGAGAATTGGTTGATGGAAAAGAGACTTTGATTTGGAGTGGACAGTCCTCATTGATAAACCCAACATCCATAGAATTAGCAGCAAGTTCTTTTACGAAAAAAATGGTTCAACATATAACGGAGATGGGTGTAATTAAGACAAATTAACAATCTTTTGAGTATTTGCTATTTTGGGAAACCTCTAAATAACATGAGTTTAGAATAAGTCGTTGAACGAATTTCGCTAGATTTCTTTCTATAACCCTACATAGAAGTCTAGCGATAGCAACTATGATTAGTTAGGAGTGATGATGCTTATAGTTTGATTTCTATTGACTATTTGGAATCAAATGCCAAGCAGTGGTCTTTGTACTTTTTACCTAAGAAAAAGAAAATGGCTTCATCAATAGTTTTGGCTGACCCAATGGTTGTTGTGTTGGTGCCAGAAAATGACTGAATATTCCCGCCAGATGTCCATAAATATTGTTCGTCACCTGTTGTAATTGTACGAGGAGATCGGTCTCCTTTCACCACGAATGAATCAAAATTCTGTTTGTACTCAAAGCCAGAAGGATAGATAACTTCAGAAGCATACCGGTCTTCTCGCTTATAGATATAACAAATACAATTTCCCGCGTTTCGTTCCTCTACTTTTTGAACATTGCTTAGATAAATAATCTGCCAGTTGTCATTGTTTTCAAATTTGGCTGCAACAATATTTACCAAAAAGAAGCTCTTGTCAAGAAGCTTTCCATTTGAGCTTAAATTCATGGACACCAATGCCGTTAGCGTTCCTCTTTCATCTCCTTGGGAAACATTTGAAATTTCATCAATGGTGAGATTAGGCATAAGATCATGTGCGGAAATCAGACCTTTGAGCCCAGCAGTAAAAGTTGGAAAATCCAAAGATGAAGAGATTGTCTTTCCATCCATACCTACGATGGTCTGATTTATAGAGACTTCCTTGGAAATTAACCTTGTGACACGCTTAATTTTTTTAGCCTTATTCAAGTTGTTGATTTCTTCAATATAGGATCTAAATAAGTTCTCGACAGGTTTGTTTTGAGCAGTTGCCATCGTCTGAATTACGATGCTTAGAGTGAGTGTTATTAGTATTCTTTTCATAAAGATTTATTTTTTCGGTAGCGTATTGAATACCCAATCCCACAAAGGGGATGATACACCAAAAGCATTTTTATCATCTTTGTAATGATGTATGCCATGGTGTATCCAAAGTATTTTGAAGAAATTTTTAGGAGCTTTAAAAGCGTGAACCATGTAATGAATACCCAAGTACAGCGTATATCCTATTAAAAAACCTGGTAGAAATCCATAGACAAGGTTTCCCATGATGAATTTGAAAAATAAATAGAACAGAAGGCTTAAAGTTAGACTTGCTGGAATCGGCATCGCTAGCCTATCCCTGTCCTTTGGATATTCATGATGGACTCCATGTACGTTATAAGCCAGCTTTTCTTGCCTTGGAGTGCTTGGGTCAAAATGAAAGAAAAATCGATGCATAATATACTCTATCAATGTGAAAGTTAATATCCCTGCAATAACTAGAATAGTTGTAAGTGCTCCTGTTATAAGACCTTCAGAGATACCATAACCCGCTAAGACTCCTGATAGCAGATTAAAAATTATTAGTGGAATAGCTATATGTGTTCTTGTCAACTTCTCAATGAAGGGGTTAGAAGAAAGTACTCCGGTACTTTGATGAGGTGTATTTTTAGCCATATTCTCTGTAATTTATTGTTTACTTACCTACAACAATTCCATTACTAATTAAATGCTTTATCATATCTCTGGAGAAAGATTTGGCAGCTCCTTTTATAGCAGATGGATCTACCAAAGAAGGTTACCCGCTCCTGACGACCGTTTCCTTTTCAGCATGCAATTCTCCCTTGAGATCGTAAGTACTGCTTCTATCACATAAGATTTAAACTTGACATAATAGCCTGGAGTATAAATGGTGGAGTAGCGCGTGTAGTAATAATTCTCAAAGCGTCCAACCCCAGAGACATAAGTATAATCATCACCTGGTTGATAGCGAGTTGATTCACTGGTATCTACTAGCGCCATTGTAATGACTCCATCTAAACTATTATCTTGGACTAACTTGAGAAGATTCTCCTTTTTTTGATACTCTTCGCTCATGTTGGCTGGGCATACTGAGATGCCTTCAACAGCATTTACACCATCCTTTTTTAATCTTTCTACTGCACTTTTTTCAAATGCTATTCGCGCTTCAAGATTGTCTAAAATACCAACAACAGCGATTTTTTTAAAGTTGCGGTCATTGAATTCAGGTTTTGTCCAATCGCTGAATAATGGAGCACAACTTTGTAAGCTGAGACATAAAAGTATTAAGTAGAAGCCTTTTCGTAGAAGCCACATATTTATTTTGATTTTATGTTTAATGCATTTCATGGAAGTATGACTTATATATTTTAGAAAGGTGGTTAAGTGTCAATTAAGAAAAAAAGATATGTATGTAGAAAACGTCCGCATTCTCAGAAAGCGGACTTAAAATATTGACAACACGAGATTAAGCTTTGTCTATCAAAATTGGTTTTTTAAGAGACAAGTAGAAAATAGGTGTCGTCAGAAGTTCGACACACATGTCAATTGTTCTTTTTTAAGAAATCAGAACAACTCTCATAAATCAGTGTAGCTCTTTAGTATAAAATTATTTTCAATTTGATATCAAATAGAACTGAACATTATGATTTGGATTTCAACACCCTTATGTGTGTAAGCATATTCAATAGTATTGACATTAATTTTTCACATAAAACGAACAACATGAAAACCCTTTCTCTTTTTACATTATTGATACTCATATCATTCTCTAGTGGCATTGCTCAAAGCAAATCCATGGAAGATAACTTCAACGATTACATTGCCGAAATAAATGCTTTAAATCAAACGAAGGACATAAAGAAGGTCGTCAGGTTTTTGAGTCGTGATTTCGTTTATACCGATACTTACATCGGACTGACAGGAAGGTCGAGAAGAGTAGAAGGGAACTTCACTGATTACAAAAATTCTATAAAAGGGCTCATGTCGAATGAAGATATTGATCTCAATATGAAGGTCGTAAAAATAAATAATATTGTTGAAGACGAAGCTTTTGGGACAATATCTGCCACATTATCAATGGGGTTGGCAGTCAATCAAAAAGATTTAGAAAAAAATGAATTTACTGTCACCATGACTGCGATTGTGGATAAACTAGGCAAATGGAAATTTATTCAAAGTGATGTTATAAGAACACTATCAGAAAGAATGGCAGGAACTTGTGTATGCTATTTTTATGAAAGAAACGATGATTTTGTTACAGAATTGATTTACCCGAGTGGATTTGATTATGTACGAATACTCAATGACTTTAAGTTCAGAACATATGATGACAAGAGAGTCGTGAAATCCGGGTACAAGCAATTTGAATGGAACAAAGATGGATCTATGAAGGAGTTGTACACCGAAGATGAAGAGATTCAATTACTCGAATCAGCTGCTGATAAGAAAGCTGCCGCACTGTCTATTTTGTCCAGCATGTACAGCTATGAATGCACAGATATAGTTGTTCGATAATCTTTGTTTTGAGTAGTTATAATGCTCACAATGTAACTGCTTATTGTTCTTAAATCAATCTCGTATTGTTATGAAAAAACTATCTATTTATATTATTGGTTTACTTCTTATTTCTCTAATCACTTCTGTGGAAGCCCAGAAAGTAGATCCCGTTAATAGCAATTACCTAATTAGCAGAGGGATATCACCTAGGGTGCTTGATGCAGCAGCAGACATATTACTTCAGGAAGGTAGTTTTGTGGAGAATATGGAGTTTCAAATAACCAAGAATGGAGGATCGAAAAAATACAACATGATACTGCTCTACGATCCGAAGTACAAATATGGTGAAGATGTTCGATTTGTGGTGAATCAATCAGATTTCAATAAAAGCGAAGTGAAAAGCTTCAAGAAGGCTATTGAAAAATCACATCGTTACAGTCGATTGTCTAGAAACTATCTGTATGATGAATCAACATTGAAGCTAGTACAAGAAGGTAGTGACGAAATTGTATTGGAATACTATTATCAAAAGCAAGACTTAGAACCTGACTTAAAAAGAATAAAGCGTTTTAAAGGTCAAATTTTTCTTAAAAATGACAAACTGGAAAAGGTAATAATAACCAGTACCAAACCCCTGAAAGGAAATGTTTCTAATTTTGAAAGAACCATATACTATGAATCAATAGCTGCATATGGTGGTCATATTGTGTCTTCAATCGAAGAGAAGTATCTCGTAACTAAAGGAAAGGATGCGGGAGATTACATCTTCAATTACACTACTGCTGAATATTCAAACCCCCAAGGAGAAAAATTGAGTTGGTCGGGGCAAAAAGACGTGCAACCTGTATTCGATTCATCTGTAGCTACAGATACCATTAATGTATCGCTTGGAGGTGTTTTACCCATCTTTGGCAAACCAGCTACAAAATTGGGTTTTGGTCTACCCAGGCCTGTTGGAGTAAGTATTATTAGACATCAACAAACTACCAACTTGCAATTCACAGATCTTCAAGTTGGCGGCAGTGATGGCGTGTTGACTTCGCTCAAAGATCTGTTTGATCTGGAATCGTCTTCTCTCGAACAGCCAGTCAATACCTGGATGGTTCGTCCAGATGTATGGGTTTTTCCCTTTTTGAATGTTTACGGTATATTGGGTAAGGCTGAGGCACAGGTCATTGGCAATATCGTACTTGATCCAGAGATAAGGCAAACAATTGTTGCTTTGGCACCTTTCCTAGGTCTCAATCCGGATGACATTCCTAGCGGTATTCCCTTAGATATTGACGTAAGTATAAATACTGTTGGTTTTGGCGCTACACTTGCCGGAGCCGTAGGGGATTTTATAATAACCGCAAACTATCAATTGGTAAATGCAGCAGTTCCAGAAGCCAATACGTCAACAATCTCTCATGTATTGATGCCTTTAGTCGGTTACAGAACACCTCTTGGACTTAGTATTATGGTAGGTGCGATGGGGCAGTTTTATGATACAAATATTGTAGGTTTTGCTCCCTTAGATGGAGGCGAAAGATTAAATTATTCCGTGAATTTTGAACCACGTACCTGGAATGGAATTATCGGTGTCTATAAAGGCTTTGGCAAACATTGGGAAATTGTATTAAACGCAGGGTTTGGAGACCGTACTTCTACCACCGCTAGTTTTGGCTATAGATTTTAAGATATGAAAATTAAATTTTATGGTACTCGAGGTTCTATCCCAATATGCGACAAAGAATTTCAAGAGTTTGGAGGCAATACCACTTGTGTAAGTGTTTCTTCGGAAGATAATAATGACATACTCATCTTTGATGCTGGTACAGGTATTAGAAAGCTTGGCAAAGATTTAATGCAAAAGAAATTTAATAAAGGACAACATATCGCCATAATGTTCTCTCATTTTCATTGGGATCATATCCAAGGGTTTCCATTTTTCGATCCTGCTTATGATCCAACAAAAGAAATACACATACTGGCTTTGGGCGAAAAACTCAAAATAAAGGATGTAAAAGAAGTATTTGATCAACAGATGAAATCCACTTACTTCCCCGTACAGCTGGACCTGATGGGGGCAAATTTTGGTTTTAGTAAAAACAATACAAAGGAGGTAGATATCCCACATGGGAAGATAGAAATCAACCCTCATTCACATCCAGGTGGGGCGCATGGTTTTCGAGTAGAGTACAAAGGAAAAGTATTTGTTTTTTGTACGGATGTTGAACATGGAGATGAGATAGATCAAAGTGTTGTCAACTTGGCCAGAGATGCTGATGTACTTGTCCATGAGGCTCAATATACTCCAGAGGAGCTACTCAAGTTTAAAGGTCGGGGACATAGCAGTTGGGAACAAGCTATCGAGGTTGCAGAGCAAGCTGGTGCCAAAAAGCTTTACCTGACGCATCATGACCCAGACCATAACGATGTATTTTTAAGACAGGTTGAAAAAGACTGTCAAAAGCGCTTTGCTAACTGCTTTCTGGCAAGAGAAGGTGAGGAAATAGAGATTTAATTAAAGCACTATTATATAACACGAATATAAATGTCAAAACTATCTTTGGCACAATCTAGTGTTGAGAATATAAGATTGGTAAGTATTGCTTACACCTCGCCCAGAATCGAAAAAATTTGATAGTTAATGAAAGAGATTAGTCGCTCCGTTTCCCCCGCTGGCGGGGGTTGGGGGTGGATTTGACCAATTACAAGATGTTGTTAATTGATTTAAGTTTCCCTAACGCTCTCAAAGAAACGAACATTTGTCGCTTTATATGTTGAATAGTCATCATTCCAGCAATGATAAGCCTTTCTTTACCCAACTAGGTAAAAGTATGGTGTCAATAATTCAGAATTAGCATTGCTTTGTTTCCAAGAGGCGATGCAAATGCTGATAGCAACAAGGCATTTCATTATTTAGAAGAATATCAATGTTTTATGTTTCCCCCGCAGGCGTAATGGTGCTAACTTAGTATATTTATTTATATTTGCGATATTTTCCTTGCTTAGTGCGCCTATCATATTTCCTGTCTGGTTTTCGTTTCTGTAGCACTTGTTTGCGTAAGAGTTGCTCTAGTTCTTC
>Ga0209634_1000548_pt1 | contig 29188 bp, 31 predicted proteins | sample LinPmetageLP40_FD_184043 | JGI IMG/M metagenome (GOLD analysis project Ga0209634, IMG submission 184043) | Marine viral communities from the Pacific Ocean - LP-40 (SPAdes) (version 2) | ecosystem: Environmental > Aquatic > Marine > Oceanic | place: Pacific Ocean | collected 2010-08-26 | reverse complement strand
GAGGCCCATTGGCCGACGGGTTCCCAAAACGCACCATGGGCCTCGTTCCAATCGTGGATCGGTGTGCGGCGCAACGGTTGGAAAATAGCCCCGCGTGCTTCGCCTGCCAGAGTCCCGATTGTCGTCGGCGTATAAGGCGGACGAAACGTCGTGGTTCCAACCTGCGGAATAGTTGTATCCAGCCTATCAGCAAGGATAGCCAGCCCGTTGATGTTACTTAATTTCCCTTGGTCCGTCGCCATGCCCAGCGTGGTATAGCGTTTTGCGTGTTCGACCGACTCGAACCCTTCCTGCGCGGCAAGCCGGACGTCGGAGACTTTCACATCGTTCTGATAGTCGAGCCACATCTTCGACCGCAGCGCATGATCCGCGCCTTCGGGCATCATCCAGACCGGCAGGATCGGCGCCTCGGGTGAGCTTTCGCAAGGTGGGGCGTCGATTGCGGCGGCTTCGGCGGCATCGTCCAACACCTCGGCGGTGGTCAGCGCACCCGATGCCATTCCGGCAGTGATCACAAGCCCCTTGCCGTCTGCCCCCCTCGGCGGCTGATCGGGATCGGGGCGGAACATGGCGCGTTCCTCATCCCACCAGAGCTTGCCCCCGCAGTGCGACCAAAGGTGGACGACCGGCGACCAACCTCCGGACATAGCCACAGCATCGCAGCGAATTTCCTGCAGGACGGTGCCATCACCGGATTGCAGACAGATGGACACAGCCGTGACCCTGGCATCGCCATGCACCTTGGCAATGGCGCGACCCGTGTGAACACTGACCCCGAGCGCTTTGATTTCTTTTATCATTGTACTGTCGACAACTTGGCGAGCGTCGATGATTGCCGGAACCCTGAGGCCCGCTTCGATCAACGCCTTGGCTGTGCGATAGGCATCGTCGTTGTTGGTCACGACGACCGTGCGCTCGCCCATCGAGACGCCATGATTGACGACATAATCGCGCAGGGCCGAGGCAAGGATGACACCGGGCACATCGTTGCCCGCGAAGCTGAGCGGGCGCTCGATGGCCCCCGTTGCCGTGATCACACGCCCGACCCGTATGCGCCAAAGCCGCTCACGCGGACCGGTCTTCGCGGCCAGATGACCGGTCAGATTTTCCGTGCACAGGACATATCCGTGGTCGTAGATGCCCGAGCCTTCGCAACGATTTATCATCGTCACATTATCTTGTTCTTCAAGTGCTTCGAGTGCATTCTTCACCCAATCCGCTGCGTTTTTCCCGTCGATGGTCGCTCCGTCCACCACGGCGCGTCCACCCCAGGTCGCGCCCTGCTCGACCAGGATGACGCGCTCACCCGTCTTCGCCGCGCCAAGCGCTGCCGTCAGGCCCGCGATGCCGCCGCCGACGATCAGAGTGTCGCAGAAGGCATACTGATGTTCGTAGCGATCGCCGTCTGCCTCGGTCGGGGCGGCCCCCAGACCGGCGGCGCGGCGGATTACCGGCTCGAATACATGTTTCCAGAAGGCGCGCGGATGGATGAACGTCTTGTAGTAGAATCCGGCGGGCAGGAAACGCGACCCGAAGTCGTTGATCCGTCCGACATCGAAGGCCAGCGATGGCCAGGCATTCTGGCTGTGTGCAACCAGACCGTCATAAAGCGGTTGCATCGTGGCGCGCTGGTTCGGCTCGAAATGCGCCCCCTCGCCGATCTGCATCAAGGCATTGGGTTCTTCGGGGCCTGAGCCGACGACGGACCGGGGTCGGTGATATTTGAAGCTGCGGCCCATCACAATCTGACCATTCGCCAGAAGGGCGGAGGCCAGCGTATCGCCGACGTAGCCGCGCAGGCTGCGCCCGTCGAAAGTGAACTCGATCGGTTTGCTGCGGTCGATCAGACGGCCGCCGGTCCTGAGGCGGCGGCTCATGCGCTGCGTCCTTTGGCGATGCGGGCAAGGATGTCGGCAGGTGGTTCGGTCGTCTGTGCAGAATAGGTGCCGTAGACCTGCAAACTGGAAGTATCGCGCGCGGCGAAGAACCATTTGCCGCAGCCATAGGCGTGGCGCCAGCGCTCGAAGTGCACACCTTTAGCGTTGTCCCGCAGAAACATGTACTCTTCGAATTGCTCGTCGGTAGATTCAGGCCCGAAGCGTTTCAGATGCGCCTGACCACCGGGCGCAAGCTCTGTTTCTTCGACCGACAGGCCACAGTTCGGACAGGTCAGCAGCAGCATCGCACACCTCCGTCAAAATGGGCGGAGGTGCCCGGTGTCAGGCTGTTATTGCGTCGCGGAGCTGGCTTCGATCCGAACTTCAGGCGCACCGCCGACCCCAAGGTCGAACGACCCGCCCAGAAGCGCGAACATGATGAAACCAACGGCGACGACAATACCGCCGAGAAGGAAGTTGATACCGCGCGGAAGGCGTCTGGGTAAAATGCGAGCCATGGCAGTTGGCCTATGTAAGAAAACAGGTAATCATTAACACATAGAGCCTGCCATAGGTTTCGCCTAGTCCTGCGACACAGTGTTTCAAAGTGTCGTGAAGTGTCGCGCACGGCGCACAAGGAACCGGCCATCAGTGCGCCACCCCGGCGGCGACAGATTCGTCGATGAACCGTCCTTCGCGGAACCGCTCCATCCCGTAGGCGGCTGTCAGGGGGGAATGGCCCTTCGCCATCAACTCGGCCATGCCCCAGCCCGATCCGGGGATCGCCTTGAAGCCGCCCGTGCCCCAGCCGCAGTTGACGAAGAGACCGTCCACCGGCGTTTTCGACAGGATCGGGGAGCGGTCACCTGTCACGTCAACGATTCCTCCCCATTGGCGCAGCATTTTCAGGCGCGATATCATCGGGAAGGTTTCGACCAGGGCGCGCAACGTCTCCTCGATATGCTGGAAACTGCCGCGTTGGGTATAGTTGTTATAACCGTCGGTGCCGCCGCCGATCACCATTTCACCCTTGTCGGACTGGCTCATGTAGCCGTGGACGGTGTTGGCCATGACGACGACATCCATGCAGGGCTTGACCGGCTCGGACACCAGGGCCTGCAGCGCGACCGACTCCAGCGGCAGGCGGAACCCGGCCATCTGCGCCAGAACGCCGGAATGACCTGCCGTCACCAGGCCCAGCTTGCCACAGGCGATATCGCCTTGCGTCGTCTGCACACCTGTAACCTTGCCGCCCGATTGCGCGATGCCGGTGACTTCGCATTTCTGGATGATGTCCATGCCCATGTCGGTGCAGGCGCGGGCGTAGCCCCAGGCCACCGCGTCGTGGCGTGCGGTGCCGCCACGGGCCTGCCACAAACCGCCAAGGACGGGGTAGCGCGGCCCTTCGATGTTCATGATCGGGCAGAGCTGTTTGACGCGCTGCGGTCCAATCCATTCGGTGGTCACGCCTTGCAGCGAATTGGCATGGGCCGTGCGCTTATAGCCCCGCACCTCGTGATGGGTCTGGGCCAGCATGATGACGCCGCGCGGTGAGAACATGATATTGTAGTTCAGTTCCTGCGACAGGCCCTCATAGAGCGAGCGCGCCTTTTCGTAGATCGCCGCCGACGGATCCTGAAGGTAGTTCGAGCGGATGATTGTCGTGTTGCGCCCGGTGTTGCCGCCGCCCAGCCAGCCCTTTTCAAGGATCGCGACATTGGTGATGCCGTGGTTCCTGCCAAGATAATAGGCCGTGGCCAGCCCGTGCCCGCCCGCACCGACGATAATGACGTCATAGCGTTTGCCGGGCGGTCGCCTGGCCCAGGTGCGGCCCCAGCCCTCGTGACTGCGGAGGGCTTCGCGGGCGATGGCAAAGGCGGAAAAACGTCGCATGCGCAAAGGCTCCCCTCGATACTTTGGCCCGGTTTGCCCCGATCTTGGCGCAGGCAATATGGGCACAGCGGCATGTTTGTGAACATCCGCGACATCGGTCCTTTTCCGAGGCCGTTTCGCATGGCCTAGACCGTCCGATCACGAAGCCGCAAGGGGGGCTTCTGTCGCGGCTCCAAGACCGTTAGAGGAGCGGAATGATAGACCGGGTGGATTGCTGATGTTCTGGATTGTCGTGGCGCTGCTTCTTGCGGCTTGTATTCTTGTGATGGCGGCTGCGCTGCGCGGCGGTGCCGGGCCGGGCGTTCGCCCTGACGTGGATGTCTATCGCGATCAGCTGCGCGAGCTGGAGCGGGACGCGGCGCGCGGAACCCTGGACCCGGAGGAGGCCGAGGCCGCCCGCACCGAAGTGGCGCGCCGTCTTCTGGCTGCCGACCGGGTCCGCGACGACGGCGTACGCGGGAGCGGCAATTCCTGGCTGGGACTGGGCCTGATCGGGGTGCCGGTGATCGCCGTATCGCTGGGCATCTATTTCTGGATCGGCACACCGGGCAAGCCGGATTACCCCCTGCAAGGGCGCATTCTGCGGATCGAGGAGGCGCGTGCCGCGCGCCCCGACCAGACCCGTGCCGAGGCTGCCGTGCCCGACGAGATCGACGACAGCCGCGCCGACGTGACCCGTCTGGCCGAGGAGCTGAAGCAGGTTTTGGCGGCCCGTCCCGACGACTTGCGGGGCTGGCGGCTGGCGGTGCAGACACAAGCGGGACTTGGCGATCTGGAGGCGGCCTGGCAATCGCAGGACCGGGTAATCGCCATTCTGGGCGAGGAGGCCGGGGCCGAGGAATTCGCCCTGCTGGCCGAACTGATGATTCTGGCAGCGGGCGGCTATGTCTCGCCCCAGGCCGAGACCGCGCTGTCCGAGGCGGTGCGCCGCGACCGGGCAAACGGCACAGCGCGATATTATGCGGGGCTGATGTATGCGCAGGGCGGTCGCCCGGATCGCGCCTTTGGAATCTGGCGCGGCTTGATTGCCGAAAGCGCACCGGGTGACCCCTGGCTGGACCCGATCTATGCCCAGATCGAAGAAATTTCGGTTCTGGCCGGCGACCCGACCCCGCTGGATGAGCTGCCGCAGCCGCGCGGACCGTCGGTGGATGATATCGAGGCGGCGGGCGACATGACCCCGCAGGATCGGATCGAGATGATCGGCAACATGGTACAGGGCCTGTCCGAACGGTTGGCGAGCGAGGGCGGGACGGCGGAGGAATGGGCGCGGCTGATCACCTCCTACGGCGTGCTGGGACGCACCGATGCTGCCGCCACCGTCTATGCCGAGGCAAAGACCGTGTTCGCCGCCGACCGGGGGGCGTTGGACACGCTGGCCCGCGCCGCAGACCGTGCCGGGATCAACCCTTGATCCACGAGACCATCGAAGGGTTCGCCGCCGCCCTGCCCCCGCACGGCGCGCTGATGGGGCTGGACCTTGGGACCAAGACCGTCGGGGTGGCCGTCAGCGATACCTTCCGCAGCGTGTCCACGCCATTGCAGACGATCCGCCGCACCAAGTTCACCGCCGATGCCGTCGCAATCGAGGCGCTGCTGACGGCGCGAACGGTCGTCGGCATCATCCTTGGCCTGCCACTCAACATGGACGGCAGCGAGGGGCCGCGCGGTCAAGCCACCCGCGCCTTCGCCCGCAACATGGCACGGCGGATCGATACACCCATCGGATACTGGGACGAACGTCTGTCGACAGTAGCTGCCGAACGCATCCTGCTGGAGGCGGATACGTCTCGAAAGCGTCGCGCAGAGGTCATAGATCACGTCGCCGCCGGGTTTATCCTGCAAGGCGCGCTGGACCGTCTGCGCCATATCGGAGCCGCCCTGTGACTCATGATCCGACATCCGATGGCGTCTGGAGCCGTTCCGAAATTGAAAGTCCCTGCGTGAAACTTTGCGTGGTCCATCCGCAAACGCGGTTATGTATGGGCTGTCATAGAACCATGGACGAGATCGGGGAATGGTCCCGCATGACGTCCGAAGCCCGCCGCGCGATCATGGATGCCCTTCCCGCCCGTGCCGAGGCCGCCGCCCCTGTGCGGCGAGGCGGTCGTGCGGCCCGGTTGAAACGCGGTGGCTGACCGTCAGGTCGGGCGCGCCCTGGCCCTGCTGCGATTGCGCAGACGCTCTTTCATGCGGGCCTTCGCCTCGGGTGAGCCGTCGTGGAACGTACCGAACCAGCGGTCCAGCGGGAACATTCCGTCGGCGTAATTGCACTCGAAATATTTGTGATGGAGGTAATGGGCGTAACAATGCGTCTTGATCGACGTCTTGTCGCCGACCTCGATACGTTCGAACCCGGCATGGCCCGGCGCGGGGCTGAGTGCGGTGTGGATCAGCACCGAAAGCACGTGCAGCGGGTGGAACGGGATCAGCAGGAAGACCAGCACGCCGGAGAAATAAAGTATGTGTTCGATCGGGTGCATCGACAGGCCGGACCATGGACCGGGATTGACGTTGCGATGATGCACATTGTGCGCCAGCCGATACAGCGGTGGCCAGTGGATTGCCCGGTGGATGGCATAGAAATGCAGATCGCGCAGAACCGGAACAAGCACCAGAAGGACAACAAAATAAACTGGATTGTCAACGAAGGTCACCTGCGGCACATAGCCGTTCGCAGCGATCCAGAGCATCAGCACCTCGAACGCGGTCCAGATCGGAATGGCGCTGGCAAAGGTCCATGTCAGGTTGTCGAGCGTCTGGTTGCGGAACAGGAACTGCCCGCTGTCGCGCGACGGCCAGCGGGCATTGAACTTGAAGCGGTCGCCCTGTGCCCGCTGGACGTAGAGCCGCAAATGGAACGCCCCGAAAAACACGGCGACAATGGCGGCGTTGCGCGCCAGCAGATACGCGATCCACAGCGGGTCGAGGTCAGCCATCGCCTGCATCGGCGGGCTGAGGTACACCCAGACGACCAGCGCGACCAGGAAATACAGCATGTTCCAGGGCATGAAATACCCCGGCCAGCCAAAGATCCAGCGCAGCGCGGCGACCGGTTTTGCTGGCCATGTCAGCACCGGGGGATAGGCGATGCGCGCCTTGGGGGCCCAATCGCCGCGCCGGTCACGCTCGCCGATTTGCGTATCGTCCATGTGGCCCCCTCCGATCCCTTGTGCCAGCGCATCAGATCGCAAGGTGACCCCAAGTCAAGCCCTAACCGTCAGCCCGCAAAGACCTTCCGCAGCATGTTCAGCGCCACGAGGAACAGGAAGACCGCGAAGACACGCTTGAGCGGGGCCGGGGTCATCGAATGGGCCAGTCTTGCGCCCAGCGGGGCCGTCAGCAGAGTCATGGCAATTACGATCAGGAAGGCCGGTATGTTGACCAGACCGATGGTCATCGGCGGGCGCAGACCAGACGTGGGCAGGATCAGAAACAACAGGACGGCTGGCACCGCGATCAGCAGTCCGAAACCCGCCGCGGTGGCGACCGCGCGGTGGATCGGCACGCCGTGCAATGTCATCAGCGGCACCCCGAAGCTGCCGCCGCCGATGCCCATCAGGACCGAGGCGAAGCCGACGGCAGGCGAATACAGATATCGCTTTGCCCCCGTCGGCATGGTGTCGGCCAGCCGCCACTGCGGGCGAGAAAACGCCATGTAGAATGCCACGATCAGGGCCAGCCCCGCGAAGATAGCAGTCAGCGTTTCCGACCGAAGCTGCGTTGCCACCAGAGAGCCGACCAAAGCCCCCGCGACGATGCCCGCGCCCCAGCCGCGCAGGATCGAAACCTCGACCGCGCCCTTGGCATGATGGGCGCGCACAGACCGCAGGCTGGTCACGACGATTGTGGCCAGCGAGGTTGCAACGCAAACCTGCATGATATTCGGCCCGTCATAGCCAAGTACCTGGAAGACATAATAAAAAGAAGGCACCAGAACGATGCCGCCCCCGACCCCCAGCAATCCGGCAAGGACACCCGCGAAGGCCCCCACAACCATCAGAAACGCGACGAGCGAAAGAAAGGTGGTGAGGTCTGGCATCGGCATGGTCCGTTGGTTTGTGTCCCGCGGCGTCTACAACCCGGCCCGGCCTGCTACCAGTGGCGATTATCGGCAGCGTCCGCGTCGGATCTTGACCTCTCTGCGCTACGGGTTCAACCGGACGCCACCCCCACGAAAGGTTTCCCGATGTCCGAGATGTTCCGCCGCGCCGCGATTCTTGGCCTGCTGTCCGCCGTCGGGCCCTTCGCCATCGACATGTATCTTCCTGCCATGCCCGCCATCGCAGAAGATCTGGCCAGCACAATCGCCGGGACGCAGACAACACTGATTGCGTTCTTCCTGTGCTTCGGTCTGGCGCAGCTGGTCTATGGTCCCTGGGCCGACTCCGCGGGGCGCAAGCTGCCGCTGTATTTCGGTCTTGGCGTCTATCTTCTGGCGTCTGTCTGGGCCGCGCTGGCGCCCGACATCACGAACCTGACGGCGGCGCGAGCAATGCAGGGCCTGGGTGCTGCGGCGGTGATGGTCATTCCCCGCGCGATCATCCGCGACTGGTCCACCGGAACGGAAGCGACGCGGCTGATGGCGATGGTCATGCTGGTGATTTCCGTATCCCCGATGCTGGCTCCGTTGGCAGGATCGATGGTGATATTGGTGGCGGACTGGCGCGCGATCTTCTGGGTGATGGCCGTCGCGGGGGCTGTCAGCCTGACGGTCACGGCGCTGGTCCTGCCGGAAACGCTGACCCCGGCGCGCCGCCGCCCCATCGCGCCCGCCCGGTTATTGGCGGATACCGGATATCTGCTGCGGCATCGCGGGTTCATGGTGCTGACCTTCGTGGGCGCCTTCGGTATGGCCAGTTTCTTTGTCTTCATCGCCTCGGCCAGTTTTGTCTATACCGGCGAATTCGGCCTGTCGCCGACGGGTTTTTCGCTGGCCTTCGCGATCAATGCCGCCGGGTTCTTCACCGGCAGCCAGTTGGCCTCGAACGCGGGTAACCGTTGGGGCATGGGCCGGGTCGTACGCGGCGCGACGACCGGATTCGCGGCCAGCACGGTCCTGCTGCTGGGACTGGCGCTGGCCGGTCTGGCCCCCCTGCCCGTGATTGTCGGCCTGCTGGTCGCGGGCAACTTCTGCCTGGGTTTCGTGATTCCGTCGGTGATGGTCATGGCGCTGGACGATCAGGGCGAAATCGCGGGGCTGGCGTCGTCGCTCGGCGGCACGTTGCAGATGGTCACGGGCGGCGCGATGGTCGCCGTCGCCGGTCCGTTTTTCGACGGAACCGCCGTGCCGATGATCGCGGTCATCGCCCTGTGCGGGGTGCTGTCGGCGGGTTTGACACGGCTGGTGCCGGTTCAGGCCGCCACCGTCGCCACGTGATCCAGCGCGGTGCGCACCACGTCCGCTCCGGCGCCGGGCTGCGCTGCGCCCTCCGACAGGGTCCGCCGCCAGCCGCGCGCGCCAGGCAGACCGGCGAACAGGCCCAGCATGTGTCGCGTCACCTGACCCAGCTTGCCGCCGTCGGACAGATGCGCCTCGATGTGCGGGATCATCCGCAAGGCTGCCGTCACCCGGTCGGGGCAAGGGTCTGCCTTGTGGAAGATGCGGCTGTCGACCTGTAACAGGACCGCGCCAGGGTCGTGATAGGCCGCTCGCCCGATCATCACACCATCCACGACTTTCAAATGCTCCAGCGCGTCATCCAGCGTCGCGATGCCGCCGTTGATCGAGAGATGCAGCGCCGGAAAGCGCAGCTTCATCGCATGGACCAGATCATAGTCAAGCGGCGGGATGTCCCGGTTTTCTCTGGGGCTGAGGCCTTGCAGCCAGGCCTTGCGCGCATGGACAGTGACGCGACCCACCCCCGCATCCTCCATCCGTGCCAACAGGTCCGGAAGCACGGTGGCCGGGTCCTGCTCGTCGACGCCAAGACGGCATTTCATCGTGACCGGAATATCGCCTGCCGCCTGTACCATGGCCGACAGGCAATCGGCCACCAGACCGGGTCGTTCCATCAGGATTGCGCCAAAGCAGCCAGATTGCACCCGGTCGGACGGGCAACCGACGTTCAGGTTCACCTCGGCATAGCCATATGCCACGGCCATCGCGGTCGCCTCGGCCAGTTCCGCCGGATCGCTGCCGCCAAGTTGCAGCGCGACCGGGTGTTCTTCCGTGCCGTAGGCCAGCAGATGCGTCGCCCCGCCCCGCACCAGCGCCGCAGCCGTGACCATTTCCGTATAAAGCAACACTTCACGCGACAGGACACGGTGGAAGGCCCGGCAGTGCCTGTCTGTCCAGTCCATCATCGGCGCACAGGATAATCTCGCTGCCGCAGTGGCTGCGTCGTTGGGCATTCCAAATTCTCCTATGGTCCGCGATCCGGTTTGGGGGGCCATATTGCACACATACTGCACACGAATTGGGGCAGTCTAGCCCACCGAGGTGAAGACAGGAAAACGGCAGTGTTTGGGTGGGACAATATGGACCAGTGCACGGATTTTCATATCGCGGGACGACTGTGAATTTGCCGCGCTCTCTCCGAGAGCCGTATTAAAAATACATATCTTCTCAAGTTCATTTTCCAATGAGTTGCCGCGCCGACAATCGTTCGACCAGAAAATCCATGAAACACCTGACTTTCGGCGTGAGCACGTTTGATCTTGGATAAATTAGCCAGAGCACCGACTGATCGTTCAATTGCCATTCAGGCAGGACCCGCACCAGTACGCCTGCAGCGAGGTCGTGCGCGACGCTCCAAAGGGAGTTTATCGAGACGCCCATTCCGCTCCTCGTTGCAAGACGTTGGGATGTGCCATCATCCAAAACGGTTCGTGTCGTCATGTCGCCGGGGATGAGGTAGGCAGTATGACCATCTCGATGCACGATCTCGCGAGGCTCCATATCGGACCACGCGAGAAACCGGTGGCCTAAAAGATCCTCGGGCGAATTCGGCACGCCGAACCGGTCGAGATAGGCGGGTGCCGCGCAGAGCACGCGCATATCATCTGCCAGTTTACGACCCATCAGGCTGCTGTCTTTCAGCGGCGCGTTGCGCAGGGCAAGATCAAAACTTCCGTCGATAATATCGAACCGCGTGTCGGAGAGCCGAAGGTCCAATGTTATGTCTGGGTAAAGGTTTTGAAATTCTGACAGCAGCGGAATGATGTGAAGCTGGGCAAAACTGCTGGGGGCTGCAAATCGCAAAACGCCGCTTGGGCTAAGGGTGTCCTGCCCCAGTGCGGCCCGGCCTGCCTCTGCCTGCGCGATGATGTCTCTGGCATAGGGAAGAAACGCCGCGCCGTCCTGACTGAGCGATACCTTCCGCGTCGTGCGGTGGAGCAGTTCAACGCCCAACTCTTTCTCCAGCTTTGCCAAGCGATTGCTCGACATTGCAGGCGCAAGGCCAAGGTCCCGCCCGGCGGCTGTAATGTTCAACCGCTCGGCGGCGGCTACGAAAAGACGAAGTGCCTCGAGGTCCATCACCCCATATTATATCGAAAATCAGAATTATGAAACAGTATGTGTGCCGTTTATCTCGAATAGGTATCGATATATTTCTCCCTCGATCAAGCACTGGAGAAAATAATGAAAGCGATCGGTTACAAATATGCTGGCCCCGTGGATGGCAATGGCGCGTTGCAGATGATAGACATGCAATCCCCAAAGATTGGCCCACACGATCTGCTGGTTGCCGTCAAAGGTATCTCGGTCAACCCCGTCGACGTCAAACTGCGTGCGGCCCGCGCGCCGGAAGATGTCTCCGGTGTGTTGGGGTTCGATGCTGCGGGGACCGTGGTCGAAGTCGGGTCCGAGGTGTCGCGTTATGCCGTGGGTGACGATGTTTTCTACGCAGGTGACGTGACCCGCGCAGGGACAAATTCAGAGTTGCATGCCGTTGATGAACGCATCGTTGGGAAGAAACCCGCTAAACTCGACTTCGTCGAAAGTGCCGGACTTCCCCTGACATCCATCACGGCATGGGAAATGCTGTTCGACAGCTTTCGTCTGTCCGAGAATGCTGGTGAAGGTCAGAGCCTGCTTGTGATTGGCGGTGCCGGTGGCGTGGGGTCGATCCTGATCCAGCTTGCCAAGACTTTGACAAAGCTGACTGTCATCGCAACGGCATCGCGTTCTGAAACCGAAACTTGGGTTCGCAAGATGGGGGCGGATCATGTGATTGACCATCGCGGCGATATGGTCGCGCAGCTCAAAGCTCTGGACCTGACGCCGACTTATGTCGCGGCGTTGACGGCCACCGATCAACACTGGCCTGCAATTGTCGAACTCATCGCACCGCGCGGGCACATCGCGCTGATCGACGATCCAGGGAACCTCGATATCGGACCCGCCAAACCCAAGGCCCTGACGATCTCGTGGGAATTCATGTTCACGCGTTCGATGTTTGAGACGGTCGACATCACCGTGCAACGTGATCTTCTTAATCGCGTTTCAGACATGATCGACGCAGGAACGCTGCAATCCACCGTAACCGAGCGGGCTGACGCGCTTACCGTGGAAACGCTGACACAAGCACACAAGCTGCAGGAAAGCGGGCGCGTGATTGGGAAGCAGGTTCTTCCCGGACTGCCATCTTAACCCTGAAAAGAAAGAAATAGTGTTGTGACCTACTACTCCGTACTCGACGTGACCCCGACCAGCGAAGACTGGATTCCGGATTACCTTCCGACAGCGAACGAACGTGTTGCAGCACATGGCGGACGCTACATTGCACGCACCGCAACCTTTGAACAGATGGAGGGTGACGCCCAAGCGGCGGGGCTGCGTATCATTATTGAATGGCCGTCCGAGAAAGCTGCAAAGGCCTTTATGGCGGACGAGGACTATGCACCGCACCTTGCCGAGCGGACCAAAGGGTCCGTCAGCCATCACTATTTGATTGCGGGCCAAGACGACCTTGCCTGAACCAGATGCGCTGCCTTTGAAGGGCAGCGCAAACCATCGGAGACAGTCACATGCGTGACGAGACAACCTTACACTTTCCGCAGATCAATCGCGGCTACGATGCGACGTTCCGTAACGGTCGGCTCAGCCTCGGTCTTGTCGTGCCGATTGCGCAATACGGGGCAAGTCCCGTGCCGGATATGACGGGTCATGTGGATCGCGTGAAACTGGCAGAGACGCTGGGGTTCAAGGCGGTTTGGTTGCGCGACGTACCGTTCAACGTGCCAAGCTTCGGAGATGCGGGGCAGATGTTTGATCCGTTCACCTATCTGGGTTTTCTGGCCGGACAAACGACCGATATTGCCTTGGGTGTGTCGAGCATCATCCTGCCCCTGCGCCATCCGGCCCATGTGGCCAAGGCCGCAGCCACGGCCGATGTCTTGTCCGGTGGCCGATTGATCCTTGGCGTCGCCTCCGGTGATCGTCCCGAGGAATACCCGGCGATGAATGCCAATTTTGAGGGTCGCGCGCAGGCGTTTCGCGACAGTTTTGACTATATCCGCGCGATGGGAGAGAGCGTTCCAAAGATCGCCAACGGATTCGGGGGGGTTGCGGCCCCGATTGATATGCTGCCAAAGCCTGCGGGATCGAGGCTGCCGCTGCTGATCACGGGATCAAGTCGGCAGTCTCCCGACTGGATTGCCGAAAACGGGGACGGCTGGATGACCTATCCGCGCCCGGGTATTGCGCAAAACCGCGTGCTAAACGATTGGCGTCACAACCTTGCGCGGCTGGGCCAGACCCCCAAGCCCGTCCTGCAGCCTCTTTATATTGACGTCGCAGTTGATCCCGATGAACCACCCAGCCCGATACATCTGGGCTTTCGATCCGGTCATCGGCCGCTCTTGCGGTATCTGAAGCAACTCGAAGACATTGGCGTCAATCATGTCGCCCTGAACTTGCGGTTCAGCACCGGTTCGATTGAAGCCACACTCACCCAACTTGCAGAGCACGTCCTGCCCGCGTTCCAAGAAGGAGAATAACATGACAAAGACCATTCTGATCACCGGCGCGACAGACGGCATTGGCCGCGCGACTGCACTGAAATTGGCGGAACAAGGCCACCGCCTGATCGTCCATGGTCGCAGCGCAGAGAAATTGGAGGCCGTGACGCAGGAAATTGGCTCAGGGGCAACAAGCGTTCAGGCGGACCTGTCGGACTTGTCCCAAGTTGTTTCCATGGTGCAAAAAATCAAAGCGTCTCACGATCAGATTGACGTCGTGATCAACAACGCAGGAGTGTTGAAACTGGCTGAACCGCACACGGCGGATGGGCAGGCGGATGGGCAGGATGTGCGTTTCGTGGTCAACACATTTGCACCTGCGCTACTTTCAGAGCTTTTGACGCCGATCCTCCCAAGTACGGGGCGGCTTGTACACCTTTCGTCTGCGGCTCAGGCCCCGGTGGATATTGCCGCACTGGATGGCAAGCGGCGGTTAGATGATATGGAGGCCTATGCGCAAAGCAAGCTTGCCCTGACGATGTGGAGCCAGGATTTCGCCGCGCGTCATCCGGATGGTCCGGTCTCTGTCGCCGTGAACCCCGGATCGCTTTTGGCCACAAAAATGGTCAAGGAAGGCTTTGGAACGGCCGGGAACGATCTCAATATCGGGGTCAACATTTTGGTGCGCGCGGCCCTGTCAGATGAATTTGCAGACGCGTCGGGCCGTTATTTCGACAACGATAGCGGACGCATTGCGGCACCGCATCCCGATGCCGCAGATGCAGTCAAAGTCCGCGACGTTGTCGACGCGATTAACAGGCAAATCCATAATGTGTCTTAGACTTAGTAGGACCTACGTTCTTGACGCAGCACTTGAATAAATAAAGCTCTGAGCAGCACAGCTTCTGCTCGGACACACAAAGGTTGAAAGCACTGTGCACCACCTCTGGGTTGAGTTGGAAGACGCGCTGAGCATCGCTAAGAGATCGGTTTCTGAACCATGTCGGCGAGCGGCACCTGCCGTTCACCGATTTGATCCAGAGCTATGGCCAATGAGTGGCGAAACTGATTTCGATCTCAAAATCACCGAAGCATCGGAGCGCGCAAATGTTTGCAGCGGCGAGGCTCAATTGAACACGTCTCACCCGGCGTCAGTCAGAACGCCCAATTGAAGCCGGTCGCCTTTTCAGATGCTGTCCACAGCCTTTCCATGACTGGCTTGTCATAAGCATGGGGGTTGAGTGTCCCACGACCGACAGGACCCACGAATTCCATCCGGCCCGTGGGACCATAAAGAGCGCGCTGTTCCAGCCCGTCCTCAGTGGCGCACATCACCTCGGGGTAGGCGCCCTTTTCAGCGGATTGCACCATAGGAGTGAGGGTCATGAGCCTGAAGAGCAGTTTGGTCAGCCAATTGCCGCTGGTGGAGATCAGCGACGTTGCCGAGGATCCCGGATGGCAGACGTAGACCTCGACGCCTTTGCCGGTTGATGCGATGCGATCCTGCAACTCATAAGCAAACATCATCTGCGCGAGCTTGCTTTGGCTGTAGACGGGATTGGCGCTGTAATTCTTGTCCCAGTTCATATCGTCGAACTGGATTGTTTTGATCCCCATGTTATAGCCGAGGCTGGCGACAACGACGATCCGGCCCGTTGACTTCTCAATACGGTCAAACAGTATACCGCATAGCAGGAAATGACCGTAATGGTTGGTGCCAAGCTGGCTTTCAAAACCGTCTTCGGTGAGCTTCTGGGTCGGCACCTGCGCGATGGCGGCGTTGCAAATGAGAGCGTCGATTCGGGACACAGATCTTAAAGTCTCTGCCGCAGCTGCGCGTACGCTGGCGAGCGATGCAAGGTCCATGCGAATGAAGCTGGCATCGGCGTCTGTCCCGAACTCGGTCTTCAGGTCCGCGACTGCCGCTTGCGACTTCTCGGCCGAGCGGTTCAGCATGACAACCCTGGCTCCCTTGCTCAGCAGAATTCGTGCCGCTTGGAATCCAGCGCCCGCGTTGGCCCCCGTTATAAGGTAGGTCTTGCCCTTGAGGTCGCCGAGGCGCTCCGGGGTCCAGCCATTGGGGCCGAATTTCGTGTCCGTCATTGTCTTTCTCCATTTGGATGCGGCCAAGACGCCGCGCAACCATCCGTCCTGGGACTGCAGATAAGTCTCATCTGCGCAGTCAAATAGATTATATTGTCTTGATTACTTGCCTGATTGTATCAAGGTGGTTGCGAAAGCTGATCTGAAGCCATGAGACTGCCCCCATGAGCAAAAACGAAATCAAGCAACTCATCGCGCGCCGGACTGAGAAAGACGGGCTGACAGACACTGGCATCGCAGGCGTGCGTATGTTTCGGGCCACCCAGGCAATTCCATGCGTCCCGGCTGTCTATGACCCTTGTGTCGTGGCCATTGTCAGTGGCGCAAAAGAAGCCGTTCTGGATGGACACAGATATGTTTATGACGACAGCCAATACCTGTGCTGCCCAATGTCGATGCCGGTCAAGGCCGGTACACCTAATGCGTCACCCGAAAATCCACTTTATGGCGTCTTCATCTCACTCGATCCGCACGCGATGTCCCAACTGGCGCTGGAGATGGAAAACGCCGGGGGCGTTTTGCCTACCACCATGGGAGAATTGCGCGCACAGGGGATTAGACTGTCAAAGTGGGATGATGGCTTCACTGAAGCGTTGCTGCGATTACTACATCTCGGGGCCAGCCACACCGATACCGCGGTCCTTGGCGAGGCACGGTTGCGAGAGTTGTACTATGCAATCCTCAAAGGCGAGGCAGGTAAATCTGCGCGACAGGCCTTCGGTGCGGGCAACGCCATCGCACGTTCCATCGCGCATGTGTCGTCCCATCTGGATGAACCGATCTCGATTGATGACATGGCGACCCGCGCAGGCATGAGCCGCGCTGTGTTTCATCGCAGGTTCAAACAGGTAACGACGATGGCCCCTATTCAGTTCGTAAAGTCGATGCGCCTCAACAACGCCGCGATGAAGATTGCCAGTGGCATGACTGTGAACGAAGCGGCAATTGACGTCGGATACGTCAGCCCGTCTCAGTTCAGCCGAGAGTTTAAACGCATGTATGGGCAGTCGCCGCGACAATGGAGCGAGGGCAACCAACTTCCGGTAGGAGTTGCTTGAAGCCATGCAGGCAGCTTTGCTTCGTCGTTAGCGACCAAGCGCATCAGCGAGAAACCGGACGAAAAGCAAGGTCAGCGTTTCACGCCGTGAGGAATCAGGCCAGACGGCATGCAGGTCGATGTCGCCCAATCGCCACTTCGGCAGAAGCCGGACAAGCGAACCGGATGCTACGCCCCGCGCCGCCAGGTTTTCCGGCAGGACAGATGCTCCCGCGTCTTGCATAGCGAAGTGGTAAAGGGCGTTGACGCTGTCGACCTCGATCTGCGATCTCCCCGTGACGCTTTCGGTCTCGCCCTTGTCGGATGTCAGTTCTATCGTGTCGGACCGTTGCTGATATCTGATCCAGTCCCAATCCTCCATATCAGCGGGTCGTGAGGGCACCGGGCGGGCGCTGGCGTATTCTGCACCCGCAACCAGCGCGCGAGGGATGATGCCCAGCTTGCGGGACATCATCGCACTGTCCGAAAGCGACCCCGCTTTTATCGCAAGATCGAGCCCGTTCTCGATGATCTCGACCCTGCGATCACTATAGAACAGCGACAGGGCCACGTTTGGATACCGCTTGATGAACGCCGCCATGGCAGTCGAAAGATCCGATGTAGACAGGAACGCCGGGATGGACACACGAAGCGCGCCTACAGGATCCTGCATGGTCGCGTTGATTTCGTTCAATCCCGCCTCCGCACTTCGCAACATCTGGGTGACGTGCGTATAGAGCGCTCTGCCTTCGCCGGTCAGCGCGAGCTTGCGAGTTGTCCGATAGAGCAGCGTCGTGCCCAAATGGTTCTCCAGATCGGTGATCGTCTGACTGACGCGAGAGGGGGCCACACCGATATCCTGTGCCGCAGCCCGGAATGACCCTTTGTCGACCACGCGGGCGAAGACGGCCATGTGTTTAAGGTGGTCGATCATTGTTCTGCATTTCAGAATTATAAAATCAGCATTCATCAGATATTCGAAATCGCCCCAAGTGGATAGATGTCTCTTCAACAATCACGGAGCGACCCGATGAACACACAGGCGACATTCAAGACAAGCAAGGCGCAACGGTATCTCGGCACGCTCTGCAAGCATTTCGGTCATAAGGTTCCTGTGCAAATGGATGGCGACCGTGGCCGGATCGAATTGCCGTTTGGCCAGTGTGAGCTAGCCGCAAGTGACGACGCACTGCAGATCGAGGTGTCGGCCGAAACGAAGGGTGACCTCGACAAGGCAGCGCGGGTCATTGCCAGCCATCTTGAACGCTTTGCCTTCCGCGAGAACCCGCAAATCGAATGGCATTGAGCAACCTCACACGCCCCTCCGCAGCATTCACCCCTCTTCCCAATGGAGCGCCACATGACACTGAAAACACTTATGGCATCTGCGTCATCGCAGATGACGACCTCGTCGCTGTCCACGCCCGGTATGAAGACGTCGGCACCACACCGGTCACCGGCTTCGACGTCTTCTGCATCGAGAACCGCAAGTTCGCCAGGCATCGGGACGTCATCGCGCCGATGCCAGGCCCGGATGCAGCGCGTAACGAAGCAGGGCAAAATCTGATCGAACCCGGCTCCGCATTCCGCCCCGGAGCCCCAAACAGGAGCAAACAATGAACCGCAGAACCCTTATCACGACATCGCTTGGCGCATCGCTGGCGATCATCCTGGGAACACATGCAGGAGCACAGGACTTGGACGAACAGACACAAGCATCCTTCGACACCGTAATGGCCTTCATGGGCGCGATGGGATCGGGCGACATGGAAACGATGAGCAGCCTGATGGCCGATGACATGGTCTGGCACAACGAAGGCGACGAAAGCCTGCCCTGGATCGGCGAGACCCGTGGCAAGGAGGATATCTTCGAATTCCTCGGCATATTCTCCGAAAACCTGCAAACGACCAAATGGGAAAACACAGACGCCTTTGCTTCGGGTGACACGGTGGCCGTGTTCGGTGTGATGAACGCCGTCACTACCCGGTCAGGCAAGGAGACGGGAGACTTCTCCTTCGCGCTGCGCGCCAAGGTCCGCGATGGTCAGGTGGTGCTGTGGCACTGGTTCGAGGACAGCTTTGCCGTCAGCCAAGCTTATCACGGCTGACCCAGACCCTGTGGCATGGCCGGTGCCGACGCCCGGCCATGCAATCGCCAACCAAGGAAGGCGCGCGTGCAATGACCTATGCAATCACCGCCGTTTCGGGCCAACTCGGCCGGGAAATCGCCCTGAAATCAATTGACAAGCTTGGGGTCAAAGATGTCGTGGGTCTGGCCCGCACGCCGCATCATGTTAAGGACCTCGGTATCGAAGTTCGCCCCGGTGACTATGACAAACCGGAAGAGCTTCGGGCGTCGTTGCAGGGCATCGATGCGCTTGTCCTGGTGTCCGGCATGGCCGCCCCCGAAGACCGTATTCAGCAACATCGCAACGTGATTGAATCTGCCAAGGCCGCAGGCGTGCGCAAGATCGTCTACACCAGCATCCAGGGACCGGATAAGAACACCGCGTTTTCGTCGATCGTTCAAAGCAACCGCCAGACCGAGGCGGATATCCGCGCCAGTGGCCTCGACTGGGCCATCGGGCGCAACGGCATCTATATCGAACCGGACGTGGAATATATTGATCGCTACCGCGCCAAAGGCGAGATCGCCAACAGCGCGGGCGACGGCAAGTGTGGCTACACTACGCGGTCGGAACTGGCCCATGCCTATACTGCCTTGGTGACGCAGGATGACCTCAACAGTCGAACCGTCGACCTGAACGGCACGCCAATCACGCAAGAGCAACTGGCCGAATACCTCAACGCAGCCTTCGGCGCCAACATAACCTATCGCGAGATGTCATCTGCCGACTTCGTCGCGGATCGCACCGCCGAACTGGGCGAATTCATCGGCCCGATCATTGGCGGGATCTACGACGGGGTCCGTCTCGGCGCGTATGACCGGCCTGGCGACTTCGAATTCGTCAAGGGCCGATCTCATCAGAGTTGGGATGCCTATTTTCATACTCTTTCACATTGAGCGCGACGGAAACGCAGCCCTGCTACGTGCTATTGCCGACGGATCGGAGGCGCCCTCATGAAAAATATCAAGATCGCCCTCTGGGGCATTCCGGCGCTGCTAACCATATGTGTCCGGTGACCTCGCGATGTGGCTGGAAGACCAGCAAATGGATCACGTTCGGGGCGCACCCTATCATCCTCAAACCCAAGGCAAGATTGAGCGATGGCACCGGACGCTCAAAAACCGAATCCTGCTGGAAAACTACTATCTATCGGGCGACCTCAAAAACCGGATCAATGCCTTCGTAGATCACTGCAACCCTCAACGCTATCACGAGAGCCTTCAGAACTGCACGCCGTCTGACGTCTGCTTCGGGCGTGGTCAACCCATTTTAAATCAACGAGAAAGAACCAAACGAGAACCATCGGAACGCGGCGCTTACATCATCGAGATCCGCCGCATGATCAAATAAACCAGATGAGCCAGAACCCCGCTTGGCTCACGCCGCTCTTTGGCAAAAACTCTGACGACGGACAGTTTCGGGGCCGGATCGTCGATCGAGGCTCCGGACAGGAACAGACCTTATACCGACCAGGTTCAATCTTCCTTCGGAAGCGGTCTCGCCCAGCGCGTCAATAGTAAGCAAACCGGGGCGATTTCCGAAGATCGCAGAAAAAGGTCATGGCCCCGCGTCGGGGGCCATGACGGTTCGCGATCAGTTATCGTTCATCATTGAATCGTTGCTCGTGTCCTGGTCGACGCCGCCTCGCATGCTCTGCATCCGCGTCATAACATCTGCGGGGGCAGTCATTTCCCCGGCGGTCACGATCCCGTCACCGTCTGCGTCGAGATACTGGAACCGATCCACCATCGTCTCGCGGATCATCGCGCTGTGCAGTGTCTCGAATTCACTGATGGAAAGAGACCCGTCGCCATCGGCGTCGAATTCTCCGAGCTTGGCCTGCAGACCGGTGCGCAGTTCCTCGGGCGACACGGTGCCGTCGCCATCTGTGTCGAAGGCCAGTATCATGGACATGGGGCCCATACCGCCCATCATGCCGCCACCCATTTTCTGCATATGGCCCATCATCCCTGACATGCCACCTTGGCCGCCCATCATCCCTGACATGCCGCCCTGGCCGCCCATCATGCCGGACATGCCACCCTGGCCGCCCATCATGCCAGAAGCCGCACCTTGCTGCATCACACCACCGCCCTGTCTGGCGCCAGTCTGACCACCGTGCTTTTGATTGGCATCGGCGAACGCGACTCCGCCGAATGCGACGCCGACCAGAATACCTGCTGTAAGAAGTGTCTTGCGAACCATGATATGTTCTCCTTTCGGGTTTGTGACGTATTGAACATGGAGAGCGATAGGCCGTATTGAAACGCAGGTGAATAAAGGATTTGTAACGCCCTGTCGCAACGGAGCGCGTGGTTACACTTCGCGACAAATCTTTTGGAGATAGGTCCCGCCGAACCCGGTAAAGGACATCCTATGACCGATTTGCCGCATATTCTTGTCGTAGACGATCACCGCGAAATTCGTGATGCCGTTACGCGTTATCTCGAACGCAACGGGATGCGGGCGACTGCGGCGTGCGATGCAGTCGACATGGACGCCAAACTGGCCAAGGGCCAGTTCGATCTGATCGTTCTGGACGTTATGATGCCGGGCGAGGACGGGCTGTCAGTCTGTCGCCGCCTGTCGGCCTATGGGACAACGCCAATTTTGATGCTGACTGCATTGGGCGAGGAGACGGATCGCATCGTCGGGCTGGAAATCGGTGCCGACGACTACCTGGCCAAACCTTTCAACCCGCGTGAGCTGCTGGCGCGGATAAAGGCAATCCTGCGCCGCGCGTCCCGGCCCGAACCCTATGCCGGCGCGCTTTCGGGCCGACGTATCCGTTTCGCGCAATGGACACTGGATACCGATCAGAGAAGCCTGACAGGCGAAAACGGCGGCAAGGTCGACCTGACAGGCGCAGAGCTCAAGCTGCTGACCGTGCTGCTGGAACGTCCTCGGCTGGTGCTTAACCGCGACGAATTGCTGGACCTGACGGCCGGTCGTTCGGGCTCGGCTCTCGACCGGACCATCGATAACCAGATCAGCCGTCTGCGTCGCAAGATAGAAAATGACCCATCCCGCCCCCAGCTTATCGCAACGGTGCGCGGGGGCGGCTATTGCTTCGCTGCCGACGTGCAGGAAGAGGAATGATGCGCGTCCTTTTCGACAGTCTGCGCGGTCAACTCGTCCTGCTGATCGTCTTGGCACTGGTCGTGGCGCAGGCCGTAAGTCTGTGGTTGTTCGTTGACGAGCGCGGTCAAGCCGTCCGTACCGCGCTTTGGTTCGAAGTGGCGGGCCGTGCCGCAAATGTCGCTCTGCTTCTGGAAGAAGCGCCCGAAGACCTGCATTCGGCGATCCTGAGAGCGGCCGACTCGCCGCTGGTGCGGTTCGCGTTGTCGGAAACACCTGTCGTTGCTCAGGACGACCGTGCTGTTGGCGGCGCGGTCGAGGCTCGGGTGCGCGGCCTTATGGGCGGCATGCCGGGTCGCGAGGTCCGGGTGAAACTGAATGTAGTCGATCAGAGTATTCCTCCGCCGATGGCGGGTGCCGGACCGGAAATGGTGCAGATGCACATGACGATGATGCAGGGTCAACTGTCGGCAATCGAAATGCAGTTGGCCATCGCGCTGGCGGATGGCCCCTGGTTGAATGTCGTCACCCGGTACGAACGACCACCGCTGCAATGGCCGGTCGCGTCGATCCTGAGTTTCGTTACTACCGCGGCCATCATCCTGGTTACCGTCTGCTGGTTTTTGCTGACTCGCCTGACAGGTCCTTTGCTGCGTGTTTCGCGTGCCGCCGAAAAACTGGGCCGGGGTGAGGATGGGACCCCCCTTCCGGTACTAGGGCCTGCCGAGGTACGAGATCTGACCCAGACCTTCAACCGGATGCAGGACAGGCTGACACGATTTGTCAGCGACCGGACCCGGCTGCTGGCGGCGCTCGGGCACGACCTGCGCTCGCCGTTGACCGCGCTGCGTGTCCGCGCCGAAATGGTCGACGAACAGGAAACGCGCGAAGCCCTCGTCTCGTCAATCGAGGAGATGCGGGAAATGGTGGACGCCACGCTGGCCTTCGCGCGCGGCGTCGCGACGTCCGAGCCCTATGAGCCGGTCGATCTGCAACAGTTTCTGGAGAAATTGCGCACCGACATGCTGGACGGCTTTGAACTGGTGCCATCTGCGCCTGTGCAAGTGCGTCTGCGCCCGCAAGCCTTGCGCCGCGCCCTGCGCAACATCCTCGATAACGCCGTGCGCTATGGAGGAGGCGCGCGTGTCAGCTATGGTCAGGAGGACGATCACGCTGTCATCCGTATACGCGACGAAGGCCCCGGAATCCCTGAACCCGAGCTGGATCAGGTGTTCGAGCCGTTCTTCCGGCTGGAAAAATCCCGCTCGCGGGAAACCGGAGGCTCCGGTCTGGGCCTATCCATCGCGCGGACATTGTTACGTGCGCATGGCGGCGATGTCCGCCTGTCGAACCACCCCGAAGGCGGCCTTTTGGCGGAAGTGACACTTCCGCTTCATCCGCGACCCCAACCAAACGAAGGAGACTGACATGAGTAAATACATGATACCGACCACGATGGCGGCCTTTGCTGCGGCTGCCACTCCCGGATTGGCCGATACCGGCAATGGCTTCAGCCATATGTGGGGTGCCGGTTATGGCATGACCGGCGGGCTGATGATGGTGCTGTTCTGGGGCGTGATCATCGGGATTATCGTTCTGGCTGTGCGCGGCTTATCCGGGCGCAGTTCAACCGGAAATACGCCGACCGCACAGGATATTCTGCGCGACCGCTATGCGCGGGGCGAGATCGACGAAGATGAGTTCGAACGCCGCAAGGCCAAACTCGATATGTGAGGCCTGACCACAACAGCCAAGCACGGAGGCCATGAAAAGCGCCGCAAATCATTGGACAGTATCAAGCGTTCTGTACTGCCCAGTTGGACATGTCGGGAAGAAGGTCGTCCAGCAATTCTTGGAACGTGGCGACGATAACCACGGGCTGGTTATCGGGGGCACGCATCCGTCGGGCAAAACTTCGGGTCGTCCGCACGGTCTGGTCGCGATCGTTCAGGGCAGTCAATGCGATATCTATTACCGCGTCGAAAGCCGTGTCTGACATGACTTCGATATTGAAAGCATCGAGCCGGACGAGAAGAACCGTGTCAGGCACCGGCCCGCTTTCGCTGCGCCCGACATAGCCGATCCGCCCTGTGCCTGAGATGCTGCGAATCAGAAGCGATTGGAAAAGTGCGGGCAGTTCATCGCTCCAGCGTGCATCCGGAAGATAGGTCACCGACTGAGCATCCGGTTTGACCATGATACGATCGGTTGCGATGACGGCAGATGCATCGGGGCGAACGACAAGAAGCGTGCGCGATGTGCGTCGCCCATCCAGCGACCCCGAAACTGCGGTCAGATCATATGTATTCACGGGTTCTGCTGCTGAGTTCAGGGCGGACACAGCTGAGCAGCCGCCCAGAGTGGACGTTGCGCCCAGAAGCATTGTTCTCCGGTTCAATAGGCTGGTTGTCATGACTTACCTCTCGTAGGTCGGGACGCGATCATTGAGAAGAAAGCGTGCGGGGTTCTGGTCGATCCGGCGGACGAGTGTCTCAAGGGTGCTTACCAAGGTGCGGGCTTCTTGGGCGAGCCGTGTGAGTTCACGAAGACCGGTGTTGGCGAAATCGCCGACGCCCGGCGCACTGACCGCGACCTCTTGCTGGACTTGGGCCACGACGGCATCGGCACGTGCGATCAAGGCCTTCAGATCGGTGGCGATCATCGGAACGTCGCGGGCCACGGCTTCCACAGTTACACCGATCCTTTCAGATGCCAGGCGGATATCGGCGAGAACCGGAGCGATATCAATTTCCATAAGGCCGCTCGCCGCATCGAAGGCAACTTCCGCAGAAGCCAGTGCACTCTCCGCCCCGGTCATTGCGTCATCCAGAGCATCCAGAGAGCGCTGCGCTCGCTGAAATAGCGCGTTTGCGGATGCGATCGTCTGTTCGGTCTCAGTCGCCAAGGGGGCAAACCGGCCGGTCAATCCGGTCAGATCGGCGGCCACCTGATCGACGGCCGCCGCTGCCGTCGCGACGCCCGCGCGTATATTTGCGACCACTGATGGCACATCTTCATTTATGACGACCTCGAGGGTAGCGATGGCAGATCCTGCACGGGTCAATATCTCCCGCGCCTCGGCGACGAGCAGCGTGCCATCCCCATCTACAAGCTCGTCGAAACTGTGGGAGGCATCAGTTACAGCTGCAAAGGCAATTTCGGCCTCTCGCAAGGTCGTTTCCAATTCCGCCAAACGGGCGTTCAGCAGGGTTGCTGTTGCTGCATATCCATCAAGCGTCTCGCCAGTCCGGTTTCGGAGATCCAGGATGGATTCATTCGTTAGAATAACCGCCTCGGAAACCTGTTCCAGAATTAGAGGTACCTGGTCGCTCAGGATAGCGTCAGCTCGGGTGAACGTATCGTCGACTTTCTCGATTGCATCGCCTGACCTGCTCAGCGTCAACTCGGCTGCACCGAAAGCTTGCTGTGCTGACCCCAGCGCGGTATCGGCCCGCTCCAGCGTCGTCTCGACCGCTGCCCCGATGCTGTCGAGCCGGTCGGTGAAGCGGGTTATCTGAAGCGTGGCATCGCTGACGGTTCCGGTAATCTCGGAAAAATCAGTAAGCGCCTGATCGAGACGCCCCGACGACGCATCCAGATTGCGCAGGATATTTGCTACATAAGCTTGGTTTTCTGGCCCGCTAAGCGTCTGGAACTGCTGCAGAAGCCGTGTCGCTTCGACAATCAGATCAGGCGCATCCTCGACGATCGTCTGCACGGTGGACCGGCGGGACGGGATGATCGGAAGACCATCATCAGGTGCGATCAGCGCAGCGGCGCCAGGCGTGCCACCGACAAGGGCGATATAGGCGACGCCGGTGACTCCCTGAGACTGCAACTGTGCCACCGTATCACTTCGTACGGGCGTGGTGGCCTCAATCTCGACCGTAGTGAAGACCTTTGACGGGTCATCCTCGAAGATCCGCAAGCCGATCACCTTGCCTACCGTAATCCCGTTGAAAAGTACGTCGCCCGATGAATCCAGGCCTGAAACGTCTTCGAAAAGGATGCCGTAGGTTGTATATTGCCGGTCGATCTGGACGCTGGCCAGCCATATGAAGAAGCCAAGCGTGCCCAAGATCGCCAGCAGCGTAAACACTCCAATCAGAATGTAATTTGCCCGCGTTTCCATCAGGTGCCCTCCCCTTGCGGGGCCGATGCAATCGCCGCCCTGGCGCGAGGTCCGTGAAAATACTCACGCACCCAAGGGTGATCGATCGCCAGCATGTCCTGCATCGTGCCGACCGCAAAAACCTTGCGGTCGGCCAGAACCGCAACCCGGTCGCAAATCGCATGCAAGCTGTCCAGATCATGTGTGACGAGAAACACCGTTAAACCAAGAGCATTCTGTAACTGCTTGATGAGAATGTCGAATGCTGCCGCTCCGATGGGGTCGAGACCGGCCGTGGGCTCATCGAGAAAGACAATCTCGGGATCGAGCGCGATGGCGCGCGCAAAGCCCGCACGTTTGCGCATGCCACCCGACAACTCCGATGGATACTTGGTCTGGGCGTTTTCAGGCAAACCGACCATGCGCACCTTTATACCTGCCAGCGTTTCTCGCAGGTCATTATCCAGATGCAATTGCTCTCGCATCGGCGCCTCGACGTTCTGGCGTACGGTCAGTGAGGAAAACAGCGCGCCGTCCTGAAACATTACGCCCCAGCGGCGGCGCAGACGGCGGTATTCGGCCTCTGGCGTATCGCGCACACTCTGACCGAATACCTCGATCTGGCCCCGCTGCAGTTTCATCAGACCGACGATAGCACGCAGGAGAACCGACTTGCCGGTCCCCGATCCGCCCACGATGCCGATGATCTCGCCCCGGCGCACGTCGAGGTCGAGATCTTCATGCACGGTATGTGTGCCGAACCGCGTCACCAGGCCCCGGACGCGAATAATATGGTCGTCGGGCGTATCAGACATCAGACACCCACCACGGCAAAAAAGACTGAAAACAGCGCGTCCATCACGATGACCATGAAGATCGACAAGACGACGGAAGCCGAGGTCAACCGGCCGAGCGATTCTGCATCGCCGCCAACCATCATCCCTTCGTAGCAACCGATGATTCCGATAATCAGTGCGAAGAATGGTGCCTTGATCATGCCGATACCGAAATGCCAGACATCGGTATTCGACACGAGCCGCGACTGAAACACGGCTGGCGAAACCCCAAGTTCGATCCACGACATGATGGCACCGCCAACCAGTCCAGAAATATCGGCGATGAAGCCGAGCGCGGGCAGCATCAGCATCAGGGCAAGTACGCGCGGCACCACCAGGATTGTCACTGGATCGAGACCAAGGGTGCGCATTGCGTCAATCTCTTCACGCATCTTCATCGATCCAATGGCGGCAGTGAAAGCCGACCCCGAACGGCCTGCCACGATGATCGCGGTCAGTAGGATGCCAAGTTCGCGCAGCACCGAGATGGCAATCAGATCGACGACGAAAACCTCGGCACCGAATTGGCGCAACTGCGCTGATCCCTGAAAGGCCAGGACCACACCGATAAGGAACGCCATCAACGCCACGATCGGCACCGCATTCAGCCCCACTTCCTGACAGTGGTGGACCAGCGATGTCAGCCGCAACCGGCGCGGATTGACCAGGATCGCCGCCATGGCGCCGACTGTCTGACCGAGAAACGATATCATTTCAAAACCGATCCTTGCCCCACGCACTACCTTGCGGCCAATGCGTTCAAGTCGATCAGCCAACAGGCTTGGTTTTATGGTCGCGATATCTTCGGGTGGCAGGTTGCGGCGTACGGTCTCGAGCAGCTGGGTCTGCGGTTCGCTCGCTCCTTCAAGAGCGATAGTCCGGTCGCCTGTTGCACCTGACCGTTGCAGATCGACAAGGAACCAAGCCCCGGCCGTATCGATCCGGGTCAAACGGGCCATGTCGATGACCTTCACGCCGCGCGCCATATTGCGTGCACGCGCGCGGTCAAGGCCTTGCAAGGCATCGATATGCAATCGGCCCGACAGCACCAGACGCGGCCCGTCGATCACAAGATCAAATATGTCTTTCGGTGTTTTCCGGCCTTCGCTCACCCCCCGCCACCCTCAAGGTGGACCAGAGTACCGGCCTGCCCCGACAATAGCTTCGGAGCATCTTCAAGGCGACCGATAGCAGCCGTGGTGCCGCCTTCCCTCAGGAACGACAGTGCGGCTTCCACTTTGGGCCGCATCGACCCGGCGGGCAGGTCCATCGCACCGGCTTCGGCCTCGCTCAGGGTCTTGAGAGGCTGCGCTGTGGGTGTATCGAAATCCACAAATACCGCTTCGACATCCGTCAGAAACAGCAGGGCCTCCGCCCCGAGACGTGCAGCAAGAAGCGCGCTTGCCCGGTCCTTGTCCACGACTGCCTCAACCCCATGATGAGTGCCGTCGGCACGGCGCACGACAGGGATTCCGCCACCGCCGCCACAGATTACAACGGCACCATGTTTCAACAGTATTTGGATGGCCTTGAGATCAGGCAGATCGAGCGGCAGGGGCGAAGGTACGGTGCGGCGCCAGTGATCCCCATCCTGCGCGATGGTCCAGCCGCGCGGTGCGGCGATGGCCTCGGCTTCGGCGCGACTCCAGACCGGACCGATGAACTTGGTCGGAGCGGCAAACGCCGGATCGTCGCCATCGACCACGACCTGCGTCAGAAGTGTCACGACGGGCCGGTCGTGCGCCAGTGCATTCTCGAGAGCGCGTTCGATCACATAACCGATCATTCCGTCTGTCTCCGCCCCCAGAATGTCGAGCGGCCAGGGATCGGCCTGCATCGCCAGCATACCCACTTGCGGGCCGTTGCCATGGGTGACGACGAGACTGTGACCCGCGCGCACGATTTGGGCCAGATATTCAGCCGCAAGCGTTACATTACGCTCCTGTGCTGCGGCCGTCATCTCCTCACCACGGCGAAGCAGGGCATTCCCACCCAAGGCTGCGACAACTAACACCTCAGGCTCCCAGCGTCGCGACGAGCACGGCCTTGATCGTATGCATGCGGTTCTCGGCCTGATCGAACACGATGGAAACGGCGCTTTCAAAGACTTCGTTCGTCACCTCCAGTGCGTCCAATCCATGCTCACGTGCGATCCTTGCGCCGACCTCGGTGTCGACGTTGTGAAACGCCGGCAGACAATGCATGAATTTCGTATCCGG
>Ga0209634_1000547_pt1 | contig 29191 bp, 26 predicted proteins | sample LinPmetageLP40_FD_184043 | JGI IMG/M metagenome (GOLD analysis project Ga0209634, IMG submission 184043) | Marine viral communities from the Pacific Ocean - LP-40 (SPAdes) (version 2) | ecosystem: Environmental > Aquatic > Marine > Oceanic | place: Pacific Ocean | collected 2010-08-26 | reverse complement strand
GGAAGTGGCAGAAATGGCATCTCCCAGCCCGTCCACGGGCCTTTGTGTGTTGATAGGTGGTGCAACCCTCGTTTGACCGAGAAGGCTCAAGGATGAGCCGGAAACGCCATTATCGTTCATGTTCATCCTTCCGGAAATCTTACCATGTATTCCGGAAGCCAAAGCATTCGCTCCAATTCTCGATTGGAAAGACCCCCCAGCACCCAAGTCACCTCTTCCGCCTTCGTATTGTCCCGGAGTGACGGGGTTAGAACCGACAGGCCCGCTCGATGGCGGCACTATTGGTGGTGGTGTTTGTGGTCGTCCGCTATCACCTCCGCCGACAGTACCACTACCCACTCCTTGCCCTCTCCCTCTTGCGACGGAGGGGTACAAGTACGAAGCAAGTCCGCCAGCATCCTTGGTTTGGTCACGGTCAAGTTCCAAAGTCACCTGCTCAATATCTCGCCCATCAACAGTCCAGTTGATATTCTTAATGACCATAGGTTCCGCCGAAAGACCAAGCCCAGCATCGGTCAATGCCACTGTGGTCGCAGGTCGCCACCTAACATCGGGCACGATATGTATTCGTGGGCAGTACCAAACATTTCTCACACCAAACAGTCCGGACATGTTATCGTACTTTCTCAATCCGAGAGGGAAGATAGAATCTGCGCTGGTTGCTGACCAAGCAGACGGCCCCGCTTCGGTTATGTTGTGAGCGTTGTGTAGGATGCCGGATGCTGTGGGGTCGCCACACCTGTGATACAGAAGACCTTTGAGGTACTCAACATTTACCGAAACAGTTATTCGGGCACCCGAAGGTTGACTGTTCCAATAACTCGCTGGTATCTCAATCTCATAAAATCCGTTTCGCTTTACATCTTTTGTCTTAAATCTTGACGATGAAGCAGTGTTAGCCAGCGTTGGGGAGAATGCCATCGGCTGTCCGCCACTCGCCGTGAAGTTGCTTACGGAAGTAGTTAGCGATACATCGGTGACTCCGATTGTGAACTCGGCGTTTTCAATGTCGGTACCACTTTGCCCGTCTTTTAGGGCAACCCAAATCCTCAAGTCGTCACTACTACCGTCGCTTGTAGTAGGCATACCGCTTGGGATATGTACGACTTGTACTGCGTGGCTAATGCTGTGTGCGCCCCACCACCAATACGAAGATGTGTAGGCGTGTGCCGAATCTGCGGCTGTACTTGCGGCGGCGATAAACCCTTGACCGTAGCGATTTCTTTTTAGTAGGTCTGCGTCCGTGGTTCCCAAATTGCCGTCAAGGGCGTTGCACATACCGTTGACAAGAGTTCCGTTCATGCCCGACCACTGTTGGTTGAAGTCTTGTGATGCGGCGGGGTAGCCCGAACCGAAAGCATACTGACCTATGATTGGTCGCTCGGTGTGTCGAGTCGGGTCGGCTACATATCCGTACCGCCCCTTCTCCAACATAATGTCTTCCGAATCGACTTCTCTTATCAGTTCACCTTGTACCTTGATTGTCTTTGTTTTGGCTTTATAGTATTCTTCTTGTGCTACGAGATTGGCTTCTTCTTCGGAGTGAATCTCCGACTGTTCGACAATTTTCCATCGGTAGGTTTGGTTTAGGCTCGGTGCTGGGAAGTCGGAGAATGAACCGCCGTTGTTGTAGTACACCCGTACATTTGTTATCTGTTGGGCCATATTAGCGTTGAGGCTGTTGACCTTGAGGATTGCTCGGTTTAGAACCTCTCCGGAGTTGTAAGTGGGTCGCAGTTCAAGTTTGTTATCTCGTCCCATTTGGTATGTCACGGGTATTCTTTTACCAAAATCATAACCAACCCCCGATGCTTCGGTTGACTCTCGAATAATTGAGTAAATCGACTTCCCGCCTCGTCCGTCGTATATCCCACCGAAAGAATCAAACTCGCTGTCCGTTCCGTCGATGGTCATGTTTTGGTACATTGGTATTGAGCCAATATCATACCAACAGGAAACCGAAGATTGTGAAAGCCATGTGTCGGACAAGTTGAAGTTCCAAAGGTATCTAATTTTATCGTTAATCCAATATGTCCCGTTGTTGGGGCTGATTGCGTAGCCCTCGTTCCGCATGAGGAATCTAAGAGCGTAGCGAGGTGCCACTGAACCCATGACTACGACTTCATCGTATGCGCCACTAACGCCGGAACTTCCGGGTAGGTTGACTGCGATTGTTGCCGTTGACCCTGCGGCTTTAATCACATCGTCCATCTGTATTCCCTCAAGCAAGGAAATGGCTTGTTCTGCCGAGTAGTTGCTCGCCATATCGGACTGCGTGTAAATACCGTACAACTGCTGTGGGATGCTGATGCTATCACTCGACGCAACATCGGCTCTTGTACTACCTGTTTCTTGGTAGGGTGTTCCGGAAATGGTTATAGCCGTGGCAGTCACACTTGCGATTTGGGCAACCCACTTCGCTGTGACATTTCTAACTCTCATTCCGGCTTTAACTCCATCATTCACAAAGTCCGCACCACTGCAAGTTATGACAATTGGGCTTGCGCTGTTTGCACTCGTTGCTGATTCAACAACACCTGTCGATAACTTACCATCGTAGGTGTACCAAAATATCTCAAACGATGGGTTGACCCCATCCACATCTCTCGATGCTTTGATTTTGCCGTACCCTTCTGTCGGGAAGTCTGCGACAAGGCTCGTTGATGGTTTGGTTTCAATCACGGTGTCACCGACTTCGATTGTTCGGTTAAGTTCTGCGCTTGCGTTGACCCACCGACGGAAGTTCGGGTGGGTGGCGTATGGGCTTGCGTTGTTAATGTTTGTGCTTGCGGCTTGTGCCCAATAGTTGTCCATCAGCACGGGGAATCCGTGATACTCGGTTTCGTAGTCACCTACACTCACCGAGCCACCGCTTGATTGTCCAACCTTTCCCCCGTTGATAAAAGTATTGAGGTTAAAGAACTTAGAACAGTCATAGACCAACAACGAACCGGCCTTGTCGTGCCAGTCGTTGAGGTTGGTCAACCTACTATCGACAACCTGCAATTTCTTGAAGAATACTCCGGTTGCGCTGTATGGTTCGGTCACATCTTTGTAGGTTGTTTTTAAGAGAATATCAGCAGTGCTAACAGATTCGACTTCATGCGTACCAGCATAATTAGTGGCGTTGAAGATTGTGATAAAGTCACCGTTTGAAAGATTAGCGGCGGCGGCGGCATCCTTGGCGTACAAGGTTATCTTCGCCCCGCTTGCGGCAGAAACGATTGAATTGCCACTTACATTTCGTGGCTCCCTTGTTGCTTCGTCAACCAGCGGTCTTGACCACGGGGCGAGTGTTGATGGTTCTAAAGTGCTGTCAATTTCCCAAATGTCAACATCACTACCAATCTTGAGAGAAGTAAATGAGTCGTATTCACCATCGTCTGTCGTTTGGTCTGTGAATGATATTGAAATATCGTAGTTGTCCGGTACCGGCTTCAAAAGCCCCCACGACTTCTTCCTAAACCCACCATCAGCATTTGCGTCACCGTTGTTTCTCATGTCGGCCCACTGCAACCAAATATGTTTGTAGTCCTTGGATATGTCAAGAGTATATATGTTTTCACCGCTTTCGTGGTCAATAGACAAACCTTCAACGCCGATGAGATAATGGTTGCCATCCACTGCTGGCGATAGGAAGCCTGCGTAGGAAAATGTGTCATGGAAGCCTGCGGCGTTTTTGATTTGTCCTACACCATTCTTGGTCGAACTGTCGATAAAAGACGATGATACTTTGATTGTACCAGCGTTGGCTGTGAATGCTTCTTGGGTAGTGCCTCCGTCTGTAAAATCCCTACCATAGATGCCGAAGTGTCTTTGGAACCAAGCCGACTCTTGAAGTTGCCTCATCCAAACAGCGTGTTGGTCACGAGCCGTCAAATCTTCTGCGGCCAAAGTTATTTTTCCCTTTTCAATAGTGAACTCGGTGTTGCTCGTGACGGTACTAAATGCTGAACGCACCGAGTCTGTCTTAGCATAGAATTTACCACCGAACTCTTCGGTGGCAGAAATCTTGTGCATACCACGGTAGGAAACTCCTATGCCTGTTGCGGTACTCGGTATAGTGATAAAGTCGCCCGTGTCAAGACCTGTACCATCTGCCCGTGTTGGGCGTTGTGTGAACTTTAGAATTAAGTACCCCGACTGTCCGTTTGTTCGGGGGTATGTTGATTGTATTCCTTCAAGTGTTGCTGTCGTGTTGGGAACATAGGTTAGACCGGTGATTGTCAACCGCTGTCCGTAGTTGGTGATTGGTGCAGAATGTCCCGTAGCGTTGACCGTGCTTACCACTGCGGTTGTCTTGTTATGGCTGTCGAAGAAAATCAAATCGGGCCTACTGCTTGTGGTGTAGGAAGTTCCGGTATGGGTCAAGATAAGTTCTGTGTGGTCTGCACCGCTTTGTGTGTATTGGTTGATACCGCCGACTTCGTAGCCGTAGTAGTCCCGTTCGACATTGTTCGGGCCATAGGTATCTTCGTTGTTGTACATTTGAATTGGGTGGGCAGTGTTGAGTCGAGTCCGCTGTCCCTCTAATTCCTTGTAGCCACTCGATGCTTCAAATCCAATCGTCGCATTTGAGTCTTCCAATCGCGCTACTCCCATAAACATTGAATCGGATAGCAAAGCCACCTCTTCTTTTCGTGCAAGCACTTGGTCGCTGTTGCCAAGACCGATTTGCCCAAGTTCCCAAGAGGACATTTGACGGTCTAAGATGGAAAGTGAATCCCTCGCTTGGACTTGTATTTCTCTTGACCGTTGTGATGCGGATTGAGTCACACTTACCGATTCAATAACGCCGCACCACAGTGGTCTGTGGGTATTGTTGTTGAACATCAGTAGTCGCCAATCTGTGATTTCGTCGCTCACAAACCACGGTGTTAGATTTTGTTCTGTGTCGTCGTCAAGGATTGTTATTGAGGCGGCACTAACTCCGTTTGTTGGCATGGTGCAAGTAAAGGATGCAACAGGGGCGGCGTCTGTTGTGTAGTCAGTCAGTGGGCGCATCAAGGCCCATCGGTCAATCATGGTCGCAACTACACATTTATTGCTCGCACTACTGTTGGGTACTACGAACATTTCCCAACCGGTCAGTTCGCTCGCTTTGAATGCGGCAGAAGTATCGGTGTTGTTAGCCATAGTATAGCCGGAAGAGTAAGAACCTCCGGTTGCGTTGGTTGCTGTGACTTCTGTGCCTTCGTGGAAGACCTTGTACTTATTCGTTTCATAATCAATTCGGAACTCCAAATCATACCACGGGTCAAGGTTTGGGTTGCGAAGGTCTTGTCCACCAATCCAATCTAAGTGGTACAGGTTTTCGTTTTCACTAAGTCCTGTTCCTGCGTGGGGAATGAATGTCCAATTGATTGCTGGCGTAGCACCGCCACTACCGGCAGTGCCAAAGGAGGTCGAAGTGGGGAACCCAATCTTCAAATTGTATTTTACCTGCGCTCCCGACTCGGTTGATTCGTTGGGTATGCTTGAAGCAAAGCCAAGCATCGCTTGACTGCACATGCGAATGCTGAAAAAATCACCTGTGGATTTGCTGTTAAGATTCTTGGAAGATGCGATAACCGGTCGGAACGCTCCGCTCGGTGCCGAGTTGTTGATTTGGTTTGCTGTGTCGTCAGCGAGGTAAGTCGTCACACACAAAAATGGTTTTCCGGCGTTGCTTTTTATGGGTTTGAATATGGCTTCGGGGTTATTGACATGGGCCGCAACTTCGGCACCAGTAGTACCATTGTATGCGTTCGGTTGTATTCGTTCACCCATCCAACAACCTGTTAGGTGGGCGTGTTGCATGAAGTCGGGGAGAGTACCACTGCTGATTCTTCCGGACTGCAATTTGAACCAATTGCGTCCATTCCAATCGTATTTTGTTGTTCGACCAAAGGTTGAATCCGTGTCACCGGTAGGAATGTAGTATCGCTGTGAGGTATCGTAAGTCGAAGACATAATCATGTACGAATCGTCGCTGTTATTATTGCCTGCTTTGTTGTATCTTACACGGTTAGCGTTGACAAGTGTGTTAGGGTATTGATTCTGCGCTCTCCCAGCCCATTTCTCGCCCATTCCGAGTCTAATAGGGTCAAGGGTAGCCCAGCGAAAAATGCCGTCGTTAGAGGCTAAGTAGTTGGTCGAATCTGAGAACTCACTATTGTTGGCTCTATCGCGTATCGACCATCGGTATCGAGGATTGATTGTCGCCTCGCCGTTTAGAATGTTTCCGTGGTGTGTTTTTGTTGCATCGTAGGTTCCAGCCGTTGACGGTTGGTTGCTATCATCTGTGATAACCTTCGACCCAAGAAAGTCTTCGTAGGAGCCTGCGAGCCAAAATCCGTATTTGCTTGTTGCTGTTCTTGACATTTCTCTCACTTCTCTATCTATGCCTGTTGTACATTCAAACCAAGGCTTCCAAGTTGCTTCATCACTTCTTTTGTGATTTCATTAGCGGCTTGTGTGGTCGTCATTCCTGTAAAGTTATTTGTCATAATAACTTCCGTGGTGTTGATAAGTGTTTCCACACCCTTGTTCACTACTTGCTTCACCATATCTCCGGTCAAGTTGCCCTTAGACAACCCAAAGAACATTTCTTCACGGGCGTTGTTAAACTCAAACGCCGCTTCCTTTGCCGCTTCTATTGGGCCAATGATATTTTCTTGGATGCCCGTGCCAAAGTTTCGACCGAAGTCACCACCTGTGCTGTCTGCGAACTCCGCAAGTTTGCTCAAAAAGTCTTCCATCGAATCAGCCTCTTGAGCCATTTCCTGTACAGCACCTTGGAACTCTTTGGGTATAGCGGCAAAAGCATCTTCCGCATTTTGTTCGATAGCCTCTATGTCTAATACCGTTTGGCTTTTCGCCAAATCTTCATCTCCCATAGAAGTGAGGTAGGTAAATGCTTGAACTCCTTTGTCGAAGAAGCCATAATTGTCCTTCGCCTCTTTAAGTTCATCATTGATTGCCTGTGCCCCTTTCACTTGGTCGAATATACCTTGGGCTTGGTTCGTGTCGGTGAGTAGCATTTCCGCTCCTTTAATTGCCTTGATTTGTAGTAGTACATCTCTTTCTTCTTGGGCTAATTTTAACTTTGTTTCATAGGATGCAATAAGGGCGGCATCTTCGGTGTTTGCTATGTCGGAAAGAGTGTCCTGTATATCTCTTGTGGCAATACCAAGGTCGTCTAAGATTCTTGTCATGTCAACGCCTTCATACGCCGAAAGCATATTGTCATAGAGTTCTTGTGTGAACCCAAAGGTTCTGTTGTATTTTTCAAGTGATTCGTTTGCTTCGTCGGAACCCATCTTACCTGCAAGGAACCAAGCACCAAGAGCAACAGCCGCAAGCGCAACTGCGCCAACACCTGTGCTTATCATCGCTACCTTGAACCTTGTCAAAGCCCCAGTTGCCGCTGTGGTAGTGGTGGTGATACCCACCATACCCGCCGCCATACCCGCCGCCCCCTTTGTCATACTTGCCATTTGGATAATAGCAGGGAGCATTGATAAGTTCATCAAAATCATACTTGTTCTTGCGGCTTTTTCGCTATCGCTAAACATGGTGAATCCCATACTAAGCATCCCAAGACCCATAGACGATTTCATTAGGGCACTTTGAAATCTCATTGACGATGCTACGGTTAATTCTTGTTGGGTTTGAACTGCGGCCAAACCTTGTGCGAACATCTTCATTTTAGGGAGTATTTTCATTATCTCCTTTTCTTGTAGTCCGTAGGTTGCGGCCAATTGTGTTGCGGCAATACTCATCGCCTTCATAATGGCGGCGTTTTGGGTTTCTGTGTTGGACTTCATCTTGGTCACATCGTTGACCCTTTGTTTTGCGGCGGCAAGGGTCATGTGTGCCATTGTGTCGCCTTGAATATCGGCACTGTTCATCATCCCAAGAAGAAGCAACCTTCCTTCATCGGCTATCATTTGGTCTTGAACTTGGAGTAGTTTTTGCTCAACAGATAATTGTTTTTCCTTTTCAAATGTATGCGCCGCAGTCATCGCGTTGAGCGTTTGAGCGTTCATTTCCTGTTGCTCTTCGAGGCGAAGGATTTGCTTTATGTTGCTAAACTTTTTCATAGCGTGTATGTTTTCGTTATTCTCTAATTCTTTTTCTATGCCCGCTCTTGCTCTTGCGTTGCCCAACACAGCCTCCACGGTTGTGAGTTTTTTATATTGTCCAGCGTTAATTCTTTTTAGGGCAAGTTCTTCTGCTGTGACCCTCGACAGTTGTTCAATTTTTGCTGTGCTAACTTGGTCTTCCAATGCAATTCTTTGTTGTGTAGCCGTAGTGGTTTTTGCTTCTGCAATTGATTTGATAGCGGCTGATTGTTGTTCAATTTGTAGTTCTGTGACTTTTTGTTGTGTCACTGCACGAGCCGCTTGTAGTGCCTTAAAGTCACCTTCTAACGCAGTGCCCTTGAGCATGGCAATTCTCGATTGTGCTTCGCTTTGTTGGTTGCTCACCCCAAGAGAAGCGATTTGTAAAGCAGTGCTTTGGGCCTGCAACCCAAGTTCTCGGTCAAGTTGTTGTAAGGTGATTTTGCCCAATCCTACTTGTGCGCCATAGGCACTTGACCGCACCAACGATTCGTTGTTCAAAGACCGTTGAATCTGTTGTTGTGTTTTTAGGGAAACATTTAATGACAAAGCGTTTAGGTAGGCTTCTGCTATCGGAGCGTATGTTTTCCCTAACTGTTGTAGTTGGGCCAACTTCCCTATCACTTGACCATAAACCGTCCCTTCCTCAATCATTTGGGCAAAAGTAAAGTTCATGTCTGCCTGTGCCTTGGTAGCACGGATAACGGCAGGGGTGAATGCGTTTCCAATGAGAGCCTTTGAGTTGATAAGTCTTGCTTGTTGTTGTTCAAGCAAAAACACATTGTCCTTCATGCGCTTGTTCAATTCTTCTTGCGCCGTATCTTTTTCTGCTACGGCATCACTGTCTAATTTTAGAACACGGGAATGATTCTCAAACAACTTAATCGCACGAACATAGTGGTCGTTGCCAGCGATTGCTTGGGCGATAGTGAGTTTTTCTGCATCTTCAAGTTGGTGGTATCTGTCGGCAACATCTTGAAGGATTGCTTCCATGGAGCGCAACGCACCGTTGGCACCCTTTGTTTCGATACCGAACTGTCTAAGGATTTCTGCGTTGCCTCCGGTATCGGCACCAAGACGGGCATACATCATCTTGAGGGCACGACCGGCCTTCCCTTGCTCTTCACCAGCCTCAATTAAAGTGGCGGACATAGCGGCCATGTAAGCCACATCATCACCAGCCAATTTAGCAGACGAAGCGAATTGATTCATAACATGGGTTATTTGCGACATGGTAGCCGCTGAACGGTTTTCGATTGTGTTGAGTTGGTTGAGCATCCGAATGCTGTTTTGTCGAACGACATTCGCTTTTTCTTCGGCAGTCATTCTGTTGAATTGTTTTTTGGTCAACTCCCCGTACATGAAGCCAGTCTGCTGTTGTAGGGAAATCATTTTCTTCATGGCATCTTCTGTTTCCATACCACCGATAAGACCGAATTGAATACCGACTTCGGTAGCCGCCGCAGTAGCAGGGCCACCACCTACGATGGCAGACAGTTGTGCCATTTTAGCACCAGCCTTGAGTGCTTGGTCGCCTGTAAAAGCATACGACTCACCAATGTCGATAATTTGTTGTTGTAGGTCTTCCGCCCCTTCAAAATTAGCAAACTTCTCGAACTCAATCCGAGCGTTTCCAATCTCTTGAGCAAGGGGAACTGTCCCGTCAACAAGGGTGTCCATCATGGCTGACATTTCACCGATACCTTCGGTGATACCCGACAAACCATCGAGCATAAGTCCCTGCAACACAGTGATTTTTGCTTGGGCGTCACCAATCAGCCTGTCGGCTTGGAACGACCCAACTACATCGAAGAAAACACGGGATGCACCAGCCCGCAAAACGAGCATAGTGACCATCGCAAAGAGAGCGATAATAGGTGATAGGGAAAAAATAATGTTGCCAATCATTTCTCCACCTTCACTCGCTACGCTTCGCTATAGGGACGCCAAGACCCCTAAGCATAGCCAGCCCACCACCGTCACTTAAGAGTTCTCGTTTTTCCTGTCTTTGCTTGCGACGAGCGACCATAGCGTTGCCATCTTTTGTCTTGGTTGTAGCCGAAGAAATCTTATCGTGAATATCCATCGCTACGAGCAAATCAATCATCATTAAGTCTTGACCGCCTTCGCAGTCATATTTCTCCCACAAGTCCGAGGGTAAGACCCCCTTGTAGGCCATGCAAATTGTCGGGGCTACTCGGAAGAATTGTCCAAAGGGATTGCACCTTCGGGGTCGTCACCACGAACAAATCCAAGAATCATTCGCAGTTCTTCGCTTGTCAAAGAATCCATGTCAAAATCTTTTGGGGAAATAATACTTCGTGGAACCCAAGACTCCATTTGGTGAACCATTCCAGCACCTTTTTCTTCAAGGGCATTTGCGAATTGTTTCTGTTGTTCTTCTGTCCAATCGGTAGTGTCAAGTCCAAAGTGCATGTGGTCACGAAAGACCTGTGCTTGGATATTTTCAATTCGGAGTTTGGTCATACCACCGGCTTGTCGCACGGTGATTTTTGTTCCATCATCAAGTTCAAATTCTTTTGTTAGTACGGGCATTTTTTCTTCACTTCTCTTTCCTTTGGGGGAATACTACTCTCATGCTATAATAGCAACAACGGTTAAAACAATTTCGTTGCTATCTTTCTTTCTGCTCGTGTCGCAAGAAATGATAATATCGTCATTTGCGATGGCGGCTCTAAGTGCGGCCTGTACGACCGCTGGGGTTCCTGTGAATTGTAAAACATCAAGGAGGGTTTTATCAGCGATAACGGTTCCACCATTATGTGCCAATTAAATCACCTCAATAGACTGCGTTCTTGTCGTTTCGCATGACAATATCCATCATCTTGCTATCGTTAGAACTGAAAAGGGCGACGAATGGCACAGTGAATGTTTGTGTGTCACGACCCGAAACATTTGCGTCGGGTGCTTCAAATCGGATTTTGTAAAAGTTGAAGGTCAACAAGTCAGCAACGCTTTCGGAGCCAAATTGAACCTTAAGTTCAACACCACTTCCGGAAAGTTCAAGACCATCTGCGGAAACTAAGGAATCGTAGGATGGGTTGCTTGCTCCGGCTCCGCTGTGTAGGATTCGGTTGAACTCAATACTTCCTGTGATTTCTCTTCGCTGTGCTGGTGGGGCACGAACATAGGTTCGGTCGCCAAGACCACAGGCGGCATCTCCGTCACGGTTTAGTGCAATATCAAAAGAGATTGACTTAACTGCGTCGGATGCTGTTGAGTCAGCGTTAAAGAAAACTTTAGCATCGGAAAAGTAAAGTGCGGCCTTATCATCGGGGAATGATGGGCTTAGACTGGTTAGTGCGGTAAGACTTCCTTCTGCTTGAGTCATAAAAGATGCGCTCATCATAGCGTATTCGTTGATTGCGGCACTAACGCTAACCTTTTCAACAACTGCTCCGGCGTAGTAGTGGATTTTTTCTTCACGGGCGATGGCAAGGCTCATTGAGATACCTGCTCCTGCTTCGGTAAATGTATGCGGGTAAAGACCGCTTGCTACTGAACCAATGGTGTCAGTTCCCATAAGACCGAGAAGGACAAGACCGGTAAAATCGTCATTAAGGACGGCCATGTTAATGTCGCCTTCGCCGTACTCCTTTCCGGTGTTTGCCTTTGAAGCACCGTATCGGTTCATGTTTTCTCTTTGCATCACATCGTATGTGTGCTTGATTGATTCGTCGTCAATTTCACCGAAAAAGTAAGTACCGCTCGGTGTTGTACCATAAGCGGCTTCTTTAATTGCGGCTACATATCGGTTATTCATATCTTGGACTGCCATTCAAAACACCTTCTCGATAATCTTTTCAGTAGTGAGTTGTTATTTAAGCGTTTCAACGGTGTCGCATATTTATGCGTCGCATATAGGTCAGTGTTAATAAATGAGTACAGATGGTCACTTCATCATCTAATTTTGCTTGAAGTTCCAAGTCATATTCAGCAAGACTGTCAGTAGTACCATTAAGACCGGTTGTGGTGTACAACTCATCGAAAACCTCGCCAATGATATTGAGGCACTGTCGGTAGGCATCTTCGTATGTTGTGCCACGACTCGTCACATAAATTAACACATCGTAGTCTTGGTCAATGCGACCACCACCAAGAGCGGCAAAGGTAGGTGAGGATAGTCGTTGTAGCATGACATTGATAAATGGTGGCATTGTTCGGGATAGCATAGAGTTTGAAATGTCATATCCGTAGTTGATTGATGAGTCGTCCAAGTGTGTTTTGAGGTAGGTTCGTTTGCTGTTGCGTAGTGCCTGTACTATGGAAAGACCCATGCGAATTAAAGTATCTGTTGTCAAATCGGAAGGTGCTAATTCATCGGGGCCAAATGCCCCCATATCAGTCGCATAAACAGATGCCCATTTTACATTTCCTGTTCCGTTGCCCCACTTGATTGTCTTAGTACCACTACTACTGGCCCCTGCGACAGAAAGGTATGCTGTTTGTGCATCATCGTCTTCTATCAATTCACGAAAATACAAACGAGCGTTGCCGGATTCGTCAAGAGTTAATCTCATAATAAGGGGAGTAGGGTTATCTTCTGTCATGCTTATGTCTAAGTCTGCGCTCGTGACAGTAGTCGCTCCAACCAACTGTACTTTTTGACCAAGAGCCTTGACTTCAACTTTCTTTGTACCGTTGTCAAGTGTCAATAACACCGTGGCGTTATCCGGTGCGGTTGTGTATTCTATTGCCGCAAAAATAGTGTAGGCCGTGGTAGTAGGTTCGACATGGTATTGGCTGTTTGTCACCACCCAATAGTCATTAGCGGCACTGCCGTTGCTATTGTTTCGAGTCCAAGTACCGTTGTTAGTTCCAACAGGAGCCGTAGGGTCTTCACCGTTTAATCGGTAGTTCCAAAATTGTTCTTTTGTTGCTATTGCCATCTTAACTCAACCTCTTTTTTAGATTTGAATTGAGGCGACCTTCAATCTTCGCCTCAAATTTTCTCATACCTTCGCCGATATAGTCAAGATTAGCATAACCATAAAAGTAAAAAGAACCACCACGACCATACCACGGACTGTTGCCACTCATAGTACCAACCTGTCTTCCATGTACAATCGCACCGCCATGCTCTCCCCTACTTGTTTTATTCAACCAAGGATAGGTGCCAGCATCTCTTCCTTCCTGTAAAGCCGCACCGATATTGTAGGTGCCTTCTGTATCGTCGGGGTCTGTGTGTACACCCGCACCAATTTCACCACTCCTTCCGTTTGGGCCACGACTACCAAAAATAGCATCGACTTGTGGATTATCTGCACCATAAACATCACCTCTTCCACCCCTGTCATAAGCAAGTGAATTAGCAACTTTTGTCGCCAATCCGGGGTACATTCCTTCAAACCCTCGCAGGTATCGGTATGTGTGTTCTTTTACATCGGAAAGCGTCTTACCTGCCGCTTCCCACATGGCTTGTCCTGTGTCGTTTTTGAGTTTCCTAAACGCCCGGTTAAAGGAGGCGTTGTCAATAACAATCATATTGCCCGCAGAATCTTTTCTTGGGGATATACTAAAATTAGCCGATGCCATTAGTCAACACTTCCTAAATGAGCAAGTCGCTTGAGATTATTCATGCCACGCTCACGAAGGTTGTTTCCTCGGATAGTTCCATCTTTGCTTGCGGTTTGGAAAACGGCTTCGTCTTCAAAATAGTATGAGGCCGCTATGTCTGCACAAATCTCACGAATAACATGAGCAAATTCTCCTTCTTGTACTGTGACTCCGGAGGCGTGGTCAAAAGAAATTCCTGTGACTCCTGTAAGGTCGTTGGTGGATTTACCCGTCCATGCAAACGAATCACCGTCTATATTGCCATTTCCAGCGTTGCTAAAGCCCGTTCCGCTTGTTAGGGTCACTGTGGTAGCACCGGCAGAAATAGAGCCGCTTAAGGTGGTTTCCTTGATAGATTTTGTAGGGGCATCTCGACCGTAGTCACGATACATTTGGTCAATGTCAATCGTGGCTCGACGGATAGCACCCGTCAAACGACTTCCGGCTCTTGTGCGCTGTGCGCTATCAAGGGCAAGTCGAGAGCCTACATCGGCTGTTGAACAGTAGTACACCATCACATCAACCCCTGTACATCAACGCCAAGTGAAGCAAGCATAGCAAAGAATGCGTACTTGAGATACTTTGCCATAAGGGATAACTCAAACACTGCTTTTTCAAGCAATTCCACTCGGTCGTCTAAAGACTCGACTCGTTCTTCAAGATTGTTGTTCATCCTCAATCACCTGCTTTGCGTCTTTAAGACGGGAAATGAGGTCTGCTTTTGTTCCGTCAACGGCAAGACCGTTTTCGTTAGCAAGTTCAATTAACTCCGCTTTTTTCATCTTCTTAATCGAAGATAGGGAAGGTAGTTTTGAGGCAATATCTTTTAGGTCGTCAGCCAAGTCCATAACTTCGTCAAGGGTTATCTTGCCATCAGCCATCAATTTTTTGTATGTGCGGTAGCCAGCAAGCCCAAGACCCACTGCAATAGCGGCAATTAGTATAATCATTTCAATATCCATTTTATTCACCTTTGTTGTATAGAACTTCTTTTGCGGCTGAAAGCGGAATCACGGTAAAATGTCGCGTTTCGCCCACCCGATAAATCTTGTAGCCATGGGGTGTTTCTTCAATGTTCACATTGGTATAGCACCTTTCCGGAGGATGGTACACTATTTTTCCCTTTCTTTTTTCTCCCATATTTAACTCTCCAAAAATGCTTTAATTTCATCCGAAGTCCATTGAGGAAGGTCATTGTACCAAGCACTTTGCTTAATCCAATACACTCCCTTGCTCATAATAAAGCACGAGTCTTCGACCATGTGTGACCAATCATGGTCGGGAAATCTTATTTCTAATTTTGTTTGTAGTGTCATACTGTCGAATCTCCTACACGGGTGACATGGATGGTGCTTCGGTGGTCAGTAAATGCAATAATGTTGCTGTTGTTTGAATTAGAACGGATTGAAAAATAAATCTCGTCGTCACTGCCTCCCGAAGCAACTTCGTGATAAGTGCTGTGTTGTAGTTTTAGGTTGTCAACACCATTTTGACTTCGAGCATTTCCTAATTGTCCCGTACTTGATGTGTCGGTACTAACAACCATCCACATATCACGGCTGGTGACTCCACTAACAGGGAAGAACTCCATAGTCACAATAATGTGATAAAGCCCACCTGCACCGAGAACTATGTGGTCACTGGAAGCGTTTGTCACTGTTATGTCGTTATGAGTTCCAGTAGTCGATTCTCCCCAATTTGATGTGTTGGCTATGTCTAAAATTTGATAGGAGCCAGTAGCCGTGTAGTTGTTGGCGTTGCCACTTAGGTTTTTCATAAAGAGTCTTAGGTATTGAAGGGCAGGTGCGCCACCACTCATAGCGGCCCAAGTCAAACCACCACTTGCTCCACTTTGCGCTGTAAGAGCGTAGCCGTTAGTAGGGGTATTTGATACCTTGAGGTTTGCTTCGTCAACCACATTGTCAGCGATAGTGAGCGCAGTTGCCCCTGTGACTTCTCCGCTGTGTGTAGCGTTAGTGACCTTTGCTGTATTAGCCGTGATAGCAGTTGCTTGGCCGGAGGTAATACCAGTCTTGGCTGTATTGGCATCAATTTCAGCCAGTAGTGAGTTGGCTAACTTGTCTTCTGTGACAGCATCGTTAGCAATAGCCGCTGTGCCTACTGCCCCATTATCAATAAGTGCGGCTGTGATTGCATCATCAGCGATATTTTCTGTGTCAACCGCATCATCAGCAATTTTAGCATTCGTCACAGCATCAGCGTTTATCTTTGCAGTAGTGACAGCGTTGCTGGCTAATTTATCAGCAACTACTGCGGAGTTAGCAATAGTAGCCGCTACTGAGCCGGAGCCGCTCGCCGTGACCTCTCCTGTGAGTGCTGTGATACCACCGCCACCACCACCTACCTCGCTTGACCCGTGATAGAGTTTGTTGCTGTCACCACTGTTGAGCCAAAGAGTATTTGCCGCTGTACCACCCGGATTAGAACCTTGTGGGTTTAATTCAAGTCCTGTTGGGTCAATAAGACCATCAACATCTAATTTACCTGTGATATGAAAATTGCCGTTGACCTTTGGCATTGGCCCGGAAGCGTGTCTTGGGCTTCGATACACACCTGCTGATATTTGGGAAAACGACCAAGTTCCACGAATCACAGGGGTTTTCATTGAGCGAATATCCGCTCCTTGTGCAGTCGCCGTTTGTGGCCCAAGAAACATAACACCGTCTTGTATTTCCAACTCTTCCACACTAAGAAATGTGTTGTCAGCCATTAAGATTTTATGACCTGCTGTGTTAGCCTTTAGCACTACCTTTCGGTAGTAAGGTAAGAATGTAGCAGGATAACCTGTTGCGCCTTCCACAGGTAGTTGTATGCCACTACTGGTGGCTGTGAACTCAACTGTCGAAAGACCAAAGTCAACTGTTGTAGCATCAGTCATTGTGACTGCATCAAAAGAAAATACTTTTAGCCTATCATTATCCACTAATGCGCCATCCGGAAGAAAGTTCACACCCGACGCGATTGTAAATGATGTAAATGTTGCCTTGCCACTTGTTGATGTTGGAGCAACATAATCGGGAGCAAATTTGCCACCTGTCAATCGCACAATAGGGTGGTTTCCATCATCAAACTTTGTTAATGGTGATGCACTTCCTTCAAGAGAAAAAGTCACATCACCTACATAAGATGCGTTTGAGTCAATCAGTATAAATCTTTCATTGTATGTTTTGTATGTGCCAAAAAAATTAGGAGATGCACCATGTTGGAATACAATTGTTCCTGCCGAACCTGCGTTTAAAATACCGTTTAGGTACAACCCTTTTACGAATGGTATAGCGTTTAAAATAACTTGATGGTCAAAATTTGATTCAATGACTATTTCCGAAACAGTAAGACTTCCACTGCTTGTTAAAGTCCAAGCGCAGTCTGCCAAACCTTCGTTGTCAAAAAGGGCAACATCGTTAGCACCGGGTACTGAACCACCTTTCCAGTTAGCCGCAGTTGCAGAAGCAGTGTCGGTTCCTCCGAGCCACTTTATTGTTGCCATAATACTCACTCTAACTTCGTTTTGGTTGAAGTGACTTTAACAGCCGTTCCGCCTTTTTCCGAAATGAGAGCGAGCAAATCGTTTCCTCTTTGAGTAAATCCTCTAAGTTGTGCGGTCAAACGAATATCTTGCTCTTTTCTTTCACTTTCGTTGACATAAGAAGGTAGCGTATCAATCATAACCTGCAAACAGTCGCTTGATACAAGAGCCTTAATACAGGCTTCTTTTTGTGCGGTTGTGACCACATTGATTGAGTCTTCTGCAAGAAACTTGTTATTTCTTGCGGACTTGTTGACTTGTTCTGTTCTCATAGAAATGTACTCGGTGATAGTACCTTCGTTAAGGCCACGGGGTCGATTAAGTAAATCTCGAATGTTGTCGGTAGTGACTGTCACTCTTCTTCACCTACTTCGTTCACAGGCCATCTGTCGTTATAGTCTTCCGGTACCTCAATTGTAGGTGTACCTTTTGGGGCAGATAAAGAGCGGCCTAAAACAAAAACAAGTTTTGTTTCAACAATATCACGAGCCATTCTTGAATCGGGTAGCCAATAGGTTTCTCGGTCGGGAATAAGTGTTGCGGGACTTTGTGGTTTGCGAGAAGGTGGCCGAACAAGTCGTACAAGCCAACCACTGCCGCTCATCCAATGTTCATGGCGGTGTTGAAGGTCGGCAAGTTTTGCACCTTTTGGTACAGGAATGCCTAAATCGTTAAGTTTTTTAACTAATTTTGTACGCTCAGTCATTTGCTTCCCTTCTTTGTACTACTCTTCTGCGCTTTGGGTTTAGGCTTTGCCTTAACCTCTTTCTTTGGGGGGATAACATCATAGTCACCATCGTCACGAAGACGATAGATTGAGCCATCCGGTTCTGTCCATTCTTTAATTGATTCGCTCAAGGTGAATCACCTCAAGCAGGAATCATAAAGGAGATAAAGACTTCACAAGCACCATCGGTGATAGCGGCTCCGCCAATTGTCAACAAAACATTTGTTGCGCCTCCAATGATAGAAGATGTGGCTGGGTGACGGAAGTGAGAAGAAGCCTGCACGAGTGCGGCGTTGTCAAATGCTGTGGCTCCCAAAAAGTTTGAAGCACCACCTGTGATTCCCAAAGCAATTGTAGCACTGCCGGAAGAGGCAAATGCTGGCTGTGGGTTAATCATAAACGAGTGGACAATTGCACCAGCAGGTAGTTGTTGCGCTCCGGATGGGCCAACAAGAGTCTTTGCTCCTGTGGTTTTGCTTGAGCCATCATAGATGTACTTTTGAGTTTGCATCAAAAGTCCGCCAATTTTGGAGTCAACTACTGCATCGTTAGCAATTTTTCCAGTGCTAACTGCAAGGTCTGCAAGGTCGCCAGTTGCGATGCCGCCGGGTGCGACATACTTTGATTCAACAAAGTCTTGGAATTTGCGGTTCTGTGCCAACTAAATCACCTCAAACTACGCCTGTAATCTTAGCAATTCGGTTTGACTTGCCGGATGCGGCACCGTCTTGATGCTGATGGACAATACTACCCATGTAGCCAGTCAAGAGCCAATCGAATCCAACGCCCGGTAGGCGAGTCAATTCAGTTTCTTGGTAGCCAGCACCGTTGTATTGGAAGAACTCGCCTGTTTCTGCGCCCGGAATGAGCAAGAGAGCGTCGTCTTCGATAGCACCGGTAGCATCTGTTGGAAGCAAGGACTTACCGCCCGTAAAGTCACGGGTGTAGTAAATGCTCATAGAAGCGATTCGGCGCATGTGGTCTTGAAGGGACTCCACGACATTTCCGTAAAGTTGGGTGTTCAAGAGGGCACTGCGGGTTGAAGCAGGTAGCACAAGAGCCATCGCTTCATCTCCGGAAACACGAGCGTTTGCGAAGATTTTGTCCATGGTCTTCAAGAGGTCGCCTTCTTCATCAGCAGTAGCGGCACCGAAGGTTGCGGTTGCGGCTTGGGTTTGTCCAGCACCACTGTGGATGGTGGAAAGAATGTTGTTGTCGATAACATCGGCTCGTCCACGGACAATAGCCATTTGTTGTCGGTCAATGTTCTCAAAGGATTCGCCACGGAGTCGCACAGTGTCGAGGAAAACACAGCGGCCTTGACCCTTCTGCAACTTCACGGTGTAGTTGGAAGTTCCAATCTTGGTTGGGTCAACAGTTGCGGCATCATCCAATGGGTAGGAGAAAGTACCTTCAACGCCAGTGTACCACTTGAACTCAAGCCAAGGGACAGTGCGGGTTCCGACAAGTTGTGTTCCGACTGCAATTCGAGTGGATTGTAGTTGGATAAAGTCACGGAGGGTTTGTTCAAGAACTGCGTCACCGGTACCAAAAGGCCCAGCGGCGGCAGATGCGTTCATAATTTGTTCGAGGGATTCGTTAGCCATTTCATTCACTTCCATTTTTTGTTATCAAGCCGTTGCACACTGCGTGGTGTTGACTGGAATTAGGAGGCCAGCCGTTCCAACGACTTCGCCTTCACCGACATAAACGCCGACAAGTTTATCGGAGCCTGCGGTTCCACCGACTCGGCCAGCACCCTTTAGGTACACAAGTTGTCCGGTGGTGTAAGTTTCTGCAAGAGCGGCAATCATTTGCACACCGCCCATTGGGAAGTAAGAGCAGGTTGCGCCTGCGGTTTCAAGAACTTGGTCAGCGTCACGGCTGGACTCGCCTGCCGAAACACCCAAAGGCACATCGGTTGCGGCTCCAAGTTGAACCTTGTTTGCTGTTCCGTCTTTTGCGAGAAGAATACCAACACCGCTAACAGTGTTTGCATTTTTCAAAGTTGCGTTTCGTGTATCGTTTCCTGTAAATGCTACCATTCAAATCATCTCCTTCATTTCTTCAAAGTTTGGAGCGCAAACACGCTCATCCTTACGCTCGCCACCACTTAGAGTCTTGTTCCAAGATGATGCCCAAGCATTCCATGCTTGTGCGTAAAGAGTTTGTGGGGTTTCAACCATCTTACCGTTTAGGTAGTTGGCGACCACAGGTTCAGCGGTTTTAACTTCTTCGGAAGCGACGGCTGATTCGGATGCTGGGACTGCTGGGGCCATATCGACCACAGGTTCCTTGTGTGTTTCCTTCCAAGATGCAATAAGGGAAGTTAGCGTAGTTGAAGAAAGGTCTTCGTGACCTTTAAGACCAAGTTCGGAAGCAGTGGTGACAAGTTCTTGTCGGTCTTCTTCTGCCTTAGCCATTTCAATTGCCTTCATTTCTTCAAGTTCAGCACGGGCAAGAACAAGTTGGGCTTGTAAGTCTTCCATCTCGTTTGCTACGAGAGTTTCGGTGATATTTTCTTCATCGGACATATTTGTTATCCCCTTTCGGTATTCTGTCGAAGATGCGGTTTGACTTATCAAGGTTTCTTCTGTGGAAGCAGTTCTTTTACTACGAGAATGTCCTTTGGGAAGTAAGTCATTGTCTTGCTTGTAGTTGGGATTAGATGGTCTTCCGGTACGAAGGAGATGCAGGAAAGCGTTGACTCTTGCGACTCCCCAGCCATTTCTTGACATATTGGGTGCGTGGCTTGTGCTAAAAGCACCAGCACCACGACGGAACACAGTGAGAAGTGCGCCCATAGATGCCTTTGACCCTTTGCCCTTTTTGTTATGCTCTTGCATTTTGTTTTGAAGTGTTTTGCGAGTTGCTGGCGAAACAACAATTTTTGAATTAGGTTTTTTTGCGGAGCCGGGTGGGTTTTTCTTAGAGCCTTTTCGTCGCTCATCGGGTTTAGCAGGAGTTTTTCTTGGGTCGTTCTTTCCGGGTTTGCCGTGTTGCCCACCATGTTTTGCTTTTGCATTTTCTTCAACCTTCTTAACTGACTCTATCGTTGCACGGTTGTACGCTGGCTTATGAACTATTGCCAAGTGGTCAAATGTAAAGTCCTTATCAAAAACCATGCCGTTTTCATTTGCGGCAATAGGAATACCGTAGCCACCAATACTTACACCGTATTCGGGTTTAAGCCATAATCCGGATTCAAGAGCCTCAAAGAGTTCTTCTCGATAAACATGAGCGGCGTACTTTACCTCATACTTCTCGTTGTCGGGATAACTTATTGTTGCGGAAATAACTTTTCCTACATTTGCTTCGTCAACGCCACCATCCATGTTGCGTTCAAATCCAATATCTTTAGCCTTGGGGTGATTAAGTGTTAAGTCGGAGCCAATCATTTGCTCAAGAACCTTTTCTGCACCACGCTTTGTAATAGCCCATTTGTTTTTGTTGTAGCCTTCGTGGAATGCCACACCTTTGATTTCAAGAATGTTTTTGCCTGTTGATGCTTCGACTTTAGCAATAACTTCATCGACAGATAACTCCATTGTGACATTGACAGGTTGGCAAGTCCCAGCAACCATTTCTTCACCAATAGGACAAGCAGAAGCATAAGTATTTTCCTTATCGTCTTTTTTTGCTTCTTGGAACTTGTGACCTTTGTGTGCGGCCATACACTGCTCTTCGCTGTACCCTGCCTCTTGGCAACGGGACATATAGGAGTCGTGCGTTTCACCTTCTTTTGGTGTTGGTTCTGCGGCTTCTGCGTGTTCAGCACACTCTCCGCAACAAGGTTTGTCTTCTGCTTCTTCAATACCTTCTATGATTTCTCCTTCGTTAGAAGACCATAGTTCGTCATAGGATGCTTCGACTTTGTTTGTTGACCATTGTCGGCAAGACCAATAGCCCGGTGTAGTACGGTCTTTCTTTTCGGAGCAAGAGTGTCGGTCACGGAATGCTTTGCGCCGCTTGGGGTCGTCACGCTTAATTTCCATGTTAGGGTCGCCAAAGCGTACAATGACTACTCGACCTGCACCATTTTGTACATAGACTGCGAATTTTTTAGGCCCGCCTTGAGTACGGAATGGTTTATTGAGTGTGACTTTTTTGCCTTTGTATTCTGCGGCTTCGACGGTTTCTTCATCTTCGTCTTTGTACTCGTAAGAAGCCTCTAAACCTTTCTTGTCTTCAAAGTAAGTATTGCACACTGCGGCCCTTTGAGCAGGGTTTCCGAACTCATCAACCATTTTTGAATCGCCCATGCACCTATCCAAATAATCGTCTTTCGACTCACCTTGCTGAACATCGGGCATGTTCATGCGACGGGTCGAGTGTCTTTTAATCCATTCGCCAAATTTCTTGAGATTCGTTTAAAATGTCTTCATACAGTGATAGCGACATAACATCTTGCACATCATAGTACGAATATACTTTGTAGTAGCCAAGATGTAAAACAGTCTTAACAAGCGACTGCATTTTGCTTTCTTCTATGGGATTAAGAATTGTGATTTTTGGCATTTTTTTAAGCATTTTGGAGTTGTTTCGTTCACTAAGTAAAAACGGATGATATTTATTTTTCCGGTATCTTTTTTTTACATAAGTGTTTCCGACAAAGGCAAAATTGTCAAACATCAACGAACCGGTATAGGCAATTGGACTATCTCTTACAAAAAGAACCCAATACTGCATAAGGTCAAAGATTTCCGGATAGCCTTTGTCACTTGGCAAAGGCAAAGTATTTTCCCACAAATCTTGAAGTTCCAAGCGAGAAAGATACTTAACAATCATTTCTTACCCATGCCAACTTTGTGCTTGCGTACTTCGTGTACATGGGTTTGAGCGGATTTTTCCATAACCATTCGGTGTTCATGTTGGTCAGCATCTCTTTCACGCTCATGCTTAAGTTCTGTTGGAATGTTGTCGATTTCAACTTGCTGTTCGTTTTCCCACATACGCAACACTGTGCTTAGTGCAGGTGCGGCAACACCACTAATAATAGCAATAAGTGCGATAAAACCGTCAAGATTTTCAAGCACTACGCTTGGTTTCCATATACCCATAGCAACTACCGCACCGGATGCAAGCAACCACAAATAAATTGTAGGCAATACTGTTTTTGATACCATTTTGTCATTAAATGATTTATTCGTCTTCATTTTTGTTCCCTTCCTGTTGGTTTGTTCGTGGCAATTCTCCAAGTTTTGCTTTGCTCTTGTCGTTTCGCATAGTGCCGTCTTCCGCCGGTTGTAGTCCAACTATTTCGAGTGACTCATTAAGTGTTAGCATCCCTGCTTGCCATCCAAGAACCGCTCGCTTCATAGAGTCCATTGGTGATTCTTCTGCGATAGGTTCAAAAATAAACTCCGGCAAGTCTTTCTTAGTGTGTCGAATGCCCTTGAGTTCAAGTTGTTTTGAAAACAATGCCATAATTCCTTGTTTGACAATTGACTGCAAGCGAGCAATTGCTGTGTTAGCCCACATATTAGCGTTGTAGGTGGCCGCAAAGGTACTTCCCTTCTCTTGCCCTGCGGCAACACGAGGAACATGCAGTACAGCCGCTACATTGGCACCTACCGTATCAAGAAAGTTGCTGTTGTCGGGAATTGTATTCTTAAGGTCAACATGGTGAAGTGAAACATACGAAGGTAGGATTGGCATTTGGTCGCCTCTAAGTCCTTCAAACAACTTGATAACTTCATCCATAATAATACCAAGTCGCTCTTCCTGTTCATTAGGGTCAGTGATGTGTTCAATAGCGGATTTATCAATAGTGATAAATTGCTTAGTGAGAACATCTTCAAGTGCAATACGGTTATTCATGGTATTGTACTTTACCCTTACAACTTGTTCAAGAGAAGAAAAACGAGATTGACCCCACACACCGTAGGTTTGTCGCAGTTTTGTATCTTCAAACCAATTGCTTTTGAAATCAGTTCGGAAGTGAAGGATTTCCGAGCGGGGGAATACCATAGTATCAATGCCTTGTTCTCGGAGAATGTAAAAGTCATTTGTCATAATTGGGCTGTTGGTATCGGCTGTAAAAGGCATACCGTTCTTGCCTCGGTTGTCAACAATTGTGACTTGTCGAATAGGTAGGCTTTGAATGTTGGTGATACCAACTCCGGTCTTTCCTACAAGTTTGCTTATGTCGTTGCCATACACTTGTAAGTTTCTTACTGCATTGATAAGAAAGTCGTCAAAGTCACGGTGTTCGACCAACTCTTCTATGGCGTTGCGAATAGCGGCGTTCTTAGCCTTCTTGTAGTCAATGCGGTAGTTGTTAGCAGTGAGGGCTACGCTTCGTACTGCACCGTTCAATTCGGGGTCTAATTTGACCATATTATCGTACAGGTCAAATTTGTTAATGAAGTTGGTATCGTTTTGGAACTTTTCTGTTTCTTCAAAGATGTTAGGTAGTCCGGCGGCAACTGAAAGAGAAACATTTGAACCTACTCGGCGAGGTTTTTGCTCCGCAGTCACGGGTTGGCGGCGGAACCTATCGAAGATACCCATGTTGTTGTGGAGATGTGAGATGTTTTATGAAGGTAGCGATTTTTTCTTTTTTTTGTTTTGTTTTTTACAAAAAGAATTATCTTTGGAGCAGTATAACGGTTTTTGTTTATTCTTTTTTTCTTTCTAAGAGGTTTTAGAAAAAGTAGTATTAACCTCTAATCTTAACTTAGAAGGAGGGGGCAATAAATCCCTATGAAACAATAAAAGAATAACTGGTTTGGCCTTTCAGTGCATTGTTTTATTCTTTTTGTGTGGATGCAAATAATAAAAAGATAAAGGTTCATAAAGGGTTCATACATGGGTAGGATTGATGAGAGCCAAACCGGAGTACGGACGGGACTTAATTGCCGAGCATTTTACCAACGACCAACCAATTTTGGCTTTGGCTCGCAAATTAAACGACCTTGATGGCAAAAAATCAGTCAAGGGTTGGGAAATGTCAATTTACCGATACAAGAATGAAAACAAAATCCCTTCAAGACCAAAAAAGAACCCACCACAACAAAGTGTTGAAACAAATACCTATCATTATGATGCAGAAAAGGACGAATACCATACTTTTTTGTCTGTGGCTGGCAAAGTAGTCATAATTTCCGGTGAGCAACATAGGGCTATGAAAGAAGCATATAGCAACATGGTTGGAAAAGCAGAATCGGGCAAGCAAATTTGTCGAGAGCATGAGTTTTCGGAAATGTGGTTTGGTGAGTATCGTCGCAAACACAATTGGTCACACAATATGTCACCGTTCACTGACGAAGAAATCAAAGAAAGCAGTACCGATACTCTTGTTGATGATTTACTTTTACGACAAAAGAATACATTTCACAAGTCATTTCAAGAAAGGAAATGGAAGGCTATTGAAAAGTCTGCCGAAAAGTTTGATTTGTTTGAAGAACACATACTTAACGAGTTTAAAGGTCTTGTAGCAGAAGCACCAGTTAAAACACAACAAATGACAATGGTCGAGGATTCCCTTGAGTATGCCCTTGTTATTAGTCCTACTGACTTTCATTGGGGTAAATATGGCTGGGCAGATGAGGTTGGTGAAACATACAACTTTGAAGAAGCAAGAAAGCGATTGATGGAAAAAACACAAGAGTTAATTTGCAGACTACCAAGCAGACCGGAAAAAATTATTATGGCTACCGGTAGTGATTGGTTCCATGTTGACAACGACTTAGGAACGACAACCAAAGGTACTCCGCAAGATATGTGTGGTAGTCCTGCTGAAATCCTTATGACGGGTTGCAGAATGGCTCGTGAACATATTGAGTTGCTAAGACAAGTGGCTCCTGTTGAAGTTGTCTTTATGCCCGGAAATCACGACCGCATGAGTGCAATTGCATTGATGATGTACTTATCTGCTGTTTATGAAAACACCGAGGACTGTAAGGTTATTGTTAGTCCTTCCACTCGTCAATATGTACACTATGGAAACAACTTGTTAGGGTTTATTCACGGTGACGGGGCAAGAAACCTCGAAGAGTTAATGTCCTGTGAGCAACGCGAGTTATGGGGCCAATGCAAACACCACACATGGTTCCATGGTCATTTGCACCATCGCAAAGTCTTGGAAAGCAAAGGATGCCTTATTGTTCAACTTCCAAGTCTTGCAGGTCACGATAGGTACCATGCTCGACAGGGCTACACAACAAGCATCGCTGGGTTGTCTGCACACTTTATTGACAAGGACAAAGGACTTGTTGGTACACTTTTCGCTCCGGTGGAGGGTGAACATTGACAAACCCCCAAGTAAAAAAATACCGAGAATGTCAAGCGTGTGGACACCGTTGTTATTCCCGTTATACTTCTCATAAAAAATGGTGCAAGAAACAAAAAAAAATGGTGTACTGCGGCTGTTTAAGGGTGATTAGAAATGAAGCGTGAACATGTAGTTTGTGATGCCTGCGGGTGGGAAAGTAAATCACTTTCTCAAGCAAAGGCTTTTACGAGGATTTGTCCATACTGCAACTTACGCGCTTTGCGCCCTTGGTGAGATTATGAACATAAGAGTCGATATTTACTGGAACTTTCCGATTAGAATGTATGTGATGCCAAATGTCAAGGATTAAACAAGCATTAGCGTTTGAAAGAGCAAGAAACGATGTTCAGTATTTTTATCGCTGGCTTGGTTATGCTTGGGGCGACCATATCGGTGAATGGATGGACATTTACAGTGACAGAAAAGATGCCCATGTACATCGTGTATGTATTATCGCTCCAAGAAGTCACAGTAAATCAACTACTCTTGGCGTAAAACTACTTCACATGAGCCTGTTTCAAAAATTCAATGGCAAACCTATGGACATTTGGTTGTTTAGTGCAAGCCAAGATACGGCAGTTCGTCGGCTGGCAGAAATCCGTAAGGATTTAACAAGCCACAAAGAACTCGCAAGATACATTGACCCTAAAAAAGGCGGCAAAAAAGAACTATGGCTAAACAATGGAGCAGTTATTCGTTGCTCTTCTGTTGGCAGTGCAATTCGTGGCGACCATCCAGCAGTAGTAGCACTTGACGATGTACTTCTTGATGCTAAAAAAGAACTTAACAATGAGCAGTTAAGGCATTGGCTTCGTAAAGTTGTTATGCCTATGCTTGACCCCGGTGCATATCTGTATTGTGTTGGTACACCAATGAGTATGGCTGACCTGTACCACACAGAAATGTTAGAAAACTCACAGTGGAAAAGTAAAACATGGTCTGCGATTCCCAATTGGGATGAGTCAAAGCATGAGCCGGAAAAATTAAAGGCGTTGTGGCCGGAGTTTCGCCCTATTGACTTTTTACTTGAACAAAAGAAAGTGACAGGCGATTTAGAGTTTGCTCAAGAATTTCTGTGCAAAGTGATTGACGATGAAGCCGCAGTTTATCCTCGCAAACACACACGAGCAAATATGGACTTAGAGCAAGTGTTTGATACAGAAAGACGACCGGGCTGTAAATATGTTGTTGGGTTTGACCCGTCACAAGGATTAGGGAAAGACTACTCCGTTCTTGTAGCGGTTCGCCAAGAATCCGATGGTTCATTAGCCGTTGCGAATGTGTGGAGAAGAAATGATTTTTCCCCCGATAGGCAGGCTGACATGATTGGTGAGTGGTGCAAAAAGTATGGGGCACCTCTTGCCGCAGAAGATGTAGGGTTTCAACGATTGTTCAAAAGTTTGCTTGAGGCTAAGGGTATTGCTGTTGAATATCGAGAGTCAAGAGTAAGCAACAAAGGCTTAAAGCAGGGTCTTTTAAATCGACTTAGAGTTTGGTTTGAAAGAGGAAAGGTACAGTTGCCTTATGGAAGTGACTCAACCCGAAGAGTTGTTAATGAAATGCTTGAAGAATTAGAATCCCATGCTTGGAAAGACGGAGAAATTGTTGACACGGGAAAGCACAATGACTTGGTGATGGCATTAGCCCACGCCATTGACCAATTCTCCCATAAAACCGATTCCGTTCCCTTTGCAGGCCGAGCCATGGGCAAAGGTGCTTGGCAAGGTGGAACTAAGCGAAGTAAAGGAAAGTCAATTTTTAGGGCCGTCGGTCGTCGTTTATAAGGTTTCTTTTGAAAAAAATTGCTCCGTATTTTTCACGGTACTAAGCAGTGCAGTATGTGTGCCGTGCGTCGATTTTTGGAGGCAGTTGGTCGGCATTGGGCACCGGTGCCAGCACCAAAGAATCCAATCCTTGGGGTCATACATCGCCTGTACGGGCATGCTGTGGGTGCTGGGCGGTATGGGTAGCACCGCACCCCATGCCGTGCGTTTTAGGGGGGTCTATGGCGTTTTTTTGGGTTGGGATGCTGGCCGGTCATGGCGGCACCTGCTCGACAGGCTCGCAGTACCCCGTTTAGACATAAAAAAAATCATCCCGCTGGCCTACTCCACGACCGGCACGGGATGAGAACCGGTCGCTGTTGTTGTTTCGTTTGCTTGTCAAATACCTCCGCAGTCAATCGTTTTTGGGTTGCTCAAAGGGCAGGCTTGAACCGTGCTTCAAGGGCGAGGCCGAGTAGGGTCTTTTGCTGTCCATCAATGCACATGTCAAAGGACACGGGCACCACTGCGAACTCATCACGGCCCCAACCCACTGCGGGCTTGGTTCGGCGAGTTGATACAACGCTCATGCCGTCGTCGTCGTGCATCAATGCGGCGATTGCTTCGGCGGTGGTTCGTCGTCCGTTCATCATGTCGTGGAGGACAGCGACGAGGTTGACGCCGCCGGTTTTGGTCAAACGGACAGCCTTGAAGTGAACTCGATGGCCGCCGTAGGTCTTGAGTCCGCCGTTTTGCTTGTCAAGGACTGGCAGGTGAAGGGTGAGGCTGTTCTCGCCCATTTCGGACTTTGGGCAAGCGCATTGAGGGCACCGGCTCTTGTGCTGTGTGACCTGTTGGAAGCCGAAGGCAGTCCGGCAGGTGAAGCAACGGAGTTGAGCAGGGTGGTAGGTGCTGAACCACTCGGCCACGCTGTCGGTGTTGATGGTAAGGTGTGCTTTCGTTGCCTCACTGCCACCTTGCAGGGTGTAGTTGTGAACGGTGGTGCGCTCAAGTCGGTTGGCCTTTTCAGCGGCGTAAATGCCTTGCTTCTCAAGGCTCAACTGCTTGAGGCTCTTGAACGAATCACGGATGAGTTGCTGACCGTCAACCTCGATGTATCGAACCATGTCGCCCTTGGTCAACCCGAAGGCTTGCATGGCTTCCTTGCTGGCTTCAATCCATGATACCTCAATGGCG
>Ga0209634_1000545_pt1 | contig 29381 bp, 43 predicted proteins | sample LinPmetageLP40_FD_184043 | JGI IMG/M metagenome (GOLD analysis project Ga0209634, IMG submission 184043) | Marine viral communities from the Pacific Ocean - LP-40 (SPAdes) (version 2) | ecosystem: Environmental > Aquatic > Marine > Oceanic | place: Pacific Ocean | collected 2010-08-26 | reverse complement strand
AAATCACCTAAAAATCATTATAAATAATGCAACAACAACAAAATTTTAATGTAGATATCACACAAACTACTCCTGTGGTTTGTGATGAATGTGGTTGTGAGCATTTTACTCAAGTTACTCTTATGCGCAAACTTTCCCCAATGCTTTCCCCAACAGGACAACCAGCACTAATCCCAATTCCCGTTTATGCCTGCCATAAATGTGGACATGTTAATAAAGAATTCCAACCCAAAGATGACGCCCTTTGATTATTTAAAACTAGTCCACAATAAAGAAGTTAAATGGGAAGATCTAAATGAAGAAGAACAAAAAAGTTGGAATACTTTTATCATAAACAGAGCTCTTAGTTTTAATTCAGATTATTTAGATATAGTTAATAATCTCCAACCATACACTGGGGGACAGCTAACTCCTGCTGAAATCTTTAAATATTATCAAGGTATGTTACCTAATAATTTTAGATTTAAAAAATGGATTAAAGGCAAAAAAGAAAAAAATTATAACCCCCAACTATTGTCTTTATTAAGTAGACATTTTGAATGTTCTCGCAATCAGGTAGAGGATTACTTAAATCTTATGAATAAAAAAAATCTTAAAACTTTACTTACTAGTATAGGTTTACAAGAAGGTGAAATAAAAAAATTAATAAAAAAATGATAGAATTTACCCAAGAAGATGATACAGCTGTAAAATGGTGTGAAGAAAAATACCCCCAACTTACAGAAGAATATAAAAAAATTATGATGGAGCAATACATTTTATTTTGCAAAAAACATCGTAATTATGGTTCTTCTAATATTAATGTTGGAACTAACCTAGAAACAGAAGGAGACATTAAATTATCACTTACAGGTCTGTGGTTCAGAATGAATGATAAAATTCAACGATTGAAGAATCTAGTCGTACTAGGGGAACCTGATACCGTAGGGGAGTCCGTAGAAGATACATTTAAAGATCTTAGTGTATATGGTATTATAGGACAAATAGTACAGCAAGGTAAATTCAAATAAATTTGGAAAACCAATCTTTTCTTCGTATATTCACGATATGAGCATATTAGAAAATATACAAAAGACAGTAGTTCCTGAAGTTGACTTTAAAAAAGGCAAACACGTTTCCTATTCACAACTTTCATTATGGTTATCATGCCCCCATAAATGGAAATTAATGTATATTGATAAACTGAAGCAACCCCCCAACATTCACTTGGCGTTTGGTTCAGCAATGCATGAAACTCTACAAGAGTATTTAGGTTTAATGTATAATACATCTATTAAAGCTGCGGATGAATTTCCTATCCATGAGGATTTCCAACAACGTTTTTTAAAAATGTATAGCGATTATAAAGAACAAATTGGTAATAATTTTTCTACCCCAAAGGAAATTGCAGAATTTGTTAATGATGGGTTAAATATTATTGATTTTTTCCTTGAAAGACGACAAATGCACTTTACAAAAAAGGGAACTAGGCTTTTAGGAATAGAAATGCCTATCCTAACCCCACCACATAAAGACCATCCTAATATTATGTTATATGGTAAACTTGATTTAGTTTTCTATGATGAAGACCTTAAAAAGGTAAGTATTTGGGATATTAAAACCTCAACTAGGGGTTGGGGAAAGTGGGATAAAGAAGATAAAATTAAAATGTCTCAAATGGTATTATATAAGAAATACTTTGCAGAACAATATAATATACCAGTAGAAGAAATCGATTGTAAATACTTTATAGTAAAGCGCAAAATACCTAAAAAGCCTAAATACCCAGCATCTGCTAGTCGCATCCAATATTATGTCCCTTCCTCAGGAAAGACAACCCTTAATAGGGTAACTCGAGATCTTCATGCATTTATTGAGGATTGTTTTAAGGATGATATGTATAACTTGAAGGAGTATACTAAGACTCCGAACGATAAATCCTGTAGATGGTGTCCTTTTAATGATAAACCTGAACTTTGCGATAAAAAAGCTACAATCTAAAGCATTTCCTTTTCTTATAGCTTTTAGTGCCCTTGCTGTTTCTGCATCCGCTGCTTTTTATTCTGTAAGTGGATTAAGTAAGTTATTTGCGGGGGCGGCCTTTGCTGTTATAATAATGGCAGCTTCACTTGAAGTAGCTAAATTAGTAATAGCTTCTTTACTTTATCAATATAGAAAAACTCTTCCTAGATTACTTAAATATTATCTTTCTGTTGCATGTTTTATTTTAATTTTAATTACATCAATGGGTATTTATGGATTCCTTTCGGCTGCCTACCAAGAAACAGCAGCCAAAGCTGGAAATATTGATTCTCAAATAGCTCTTATAGAAACAAAAAGGGATAATGTAAAAAAACAACTTGCAGTATACAGCGATGAAAAATCATCAATTAATAGGGCCGTGAGTAACCTAAGGTCTGGCTTATCTAACAATGTAATACAGTATACTGACACATTAGGTAATGTGTTAACAACAACATCCTCATCAACCCGTAGGGCTCTAGAAAAACAACTAGATCAGGCAATTGATAGACAAACAGAAATTAATATTAGAGTAGATAACTTAAATGAACAACTATTTAACTATGAAACCGAAATAGTTGAGGTAACAAATAGCAATAATATAGCAGGCGAATTAGGCCCACTCAAATATCTATCAGGACTAACAGGGTTACCTATGGATAGGATAATAAACTATCTCCTCCTCACAATTATATTTGTATTTGATCCTCTTGCTATTGCACTTGTAATTGCTGCTAATTTTGCTTTTGAACAATTAAAAAATAAAACTATAGAAAATGTTTATGGTGAGACAGTTCCTAGAAAAAAAGTATTTGAAGTTTTAGATGCTGAACCAGAAGTTAAAATAGTAGAGGTCCCTGTTGAGGTAGAAAAAATAGTAGAGATCCCTGTTGAAGTAGAAAAAGAAGTAATATTAGAAAAATACATAAAACTTCCTAAAGAATTAAAGGGTCCATTAAGTGAAGCTTTAAAACATGCTAGAAGGCAAGGGTTTAAAGAAAATATAGATTTCTCTAAGTTTTTTAATTAGTCAATATATGTATATGCGCATTTAAACATATACAAAAATGGCACTTAAGCTAACATCCGTAAAATTAGAAGAAAAATTATTTGAAGACTTTAAAGTAGCTTCAATTAGGAAAAAATTTAATCTTCAAAAACTAGTAAATAGAAGTATACATCTTTATTTAACTAATGAGGAATTTCAAAAATCCCTCCATACACATACTGACCTGACCATTAGTGGTAGTGGTTTATAAAAATAAAAATAAGTTTTAATTCATGAAAAAAGGTTATATACCCAAAGACCAGAGGAAAAAAATCCTATTCCTTTGTGACGATATTAGATTACATAGTGGAATAGGAACTATGGCAAAAGAAATAGTCCTAAATACTGCCCACCATTTCAATTGGGTTAATTTGGGGGCAGCAATTAAACATCCAGAAGCCGGAAAAGCGTTTGATTTAAGTACCCAAATAAACCAATCAATAGGAATCACGGATTCAGATGTAAAAGTATTTCCAAATGATGGTTATGGAAATGATCAAATTATCAGACAGTTAATAGATCAACAAAAACCAGATGCCATTCTTCACTTTACTGATCCACGTTATTGGACATGGTTATATAGAATGGAAAAGGAAATTAGAACTAAAATCCCCTTAATATTTTATACTATTTGGGATGACTTACCTTACCCAATGTATAATAGAGATTTTTATCGTTCAGATGATATGCTTCTTTGTATTTCCAAACAAACTAAAAACTTAGTTGAGAATGTACTTAAAGATTATCCAAAAGAAGATGGACAAATACAATATATCCCACATGGTATAGATGAGAAAAAATTCTTCCCTGTAATAAATGATCTGGAATTTGAAGTATTTAAAGAAAAATTCTTCGATAATGAAGAATATGAGTTTGTTGTTTTTTGGAATAATAGAAATATCCGCCGTAAAAATCCAGGTGATGTCGTTACTGCTTGGAAGATATTCACAGATCAACTCCCTAAAGAAAAAGCAGAACGCTGTTTACTAGTCCTACATACAGATAAAGTGGATGGTAATGGAACCGATATACCGGCAGTAATTGAAACAGTATGTAATCCTGAAGTAAATAAAATTAAATTTACTAATGGAAAATGTGATGAAAAACAACTTAATTATTATTATAATTTAGCTGATGCTCAATTCATGATGACTGATAATGAAGGGTGGGGATTATCATTAACTGAAGGGCTTATGGCAGGAAATATGATTATTGCTCCAGTCCAAGGGGGAATGCAAGACCAAATGCGTTTTGAAGATGAAAATGGTGATTGGATTGATTTTACCACAGAATTTCCTACAAATAGTAATGGTCGTTATAAAAAACATGGTGAATGGGCAATACCAATGTGGCCCAAAACACGTTCATTAAAGGGTTCACCTCAAACCCCATACATTTATGCAACTCAAGTAGACATTGAAGATGCTGGGTTAGCACTTCTAAAGTGTTATAATTTAGGGAAAAAAGAAATTAGTCGTAGAGGCCTTAAGGGCAGAGAATGGTTACAATCTGAAGAAGCAAGAATGACAGCTTCGGGAATGGGTCAGAATTTTATAGAAAATATTGATACCTTACTTGATACTTGGAAACCTATAAATAAATTTAGTATAGAAAAAGTTAATGACGGATATACTACTTTTAACCCAAATTCAGTTCAATACACCCCAGAATTTAAAGAAAAATTAAAAGAAGTTTTAACATGAAACCAACTTGTGTAGTTAGTTGTCCAATAGATACATTTAGCGGATATGGACACCGCTCTCGCGATTTTGTTCGCTCACTTATAGAAGCAAAAGAAAATGATTGGGAAATTAAGATTCTCCCCCAAGTATGGGGAAATACTCCTTGGGGATTTTTAGATGAAAATGACCCATTAAAATCACGATTTATTCCTCAATTAACCCAACAACCTGATATTTGGATGCAAATTACTATTCCTAATGAATTCCAGAAAGTAGGAAAGTTTAATATAGGAATCACGGCTGGTATAGAATCTACATGTCCCCCACCAGATTTTATACAAGGTATGAATCGGATGGATTTAAATTTAGTGTCTTCTCATTTTACTAAAAACACATTCCAGAATATTAATTTAACCCAAAATAACGATCAGGGACAACCTACTAAAACTTATAAATTAGAAAAGCCAATAGAAGTTTTATTTGAAGGCTTAAATGAAGGAATATATTTTAAACAACCTAGTAAATCAGGTCTACTCAATGATATAGATGAAAGCTTCTGTTTTTTATTTACAGGTCATTGGTTACCGGGTAAATTTGGGGAAGATAGAAAGAATGTTGCTACTTTAATTAGGACATTTTTAAAATCTTTTAAAAATAGAGGAAATAAACCAGCATTATTATTAAAAACAAATAAAGTAGATTATAGTCTTTTAGATAAAGAAGAAATTCTTAAACATATTAGGGATATAAGAAATGAATTTAGTGATAAAGAAAATCTACCTAATATCTATATTTTACATGGTGAATTTACAAATGAAGAACTTAATAAAATCAATAATGATCCTAAAATCAAATCTTTTATCTCCTTTACTAAAGGAGAAGGATTTGGTCGACCATTACTCGAACAAGCTATTACAGGTAAACCAGTAATTACTACTAACTGGAGTGGACATGTTGATTTCATTCGTCCAGAATATAATGTGCTTTTAGGCGGAGAATTAAAAAATATACATAGATCAGCAGCAAATAAATGGTTAATAAAGGAGGCCCAATGGTTTAATGTCAATACTGATGTAGCATCTAAAGCAATGAAAGATGTTTACAAACACTATAAAAAGTACATTGAAAATAGTCGTAAACAAACTAAATTTCTTAAAGAAAATTATAGTCAAGATAAGATGACTGAGGTACTTAAAGGATATATGGATAAAATAAAGGTAGCCACTACTGTCCCTATTCAATTACCTAAACTTAAATTACCTAAACTTAAAAAAGTCAGAGTATGAAAGAAGGATTAATAGAATGCCCTTGCTGTGGGTCGAATGCATGTTCAAAAAATCCAATATCATCAACTCTTAGCGTATCTCTTTGTTGGACTTGTGGATTTACTACAAATGACCAAATGATAGAAGGTAGTGATTTTGAAAAAGAGAATTATGAGCATACGGCTGAAATTATTAAAGATTTAAAACAAGTTCATGATAACTTATCCTGGTATCCTAAAGTTATAAATTTACAAGAGAGAGGAATGGTATTTCCTGAGTGGAATAAAAGAACAAAGGATTGGTATTGGGCTGCTGTTAAAGCGGTATCCATAACTGAAGAAGAAAAAGAAAAATTTCCGGATCCATCTAATCCAGGAGAATTTTATAAATTTAGAATGGATATGAAAAATATTAAACGTTTTAATAAATTAGAATTTATGGATGCCGCTGAAGAAATAGGAATCTTTGATGAGGAATGACATACTCCAATTTGGCGATCGAATATTTGTTCTCTACAGAACAGTAAAGATTACTCCTAAAATTGATAAAAATCTATCCTTACTTAAAAAATATTGGCGTTGTGACACAGCACTTAAGAAAGATGGAATGTTTTATCTTTGTAATGAAATCCATGAAATTGAATTTGAAGAAATAATAGAAGATGAAAATAAGTTATGCGATACCAGTTTGTAATGAATATAAAGAAATAGAATATCTCTTACAGTATTTAAATAAACATAAACGTGAGGAAGATGAAATAGTTATCCAATGTGATCAAGGTAATACTTCCCCTGAAGTCTACCGAGTTCTCCAAGAACTCTCAGAATTTAATAATATACCTTATAAGTTAATAGAATTTCCTCTTAATAATAATTTTGCAGCGTTTAAAAATAATCTTAAAGACAATTGTTCTGGGGATTATATTTTCCAAATTGATGCTGATGAGTACCCTGAAGAATATCTAATGAGCCATATAGATTGGTTAGTAGATAATAACCCTAATGTAGATATATTTTGGGTTCCTAGAATTAATAAAGTAAATGGTTTAACCCAAGAACATATTAATAAATGGGGATGGAGGGTAGACCCCAGGGATAATAGAGTTAATTTTCCAGATTACCAATGTCGTATTCTTAAAAATACAAGAGAAATCAAATGGAAAAATAAAGTCCACGAAGTTCTTACAGGATATAAGACAGAATCTCAACTACCGGCAAATGATGAGTTTTGTATTCACCATTTAAAAGATATAAAACGCCAAGAATCACAAAACCAATTTTATAACACATTGTAATGAATATATTTGTAGACATAGATGAAACTATTTGTAGATATGTAGATGATAGACATTATCCACATGCTATACCTATTCAAGAAAATATCGATAAAATAAATAAATTATATGATGAAGGACATTATATAAAATATTGGACCGCTAGAGGATCTATAACAGGATTGGAATGGTACGAAGTAACTAAAAATCAATTAGAAAAATGGGGCTGTAAACATCATGAGTTAAGTGTAGGTGAAAAGCCTGGTTATGATTTATTAATTTGTGATAAAACAAAAAGGATAGAAGAAATATGATAGATAACCAATGTTTCTCATTTGCTGGTAATTTTATATCAGAATCTAAATTTCCTCAATGGTCGTCATCTTCTTTAATTAAATTATTTCCTAATTTTAGTTCAAACTTAAAAATAAATAATTTTATATCATATGAGCATAATGAAGATTTTAATAAATTTAAAAACAAAAAAATATTAGTAGTTGGGGGAGGACCATCAACATATGATTTAGATTTAAATAAATTAGAAATAGACCATATATTCACAGCTAATAATTTTTTCCTAAATAAAAAGTTAAATAATATAAAAATAGATATAGCTATGGTAGGAGCAGAAGTTGATACTACTTCGGATAAATTTATTAAATATGTAGAAAAACACCAACCTTGGTTAGGCTTTGAAATTCACCCTAAATGGGCATCTACAAATAGCTACGATTATCTTAATAAACATTTATATAATAGCTATTGGAAAATGTTTTGTATGCAAACAAGATATTATGGGTGTGTAGGGATAGGACATAGATTATTGGTATTAGCCATGCAATTGAATGCAAAAGAAATATATTATATTGGGATAGATGGCCCAAAGGGTATGATAAAAGGCAGACATTCTTTTGAAAAAAACAAGATAAATTTACCTAAACTTCCTCAACGCTTAAATGTGGATAATGCAGAAGAAATTTTTACAAACGCATATAAAGATTTTTATACACACATTAATAATAATATAAAATACAAAGGGAAATTAATTAACTTAGGGGAAAATCACCCCGATAATATAATACCAAAATATAATAATTAAAAAATAAATAATATGTTTTACATTTTTGAAATGGCTAATAACCATATGGGTAGCGTAGATCACGCTAAAAAAATTATTGATGATTTTGCGGATCTAGCAAAACATAAAAAAATAAAAGCCGGAATTAAATTACAATTCCGAAACTTAGATACATTTATTCACCCCGATTATAAAGATCGTAATGATTTAAAATATATTAAGAGATTTAATGAAACACGGTTAAGTAAAGAACAATTTGGGGAAATTATTAATTATATTCAATCTAAAGATTTACTTAGTGTATCTACCCCATTTGATAACGAATCTCTCCCTTTATTTGATGAATTGGGAGTTGAAGTATTAAAAATAGCATCTTGTTCAGTCGATGATTGGCCCTTATTAAAAGAAGTATCTAAAATAAATAGAAAAATCATTATTTCGACCGGTGGAGCTACTATAAAACATCTTAAAAAAGTTTATTCTTTATTTAAGGAGGAGGGTAGAGATTTTGCTTTCTTACATTGTATAGCTGAATATCCTACCCCCATTAAAAATGCATTTTTAGATAGAATTAAAAAGCTTAAAGAAGAATTCCCTGATATCGAAATTGGTTATTCAACTCATGAAAGTCCAGACCAAAAATCTGTATCCCCCTATGCGGCTGCAATGGGTGCTACTATAGTTGAAAAGCATATAGGCAAAAAGACAGATGAATATGATTTAAATGCTTATTCTTGTACTGCCCAACAAATGGAAGTTGTAATTGATGAAATTCAATTGTTAGAAAATGCCTCTAGAGGAAAATTTGAAGAGAGTGAAGCACTTAAACAATTAAAAAGAGGAGTATACGCGAGGGTAGAATTAAATTCGGGATATACGATACGAGAAGAAGATTTATATTATGCAATGCCATTACAAAAAGAATGCTTAGATGTCTCAAATATAGATGATATCATAGGTCAAACATTACTAATTGATATTGATAGAAATGATCCACTAAAGTTGAATTATTTTAAAAATATAGACAAAGAAGAAAATATCAATAGACTAAGAGTTACATTTAATAAAATTCTATCAGAAGCAGGTGTCACAGTAACTGATAAAGATGATATAGAATTATCATGCCATTATGGATTAAAAAATTTCCATGAAACAGGTGCATTAATTTTAAGTAAAATAAATAGAACATATTGCAAAAAAATTATAGCAATGATTCCTAACCAATCTCACCCAACCCACAGACATTTACAAAAAGAAGAATGTTTTGAACTACTTAAAGGGGATTGCATTTTAAGGTTAAATGGTAGAGATATTCAACTTAAAAAAGGCTACCCTATATTGATTAATAGAAAAGTTAACCATTCATTTAGAACTAAAAATGGATGTGTTATCGAAGAAATATCAACAACACACATAAAAGGAGATTCAATTTATGAAGATCTAGCAATAAGTAAACTCACAGTGGATGAGAGAAAGATACAAATAAAATTATGAAAAATAAAAAAGACATATGTGTAGTAGTACAAGCTAGGTTAGGATCTCAAAGGGTTCCAGGTAAAATGTTAAGACCATTCGCGAATACTACTTTAACAGAAATATTATTTGATAAACTGATAAAATCAAAAGTAATATCACCAAATAATATATATTTTTCAGCCCATGAAAAAGAATTAAAAGATGTCGCTAAAAAACATAATATAAATATTTTTAATAGAACAGAACAATCTGCTAACTCAGAAGGAGAACCATTATCTGAAATATATGAATGGCATGATCAATTACCATATAAATATGTGGTCTTGATTAGTGCATGTAATCCATTACTTAAAATTGAAACTATAGATAGTTTCATAGAAGATTTTATACAAGCCGAAGAAGAAGGGGGATTTGCTGTGTTTGAAAAGAAAACATATTATTGGGGTAAAGATGGAAACCCAATTACGGATTGGAAAGGTGCTACAATTATGAATACAAAATTTGTAGAACCTATATATGAAGCAGCACATTGTTTGTATGCTAGTAGATTAGATATTATTAAAGATGGTCATTGGATGGATACTAATTATCCCCCTAAACCAAAATTATTTATAATGGATGAATTAGAAACTTTTGATATTGATTATGAATGGCAATTTAAAATAGGAGAACAATTATATGAAAACATATAAAGAACACTACCAATATTGTAAGAGTTTATATACCCCTACAACTGAATCTAAGTACAAATCAGTTTATGATTTAAGAGTAGATAATAATTTTCTAGATAAAGTAATAACACCAAGATATTATGAATTAATTGAAAAAATAAGACAATCTATAAATGAAAAAATATTACAAAGTAATATAAAAACATCAGAATGGCCTTATACGAGACCACAAGAAAAACATCATGTAGGAGTTTTTAAAGATAGAAATGGACATGCTATAAGAGTAAATAATTGGTTTGATATACATGAACTAGAAGAATTAGCAAAAATCATTATGCCCACTATAGAAAAAGACATTTTAGGGTGTAGTGGTAAGATTGAATTCCTCCACCCCTACAGAAATATACATTTAAAAAATACCTTTGAAAAATCTTCTTGGACGTGGCATTATGATGACTGTCCTGATGAATTTTTAAAATTATTTATTAACTTAAACACCGTAACAGAAAATTCAGGTCCTTTAAAATTTCTACAGTCAGCTGATGGTTCTATACCTACCGTAAAAACATACAACACAGTAGGGGGGATTCGTAGTACCCAACCCCCTATATATGAATCTTCAAGAATTCCTAAAGAGGTAATATCTAAAGAACTAAATAATGGGGGTAAAGTAATCAGCGTAACAGGAGATCCTGGAAGTTATGCAATTTGCACCCCCAATATTTACCATAAAGCCAGTACCCCCGACCCCAAAACAGAGCCAAGAGATGTGTTATTTTTTTTCATTCGTCCTAGTATAAAAAAATATAATACCTATCTAGAAAAAACCAATTCTTATTTCCCGGCAAAAAATGTTAAAATGTATAATTTAGATTAATATGAATTTTAAAGTAATTACATCGCTTAATAAGCGTTTATTTGAACACAGAACCCAACAACTAATGGGAAGTGTCCTAGAACAAAAATACCCTGTAGTATTATATCATGAAAACTCCTATGAGGGCACAGAAATAAATTTTCCAAAATCGGATTTATTAACAACTATTGATTTATGGAAATTGCCTGAATATAGTTTTTGGATTGAAAATTTTATTAATTCAGAAGAAACACCATGGAATAATAATAAATATTTATCTTTACACCCATCTACCGTTTATAAAAAAACCCAAGGTAAATTTTGGTTTAGAAAAGTTCTAGCTATTACTCACGCTGTATTAAACGCAAAAGAAGATTACTTAGTTTGGTGTGATGGTGATGCATACTTCCCGAGACCATTAGATAAAGCATTTTGGGAATTTACTGAACAACATGATATATCATGCATTTGGAGGGATTTTCCCCACATAGAAACTGGTTTTGTAGTTTATAAGATAAACGATAGAGTTAAAAGGGCTATGAGAGAGTATCTAGGGTGGTTCACAACAGGGGAAATATGGAAAACTAGTAGATATTGTGATTGTTCGGCATTAACCCATGTTGTTAAGAATAACCCACAAATAAAAGTAGGAAAATATAAAAACTTTGAATGGAATGGGCCTGAAGCTTCAGATTTTGATATTGACTATTATTTTGCCCACAATAAAGTAGATTTTAAAGAAGTTAGAGATAAGGAGTAATATGAGAGCAGCTATTTGTTTTTCGGGCATGCCAAGAAACTTCAAAACAGTTCTTGATCCCCATAAAAAGTACATATATAACATACTTACAGAACAAGGAATTAAGTATGATATTTTTATTCACACGTGGGATAATACAATCCAATATCCAAAATACTTACCTGATGAGGGTAATACAAATCAACTTATAAAACTATATCAACCTACTTCCTATAAAGTAGAAACATATGATACTGCAAAAATGCAAGAATTATTATGTGATAGTAAAGTAGATAAATACCACAAATATATTACAAATAAAGGATATTCTAATTGGAAGTTTAAAACCCAAGATATAGGAGAGTGGAAGGGAGGGGGCCTATTAACTAATAATACCATTTCATTGTTCTATGGGTTGAATGAAGTAAATAATTTAAAAAAACAGTACGAATTAGATAATAATTTTAAATATGATATAGTTATTAAAACTAGATTTGATAATATGTTATTTAATAAATTAAATCCCCAAACACTAAAAACAGATAATATGTCTGTATTTTGTCCTTTAGGGTATGAACCTGAAAATAGAAACGAATTAGGAACTGTAAACGATATATCAGCTATTGGATCATCTTCTTCAATGGACATATATATGTCCCTTTATAATAGGTTATATGATTTACTTAAAGAAAGGTTTGATAAGAATCACCCAAGACCTTGGCATACATTAGGTTTAACTAAACATAATTTAGTTAAAAGTGGAATTGATATTAAATTGTTTTACTTGGATCATATAGTTACTAGAAGAATTCACAAATATAAGCAAGCTAATAATTCAGTAGTTAGAGGTGAAGGATGGAATATACCCGTGCCCCCAACGAAAGATATAGTATTAGATAATAAAAATTGGATATAATGAAAATAGGAATAATAGGATTAGGAGCTGTAGGAACAGCATTACAAAAAGGATTTGAACATCTGAACCATACAGTATTAGGACATGATATTAAACTTAATACTAGTATTAATAATCTCACTGATACAGAAATTATTTACGTATGTGTAGGAACACCCCCAGATAAAGATGGTAAATGTGACCTATCAGCTGTATATAATGTTTGCACAGAATTAGATAAATTAAAATATAAAGGAGTTGTGGCTCTTAAGAGTACATCAGAACCAGGAACTACATTTAAATTACAAGAAGAAACAGACTTAAAATTAGCATATGTTCCAGAATTTTTAAGAGAAAGATGTGCATTTGAAGATTTTGTATATAACCATGAAATATTAGTTGTGGGAACAACGGATGATGATGCTTATAGGATAGTTGTAAAATCACACGGGTATTTGCCTAAAGATGTAATAAAAGTTTCAGTCACTGAAGCTGAATTAATAAAATATTTTTGTAATACTTATAAAGCCATGAAAGTAGTATTTTCTAATAGTTTTTATGAGATTGCTAAAAAGCTAGGCGCTGATTATAACGCCATTAGATCTGGATTTTTAAAACACACTGTTAATCAACAAGACTATACTAAAGTAGATGAAAATTTTAGGGGATATGGGGGGATGTGTTTACCGAAAGATACTAGTGCAATGAATGCTTTATGTAAAAAATTAAATTTAGATATTGAAATATTTAACGCAATTGATAAAGATAATAAATTATACAAAACAACAGTACCTAAAGGCATGAGAGAATGAAGAAAATATTAGTTACGGGCGCCGCCGGATTTTTAGGTTCACATCTGTGTGATAGCCTATTAGAAAAAAATTATCAAGTACTCGGTATCGATAATTTCTTTCGTGGTAAAAAAGAAAATCTACCAAAACATAAACTATTTACATTTCAAGAAGTAGATTGTTTAGATATAAATGCACTACGCATAGCTTTTGATTCTTTTAACCCAGATATAGTAATACATTATGCCGCTATTAATGGTACTAGATATTTTTATGATATCCCCTACCAGGTTTGTAATGATAATATAAAAATGACCCAAAATGTTTTAATATGTTGCAATAACCAAAATATCGAGCAGATAATATATGCCTCTTCTTCTGAAGTATATGGACCTAATCCTAAAACACCTACTAAAGAAGTAGAACCTATTGAATTATATACACATGCTACGAGAGATTCATATGCTTCATCTAAAGCTATAGGAGAATTTTTAGTAAAATTGTGGGCAGAATCAAATAATAAAAACTATCTAATAATACGCCCATTTAATACTTATGGTCCTAGAATGGCGACAAATGGGTATGGACAAGTAATTCCGGAATTTATTGAACGAATTAAATCTAATGAACAATTTTACATGTACGGGGATGGTAAACAAACAAGATCATTTTGTTATGTGACTGACCATGCTGCAATTGTTTCAGAATTACTTACTCAGTCAAAAAACGAAATCTTAAATATTGGGTTTGATGAAGAAATATCAATATATGATCTAGCTAAAAAAATACATAATATTATGTCTATTGAATTTAAACCCACATTTAAAGAAGCATGGAGTCATGATACAAAATGGAGGAAACCCGATATATCTAAAGTCCTAAATATCTACACAAAAGAATTTACTAAGCTATCAACAGGGTTAAAATTAATGATTACCTAAATGAAACAAATTACAAAACAGTTAAAATCTAATTTTTACACAAAAGATTCTATAGAAGAAAGATTACAATTACTTAAAAATAAATACCAAGATGAAACGGCTTATATAGTTACTTGTGGACCCAGTTTATCTAAACATGATGTAAATATATTAAAATCAAAATTAAAAGATAAATTAGTAATTAGCATTAAACAAGCTTATAATATACTTAAAGAAGAAACAGATTTTCATCTTTTAAATACTTATAATTTTTCAAATTATGAATGGGATCCTAAAACCATAGTATATTGGTCTTTATCAAAGTCTTTTGCTGATGAACAATTACAAAGAATAGTCAATATGGAAGCCCCTATTGATTTATATATCCCGGTTATTAACCCCCCATTTATAAATAGATCCCAAACAATCCAATCCACTTGTAATTTTGAAGACTTCCATATGATGGAAACCCATACAGAAGTAAAATTTGGGGTAGGGATGATGTATGAAATGGCTATACCTTTAATTTTATTATTAGGTTGTAAAAAAGTAGTATCCATAGGATGGGATTTAGGAGACCCGGGCAATTCTACTACTGAATGGTCTCATTTTTATAAAAATGATGTTAATAAAATAACTAGACCGGCAGATGGAGAAATAGAAGAAAAACTAAAATCCACAGATAAATTATATGACTGGTTTTTAAAAAAAGGAATAGATTTTAAAATTATTTCTAATGAAAGTTTTGTTAGTCCTAAATTCCCACGAATAACATTAGATGATATAAAATGAAAAAAACACAAATAGTTACACATTTAATGCCCCCCGAATTAGAGGATTATGGGGATATGCTTAATCAGTTAAGTAAAAGTAGTAATTACTTAGATGATGAAGATTGGGTTTCTATAAAAGTTGCTCTTAATTTATCTCCTACCCTTATAAATTGGAATGAAAGTAAATATAAAAAGGATTTTTTTATCAATTACTTTAATAAACTTAAAAATCTAACTACTTGGGCTAATGAAATCATATTTGATATTGTAGAAGATAATTCTATATTAGGAGCAGCTGATTTAAAAAGGGAGGCAATTAAGGGAAAATATGATCAATTTATATTTTTAGATGGTGATATGATATTCCACCCAATGACTTTAAAATGTATGCTAGACATAAGTAAACAAGTTGATGGGTATTATTTTATCACTCCCCAAATAGTTAGATTATGGGACACTTCTTGGGATATTTTAGTGCATAAAGATTTTAAACACATAGAGTGTAAAAAAAATGGATATTACAGAGAACATCACCCCAATATAACTTTATCCCAAACCCCAGAAGATATTGAAGTAACTATATCACCTTATTTTAAATTTGGTTGTGGGTGGTTTACATTATGTAGTAAGGAAATATTAGATTTGGTGGGTATCCCCGAGAGTTTTAGAGGATATGGCCCAGATGATACATTTCTAATGTATGGTAGTCAAATAGCTAAAGAAGCAGGATATAATATTAATCAATATATTTTAGAAGGAATTTATGTATCTGAAAATAAAATATATAGAAAAGATAACTTTACTGATAAGATTATTTATAATGATTTAAAAAATGATTTTAGAGAAGAAATATGGAAAAACATGGGTCCTGAGTTAGATAAAATAAAAAAATTAGTATCATGAAAGTGTGGTTCATAGTATGTGGGTGGTATTATAATAGGATAGAAGAATTTTATGCTCCTCTAAAGGAATTAGAATCTAATAATGAATTTATAAATGTGTTTTGGGCATGCCATAGAGAACCTACCAAATATATAAAAGAAAATTTTAACCACCAGTTTTTCCCTAAAATAGGGTTATCAGATACTAAATACCAACAGGCATTAGATGTATTAGATATAGGTGATGATGATATAGTTTTTTTTATGCAAGATGATTTAGTAATCAAAGATTGGGGATTTGTCGAAAAGAGCATTAAGTATTTAAATAATGGTTTTAAAGTTGTGGGTAATGGATTTAATTATCCAGATCCCTTTAACCCCTTAAAAGTACCCACAGATAAGTATTCACATATTAAAGATTATAAAATCCCTGAATGGATTGCTAATAAAAGATATATTGATTTTGTTAAAAAAGAAAACCAACATTTATTTGATACCCAACAAACCAGTTACACTGTAAGACTCAGTTTTATGTGCATGAAAAGGGGTGACTTAAGAAATGTTGGTGATTTTGAGGCCTTTTTTGAAAACATAGAAAGACCTATTGGCCCCCCAGGTAATATATCCCAATCATTACTTGGATATAAACTAACTCGTGTTTACGGTCACCAAAAATTTACATATTTAGGTAATACTTACCAAAATAGTGATTATATATTTGAATGTGCTAGAGGAAAATAATATGAAAAAAATAACATTTGTAATACCAAGTAGAAATAATTTAGAATTTCTACAATTAGCTTACCAGTCAATTCGTAATTTAAATACTAAACATGATATACTAGTATTGAACGACGCTAGCACTGATGGTACCCAAGAGTGGATTGATAGTTTAGGTGATGATAATTTAATAACACACCATAATCCAGGCCCTGAACGTATTGGTATAGTTGGTATGTTTGATAAAGGTATCGAAATGGCCAGAACAGACATTATAATGGCATTTCATGCTGATATGGTAGCAGCACCTGATTTAGATAAACACATACTTAAACATCTTAAAAAAGGTACTGTTGTAAGTGCTACTAGAGTTGAACCACCTTTACACCCAGATGGCCCAGAAAAAATACTTATGAATTTTGGTATTGAAGTAGATGAATTTGATTATGATAAATTTTGTAATTGGGTTAATGGACCAGTTGATTCAACCGGTGGTTACCAACCTAAACATGATACCCTAGTTACTGAAGGTATATTTGCGCCTTGGTGTATGTATAAAGAAGATTTTTTAGCTATAGGGGGTCATGATGAATTATTTGCCCCTCAAAGTAAAGAAGACAGCGATTTATTTAACCGTTTTGTTTTAAATGGTTATAAAGTAATTCAAACTTGGGAAGGTTTAGTTTATCATTTTACAAGTAGAGGTAGTAGATTTAATAAACATGCGGGAGGGGCAGCAGGTAAAAATTCGGAAGAATGGTTACATACTACCACTACCAATATGAAAAAATTCATTAAAAAATGGGGTACAATGGTACAGCATGACCAATTTATGAAACCTATAGTATCTCCTGTTTATAGAAAAAGTATTAACATTATAAATTCTAATCCCCAATTAGATGAAGCATTAGAACCCTGGTCTAATGGTGGCAAAGATATTATAGTCGAAGTTAATGGAAATTTATTTAACCAACAAGATTTTCAAGTAATACAAAAACTAAATGATATATTAAAAGATAGTGGCGAAATAGGAGAATTTGAATTAGGAAATTTAAAAATAACAATAAATTCATTAGAGGAACACCAAAACGAGCTAATATGCGTGTCTTAATAACAGGGGGAAATGGTATGGTAGGAAAAGAACTAAAAAAACTCTTACCAAATGCTATTACTCCTTCTTCAAAAGAATTAAATCTTACAAATAGTGAGAATGTCAAACAATATCTTAGAAATAACAAATTTGATTATATAGTACATCTCGCGGCTTATGTAGGTAGTCTTCATGATAATATAGAAAACAAAACATCATATTTTGATGAAAATATTCTAATGAATACCCTTATAACTAAATACGCATATGAAAGTGGTATTAAAAATTTTCTAGGTATATTAAGTACTTGTATATACCCAGATAATATAAATAAATTCCCCATTAAAGAGTCTCAACTACACAATGGATCTCCCCATCAAGATTTAATGTCATATGCTTATGCAAAAAGAAGCCATGCAGTACAACTAAATGCATATAAAGAATCATTTAATGTAAATTATAATTACTTAATCCCTTGTAATTTATATGGAGTTGTATCTAAAAAACATGAAAAAAGATCCCATTTTGTAAATGATTTGATTTTTAAAATAATAGAGGCACAAAAAAATAACCAAGATTTTATTACTTTATTTGGAGATGGTACTCCGTTAAGACAATTTATGCATGCATCAGATTTGGCTAGGGTAATCTTTTTATACATAAATAAAGGATGTAACGATTCTTTTAATGTAGCACCTAATACCAATATGTCAGTTAAACAGATAGCCCAAACTGCACTTAATATTTGCAGCAAAAAAAAGATGAATATTAAATATGATGATTCAAAACCTAATGGACAATATCGAAAAGATGTAGATATAACCTTATTTAAATCATTCATAAAAGATTTTAAGTTTAAACCACTACCACAAGGTATTAAAGAAATTTATGACTTATACAAATAAAACTATACTTATAGGACCTACAGGTTTCTTAGGACCTGCTTTTCTAGAAAAAGACCCTTCTATTACAGCTGTAGGTAGGTCTAAATTACCTAACCACTTAAATAATAATTTTTTTCATATAAAAGATGATAATGATTTTTCTAAATTAGATGATTTAGATTTTCAAAATGTAATATTTCTTATAGGTTCATCAGATCACCACATTCTTAATTCTCATCCTACACTTGCTATAGAGAAAAACGTGTTAGCTTTATCAAAATTCTTATGGTATTTAAAAAAGGCCAATCGTAAAGTAAATAAAATTATTAATTTTACTACGATGCTCCAATATAATTCCTCATTAATGCAATTACCCTGTGGTGAAAATGAGCCCCGAGATCCTATAGCAAATAATTATATTTTAAGTAAATACGTTTCTGAATTAATCACAAGCCAACATAGAAAAGATTTTGATATTATAGATGTTCGTATTAGTAATGTATATGGGCCTACTAAGTTAATACGACCAGATATTGTCCCATCATTAATGTGGTCATTAATACACAATAAATCTGCCACAGTATGGACTAAAAAACCTATCAGAGACTTTATCTATGTTGAAGATGCTGTTGATGCGGTTTTAAAATTAATTGAAACAGATTTCTCAGGACCCGTAAATTTAGGAATGGGTAGTGGTTCTTCAGTAAAAGAATTATGTGATCATTTGGAGAACATATCAGGTTTTCGTATACAAGACCAAAATATTAGTGTACCTGGACATATGGAATTTTTTCAAGACATTTCACTGTTAAAATCCCTAATTAATTGGGAACCCAAATATACTTTAAAACAAGGACTATTAAAAACATATAGAACTATGGAACAGTATTATAAGGAGGATAAAGTAAGACATAGATTAAAAAACTTTAATGAAAAATAATTTTATGATAAAATTAGTTAGTGATACTATAGATAATAAAGATATAGACCAATTAATTGGTTGGTTAAAAACTTATCCTAGGTTAACTAAAGGACAATTAACTTTAGATTTAGAAAGTAAATGGTCTAAATGGTTAGGTGTTAAAAACTCCATATTTTGTAATTCAGGTTCGTCTGCAAATCTCTTAATGTTATGGGCACTAGTTGAAGCGGGTAGAATCAGTAGGGATTCTAAAATAGTAGTACCCTCAGTAGCATGGGCTACAGATCTATCACCAGTAGTACAGTTAGGTATGACACCAATATTATGTGATTGTAATTTACAAGACCTATCAGTAGATTTAAATCATTTAGAAAAAATATTTAAAGAAACAAAACCCGAAGTATTATTATTAGTTTCTGTATTAGGTTTAGTACCTGATATGGAAAAAATAACACATTTATGTAAAAAATATAATGTTATATTATTAGAAGATACTTGTGAAAGTATGGGTTCAGAATTTAAAGGTAATAAATTAGGTACATTTGGTTTAATGTCTAGTTTTTCAACTTACTTTGGTCATCACATTTCTACTATTGAAGGGGGATTTGTATCAACAAATGATAAGGAATTATTTGAAATCCTTAAATCAATAAGAAGTCATGGGTGGGGTAGGGATAATAGCCCTGAGTATAATAAAACCAAACAAAATAAATGGGATGTCTCAGATTTTAATTCGCTTTATACATTTTACAACTCAGGATTCAATTTAAGATCTACAGATTTACAAGCATTTATTGGTTTGGGTCAAATAGATAAATTAGATGAAGTATGTAAAAGACGAAATGAGAATTTTAAAATATATCAAAAAGAATTACCTAATATGGAAATGAAACTTCAAAATAGAGGTTTTGTATCTAATTTTGCATATCCTATAATCCATGAACATAAAGATGCAATTATCCATATGTTAAAAAAAGAAAATATAGAAGTAAGACCTATGATATGTGGATCAATGGGTACCCAACCATTTTATATTAAACAGTATGGGAGAAAAGAATTACCAAATGCCTCTAAAGTTGATAATTATGGTTTCTATGTACCAAACCATCCAGGACTTAAGAAAGAGGATATATTAAAAATAACACAAATAATAAAATCATTTAAAGGTTATATTGATCCTTATTTGCAAACAAGATAATTATGAAGAAGAAAAAAGCACTTATTACTGGAATAAATGGACAAGATGGTTCTTATCTCGCTGAATTGCTCTTAGAAAAGGGGTATGAAGTATGGGGAATTTTAAAAAGAAATTCTGTAGCTGAAAACCAAACGGCTAGAATCTCAAATGACACATTCAAACATCTTAAATTAGTTTATGCTGATATGTTAGATATGTCTTCTCTAATTAAAACTCTACAGGATTGCCACCCTGATGAAATCTACAATTTAGCAGCCCAATCCCATGTTAGGATTAGTTTTGATATGCCTATTTACACTACTAATACCATCACTACAGGGATATTAAATCTTTTAGAAGCTGTAAGGTTAACATGCCCAAACACTAAAGTTTACCAAGCAAGTTCTTCAGAAATGTTTGGAAATAGTATAGATCCTGATGGATTCCAGAGGGAAACTACACCCATGAATCCTGTATCCCCTTATGGGTGTGCTAAAGTTTATGCCTATAATTTATGTAGAAATTATAGGAATGCTTATGGTATGTTTATTTCTAATGGAATACTATTTAACCATGAATCTCCTAGAAGAGGAACTAATTTTGTTACAAATAAAGTAGTTAAAGAAGCAGTTAAAATAAAATTAGGATTATCAAAAGAATTAAATCTTGGAAATTTAGATGCCAGTAGGGATTGGGGACATGCAAAAGATTATGTATATGCAATGTGGATGATACTCCAACATAATAAAGCAGACGATTATGTCTGTTCAACAGGAATCTCCCATACAGTAAAAGACTTATGTAATTATGTATTTAGTAAGTTAGATTTAGATTATAAAGATTATGTGGGTGTAGATAAAAAATATTATAGATCGGAAGAGTTAACATTACTAAAAGGCGACTCATCTAAAATAAGAAATGAATTGGGGTGGAAACCTGAATATACTATGGAAACTATGCTAGATGAAATGATTGAATATTGGGGGGTGAAATTACAAATAAATCTATAAAATTATATAAAGAAATAATTATGAAAACAATAGGAATAATAGGACAAGGGTTTGTAGGAACAGCTGTTCGAGAAGGATTAAAACAGTATTTCCAAATTGAAACATTCGATATAGTAAAAGAATGCACTTGTACTTCTTTAGAACAACTATCAGAAAAATCAGATGTTGTATTTGTGTGTTTACCAACCCCAATGAAGGAAGATGGATCATGTCATCTAGGAATACTTGAAGAAGTTTTATCAGACTTAAACTATATTAATAAGTGTAAAACAATAGTAGTTAAATCAACAATACCCCCGGGAAGTACACAAACATTTAATAAAATATATAAGAACATAGACATCGTTTTTAACCCAGAATTTCTTACGGAGGCAAATTCAATTGAAGATTTTAAAAATCAAAATAGAATCATAATTGGCGGACCCCGACCAGCAACTACTAAAGTAAGAAGAATATTCCAAAAAGCATTCCCTAAGATTAGGATAATTAAAACTGGTTCAAATACTGCTGAAATGGTAAAATATCTAACGAATAGTTTTTTAGCAACTAAAGTATCTTTTGCAAATGAAATGTATCAAATATGTGATGAGATAGGTATAGATTATGATAAAGTTATTGAATATGCAATGCATGATGAAAGGTTAGGGTATTCACATTGGTCAGTACCAGGACCCGATGGGGATTATGGTTATGGTGGTCATTGTTTTCCTAAGGATGTAAGAGCCTTAATAAGGCTAGCTTGTGATTTTGGCCTTAGTCCCAAAATGTTACAAGCAACCAATAATAAAAATAATGATGTGCGAAAAAATAGAGACTGGGAACAACAAAAAGGAAGAGCAGTAATATAATATTTATAATAAACAAATACACATGAAAGTAATAGTAACAGGGGGAGCAGGGTTTATAGGAGTAAATCTTATAAAACAACTAGTCAAAGAAGGCCATGATGTAACTTCTATTGATAATTACTATACAGGAAAGCCTGAAAATCACGTAAAATCAGCCACATATATTGAGGCAGATATTAGGGATATAGATGACTATAGTTGGCTAAAACCTGATATTATATTCCATTTAGCTGCAATAGCAAGAATTCAACCTTCATTTAAACAACCCAAAGAATATTTTACAACTAACTGTAATGGGACTCTAAATCTAGTACACTGGTGTGCTGAAAATCAAATCCCATTAATATATGCAGGCTCATCTTCAAAATATAGTGGTAGATTCAAAAACCCCTATACTTTCAGTAAAGATATAGGAGAAGATTTAATTACATTATATCAAAAACATTACAAATTAAAAGCTTCTATAGTAAGATTTTATAATGTGTATGGCCCACATCAACTAGAAGATGGGGGGTATTGCACAGTTATAGGTATTTGGTTAAAATCATTAAGAGAAAAACAACCTTTAATAATTTATGGGGATGGTGAACAGCGTAGAGATTTTACTCATGTACACGATATTGTAGATGCTCTAATTAAAATTGGAAATCAAAATGCTTGGGGTTATGAATTTGAATTAGGTAGAGGTATAAACTTTTCGCTTAATGAAATAGTTAATACACTTAAATCCACCCCCGAATACTATCCACCTAGACCAGGTGAAGCTCGAATCACTTTAAATACTGACACTAAAGCTAAAGAAATTTTGGGTTGGAAGGCAAAAATTAATCTAGAAGATTACCTTAAATCGGAGGTAGATTCCCTTAAGTCATATTTATAACAAATAGCAATAATGAAGAAAACTGAATTACACGATATGGTTCATGAAACTCTTAAAGAGTACATAACTGAAGCAGAATTATCCACAGGAGATAATACATTTACTATTAAAGTAGATGTAAATAAAAATCCAACTAAGAAGGGTATCAAAATTCAGTTAATACCTAAAGGTGGAACTATACTTAATGATCCTGATGAAAAGATCAATGTCAGTGAAAAAGTCCAATCAGCTATGAATAAAGCTTTAGATAAATTTAATCTTTCAGTCAGTGTTGATGCTGACATAGCTCAAGCAACGGACGATCCTAATGTATTAGGTTATTATATTCCCATATCCCAGTTTAAAAACTTGATTACAAAAGCCCTTAAAGGAGAGTAATTAAGAATTTTGGTTTCTGGGTGTTTTTTACGTATATTTAATCATAATGAAAAAGAGAAGAAATATCCCCACTTTACCCATCAACTTTTATGAAGATGGAAATCAAAAAGAAAAATATAGGGGTATACTCTATGATTCTATTCTAGAAGGAGTTGAACAAAGCCTTCAAAAAAATAAAGATAAATTCATAATGGCTAGAGTGGATGATGGGGAGTATCTAAAAGATATAGAAATCCTTAAAGATTCATTTAAAGTTAATTTAGATGTAGTCTTAAGTTATTATGAAGAAATTGAGGAGTATGAAAAATGTTCACATACGTTAGACCTAATAAATAAAATATAATGGAATCCAGAGCTAAATTTAAATTAATGACTAAAATCTCATTTCAAGGGGAAAGGGGCGAAACTATTAATACCTGTGAAGCCTACTCTATGACAGAAGCAATACAAATCTTTGCTAAAATTAAACAGTTAAGGCCTGATCAATTAGTAGAATTATTTAGAGTCCACCAACAATAGTTAAATGGCAGATGAACAATTAAAAAAAGACCTAAAAAATTTCCTTAAAATTAAAGGTAATGTAACTAGATCTCGTCCTGTAAAAGGCCAAATAAATAAGGAACACTTTTGTAGATTTATAGAAAACTATAAATTTGCAAATGATAGGGCATTAATGCTTAAAACAGATTTCCAAGTAGATTTTGTTCATTTTGAAGAACCCTTTGTTCAAGCAATAGAATCTCTACTAAAACTTCATTTTAACAAAAATCAATCCCAACTTATAGAATGGTGGCTCTATGAAAAGTTTAACCAGCAAGATGGTACAGTATTACAATTAAATAACACAGAAACAGAGGAAGAAATACCTTCAGATACACCTGAAGAACTTTGGTTTTTACTCCAAACACTGAAATGAATAAAATAATCCTTACTAAGGATGAAGTTTTAAGAGCCCAAAAACACACTAAAAGTAATAGAGCAGCTGCTCGTTATTTAGGTGTTTCATATAATCTCTATAAACGTTATGCCTTAACATTTAATGACAATGAAACAGGCAAAACCCTATTTGATAAACATTTAAATCGTCAAGGTAAAGGAATAAAAAAACATTTAGGTGGATATGGAAAAAGTAAAAAATACCACCAACACCCACTTGAAGATGTGCTTGAAGGTAGAGTTGATGTTTCTAATTATACTGTTGACATACTTAAAACACGTTTAATTCAAGAAGGATTTTTATTAGAGCAATGTAATTGTTGTAGTTTTGAGGAGCGACGTGTAGTAGATTATAAAGTACCACTTGTACTTAATTTCAAAGACAAAAATAAGAAGAATTGGAAGCGAGATAATTTAGAATTTCTTTGCTACAATTGCTATTTTTTAAATGTAGGGAATATTTGGAGTGACAATCAACTCAAGCAAATGGAAGATTATGAGGTAAATGAAAATACATTTAATAAGGATGATGAGCCAACTTGGGATTTGGATAATGCCCATATTGAGCACCTTAAAGAATTAGGATTATGGGATGAAGTAGAGGATGGTGATGAATTTATTGATAGAGGATGAAGAATTTAGTACTAGTATTAGGATTGGCAATTACACCATGGGGAGAGCAAAAAACCTTACTACCACTCCCTACACAATCTACTCCGTATATACAACAACCTCAACCCAAACGCGTTATACATCAAAGTAGCATTACTACGCTAGTAGATGCGCTTATTATGGTAGAAAGTAGTGGAAACCCCAATGCGTATTGTAAAAAAGAAAAAGCAGTAGGTTGCCTGCAAATTAGACCCATTATGCTAAGAGAAGTAAACCGCATTCTACGTAAGCAAAAATCAACAAAAAGATTCTCACTCGAAGACCGTTGGGATTGTGGTCTCTCGAAGGAGATGTTTTACATTTGGAGAGATTGGCACCACGAAGACTCAAGCGATGAAGTAATTGCTAGATGTTGGAATGGTGGGCCAAGAGGATGGAAGAAGAAATCAACCCAACATTATTGGGCTAAAGTAAAAAAAATATGGGAAGAATGAAAGAATTATTTATTGAAGCTATTGAAGCAAATGCAGCTTATATTACATTTGATACAAGAGATGAATTAAAATATTTGGATGATGAGTACCACTATAATAAGTTTATAAATGGAGAAGAAAGAAAGATTTGAGCTAGCTAAAGCTAGAGTTATGAAGAAATTTAAAGGCGCTGTAACTGCCGCTGATAGTAAGGGTAAGTTTTACGTTGCTCAAGATGGAAGAGACGTCTGTAATTTAGAAATATTTAACGCCGTTGAAAAAGGAGTAAGTCTTGAAAAGCTAGCTTTAATTAAAGAAGTAAGCCACTCAGACACAGTATATAGAGCCTGGCTTAATGCTGAAAATATGCTAGTGGCAAATAGAATTATTAAAAGCAATACAGATCGCTTTAGTGATGAGAAAATTGCAGGAAAGAATTTAGAGTAATGGATAAACTAACAGCTCTTTTTTTATGTGTTGGAACTTTTTTATTGGTGCAAATACTTACCTGGTTTCAATTAAATGGCCAATTTATATGGCCGTGGTTTAAAAACAATGTGTTGATACTTTGTTTATTTGGTTTACCTATAAGTTGGCTTTATATTGAAGCAACTAAGTGGGGATTTGTAGCATTTGATGGAATGCTTTGGCCTGGTAGGTTATTGGGGTTTGCAATGGGAATGTTGACATTTGCAGTATGTGCGAATGTGTTTTTAGGGGAAGGGTTAACTATAAAAACAATTATAAGCTTAATTCTAGCAACTGCTTTAGTTTGTATACAAGTATTTTGGAGATGAAAAAAATAATACGTCCTCTACTACAAGAAATTTACCAAGATGATCCTTGGAAGATGCTTTGTTGTTGTATTATGCTGAATCTCTGTAGGCGAACAACAATAGATACTGTTAGGCATGAGTTGTTTAAAAGATACCCTAACCCACAGGCAATGATTGATGCTGATGAGAAGGCAATAGCTGATTTACTAGAGCCATTAGGATTTTATAATAAAAGAGCAAAGACACTACAGAGAATGAGTAGAGGCTATTTGAATGGCTTTAAAGACGTTGTGGAATTATATGGGGTGGGTAAATACGCTAAGGATTCTTGGGAGCTATTCCAAAATAATAATAGAAATATCAACCCCACAGACAAAGTATTAACTGAATTTTTAAGAGTAACAAAATGAAAAAAGGAGATAGAGTTGAATTTATTTTATTTAGTGCCCTTGAAAAAGGCATTATAGAAAGAGTAAATCGTAAAGATAAAACACTTAATATAAGTTGTGAGGGAATAATTTACCCTAATGTAAAGACATTTACAGAATTACCTAAAAAAGCAAAAGACACACCACCATGGTACATATTGAAATCATAGCATACACAGTTTACTGCATTGCATTTAGCATAGCATGTTTTCTAGTTTTAAAAAAACTATATAATAAAAAATTAGAGGAACTCGAAGAAAAATATAAGGGCGATAGTGAGGATATAGAGCATAAATTTAAAGAATTACGCATAAAGCAGGACAAATCTTTAATTTCTGCAAGATATAAGGTATCTAAGGAAAATAAGTTATATTTATCACAGATGAATAAAGATATTTCAGCTAAAATTAAAAACCTAGCAGATATAGTTAAAAACAGACCTATTATATGAGTTTAGTACGCATACCTCGTCTTTGGGAAAAGAGACATTATTTCCATGAGTGGAAAACTTTAAATGAAAATCGTGACCTCGATGAGGATGATGCTTTAGAGTTATTTAAGCATGAAGAAAGAAGATGGAATCTTTATGAGGATGAGTTAAGAAATCAGTATGCGGTTAGACAAGCTACCCTAGTCAATCAAATTAATCAATTAGATTCTTATATATTTGATGTTTTAACTGTAGAGACAAAACCTTTATATGATGAAGGGGGTGGATACAATGTTCTTAGACACTTACGTGATTCTGCAGTTAGAGAATTTATTACAGAAGATGGATTATATTTAGTATTAGAAGATGGAAATATACTTGGTCCTTATTTAGGTGTGTGAGTTCAGGAGTAGGCTATATTTATTATAGAGATAATACAATATCCCTATTCCTATGGCCCACACAACCGTTAAAATATCACAACTCCCCTCAGCCTCCCATTCTGATATAACATCAGCAACCGCTGTTTTACCTATAATTGATGGAGATACTACCAAACAAATTACAGTAGATGATTTATTTGGAACTGCAACACACATAACGGCGTCAGGTAATGTAAGTGGCTCAGCTACTTCTACGGGTTCATTTGGTCTTTTAAGAGCTTCAAATATTGGAGGTAATAGCCCTTTAATAATTTCAGATGTAACTGAAATTACAACTTTTGGAACATCTCTTGAGTTAAGGGGTAATCCTAGAATCCACGGTGATTTAAATATACTTAGCCAATCATTTATATATGATGCTGAGGATAATCAAATTATCGGATCTAATGACATACAAGGAGCTGCTGGACTCATTACATTTGGTGGAGGAGGTACAAAAACCTCAGTACAAGGTCTTAATATACTATTGGGTTCAAGTGCAACTCAACACGTTACTGCTTCAGGTAATATAAGTGCAAGTGGAACTATAACTGGCAATTCAATAGTAGGAACTATTGGAACAGCTACACAAGGAACTATAGACCATGATTCACTAGCAAATTTTGTTGCAAATGAACATATCGATCACTCCGCTGTAAGTGTTATAGCAGGTACTGGTCTAACTGGAGGTGGCACAATAGCAGCTAATCGAACCTTAAACGTAATTGGTGGTACCGGTGTAACTGCTAACGCAAACGACATAGCAATTGGTCAAGATGTTGCAACAACAGCTAATGTATTGTTCAATCATATAACAGCATCAGGCAATATAAGTGCAAGTGGTGATATAACGGCTAATAATTTAACATTAAGTGGTGATGCTACTATTAATGGTAATTTAACATTTGGTAATTCTATCTCAGACAGTGTATCTTTTGGAGCCGAAATTAGTTCAAGTATAATTCCTGATGCTAATAACGCTTATGCTTTAGGTTCATCTACAAAAAGATGGAGCTCAATATTTGCACACTCATCTTCATTTAATT
>Ga0209634_1000544_pt1 | contig 29388 bp, 11 predicted proteins | sample LinPmetageLP40_FD_184043 | JGI IMG/M metagenome (GOLD analysis project Ga0209634, IMG submission 184043) | Marine viral communities from the Pacific Ocean - LP-40 (SPAdes) (version 2) | ecosystem: Environmental > Aquatic > Marine > Oceanic | place: Pacific Ocean | collected 2010-08-26 | reverse complement strand
GTAATGACTCCGTCTCTTGCAGTCAAATTTACTGTGACTGTATCTACAGCGTTGACATTATTTATTGTAGCGGAATCACTTATTAGTGAAAATGCTTCACCTATAGTTGAATATGAGTATAAGGATTGTATGCTATCAGAATAGAGAAATCTCATTCTAGAACTGTCTGCGCGTAAACCAATAAAATATGCGCTATCTGCTTCTATTCTACCAAAAACACCAAGATCGGCTCTTATGCTATCTGCTTCTATTCCGGTAAAAACGCCTGGACCAGGCGGAAAAACTGTACCTGAAATAGATGAATCTCCGATAGCTATAACATCATCCTCAGCCACGCCTAATCCTGCATTTATATCAAAAAGAGGATCATCTATAATGTCTGGTAGTGTAACTGTAAAAAATATGTTGGTATAAGTAGTTTCTTCCGACCACAAAGATTCGTATCTAGATTCTCCGTCTGTAGAAGAAAAAGTATCTATTGCAAATACGCTATTCAGAGGAGATATTGGTATTCCAATTAAATAAAATGATGAAACATCGGAGCCATATCCATCTTCAGGATGAGTAAATGTTAAGTTTACGCCGCCTGTTTGTCTTGGTTTCCAGACTGTAGGTCTTTTCGAACCTGACACTTTATTAAATAACGGATCAAGTACAACGCCCACGAAAACAGCAGTTGTTCCATGAGGCAATTTTATTTCAATGTCGTTTCTTAATTCCGTTCTGCCTTCTATACCGCTAGGTTGTGCAGCCCACTTAATAATATCCGCCATATTTTATCGCCGATCGTCGTTATCTTCTGCCCTCGGATCATCAATATCACCTGCTTTTATTTCACTGGCAATTTCATTTTTCATGTCCTTAACATCCTTATCGTCATATCGCAAAACATTTTTAAGAACCCAAGCTTTAGAGAAATAATCTCCTACATACTGGGTCATTTGATCTAGTGTTTGTAATCTTTCACGTAGTACCTCAGACTCTTTTAGTTCTGCAAAGTAATTATCTCTTGCATAATCTACGCTAATATGCGTTTTCCATTCTTCCCAATCTGCATCTGTGCAAATTCTTTTTAATATGAGTTGTTTTCTCAATACATTTAAGAAAATCATTCCAAATTTCTTACGCAGTCTGTCGATGAATTTTTGGAATTTAATTTCTTCGCGGCTCACTTCATTTCCACGACCCAGAGAAAATTGTGCCTCTTGCTCAAGTCTATTCATTGGCACGTTTAATGCTCTGTAAACTCTTTTTTGAAAATAAATAATGTCATCAATCTGACCAAGATTGTCGCCACCAGGAAGTGTTGTGACTTCAGTTCCTCTGCCGCCTTCGCGTCTAGGTAACCAAAAATCTTCTAGCATTGACATGTGCTTTCTATCATCGCGCATTTCACCAGTGCTTGCGTCATATACAAGTTTATTTCTATACTTGGACATAATATTTCGCATGTATTCTTCGGCTTTACCTTTGGGTAAGTTGCCCACGTCAACATAAAAAATCCTACGCTCGGGTGCACGACTCAATCTATAAATTACCAGAGAGTCTTCCATCATTCTTAATTGGTTGACAGGTTTGATGCATTTATGTAAATGAGATACAACTTTTTTTCTAGACTCATCTAGCAAACCACTTGTCACATAATTAATAGAATCTGCCGTAAATTTTATGCCCTTATTATGCGTTTGGCCAAAAGATTTTGTTCCATTTTTGTCGTGATATACATAATATTCGTTTATAGAATCAATAATATCTGCATTTGTGACTGGATCTTTTTTAGTCTTAACTTCTTTAACTTTTCTAATTTTTGTGGCATCAATAAAACGTACTTCCTGAATACCTTGCTTTTCGTTCTTTTCGTCAACCAAAACATGATGATAAATTCTACCGTCGATATACCACCTCTTAAACAAATCGTGTGCGTGTTCTGTAGCATCGAACATCGAAAGAACATTATTAAATTCTTCTTCCATAGATTTCTTGATATTGTCTGGCGCTTCTACGTTATCTAAGTTTAAGCTAAGTGCGTCCTCATCACCGTTATTTACAATCGCTTCATTTACGATATCCTCAATAGCCATATCGACTTCTGGGTGTACGGCAATGCCTCTATATTTGTTGATGAGTGCAAACATATCTTTGGCATTATCGCCATCAATGTCAACATATTGTCCGAAATGACTGCCTGAAGCGGTAACATAACCTGCACCATCGTCACTCTGTGGAGCGACAACAGATTTTAGTTTCTCTATATTATCTTCTTTTTTAGTTCTCTTTAATTCAAAACCAAAAAGTCTAATGCTATTATCAGCCATGTAATTTTCCTAATAGTTATAATGTAATTATGGTGGGGAGACGAATCTCCCCACTGTCACTCTTATTTATACAACTTTATGAGGTCGTATTACTTTCCCAATACTGGATCTGGAATTCACAAGTAAATTCTTCGATTGCAGCGGCTTCGTCATATGACAACTCAATAGTCGAAATATTAGTTGGAAAACATCCACGAAAGACATACCGCTTTAGTACGCTCTCATCTTTGTCCAATTGATCCACTAGCAAGTCCGCTTGATATGCTGTTGGATCAGTCACGCCAGTATTTGTTGAATGTGCATTCATGCCATTCATCCAGCGTTCTAACGCATTTCTTGTACCAAAATCTGTGTCATTATAGATCGTTACCTGCCAGGGCTGGAATGTACGATCACCCGCAATTTGCAGGGTTCTGCCACGAAATGGTACTGGAACTGTCGAGATTTCCGATGCTGGAAGCGCGGCTCCTTTACACATGAATGATGTTAATTCAACGTCACCCGCAGCATAACCTGGAAAGTTAATTGTTGCTTTAAAGAGATTTGAGCGGGCGCCCCCACCTCTTAGTTTTGCTTTGAAATCGTCTACACCTAAGATAGCCATTTTTTTCTCCTATACTTTCTTATACAGTGCCAACAACTTCTTCAAACGAAACGCCGGTGCGTACTGCAACAAAGTTAAGTGTGATGAAATTGATTGATCTTGCTGGTTTAATGAATAGGCTAGCTACAAATTGATTTGTGTCTACAACCAACGGTGTGTTGTTTGTTTCATCGCAAACCATTTTGAAATCTGTGATACCACGTCTACCCTTCACGTCTCGGAGAAGTGGTTCGATGATATTCACAAATTCTGCTCTGGTAAATTCATCGTTAAATTCAAACAGAATGTTTTGTGCTGCCGCCGAAATTGCTCTTTCAAGTACAAGGAACAATCTACGAACATTGATTCGATCAAATGCAGATGGTCTTGCAAGGTGAGTTTTATCACCATATAACAAAATGCCTTGACCTGGGATGTTTGCAATAGGATTGATCCCAGCTTGATATAGCTGATCTCTTTCAGATTTGTTTGGAGAATATGCCAAACTTGTGACACCAAAATATTGACCTCTACGTGTTCCCGCAGGTGAGAACCAAGGTGCAAAGTTGTTATCTGTTGCTGCCATGAGTCCGGCAGTCGATGAAGCCGCAGGAATATTGATATAGTTATCATTATACTTATCGTAGACTTTCAAGAATTGATTGTCTACAGCAAGATATGAACTGCGCGTGAATAATGCAACACTTGTGAGTGTTGTTGCAACAGGAGTTGCAGCCCCAACTACAGCGGCTCTATTTGGCGAAGTAACAACCATACAATCTTTTCTGATACTTTGTGCGATTCCTACAAGATCATTAACAATAGTTGTCTGATCGTCCGAAGATGCAACGCTAGGAGCAATTAAGAAGTCGATTGCTAATGCGTTTGGATCTTCAAACTTATCAAATCCACTAGCATACTCCGTTGTTGTAAGTAATTCTGAGTTTACGCCCCGGCTAAGTGAGGTTTCTACCTTTGCAGCAAATCCAGTCGTATAGTTGCTGCTTGTAGTTGCTGATGTACCAGCGTTAGTGCCGTATTTATTGTTGAAGCCTGCCATCCAAACGTATTTGGACTGTGTGTTAATTACGTTTTTAATGTAGCTTGAAGTGCCGTCCGAAGTTTTAGCGCCAAGTGCCATAGAAACGAATGGGAAAGTTTCGAGTATTGTTCCTTGCGTACCCGTAATTTTGCCACCCTCGTCAATAACGACAACGTGTGCCTCATCTTTGATAGTACTGTTGGATTGAGTAGCACCCGCTGAATCAATTCCTACACACCAAGACGATGTTTCTGGCTGCGCGTCAAAATTTGCTTTATATTGCCAACTATCATAATCAGTATCGCCAGCACCCGTAACAGAAATTTTCAAAGAATTTCCTAGTTCACCTGGATATCTTGCGATAAATGTGTGAGAATCAGATTCCCGTGCCGCCACTTGACCATCAAAATTGTCAGAATTTGTTATTAGCGGTACATTGGCTGAATCTACATCTGGATCATATGCATTTTTTGCTGTTGCTGTATATTCCCGAACAATGTAAAGATCGTCGGAATATCTTAGATAATATGCTGCTGAGTGAAAGTCTACTGTATTTGTGGTATCTGGTGAGCCAAATACATTTGCCAGTTTCGCTTCATTATTTACGAGAGTCGGTTCGTCGCAAGGACCCCAATTAAAGTTACCAACAAATGCGCCCGTAGATGTGGGCACGTTGGCAACGCCATTAGTGAGGTCTATTTCTTTTACAACGACAGCAGGAGACTCTGATGGTGAGAATAACGCCATGTCTATTTCCTTTTCCAAGTATAGAATTATAAGTTTTCATAATACGATTATGTTCAATTACTGTTATTTATATAATATCTATTTTAGCGATAATCGTGCCAAACTTCTGGTTGAATTACTCCCCAAGGATCATCTGGTTGAACTAGAGGTTCATCCCTACCATCGTCAATGAACCCGAATGGTAACATGTCGTTTTCAATTTCGTGCATTCTTTGTGAGAACATAAGGTCTTTAACATTTATATCACTCAATTCTTGAAAGTCCGATGTACCTGTATAGTATCCGAAAAGAACAAAGTTCATCATTAAATCGTCATGGTTTCCATTACTAGCTTCGAATGAATTGCCCCTGGCTTCAAATGTTGATATTTCTAAAATAGTTTCCTCATCGTGTATTATTAGCTTGCCTGTTTCTAATAAATCTTTTATAGCAGAGCATCCTATACGTTTTACTTTTTTCGTCATATTGATGCCAATTTTGTCTGCATGTACTACAGACTCAACAAACATGTTCTCATACTCTAAATCGTGGTATAGACCGTTACATACTACTTGACCTGCATCATTAGATTCGACCACAATAGTGGCTTCATTATATGTTGCTGCATATTTTACAATAATATTAGGAAACAATAAAGGAGATATTAAATTATTTCGATAAACTGCGACTTGCTCAATAGGCTCACCTTCTGTTACATCTATTATATTAAATGTTGAATAATCTTGACCTCTTCCACGAGCAACGTCTACCATACAAACATAATTGTGTTTCTTTACAGGTTCTTTATACACTAAAACTGAGTCTCTGTCAATACGTTTTAACGGCTCTTTTGCTTTTAATGCCAACAAACATTCCGCAGCTATCAGTGTATTTCCTGTGCCCATAAATGTATTGCCAAATTCTTGATCAAATTGTAGCTGTGAAGTGTTAGCGATAGTTGAAGCTTTCCAAGCCTCATCACGCCCAGGAACATCATACCAATCAACACGAAATGGTTTATATTCGTTAGTGTTCTGCATTGCGCCTTCCCAAATCTTATGAAAGACGTTGCCGACACCATTAGCTGTTGAAGTAATAATAACTTTTGTAGATTCGCCACTTGACACAACAGGATATGTTGATGTATAGAATGTTGCTGCATTTTCAACAAATGCAAATTCGTCAAGATATAGTAAATTCACAGACATACCACGAATAGATGATCCTGAAGTAGCCGCAGCCACAATCTTAGAATTATTACTAAACTCTATAGAGCCTTTGTTTAATGCTTTACATCCAGGCTGAAGAAAGAACGGCAAGCCTTCTAACATGAGTGTAACGCGACCAATCATTTCTCTTGCTGTAGCGCCTTTGTTTGCCATGACTGCAATAGTTTGTTCGGAATGGAATAGTGCATACCAGAGCAGATATGCACATGATGATATAGATTTTCCAGACTGCCTACATGCCAAAACGATTGAAAATCTATTCTCATTAAACGATTTAAACATTTCCTCTTGATATGCGTATAATTCAAATGGAACCAGACCGCGATCCAAAGATATAATTTTACAATAGGTTTTGGCAAAATACGCAGGGTTGTGCATACATTTTGCGTACTCTTGTACCTCAGCGTTTGTCCACTGCTGAATAACGCCATCCTTCTTTACTTGAGGATTACCAAGATAGCTCTCTTTTTCATTTAGTATCATCTGTAACATCAATCATATTATCATTTTTATCTATGTCTAAAAGCATCCTTTGCAGTTCAACAGTAGAGCCTACAAACAAATTATTTGTTGTGCTACCTTCAATTTGCTTATGTTTATTAGCTTGAGAAAGTTCTAACTTCTTTTTATGAAGGTCCAATAATTTATCGTTAGTATCTGAAACTGTTTTGATAAGACCCGCGACCACCTCAAACGCTCTTGGATGCTCTAAAGCACTTGCAATAGAAGTCATTTCATCTAAAGCATTTTGCCCTTTATTAATCAAATCATAATATGTCTGTCGCGTAAACTCGATATCGTTTATTGCATTATCTGAATCGTTCATTATATTTCCTTATGCGGAATCAAAAGTTTCATTAGTAATTATCGAAAATCCGAAATCACTATCTCCTAGAGGTGGCGTGAGACCTAGTGGATTAGGCTCTATCACATATTGCGCGAACTGCGGATCACTAGAATCTCCCAAAATTTGACTGTGTACGTCTGTAATTGTTTTTCTTATGACATTTCCAGACGTTATAGGTCCATAGAAGTTTGCTAACATTGTGAAGTCTAAAGTATATATTATAGTCCTTCTTTGTTCCAGAGATCCTTCAAAATCATCCGAAAACGTAACACCGTTTAAAGTGATAGGAATATCTTCCCTAATATCAGACGCTAGGGTAGCAAAAGGCTTCATAGTAATTGTATAGTGCGGATTAAAATAAGGTATTATTTGCTCTACCATTTGTAGAGCATCATCTTGTGTTTTAGCGTAAATATTTAATTGAAAGATAATATCGTACGGTGCGGGACTATAGAATTTATTTTTCTGTGTAGTTGAAAGCGTTTTATTAAACGTATTCATCTTAGGCAGCTTTCGTTCTGAATTATACGTCATGCCAACAATTTCGAACGACATCCTAGGAAGTTTTATTGCAACTTTGGTATCAGTGTCTAAATCTGGATTTTCTCTAATTCTGTCAAGATATTTAGCTTTAGGCGCATATGACAGAGGAACTTTAACCTGACTTCTTACTTTTCCTGATGAATCTTTTCTCAAAACATAAATGTTATTAAACATCGTTCCAAAGATTGCAACAGATTTTCTAATTCTCTCGTGGTAAAAATATGTTAACATTATGTGTCTCCTGGATCGCCAAAGGGATTAGTCTCGGAGAAGTCTAGAAAATCAAGCAAAACATTAGACGCCGTAGCATCGAATATATCATTTTGCGAGTTTGTTTGAATTTTATTATTATCTGTCACTGTTGCTATTCCAACTTTAGAGCCGTTTGCACCTACAATATCTGAATCTGTGGATGCAGCAGGAGAATGATAATTACCATCATCTGCGCCTACATGAATTAGCGACATTGTGGCATTCTTTTTACTATATGCAGATACTTCGCCTCTTAGTATAGTACCACCAACAGAATGAGTTATTTTTTCTCCTATATTAAAACCTAATCGTGTCAATGCCGGAGGCTCTGCAATAGTGACTAAAGGAGGGTTACTCGAATCGTAATACTTACCTTTATGTATTATATCTAATCTTAACAATCTCTTATTATCAAAATCAAATATCGCAGCAGCCTGCGCTCTAAAAAGTTGATTTGTGCCAGTCGCAGAGTCTATTGTTATATTCGGAATACCTGTGTAAAAATTACCAGAATCTAAAATACTTACAGAAAATATGCTATTATTGCTATCTTCGCTTTTCATTATAACCGCAGCTTGCGCTCTAAAATTATTAGGAGTTCCGGTTGGTGGCGCTATAGTTACTGTCGGAGCACTAGTATAGCCCGCTCCAACATTACTTAATGTTAATGTCGAAACTCTATCGTTTGCTATAGTTGCTGTTGCGGTTGCTAAAGTTCCGGGTAAAGAGTCAGGATCAGAAAACGTCACAGTAGGCGCACTTGTATAGAATTTTCCGGAATCGTCTATTGCTACCGAATACACGTTCTTATTTAAATTATCCCACACCAAAGACGCGATAGCATTTTTGTTACTAGAATCCGTCGGAACATCTATAGTAACTTGAGGTTGAGTTATATAATAACTGCCTGGATTTGTTACTACTGCACCGCTAACTTTTCCCAGTCCGTCCACTGCTGCGGTTGCTGTTGCATGTGTTGGAGTTCCTTGTGGCAGAGATATAATGACAGAAGGCGCACTATCATATCTACTACCTGTGTTAGTTAAATTTAATGAAATAATACTACTCATACTGAACCTACCACCGCTGTTGCTGTTGCTGTTGTTGGTTGATTAAGAGTCAACTCATAAGTATAAGATCCTTCAGTTTCTATAGAATTTAGAGATTCTAATGAAGTGTTGAAATCTTCTCCGTTGTATTCAAACAATTCACATCTCATTTTATATGTTGGTAAATTACTTAACTGATAAAATGGAGATTCGTGTTCAACATGCATAATCTCAAACATAGAATTTGAAAGGGGTAACCAGATAAGATCACCTTCAACGGGTCTTTCAGTTTCTATATCGTTTGATCCTTGGCCAATGATGCCACTCCATCTTCGCCTTGCTACAATGAAAGTTGCTGCATCACGAATTTCAACTCCAAATTTTGTAAAAAGATCGCCTTCGCCATCAAAGCCTTCTGCGTTTTCAATGTACATTTCAATCTTATAGGATGAATTAAATATTGATGGTATATCTTCACCAAAAACTTTATTTTCATTCACTATAGTCCTAGGAAGATAATATACATCTTGCCCATACAGTTTTAAGGACTCAATAATTATGTCCTCGTGCAGATTTTGTTCGTTAGTGTGTTTTTGCGAAAAGTATATATTAGTTGCCATTTACTTATCCCACGAAAAAATCTACGGGCAATTCTTGCTCTAATCTAATTCTTTCTTCCAGTTTTTCTATATCTACTGTAGCATCTTCATATATCTGTCTACCATTAAGGATAACTCCACCCGGTAGTTGCATGCCTTCAAACTTAATAAGATTTGCACCCCATTGTCTTTTAATAAGGGCTGTCGCATATTCTTTTAGCCACATATCATTGTATATGGAAGTATGTGTTTCGGGATCAACGATTTGAACGACTTGAGCGATTATATAATCACCTGCTTTAATATCACCTGCTCCAAATTCACCGTGAATTACTAGACGATTTTGACGCCGAGAAAACGATACTTGAGGAGTTCCGTTGATTTTCATATCAAGTAAAGACATGTGTTGTTGCATCTGTTCGTAGTATACCAATTCACTCATAAAGTTACCTAGATTGCCAACATCATTTAACATAATTTGATATTTTATTCCAGACCAATCATTAACGCCACTTGCGGAATTTACAGGAAATAGTCTCTGCACAAAAATTACGTCAGATGATATAGGAATATATCCGTTTGTCACGTCAGATTGCGTTACTAGATGCTTCAGGTATGTCCTGACTGTTGCATCCGAATGAAATTCTTGATAATACTCTAAGGCATCGTCAATTCTATCCTCAACTTGTTCAAGCGCAACATTTACTTCAAGCACAGGTTCGCCCAGCTTGCGCTTGCAATAGCTTATAAGATCGTCTCTGGTATCTGGATGATTTGTACTCATTTTACGTCCCGTTATATATCTTTACTTCTATTTATACAGCCCGGACATTGAAGTTTATTTTTGCGGTATATGTATCTATTGAAATATTGTTATTGGTGTCTTTTTTAGTTAATGTCTGAAATTTACTACCGTCAGAATTGAAACTAATATCTCGGATATCTCTATTAAAAACGCCCGACAATATATACTCGTCATTATTAAATGCACTATTCTTAAATGATCCTGCTGTCTTGTTTAAATCATATTCTCTTACACTAGATAAACTTGTGTTGCCGCCGCCTATAAACATCTTAGTTTCGTCTGTATTTAAATGCATACAAGAAACATTTGTAAATGATGTTGAAAAGGCTGAATCGAATGTTGCACTATAGATTTCATTTGAATCTGATAAATTATACTTGTAAATTTGATTTGTCGTGCTACTAGAAAGGTACATCTCCGTTCCTTTATTAGCAAGCAAAATATTTGATAACCCTGAAACTGTTCCGTTAAGATCAAGAAATTTTTGATTATGCTCTAAGGAAGCTAATCCTATAGGCGCACTATCATTAGTGCTTCCTGTCATTTTGAATTGAGTGATACTTTTGTTCGCTGGTGACGCTAAAAATATTTTATTGTTTGTCACTATATCCGTAGAATCGCCTGAAATGTCAAAACCTAAATTTTCAGAAAGATCAATATTTGTATAAGTATTTTGCTGTGTTGCCGTCGATAACATATAATTTGTGGACATATTATATTCTAGAATTTCCGTGTCATCCGAAATATACAGTTTTGCGCCACTTGCACTAATTTTCATATGTGTCGGCACAAAACTTGAAAGGTAATAGAGTGATGCAGTCTTACTAGTATAAGGCGAGACCGCAGCATCAGGAAATAAATTTTCATCGGTTTCTATCGTGGAAAGTGCCCAAGGTACACTCATAGTATATTGATGTACGCCTTTATTATATGTGTCTAAAATATACAGATATTGACCATCAGAACTAATTTGCATAGAAATAGCGCCCAAATCTTTAAACTCCATCATGTTGTCGCCCAAAGTTTTACCAATCCGATGTGATACTTCAGATACTTTTGTAGCAGTAGATACGTCAAATTTAACACTCAGGTCATATTGAAGTATTTTACCATTTTGCCTTGCGATACCCCATAATACATAAAGATGATTTCCATCTGCACTAATCGTAAATGCTTGAGCATATGATGTAAAAACGCTTACATAGTACCCATAGTACCTAAGGTACTTGTTCAAATAAGAATACCAAAAACTATACATATATATGTACCGCGCCATTTTCCATCTCTCGTTAGTGACTGGTATTGGCGGATTAGCACTGGATGTCGGTCTAGTATAGCGACTAGTTGTCCAACTGCCGAACTGTGTTTCTGTATGTGCTGGACCAGTAGTTGTAGTTGTAGATAAATTCTCTAGATAACTCCAAGTTGCTTGGTAATAATGAATAAAATCAGGTCTATATGGGCTGCCGGATTTGGCAATCTTTGAAGTCACAGAAAACGTGTGTGTTGATACATATTGTGCAGATGATATGTTGTAAGGAATTGTCAACTCAAAATATTTTATACGAAGGTGATCCATGAGGTAATAATGTTTTCCATCAGCAGACATTTGTGTGATGTTAGTTTTAGGATATTGTGATAAGTTTGTGAGTACATTTCCTGGAACATGCACGCCATTTCTCCATAATCCGTATGAGTTCTGGAAACCATAATAAGTACTAAACCTAACCGTAAAATTTGACGTCCGCGTATTTCTCCTTTTATCCGAATTAGATTTTTGACTAATTGCTACTTGAGTATTTTCATAATAATTTGTAAGATATTCTGTTGTTAAAATATCTCCAGGAGAAGTCAATTCATATTGATATATTTTATTGTGACCTCTATCCGCAACAAACATCCTATTCTCAGAATCGCTCAACGCGACTCCTTCTAAATAACTAGAATTATTGGCCTCGCCATTTGATATTCCTAATTGTGTATATGTGTCGAAGGATGCTATGGGTTGCTCAGTGCCAACAAATGCTCTATAATCATATGGTGCCGGAACTTGGTATTGCTGTATAGATTTTGTGCTTGTATTTTGTGCGATATACAACATTGTTCCATCAGAGTTATAATCTAATCCTTCTGCGGTTGTAGATAAAATTAGAGGAACTCCTTTATTAGCGTCATATAGAACGTCAGGACTTGAAGTCATATTCATAAATTTTAAAGATTCTGCTAAATTAGTTCCAAAAAAGTCAAGTCTATCAACATTATACTTAAACCGTATTATTAAGCCTTTATCAATAAGAATACTATTTGAATCGCCAGAAGTTTTAGGTATTTTAGTAGGACTAGCAATAGTTCCTGTAAATTTATAAATGTTATTTTCACTCAAAGATTTTTCTATAGAAGCTGAATCCGTCAAATCTAATGTAGGAGATACTGTATATATGCCGTCTCCACCAACAACTTTGGTTATAACTTTACTAGAAACTATATTCTCTAAAGTGTGGTTCCATGTTATATCGTTTCCATCTGAATCTTCTGTATTTAAAGATATGATGGGAGTTATAGGTTTATCAGAAAAATCAAAACTAGAATCAAAACTTGTCGTCCATGTTCCATCTTTAAATGTTACGCTATCAACTCCATCATTTAGTACACTAATCGGCACTAAAGTACCGTCATCTAAATATTTACTAAATTTAAATGACCCTGCATGATAATATATTTCAGTCATTATAGGTATCCTTCATAAGATTGAAATGGGTCAAATATGACTTGACTTGAGTCAAAGCCTATAGCTTCTCCACTGTCAATATCGAATATACGAATATATTGTACATCAGCAATATATGTAACGCCCACTCCCATGTCGCCGTTGTATTCGAAAGTGAGTTCTATATCTCCCGAGGTTGAATCGTTTAGTCGTGTGCCGCTGATTATATGAGGAACTCGACTTGCTGAATCTACATGTTTACCGACAAAAGCTAAATCTGTATTCCAATGAAGGTTTGATTCTGATATGTCATATGCCTTGACATAAAATATAGAATTGTCGCTATCGTCATATCTACCTAGTCGAATAGTATTTCTAGGTATACTTTTTGTATATGACCAATTAATACTATCTCCTAAATCGTCAAACCTTTTAAGTTTTATAATATGACTCGATCTATCAAAAGCTAAATCAGAATTTGGAGTAACTAAACTATCATGTGCAAACCCCGTTAGCTCTCCGATGTAGCTGCCGTCAGATTCTATAATAGATGTATATCCTTTAGGATTACTTAGTAGACCATCTGATTCATATTTAAAAACATAATTAGGTATAGGTCTGTAACCCTCTCGGAGAGTAAAAGTTAAAGGTTCTTCATTTATAGCTATATTGCCAACAGTTACAAGAGGATCAAATTCCGCACTTTCTATTCCAGGATTAAAACTATGCACTTTTCTATAAGATTTTGCGTCTGCCGTGTAAGGACTAACATCTACAGATAGTGGATTGCCTGCTGCCGTTGCATCTAGTATAACTGTATAGCTGTCTGTTGTTAAATCAACATCGGGCAATGTAAATACATCTTGCCCACTTTCTCTCATTTTTCTACTAACACGCATTTCTTTAATATACAAATCAGAAAAACTTTTAACTATAGAATGAGATGTTATGTCATAATCATCTGTTGATGCCAATAATAAGTTAGACTTTGACAATTCTTCTATATCAAGTTCTATATTCATAGAGTCTATTTTATTTCCATCAAAATATGAAAATAGAACATTATCCGATCCTCTATAGTTGAATGAATGGTGATGCCAGTCACCCAAGCCATTTGCTGCATTATTAAGTTTTATTGATTTATTATTGATAATTAATGTACCATCTATGTTATATGCTAGTTGTTCACCACCACTCATATTTGAAGCAACATGTAATATTGTGTCGCTGTCTGTAGAAGGCATTCTATTAACAGGAAAGGGAACAGATATAGAATCATACTTATCAGTTTTATGTATCATAAAATCTTCGATATATCTTTTCTTATTAACTGGCGTGATAGGATTTTTAGTATCTACTTTAAAATAAGGAATTCCTAACCTAAGCTTGCTTTTGTTATACGCAATATCATCGCCAACCTGCATGATATTGTTTCCAATAAAAACATTTGCTTGCCTTGGGTCTGTCTGAAGTGCAGGATCTTGACCTCCTGTTCTTTCGAAGATACAATTTATCCACTTGAGGCATCTAGCATCATACCTACTCCAAATGCTATTACTCCAGCTGCTTGTGATTGATATTATACATTCTTTTATTTGTATATCTGATTCACGCCGTGCTGCATAAACTGGATATGAGGCACCACTGAGTTCGAAATTAACTCTATATGCTTTGCCATAGACGGGATAATTTGGTGCATATAAAAACGCCCACGGACTATATTTAAATGTTAAGTATGCAAGTTCTCTATACAATCCTGACGCTGGCGCAGCATCCGCGGCGAAGCGCCCTGAAAATAATTCAGAGAACCAATCCACCACATTAAGCCTAACATCTGTGGGATCATTTGTTGATCCTGTAATTAAAATATTTTTTCTTTGGTGAAAACCATATACGCCTGACAATTCCGGAACGCCGTGATCCTTTTTTACAGTATATGTACCAGGAGCTATTACGATAGCATCACCATCATTTATTTGCGACATTTGTTGTTGCAATGAAATACCTACTCCGTCGGGATTGCTCCAATTATAGATAGTTCCTCCAGTACTTGCTATATAATCTATAGCGTGTTGCGTTCCAGTTTCATGAGGCAAACTTTTTACAGATTTTAGGTTATTGCCAACGACTAACTCAGCGTCACTATAATCAGTAAAGAGTTGTTTATTATACAATAAATTTGAATGTAATGTTCCCGTCCATGTTGACCCGTCTGAATCTATTCCTAACGCTCCTGTTTTAGGTCCTGCATCTGCTGATATAACACCTTTATATGCGTCAGGAACAGTTTTGTATGCAGTTTCAGGATCCCAACGCCAGGACTTTTTTCCTAACTTTAATATAGCTTGATAGTATGTGTAGTCAGAAGCAAAGCCGCCTGCAGCAAGACCAAGGCCCTGTCTATCGAAAGTCTGCTGGCGTTGATAGTTTGCGTACCACGTGTTACCACGGGAGGCCCATTCACTTTGACTGTTCCAAAGCGTCTTCATGTGCCAACTTGAGTAGTACCCGTTATCTTCTTCGTCATCTGAGCCTCTACTAGATATTATAAGTTTATACGGACCATCGCCACTTGGAAAAGGGTAACTCGCTACCCAAACGCCATTTTGGAATACATGAAAATGACTATCCTGTTCCGAAATTATAAATTCTATGTGTCCGCGGAACTTAGTATAATATTTAGAAACATCTATACCATCTACAGCTCCACTGTAAATACCATCACCGTGTGGATCGTTGTGAGAAGTGCGCGTGGTGTCGGGCCACATCCAGCCTGTATTCCTATTTGGCATTGCAGGCATTACATTTTCATAAAATACGCTAGGATCGTCTATTAGACTTTCTTTGACTAAATAATATTTATAGGTTCTCCGCTCTGTCAGATAATAATCGCCCCAGTTTGCAGGAGATACTTCACCAACTTCAAAATAATAATTATTCTTGTCGCCAGGAGTAATTGTCATACTATTAATTTTTACATAACTTGCCAAAACTGGCACACTAATCTTACTATACGTACTTCTATATAAGACATCGTAAGTATCAAACCAGTATGAGCTATAATTAAGATTTGGCTGTATCCTGTAGCGATATCCTTGGTGTCCAAAGCCGTGGTGCTCACTCGCCCCATTAGAAAACGGGCCCATATCAAGCCGATCAGTTTCTGACCATGAGTTGCCTGTTGCAGGGTTGGTCACGTAATAGGGATAGTATCTTGATATCCACCACGCCGATGATCCTGCGCCGTTATATTTTGGTCCTTGGCCGCTAGTGCCTGTCGCTATAGACCCATTGGTCCTTGGGTCGTTGCCATCGCCATATGCTCTACCACCACCCCTACCAAAATCTAGGTCAGGATTATGCCCGGGCAACCAAGAAGGAATTTGAAATTGAAAATCTGTGGTGTTTGCCGAGTACGGATAGCCATATTTGCTGTTTCCTATATCATCATTAGACCTATGATAGCTAAACCGCGCAGCAGCATAGCTACTAAAGCTACCAGCATCGCCTAAGGAACCTTCAAAAATCGTGCCACGCTGACCAACTGGCAAAGGTCCAACAACAGAAGGATACATGATAATATATCTGTAAGAACCATCAGGGTTAACATAAAAGGCGGGCTTATTCATAAAAGCTGGACCTCGATTATAAAATTGAGCACCATCTGTTCTATCTTTGGTAGCAATTTTCGTAGAGCCAGGAATGCCTCCTGTTATCATAGTCTTAGATTCTGTAAATGAAGTCATTACCGGAGCCGAAAAGGATGTTGCTGCCCATTCATCATTATTTAAAGATGTTGTAGTGGAAACTTCTCCTTGATAGTTACTATCAATCCAAAGTCTAATTTTTCCAGGTGTCGGATTTACGTCCCAAGATATTACGTGTGGATTTATATTATCGGGAACATTAGCAGTCAAAGATAATTGTTTGTTTGTTCCTGCTGAAATTTCAATTTGAGTTCCTAAACCGATTGTTCTAACAATTAATCTATTTTCCTCTGCACCACAGAAGAATAAAGTTTTGTCACTTTCTGGTATTGTAGTTTTTATAGAAAATGAAGCAGGAGTTTTTCCATCAATCAAGCGACCCGGCTCTACTACGCCTACAGGAAAATGAGTACTATCTTCCCTAGTCAGAGAGACCAGTTGGTTTCCATCTCTGTATATTCTCGGCTCAAATCCATCATACGATAAAACATTATGTGTCCAGCTATCGGATAGTAAATCACTATCTACATGTAAATTATATTTTGTTCCGTTATAAACAATTCCTGTTTCGTCAAGAGATAAGAGCGTATCAAATCTTTGATTTATCGAAAATATTCTATTATTTTTAGTATTAAATTTATTGTACATATATTCTATTGTAAATGGAGAAAATAAACTTAAACTATCTAATGCTGAATCTATTTTCATAAGATTCCAATCACTTTCTAAAGTAATTGACGAGTTTCCTGAATCATAAGCAGGAAACAACTTTGCGTTTATTGTTCCAAAATTAGTAATAGTATGCGAATCCAAAGAAAAATCCATAACAGAATCTATCCAAGGCAAAACCGCGGCAAACGCTCGACCATCATCATTCGCACCTCTATTTGTCCAAAAATCTATCGTAATCGAATCGTTTGTACTATCAAAATTTTCAAAAGGAGTGCCTAAATCTAATTGCTTCGATCCCACAAAACGATATGAGAATGATGGGAATGTCGATAAGTCAAAATAACGATATATGCCAGATTTTGTGCCTGAAGCAATTACTACCTCATCGCCCTCATTCGCAACTCGGTTAATCTCGCCAAAACTATCATGTATAAATGTCGCCACTATATTATCCTTTTTGTGAGCAGATTATTTTTCAGTGAATAACCAGCCGTTCGCAGTATTATAATAAACTAAACCAAACGCTGCGCGGTCAACATCAATCGTTAAATCTGAATCGCTTGCTTCAATCTTATGTCCATTTCTATTTATAGTGATATTATTAGTCGATGCATTTCCCGTTCCATCTATAATTCTAATTTCATCTCCCAATGTAGCAGCAACAGGAAGATTTACGACAATTGATGTTGACGTGTCAAGGATAAGTCTTTGTCCAGCTGTTGCTGTGACTGTGGATGTTACTTCTGACCAACTATTTGGAGTTGATGTTCTGGCTGAAATATATGCACTATCAACAATTCCTACAACATCTGCGCTATCAAATGCTGCTGGAATAACAACTCTTGCGTTGATGTATGCACTATCAATTAAACCTATAACACTTGATGCTCCAGATGGATTTGCTTTTACCCACTGCGAAGTTGCATTGTCATCTGTATAGTAAACATATGTTTCTAGAGCTTCTGGATCAAACCACATCTGTCCTTCGACTGGCGCTGCTGGTGCAGTATCGGATACTGTTAATCCACCGCCCGATGTGCCGCCCGCGATTTCAATAATGTCAGCACTATCCAGAATACTTGCGTCATATAACTCTGTTCCGTGTACAATAGCGTTAATGATTATTTCATCGCCAGAGTCTAAACCGTATGTTGTCGTGATAGTGTTCGTAGCCGTTACTGTATAGTCTGCTCCCAATACAAGTCTGATACCATTATTAAATACTTGAATTTTATCGCTATCAAATGAAGCATTAATCCCATTAACATCTGTACCAGTAAATACTGTTGAACCGCTATCAGCTTCAAATTTGTAGTTAGCAAATTTAGGTTTCGTATATGCGACTTGTGTTGTGGTGTTATAAACCACAGAACCAGAAGCATTTCTGAAGCCCATAATCGTTACTTCATCTGTAGAGTCAGCGGCAGTATTCAGTGTTACGGTATCTGTACCAGTTCTAGTATAATCGTCATTAAATCTAAGCAAAGCGCCGTTGATATAAACTAACGGTGAATTATTAGTTGCCATAAATTCTAGCGCAACACCATTTTCATCGTTACCTGTAAACACTGTTTGATTTTGTGTTGCTGTATATTTGTAAATATCAAACCCAGTTGTTGTAGAAACGCGCTCTTGAATGTATGCACTATCTACAGTATTTGCGACAATTTCATCTGATACCGTAACTCTTGACGCTATATAAGCACTATCAATAAGATTGACGATTGCTGCACTATCAGTTCCAGCGGATACTCTCGCTTGAATATATGCACTATCGACAAGATTACCAGCGACAAAGGAAGCATCTGCGCTATCAAATGCTGCTGGGATAACAACTCTTGCGTTGATGTATGCACTATCAATAAGATTACCCGCAACAAAGGAAGCATCTGCGCTATCAAATGCTGCTGGGATAACAACTCTTGCGTTGATGTATGCACTATCAATTATTCCTGTCACGGCAGCACTATCAGTACCGATATCAGATGCATTGGCTAGTTGAACCCAACTTCCTGCATGTGCAAAATAGCCTTTACCAGTACTGTGGACATGTGCAAACATTCCGTGATATGAACTTGCAGATGGAAGATCACCTTCAGTGGAATAAACATTCGAATATAGAACTTTATTTGTACCAAGGTCAAGATCGCCTGTTAATGTTCCGCCGGATAATGGTAATTTATCAGCAATACTATTCGTTATTGTAGTCGAGAAATTAGAATCGTTTCCTAATGCAGACGCTAATTCAACTAAAGTATTTAATGCGTCTGGTGCAGCGCCAACAAGTCCGTTTACTGCACTATCAGCAATAGTACGGACAAAATCTTCAGTCGGGAGTACATTCCATGAGCCGCCCTGTGCAACTTTTGGTTTGCCCGCTTGATATGCAAACATGCCTTCATAAGTAGAAGGACTTGGCATACTTGCAATTGTGGCATAATTGTTAGAGTATGCAATTTTATTTGCGCCGAAATCTATATCTGAAGTACCTATTCCAACGGCAGTATTGATATATGCTGTGGTAACAACAGCGGCAATATCCGATGCACTTGCTGCTTCCTGTCTTGATTGGACATAAGCACTATCAACAAATATATTGGATATAGATGTAATATAGGCACTATCGATAACAGATTTTAAATCAGCACTTAAAATATAAGCACTATCTGCTACAGATTTTATCCACGTGCTATTTGCTCTTGATTGAACATAAGCACTATCAATCATATTACTGGCTGCGTTTGAATCTATACCTATTACTTTAGAGGCGTTGCCGTTTGAATCTGCAATGCTAATTCCTGTAGGACTAGATGATAGTGATATTCCGCCAAGGTTGATTGTGTTTCCACTAAGATGTAAGTCTCTCCAGGCGCGGGTTGGCGATCCTAGATCATATATTTCATGCGCTGCAGGTATTACATTATGTGCAGAATTTAAGACACTTTGAATATATCCCGAGTCAGCAGCACTTAAAATATGTGCTGAGTCAGCGATACTTAAAATATATGCACTATCTGTTACTGTTTTTACATAAGCGGAGTCAGCGACACTTAGAATATATGCGCTATCAATAACAGACTTTAAATCTGTACCTAGAATGTATGCACTGTCAGCAACACTTAAAATATATGCACTGTCAGCAACACTTAAAATATATACACTATCAATAACAGACTTTAAATCTGTACTTAAAATATATGCACTATCAATAACAGATTTTAAATCTGTACCTAGAATGTATGCTGAGTCTGCGATAGATTTGATATACTCATTATCTGCAATTGTTTTAACATAAGCACTATCAATTATCTCTTTCAGATAAATTTCGTTTACTATAGTCGAAATATGGTCGCTATCAGCCGCGGAATGAATATAAGCACTATCCGCAAGTTCTCTGATATAGTCGGACGTTGCTACTGTTTTGACATAATCGCTATCCAGAAGATCCACAATATTAACAGAATTTACGAATACACCATCATCTGCATTTATTTTACCTGCAACGTCAAGTTCAAATGCAGGCGTAGTTTTTCCAATACCCACGAATTTGGTATTGTTATATACTGTATATGTACTTCCTTCTTCAAACACATTTGTAATTTGTAATTTTTCGCCATTGATTTCAATGTGTCCATTCCAAATTTCAAGCGCAGCTTGTTCTACAAATCCTGATGGATCTTGAGGACCAGATATTACGACTTTACCGCCAATGCCAAGTCCAGCATTTGGTGCACCCGGCGTAGTTTTGCCGAGGTAATCGATCATTTCTGTGCCCTGATTAACAGTATTTCCGTTGGTAAAAGTTACATCATAAGGCGATTTGCCGATGCCTACTTTAGTATTATATAAAGCCTCAAATGCACTTGGATTTGTAAATTGTGTCCAGCCTGTAGGAGTAACATCATAATCTGTGCCAAATTTAGGCGATGGTCCATTAACTCTAAACGCAATCATGGATGGATCAATTGCTGAATCGATTCTTTCTTGTAAATCTTCAAACGATGGCCAAGGTGACACGTCTATAAGATTATTAATATAGTTCTGATCTATCATAGTAAAGACTGCAATAGAATCTCTTGCGTGAAGTGGATTTCCACCAAAGCTTGCGCGTTCATTGATATAAGTACTATCGAACCAAAGAGTTGCAGATTCTTCGCTTATGCTTATAGTATATTCTTCTGTGTAATGATTTAGATAAATGTTGCTATCAAGACCGCCGGTTGGAAGAATAACATCGCCCTGATAAGTTAAGCCATCAAGATTTACATTTCCTTTAACGTCTAATTTATAAGGAATAGCTGGCTTGTAATTGAAGCCGTCTGGTGCATATCTCAGATAATTTGGATTATTATCAAAGCTAGATTTGTCTAGTCCTATGCCTACTGCACCTTGACCATTATAAAGTAGATCGCCTGTTGGTCCTGAATTATCATTTTGGAAGAACATGTCATCTGTTTGAGTTTGTCTTAGATACTCTTTTGTGACTGCTGAATAAATATAATCACTGTCAGCAATAAATTTGATGTGGTCGCTATCGGAGGCAATTCGTCTAATATAGTCATACAAACGCATGCCTTGGACAAAGAGTTGATTATTTCTTCCTCCCACGTCACCAGTGACATTAATGTTGCCGGTAACTTCTAAGCCGAAATCGTCATTAGTCCAAATACCGTTAGAAGTTGTTACAGATTTTGTGCTACTGTTCAATGTAGCACTTGCAGGAACAGTATTTACAATATTCTGACCTATGATAACTGTACCGCCCTGGATAGATAGCGTGTTTGGCGTACTTGAAGTAACTGGAGTACTACCTAGACCAATTGAAACACTATTTGTTGCGTCTACAGTTGTTGTTACATTATGTCCTAGAGAAATTGTATTAAGTCCATCAGCAGAAATATTTCTACCGATTACGATTGCGTTATTCGCTGCAACATTGTCACGTCCAAACGCGATTGCGTTATTCGTTACTGTATTGCTTCTACCAAATGCGATACCATCTGTTGCAGCATTGTTTAATCTACCAAATGCAGATGAGAAACTATTTGATGTTGATGTAGTATTATTATGACCGAACGCTATACCACCATCAGCAGTATTAGATTTACCAAATGCTTGACCAGAGTAACTTACTGTGTTGCTAGATCCAAATGCGATACCATTATAACCCGCGACAGTATTTGCACGACCGTAAACCATTGACTCAAGTTTATTGTTTGTTGAGGTTGTAGACGCAGTATTGCTGTGTCCAAAAATAGTAACTCTATAATTTCCGGTGTTACTATTTCCGAAAATTTCAGATTGATTATTACCTGTATTAGAGCGCCCGACTACGTTAGTATCAATATTTCCAGTATTATAAGTACCAACTGTGTATTCATAATTACCAGAACTACTTGTCGAGTTTCCATGTCCTATAACTACATAGTTTGTGCCTACAGTATTACTTGATCCAACACCTGTTGAATTTGTACCTACACTGTTACTTCGTCCTATAGATACTGCGTTGGTGCCCGTCGCATTTGTTCTGTAGCCGAGAGCCGTAGATCGGGTTGCATATGCAATACTTCCGTGTCCTGATGCAAAAGATGTATTTCCTGATGCCAGATTGTTCATACCAATGGCAACGCCGCTGGTGTTGGTTGTCTTATTTGATCTACCAATTGCAACACCGTTATTGCTATTGGCAGAGTTTCCTTTACCTATACTTACAGCGTTGGTGCCGTTATCTAATGAACCTTCACCAATGACAACTCCAGAGTTACCACTTCTAACTGATCTACCTAGTGCAAGACCATTTGCGCCTCTTGCGCTTACATTTTGACCAATTGCTAGTCCGCCGGAAGATGCATAGAGCGAGTTACCTATAGCTGTGCCTCCGCCACTCGCATAAATTTGTCTACCTATGCCGGCGCCGTTGGATGTTCCCGTGACCTCAACATCATATCCTATTGATGATCCATAATACGAATTTATTTTTGAATTTCTACCAATAACAACGCCATAAGCACCCCTTGATTGGACTTTAACATCTTTACCTACAGCAACAGCGCCTGCTGCTTCTACAACAGCATTGTTACCTACAGCAACAGCATCCGATTTTATACTTTTTGCCGCGGTGCCCACGACAACGGATCGTCTTGCATTAGTAGTTTCGGTTATATTATTTCTACCTATAGAGACAACTTCTGTTCCTCTTTGTGTAGTGCCAGTGCCTGAACCTATAAAGACAGAGTTTGCAGCATTATCTATGGTTAAAGTTCTTCCCATAACTATAGAGTTTGATGCATTATTAGTGGTTACTGTATGACCCATAATTGTAGAGTTTAATGCATTGGTAGTGTTTATCGTATATCCTATTGCTAGTGCAGTTCTGGAAATATTAATATCTTTACCTATGAGAATACTATTATCTGCATTGGTAGTAAGTGTAGTCAAACTTTTACCTATCGACGTAATATTATTTGCAAGATTTGCTGTAGGTGTATTAATAGTATCACCAATAGATAGATTGCTTGCTCCGTAGCTAAATATCGTTTGACCAATTGATACGATATTGTTTGTAGTAAATCTATGTGCTGTGTTTACGTCTGTATTTGTAATTCCTTGACCAATCGCAACAGAACCAAAGTTTTCGTTAATAATTGTTTGACCTAACGAAACTGCGTGTGTTCTATCTACTGAGCCAGCAACACCATCTTGGAATGTGACGCCAGCTTTCGTATCATTGCCAAGAGCTAAAGAGTGATGTCCCGCTCTTGTATTGCTACCTATCGCAATTGATTTGTAACCTACATTACTATCTTTCCAAAAATCTGCTGAAGTGGGATAATCTAACGCGCCAATTCTTAATGCGCCTCTTGTAGCAAACCACATCATACTAGATGCTGAATTATAATTAGGAATTGTTCCTCTAATTGGACTATTTTGGTCAGTTTCTAAGATGCTGCTTAGGAATATAGCATTTCCAGAATCTACAAGAAATCTTGATGTATTGTCTGTTGACAATAGTGTAGATTTAGGACCAATAATTACAGCGCCTTCTTCATCATAATAAATTTTCTTTTGACTTCCTGTCTGTTCGATATTCCAGGGAGTTTCAAGTCTGGTACCAATATAATCTGAATCTACAATTCTTGCGATATGATCATCTATATCAACTCTAAGAATTTTTCTAGTGCCGTCAGCATTTAATACATGATGTAGATTTCCTGTCGGAGTAGTGTACGCTTTACTGCCGAAGATCGGAGAACCGTCAGATTCAATTTTATACATGACATTCTGAGCGTCACCTTCAGTAGTAAAGAATGTTTGATAATTTAAACCAGTCTCGAAGAATCTTTGGGCGTGGACATGCTTCAATGTAGAATGATATTGATTATATGTATTAGGTGGGAATACTGTTTTTATGCCAGCGCCGGTTCCGTCAGACTCATGCTTGAAATAGTACATTGGATTACTAACAAATACTGAGCTTTGCGAATCAACATCAACATCGTCTTTAAAGAACGACTTACCGCCAGCTGTTATATTTCCGCCGGCGTCTATAGAATCTTTCACTGTTAAAGTTCTATTGTAAACGCTATCGTGTATAGTTACTGGTAGACTCAATGTAAGTGTTGGAATGTCGTTAAGAGGCAGACTTTCAAGAACCCTGACAACATAAGAATCTAGCGTGGCTTGCTTACTTGTTACTGTAGTAATTAACTTTCTTCTAGGATTGCCTGCACTATCAGGATTTCTTGCTGCAATTACAGGATCAGCGTTTGTAGGATCGTACCAAGGGCCGAGTGTGCCATCAAATGTACCATCAGATTCAATTTTGCTTAATAAGTTGCCGATACCGTCACTATCTTGTTTAAATACCGAAGAACTTGTATTTGTATAAGCGCCATAATACATGACACCGTTAGGATCCATAGTTAACTGCTTAATTGTAGTATTAGCTGCCGCTGCTAAATTATCAATGATATGTGAGTCCATACCTTTAGCGACATTGTATGATGAATCTATGGTACTAGATGCAATAATATTGCTATAGTGTCCATATCCATCCTTTTCTGTGTTGAGATGAATTATGCCAGTAGGAGTTCCTTGAACAAAGCTATTTGTTAAGTTAGGGCCACCGTCAGATTCAACTCTTCCTGATAGATTACCAGAGCCATCAGATTCTTGCTTATCTGCAAGTACTGCGGGAATAATAGTTGAATTAGTAATAGTTTTAGCTGGTCCAAAGAACCAAGTACTCTGAGAGTCAACATGAACGTCTTGGAAAAACTCTAATTTACCAGTTGCATTACTTTCAAATCTCATTCCACCTTTTACAATAAAACTATCGTGCGTAGTAAATCTGGAGCCTATATGAGGATAGCCAGGTTTCGCAGCGGTTGCCATCGCTGCTGAGCCTAGAACAACTTCTCCGTAAAGATTTGTAGGTCCAAATATATTCGTTTCACTTGTTAGTTTAACTGAATAATCTTGAATGATAAATTTATCGCCTAGTAGAATTGTTCCTAGAGAATCACTAACCGCTGCTGAATTGCCTTCTGGGAACGGTTCTGAGGATAATCTTAAATCATCATAAATTTCAATATATTGATTATTGATAATTTTAAAATCTCTGTTATTATCATTAGTTAATTGACCTTTAAAATTACCTAAAGAATCTAATAACTTGACAATAGGATCATTAACTCCATGGAGAGAAATACTAGCGTTTATATCTAAAGAATCGCCATTATCATCAATTAAATTTGAATCTTTGTCTTGCAAAACACCTGCATCGTCATATTTTTTAGCTGCTAATATGATCGTATTTCTAGTAGATGTTGTATCAGGATACATCCATCTGCTGTTCGCTGTTGCAGAAATATCATTTGTAGCAAGAGCAGTTTCTAATACATATACTGTTTTTGGATAGTTAATATGTGTTTTTAGTGAATTATAAACTCCACCAATACCATAGATAGCAGAATCAAATAATGCTGTATTTCCTAAAGAGTCGTAGTGTACGCCTTGTACTAATACAGATGAATCGCCATTAACATCAACTCTTACAATTCTAGTATAACGATCATCAACGCTATCGTTAAACAAAAACGCAACATGCTGTTCGTCTGCACCAGCATCAGGATTGCCGATTTGTGTCTGTAGTTCAACAGTATTTAATGTTTTTGCTTGACGCAAGTTTAAATAACTGCTATCAAATGTAAATGTATATTCAGAATCTAATACGTTATCGTGACCTAATACAAGCAATCCACCTCTTAGGTGTGCGCTATCGCCAACATATAATCCTTTAGTTCCTACTATTTTATTTTCGTTTACACCTATATTATCTAAACCAGAATATGATCCAACACTAAGCATATTTTCAAAATATACATTACCTTTTGCTTCAAGATCACTGTCAAAATTACCAGAACCAAGAACGTCGAGATTGTGTGTTGCTTCACGACCCGTTTTATTGATTGCAATTTTTAGTTTACCATCATATCGGAAACTATTAGCTTCATCATCGCCTGTTACAGGGTGCGGCGCACCGATGTAAACTGCGTTAAAGCTATCGTGTTTCCAGTAATAATCAGAATCCCAAACACTAATAACAAACGCACTATCAATTTGGCTCTGGATCCAGGCTGCTGTGATACCACCACCATCATATTGCTTTATCCAATTAGTATCATCGTATGGTGTGTTAGGCACAAGCACATGTTGAATCCAAGCAGAATCTGCCGCACTTAAAATATACGGACTATCAATATAAAACTTATATAACGCACTATCGAACTGCGCTCTAATATGAGTTTGGTCAAGATAGTTTTCTTGGATCATCCATGACTTACTGGGCCAGCCTTCTCCATTGGCCATGATCGGGGGCGTACCACCGTTATATACGCCATTTTTGTACATGGCTTTATTCATATTAAACGGATTAGTTCTTACATTTAGACGCCCTTGAACATCAAGACCTATAGAATCTCCAGTGCCGCCACTCAAATTGCCTTTATTGAAAGATGTGGATTGCTGGTATGCTGTTGTCTGAAAAGTGCCTATATTGGTAGCGCCGTCTGCCATAGTTTTATGTTGACCAGTCCAAGCCTGATCGTTTGATAAGCCTATAGCAACAGCTTTTGGTTCATCGTTTGGATTATATACCAGTGCATCTGGCAATACACGCCAGTTGTTTTCTGAATCGACTCTTTGTTGAACATAATCTGTATCGAACATATCAAAAACAGCATTATAAATCGCACTTCCTGGTCTAACAACAAAGCTGTCGAGAGACATAGGATTGCCTAATGCATTATAGCCAATATAAAAACTGTCATTATCTGTATCGTCTAACCAATGTACGCTACCCGCAACAGTAAGTTTACCTGTTATATAAACGCTATCGCCGAAAAAGCCTTTGCCGGTAGCAGATACAGCACCACCAATGTTAACGCTATCACTAAACTGACCGAATGTAGCACCAGTAAGTGAGCCAGCAATAGTTAGATCGCCGCCGGCTGTAATGCTATCGCTAAACTCGCCAAATGTAGCACCAGTAAGTGAGCCAGCAATAGTTAGATCTCCTCCGGCTGTAATGCTATCACCAAACTCGCCAAATGTAGCACCAGTTATAGAACCAGCAATAGTTAGATCGCCGCCGGCTGTAATGCTATCACCGAATTTACCATAAGAAGCTATATCTAGATAGTTACCACCTTTGATATATCCGCTAGTAACATCTAAATAATTGCCGTTGATTATTACGTCTTTAGCTACACTTAAAGAATCACCTAGTGTCGTAGTTCCCTTAACAATTAAATCACTATCAATAATTACACTGTTTTTGAAACGTGCGGGCGCGACAGATATGATAGGTACTGGCTGAAGCTTTAGATAAGCACCGAATGGTATACTTGTACCAGATACTGCACCCCAAAAAGATGGATCATAATTATCTGTTGCGGGATCGCCTGTGTTATTAAGAGTTATGACGCCCGCACTAAGCTTAGATCGGCTAGTACCCTTGAGAGTGCTAACATTAATAGTATCTGTAATGTTTCTAAGGCTAAAGCTATCTCCTTTAGGACCAATAGCAGAGACAGTGTAAATAGAGTCATTTAAGAATTGGCCTATCGTAGACACTGCAGGCAAGTCAAATTTAATTGTTTTCCCGATAGTCAATAGACCATTAGTATTTTGAACAACAACAACGGCAGGGTTACTTTGTTCAATGCTTATTACGGTACTCAATGGCAACGCAACAGGCTCAGGGACTATTTCAATATCAACGGGTTCAATGCCTAGGACGTAATCCCTAAGCTCAATATCGTTAACATATATCGTAGCGTCAAAACTATCGCCAGGAACAGTGAGTGGTGTTCCGGTCTCTCCAGTGCCAGGGAATGTTACTCCACTCTTATGTCCAAAGTGAATTGTACCACCAGAAACATCAAGCGCACCTCTAGCATATGATCTACCTATTGCAACTTTCGTATTATTGCTTTCGCCGACAAGATTTGAATTTGTTGGATTACTCAAAACAATTTGATTTGCGTGTCCACCAGGAGGATTAGTTAATTCTGTGTTCTGACCTATAAGAAATACGGGCTTACTTAATGTTGTTGTAATTCTATTATTTTTACCAATCACATATGTATTTTGCACATTATGAGCATCGGAATCTACAATATTATCTCTACCGATAAAGAAGTTGCCCGTTCTTGTGCCTGTTGTTCCGTTAAAAATTGATCTATCAGAATCTTTATTACCTTCGCCTATAAAGACTGAATATGATCCTTTAATATGATTCGAACCAGTGCCCATTGCTATCGATACATTGTTAGCGCCGAGTATTTTTGTATTATTACCACCTATAGATATTGATCTTGAGCCTGATATAGTGTGACTTGTACCACCTATTGCAATTGCACGACTACCTTCAATAGTACCACTCGCATTTAATGCAGTTGCGTATGAGCCAGAAATCGTAGTACTGCCTTGCACATTAAATGCCGCGGCGTAGTTGGCTTCTAGTGTTACGGATCCTGCACCACCGATAATTGTGTTTCTTTGTGATTTTATTCTGGATCCAGGATATGCAGATATCATACTAGAATAGTCTGAAGTACTGTCTATCTGTGAATTATCGCCGTTCAATATCATACTATATGATGGTTGAGAACCCTGACCCGCGCCACCGATATTAACAAATTGACCGCCAAGGATGATCGATTTTGTACCATATATATTACCGTCATACGCACCTATGACAGTTGAATATGATCCTAGACTATCAACTTTCGATGTATTGAAAGCATT
>Ga0209634_1000543_pt1 | contig 29393 bp, 43 predicted proteins | sample LinPmetageLP40_FD_184043 | JGI IMG/M metagenome (GOLD analysis project Ga0209634, IMG submission 184043) | Marine viral communities from the Pacific Ocean - LP-40 (SPAdes) (version 2) | ecosystem: Environmental > Aquatic > Marine > Oceanic | place: Pacific Ocean | collected 2010-08-26 | reverse complement strand
TCCGCTAAAGAAATACCTGGATATACGCAATTAGAAAAATTAATATCTGAATATCCAAGTAAATTTAATGCAGCTTCAGACGATGTTGTAAAAATATCTAAAGTGACTATTTAAAAACACGAATAAATAAACAAAATGAAAGATAATTCTATTTTAAACAAAGTAAGAGAAGTTTTAGGCTTAGAGGTAAAGCTTGAGCAACGCAAATTAGATGACAAAGTAACGGTCATAGAAGCAGAAACTTTTGAGCAAGGCGAGGAAGTTATGATTGTAACGGAAGACGAGCAAAAAATTGCTTTACCTATTGGCGAGTACAAAATGGAATCAGGAGAGATTCTTGTAATTACTGAAGAGGGAATCATTGGCGAGCTTAAAGAGGCAGAGGAAGAAGTTGTTGAGGAAGAAGTAAAAGAAGAAGTTGTTGAAGAAGAAGTTGAAGCAGCTACGGAAGAATCTAAGCCTATCAAAAAAACGGTTGAATCAATCGTAAAAGAAACTTTCTTTTCTGAAATGGAAAAATTGAAAAAAGAAAATGAGGAGCTTCAATCTAAGCTCCAAGAATTGTCAAAGGATCCAGTAGCCGAAGAGTCTACTCCTGAAGCAATTACAGAAGAGGTTGAGCTGTCAACGGAAGAGCCAAAGGCTGAAGAAGTTATTGCAGCAGCAAAACCAATAGTACACAATCCTGAGAACAAAGCGAAAAAAGCTGGAAACACGATTTCCCCAAACAAGCGCAAGACTATCATGGATACCGTACTATCTAAAATAGCAAATTCAAATAATAATAATAATTAATTTTTAACAAATGGCAAACACTGTAACAGGTAGCACATATGCTGGAGACTTCAACGGAGATTTCGTTGCAGCAGCATTATTAAGCGCACCGACAATTGCAAATGGATTGGTAACCGTATTACCGAACATTCACTACAAGAGAGTGATGAAGAAAATTTCAACAACAGGAAATGTTTTGGTAAACGCTACATGCGATTTCGATCACAACATGGACGTTGATGTTGCTGAGAGAGTATTAACATTGAAAGAGGTACAATCAAACGTACAACTTTGTAAAAAAGATTACCACCAGGATTGGATCGCTGCACAAGCGGGATATTCTGCTTATGAAGATTTACCAGCAGATTTCAAAAGCTTTATGCTTGCGCATGTTGCTGGAATGACAGCTTCAGCTATCGAGACTTCTATTTGGGAGGGCGCTACAGGAACAAGCGGTCAGTTTGATGGACTTGTTACTTTGGCTTTGGCTGATGCAACGGTTGTAGATGTAGCTTCACACGCTGCGGTTACTGCTGCAAACGTAGTCGATAAATTAGGTTCGATTGTAGATGCTATACCATCAACGGTATACGGAGCTGAGGACTTGACTATATACGTTTCAAGAAATATTGCTAAGGCATACGTTCGCGCACTTGGAGGTTTCTCTGTACCCGCAACTTCAAATGCTGGTATTGACAACAAAGGAACTCAATGGTTCTCTAACGGAGCTTTAACTTTTGATGGTATTCCTGTAGTTGTTGCTAACGGAATGGCTGACAATACTGCAATGGCTGCTCAAACTTCAAACCTATTCTTTGGATGCGGTTTGTTGAGTGATGTAACAGCAGAGGCAAAATATATTGACATGGCTGACGTTGACGGATCGCAAAACGTGAGAATTATCTACAGACTAAGCGCTGGAGTTCAATTCGCAATTGGTTCTGATATCGTTCTTTACCACGCATAATTATAAACTTGAATATTTAAAGGGGGAGGTAAAATACCTTTCCCTTTTTTTATTCGCAAAACTAAAAACAAATGAGCTGCGACATAACTAACGGACGTGTTGAAGAGTGTAAATCAAGCGTAAGCGGACTAAAAGCCATTTACTTTGCAAACTTCGACGATTTATCCACCGACAACATTGCATACGATTCTTCAAATGCTGATGTCATTGATACTTGGCAACCAGCAACGGCAATTGACCTATTTAAATACGAATTAAAATCGAACGAAAATTCGTTCATTACTGCTATTCAGACGAGTAGAGACAATGGCACAACATTCTTTGAGCAAACGCTTCAGATTTCTTTAAAGAAACAAGACATAGCAATGCACAAAAATATTAAACTACTTGCTTACGGCAGACCGCGTATCATTGTACGCACTATGACCGACCAATTCTTTTTGATGGGATTGGCTCAGGGCTGCGATACTACTGCTGGCGAGGTCTCCAGCGGGTCTGACATGGGATCTTTTAATGGCTACAAATTGACTTTTGTGGCGAGCGAGGTTTTACCAGCCAACTTCATTGATGCATCCTCAGAGGCTACCTTAATAGTTGCTTTTGCAACATCAGGAGGAGACTCAGCGGTAATCAAAACAAATTAATACGTTTATTCCTTTCATAACGTAGGGCGCTTTTCGGAGCGCCTTTTTTGTTTTAAAGGGTAACAAGTCAAAAAAAAAGAGGTTATAAGAATAGATGGTAATTTTACAGCAAATAGGAACAGAGCAAAGCATTAGGTTTATACCTCGCACAACGACCTATGACAAGCTTTTTATAACGGATGACCAAACCAATACGGAAGTCGAGGTAACTATCGCGAGCAGCGTTCAAGGAGATTACTATGATACTATTAACGCAACTTTCACTATCTTGCAGAATCATTTTTACAATTTGGAGATTCGCAACGGATCCGCGGTTGTATATAAAGACAGAATATTTTGCACAAATCAGGCGGTAGATTCCTATTCAGTAAATGAGGGTAAATTCACAAGCATACCATCGGATAATAAATTTATCATTTTATGAGTAAAGACGTACACATTTTAGAATTAGCAGCATACGAAGCGCCTGTAATTTCAGAAAGCAAGAAAGATGACTACGTTAGTTTTGGCGATGACAATAATTACTTTCAATTCTTAATTGATTGTTATACAAATAGCACGACTCAAAACGCGATTGTAAACAACATTAATCGCCTTGTTTACGGAAAGGGATTGTCAGCAACAAACGCAAACAAAAAGCCGAATGAATACGCTGCAATGGTTTCGATGTTCAAGAAAGAAGATGTTCGGAACTTAGTAAGCGACTTAAAGCTTTTAGGTCAATGCGCAATGCAAGTTATTTACTCTAAGGATCGTAAAAAAATAGCTGCGGTTCATCATATGCCTGTTCAACTTTTACGAGCTGAGAAGTGCAACGAGGAGGGCAAGGTTGAGGCTTACTACTATTCGGACAACTGGCAAGACACTAAGAACTATCAGCCTAAAAGAATACCAGCTTTCGGCTTTTCAAATGAGGACATAGAAATCTATTATGTAAAGCCTTATTCAGTAGGTTTGAAATACTACGCTTTGCCTGATTACATTGGCGCGATTCCTTACTGCACCCTGGAGGAGTCTATAAGTGATTACTTAATAAACGAAGTTAACAATGGCTTCGCAAGTCGTGTAGTTGTGAATTTTAACAATGGACAACCAAGCGAGGAACAACAGCGAATGATTAAGCATAAGGTCATGCAAGGCTTAACAGGAACGCAAGGCGAAAAGGTAATTGTCAGTTTTAATTCAAACGCTGAAAGCAAGACAACGGTAGATGCAATGCCTGTAAACGATGCGCCTGACCTCTACTCTACGCTTGCAGAGGAATGTCTTAGAAAAATTATGTTAGGAAATAACGTAACGAGTCCACTTCTTTTTGGCATAGCTTCAAGCAATGGGTTCAGTTCAAACGCTGACGAATTAGAAAACTCGTTTATTCTTTTTGACAACATGGTAATAAGACCAATGCAAGATTTATTGCTCGATGCATTTGACGATATCTTATCGTTTAACGGTATATCCTTAAACTTGTATTTTAAGACTCTTAAACCGCTTGAATTTACCGACTTGGATAATATAGTAACAGACGAGCAGAAAGAGGAGGAGACAGGCTTAGAATTACGCTCAGAGATAAATGAAAAGGATGCTAAGAACATCCTTGACAACTTAGAGGGCGAAGTTATGGGTGAGGAATGGGATTTGATTGACGAGCGAGAGGTTGACGATGAAAACACGGAGCTTGATGATTGGATAAAAGAAAACGATAAAAAAGGTAAAAGCACTTTACAAAAGTTTGCTGATGTTATTAAAAGTTTTCCAAGCCGAAGCAGTTACCTTGACAAATCAATTTACAAAGTAAGATACAAATACAGCGAAAAATACAGCAGTTCAAAGACAAGAGGTTTCTGCAAAAAAATGATGACAAGAACTAATAACGGAGTTGTATATCGCTTAGAGGACATTGATAAGGCTTCAAGGCAAGGAGTAAATAAATCATTTGGGCATAAAGGGCAAGCGTATGATTTGTTTAAATTCAAGGGCGGTGTTAACTGCGGACATTTTTGGTCGGAGCAACTGTACCGATTAAAGAAAAAGAAAGACGGTTCATATTATGAGGATAAGGCATTAAGTAGTTCGGCAGAGGTAAATGATATACCGAAGAGTTACAAGCCTTCGCCTTATGGCAATGCGAAATCAAAGATAGCTCCAAAGGATATGCCTGACAACGGACATCACCCAAATTACAAAGGATAAGACATGGCAACAGCATTACTCATAACAAGAGACGACATAGTACGATTCACGCAGATGAACGGAAACCTGGATACAGATACTTTTATTCAGTATATCAAAATTAGTCAAGACATAGAAATTCAGGAGATGCTTGGAACGGATTTGCTTAAAAAGATACAAGCGGATATTGTTGCAAGCAATTTAGTGGATCCGTATTTATCTCTATTAAACGATTACATAAAAGATTGCTTGATTCATTTTGCTTATGCAAGATATTTGCCTAACGGAGCTTATACGATTTCAAACAAAGGAATCTATAAACACAACTCCGAGAATAGCGATACGGTATCAAAGGAGGAAATAGATTATTTGGAGGGAAAGGCGATGCAAACAGCTATGCACTACAAAGAACGTTTTGTTCAGTACATGAACTTTAATCAATCGTCTTTTCCTGAGTACACAAGCAATAGCGATGGAGACGTATTTCCAAGCGATGACATAAACTTTACAGGATGGGTAATGTAGTAAGATACAAAGCAAAGAAAAAAGACATAGAGAAATTAAAAATATATCTCAAAACAATAGAAAATGGCAGACATCAGAATAAGTGCGCTATCGGCAAAGGGAAGTAATTTAGCAAACACGGATTTAATTGCTATATCTGAATTCGTAAGCGGATCAACTTATACAAGCAAAAAGGTTACAGGCGCGGAGCTAAAAGGAAGCGCTATAAATGCGCAAACAGCTACGACTTACAACTTGGTTTTAACGGATGCTCATAAAACGGTTACGCTAACAAATGGAAGCGCAATCATTGCAAGGATTCCATTAAACAGCGGTACAGCTTTTCCTATTGGAACGCGGATCGAATTAATCCAGGGAGGCGCTGGTCAAGTAACAGTAACCCCAACATCAGGAGTAACAGTTAATTCAAGCGGAGGAAAGACGAAACTTGCAGCGCAGTACGCACAGGCAACAATATTAAAAACTGCTACAGATACTTGGTATTTGTTTGGCGATATAACAACATAAAAAATGGCAGTAACAAACGGATGGGGGCAAGCAGCGGTTAATAATACCATTGACTACGGTAAAGGCAAAACTACAGCAACAAATGATTGGGGCAAAATTTACGATTCAAGCGCAAGCGGAGATACAAGTTTAGGTACAGCAGCCGCGTTTGCTAACACAAAATCAATTTTGCTTGATGGTGTTGATGACTATGTAGATTGCGGTACTAATTCAAGTTTAAACTTTGAAAGGACAGATGCTTTTTCTTATAGCTTATGGGTAAAAAGAAATTCAATAGGCGCTAATCACATTCTGCTCAGTAAAATGGCGCCTACAGGAAACCGCAGAGGCATGTTCTTTAATTTGAATACAAGCAACGCTATTGTTATTGTGTTAAGGACAGACACAAGTAATACAAGCCAAAGGCTGCTTTGGAAAAGCACTGCAACAATAACCGATTCAAATTGGCATCATTTGGTTTTTACTTATGATGGTTCAAGCACAATAAATGGCGGTAAAATTTATATTGATAAGGTAGTTAGCAGCCTTGACGGCGCTTCGGGTGGAGCTTTATCTGCAACCATAGAAAACACTGCTCCTTTTTTGATAGGCGCAATGTCAACTGCGCCGCTTAACCCTGCTGATGCAATTACAGATGAGGTTGCAGTCTTTAATTCAGAACTTTCAGCAAGTAATGTAAATGCAATATACGGAACAGGAGCGCCAAACGATTTAACGGATTTAAGCCCACTTTCTTGGTGGCGATGCGGTGATGGCGATACAAGCCCAACTTTGACAGATAACGGTTCGGCAAGTAACAACGGAACGATGACAAACTTTACAACATTCAGCACAGACGTACCAACATAAAGCAAATGAAAAGAATAGCAGAAACATACGCAACAATTAACATAGCAGACTTGCCTTTAATTGACTTTGCACAAATCGGAGAAACATCTGAAAACACGATTCGCAAATCTTTAGATGAATCGCAATTTGTAATTAAGTGGAATACAGAACCTACTTTCATAACAGATGGAACTGTAGCAATTATTCAAGCAATGACACACGCTGAAGCAGTTGCGCTTATGGGTACACTTGCTTGGTCTTTGCCATTTGAACTTACAGAAGAATTAATTGACGTAGATGTTGAACTACCAAAAGGCGATTCTAAATCCAAAAAGAAATAATGCACACTAAAGTTTTAGCTTTACTTTATTTTCTGACAGGCTACTTCGCAGCTTACAACTTGCTATTTGGTACGCAATACTTCGTACAGAGTCTTGGTGGGTTTTTCTTAATTTATCTAACTTACCAGTTAATAGAACAACTTGAACAATGAAAACACAGTTACTTTTGCTACTAACTAAACTACAAACTTATTCTATGCAACTTTTCGCAATAGTCAGCAGCTTCTTTTTGCCTATCTCAGGCATACTTATTTTAATCGGTGTTTCTGTAATCTTAGATACTCTTACAGGAGTATGGAAATCTTACAAGCTAAAAACGAAAGTAACAAGCAGAAAACTAAGCGCAGTAATTTCTAAGATCCTATTGTACGAAGTTACCGTAATGCTTTTCTACTTAATAGACTACTACATTTTGAACGATATAGTGTTAACATTTTTTAGTGTACAACTTCTAACGACTAAAATTTTAGCTTTAGTTTTAGTATCTATTGAAGTGATAAGTATTAACGAAAACTACAAGGCGGTCAAGAACATCGACCTTTGGCAATCGTTAAAAAACTTATTTGCAAGAGCCAAAGAGGTAACGCAAGATTTTAAGGACATAAATGCGAAAGATAAATAAAATTGTAATTCATTGCACAGCTACTCCAGAGGGGCGCGAACACGATGTCGCTGATATTAGGCGCTGGCATCTAAAAAGAGGATTCAATGACATAGGGTATCACTTCCTCGTTCACATTGATGGAACGGTTGAATACGGCAGACCAATAAAGCTATCAGGCGCTCATACCAGCGGAGAAAATAAAAATTCTATTGGGATCGCATACGTTGGAGGAATGTCTAAGGATATGAGCGAGGCTAAGGATACGCGAACCAAAGAGCAAAAAGATTCTTTAGTCAAATTAATACAAGAATTAATATACACTCACAATAAGGATATGCAAATATTTGGACATCGAAATTTCTCCAACAAGGCATGCCCCTCTTTTGATGCAAGAACAGAGTATGCGTATTTATAGTCTTATATGCGTTTTAACGCTGTTTAGCTGTTCAGCGAACTATCACTATAGGAGGGCTTTAAAAAAGGGCTTAGAACCGACTATATCAAGCGACACAATTCGAATTGCAACAATTGATTCAATTCCTGTAATATATCGCGATTCTGTAATTTACGAACGCTACTTTTCATCAAAAGATACTGTCATACGATATGAGAATGTTTTTGTTCCTAAAACGCGATTAGAAACACGAATAGAATATAAAATACACAGAGATACTATAAGATTCGAAACAAGGGTAGAGGTGCAGAAAGCAAAAGCAAGTAAACAACCTAACTACTTATTATATATTTTCTTGATCGTTCTTGTTTTGGGTGCTTTGCAAATATTTAAAAAGTTTCTATGACCAATAAAAGATACAGACTATCGAAAGACGAACAAGAAATACTGTTTAAGTATAGAGGTTTAAAAGCAGCTTCTGAACAAGCTGGAGTAGATATTGAAAGCGTTAAGCATGGATGGCTAAAAACTAAGGAGGCAAGTCTATTCTTTAAGAACCCATTGCATAAAGACGATGCTAAAAATAAGTTGGAGGAGCTATGTAAAAGGCTTATTCAAGACATGCAAAAATTTGCTCCTAAATATCCAACAATAAAAAGGGATCCTGGAAAAAAAGAATACTTGCTCGTAATCGATCCAGCAGACATACACATTGGAAAACTTGCAGATTCATTTGAAACAGGCGAAGACTATAACAATCAAATCGCGGTTAAAAGGGTAAAGGAGGGAGTGCAAGGCATTTTAAACAAAGCGCAAGGGTTTCCCATTGACAAGATTTTATTCATTGGAGGAAACGATATTCTGCACATTGATACACCAAGCCGAACAACTACCGCTGGAACAAAACAAGACACCGATGGACAATGGTACTCCAACTTCTTAATTGCAAAGCAGCTCTATGTTGATATTTTGATACAATTGATTGCGGTTGCAGATGTTCATTTTACTTTTAACCCAAGTAACCACGACTACCAAACAGGTTTTTTCCTTGCAGACGTCATTAAAACGTATTTTGGTAATAACAAAAATATAAGCTTTGATTGCTCAATATCCCACCGCAAAGGTTTTAGATACGGAAGCAATTTAATTGGCACAACTCACGGAGATGGCGCAAAAACTCAAGACTTGCCTTTATTAATGGCGCAAGAATTTCCAATTGAATGGTCAAAGACTAAGCATAGATACGTTTACACGCATCACGTTCATCACAAAACAAGCAAAGACTTCATTGGAGTAACCGTTGAGAGCTTACGTTCTCCATCAGGCACAGACTCCTGGCATCACATAAAGGGGTATCAGCACGCTCCAAAGGCGGTTGAGGGTTTTATACACCATAAAGAGAACGGGCAAGTTGCAAGATTAACTCATTTGTTCTAAGCAAATAAACTTTTTTTTCTTAATTATATCGTTTATATATATTTTTTATATATATTTGATATATGAAACAAAAACTAATCAACCTACCAAAAGACCTTTATGATAAAATAGAGGCATCAGCAAAGAAAAATGCGAGGAGCGTAAACAAGGAAATTCAAGTTCTACTTGCTCAAGCAATCACAACATCTAAAAACCAATAACAATGAACAGAAAAGAAACCTTAGAGCTTCTCATAGAGATTGAGGAAGCAATTGAACACTTTGAAAAAAGAATAGACAAAGCGGAATGGTCAAATGGCTTTGGATTCGGTTTAGAATTCCCGAACATCCGAGAGAAAAACGAACATAATATCCTTATCTACATTATGAGCATCGGCAGATTAAACGAACGATTTACAAAACAACTTGATAAACTTAAATAGATTATGAAAAAGGAAAAACTAAAAGAAGCAATTTACGGCACGTTATTTTTATGCGCTCTGGGAACTATGTATTACTATGCAATTTTAATATTTGGATAATGGAAGAAAGAGAAATTACAAAGAGGATTCATGACATCAATGCCTTTATGAGTACACCTGAGAATGAAACGTATCTTGTAGGGAAAGACGAATACGGCAAAAAGTTTACAATGGTATTTAATACGATTGAGCTTTTAGAGTGGCTTGATAAAAAGTACATGAAACAGCAAGCAAAGAAATACATTAAAAACTTATAAAATGGGACACATAGTAAACAACGAGCAATGGGATAATTTTAATATTGATTTATATGCTCGCAGAGTTAAGAGAACGGATTGCAGATTGCATACCTACAGGATCCAATACAATTACTACAAAAGCGATAAGGACATAAATAATCCCCTCCAGGCAATTGATTACGCTGTAGCTTATTCAAGGGATGAGGCGGTGCGAGCTTGGGGCAAATGGAAAGATTTAATTATAAAAATTGAAAAAGTAACTCCGTGGAAAAAATAATTGATTATATTTATGCGTTCATAATTTGTTTAATCTATGGAAACGTAGATTGATTTCTAAGAAAAAGTTGTAAAGGTGGCTTATAACTTTTTTCTATTGGTTTATTACGATACGTGAGTAAAGCTGCCACCGCTTGAAAGCGTGTCGTTTTTTTTTAATTAAATTTTATGGCAAAAGACAAAAAAAGCTTTATTCTTTATATGGATCAAAGAGGAATCTTTGACAAACTATCTGATGAACAAGCTGGCAAATTAATCAAACACATTTTCTCTTACTGTGCTGATGAAGAACCAGGAGCAGAGTTTATCATTGACCTTGCCTTTGAGGGCATTAGGCAAGCTCTAAAGCGCGATTTAAGGAAGTACAACGTCTATATAGACAAGCAGAAAATAAATGGAGCTAAGGGAGGCAGACCAAAGAAAGAAAAAGAAACCCAAAAAACCCAACCCTTTTTTCAGAAACCCAAAAAAGCTGATAGTGTTAATGTAAGTGATAGTGTTAATGTAAATGAAACAACATATAGGAGCTTCGCTCATCTGTCTATCTCTAAAGAACAATTTTCAAAGCTTGAAGCTAATTACTTAAAGCAACAGATTGACGATGTTCTGGATGCGATCGAAAACTTTAAACAAAATAAGAAATACAAATCATTATATTTAACCGCCAAGAATTGGCTCAAGAAAGAACAAACAAAAGACGAATTAGGAACACATACTAAATTTAAAGCAGCGTGGCAATAAACGGATACAAGGTAACAGAGACAGGAGATGTAATTGACAAGATATTTAAGCACCGAGATAATTTCAATAACAAAGGAAAGTATTTAGGTTGGAAAGGATTAGACGAGTTTTATTCTATGCAATTAGGCAACTGCACGGATTGGACAGGATTTCCAATGTCAGGAAAAACACAAGTACTTATGGAGTGCTTATTGAATACCTCTAAATTTTATGGATGGAAGCATTTGGTTTACTTTCCTGATGTTGGGAGCAACGTGGAGATTGTTGCGGATCTTATTCACAAACTCACAGGCAAGAGCTTCAATCCTAAAGAACGCAACGTAATAAAGGATAGAGAAATACGGAGCAGCTTAGATTGGATATTTCAGCACTTCCACATCCTAACTAAAAAGGATGTAAAAGCAAAGATGACTCCTTTCCAGTTCTATGACTATGCGGTTGAGCTTAAACAAAAAAGCGGATTGCAAACAGCAAGCATTGACTCCTGGAAAGACCTGAGTCATCCTTACCATGAATTTGGAGGATACGCACAATATTTAGAAGTGGTTTTACCGTATCGTAATCAAATCGCAGAGGATAACGAATTGCATCTACATACAATCATACATCCTAAGCTCACGGAAAAGATAAACGGAAAGAGAAGCGTGCCGAGTCCATACGATTTAAAGGGAGGATCCGAATGGTTTAACAGTGGTAAGTGCATGATAACGGTACACCGAGAGGACTTAAATTACAACCAAGCCATAATCAACTTTAATAAAATCAAGCCTCGCTCCGCTGGTCAGATAGGTCAATTGATATTATGGTTTGACAAAGAAAAATTCCTATATTATGAGCAAGAGAATCCAGCTCCTAATGTTTACAATAAAATATACGCTAAAGAAAAATGAACACCTTAGAAATATTAAAAGCAAAGATTAACCTAAAAACGGTACTAATCAAATTCAAAGAAAGCATTGAGGACATAGAATTTAAGCATCCAGGAAGAAAGGATTTAATTAATTCAATGAAAGAAAGCGCAGAGGATATTGAGCATTTTCATAATGTCTTTTTAGAATTTGAGCAAGAGTATCGAATTGAATGCAAATCTAATTTTAGAAATCAATTAATTATTGCAGAGCATAAACACGAAATAGACAAGCTAAAAGAAATTATTAAGGATGCTAAATTAGAATTATGATAAAGGTGGGAAGTGATTTTTCTGGAGTAGGCGCATTTAATCAAGCATTAATGCGTTTAGGTATTAAATACGATGAGGTTTTCGCTTGTGATATGGATAAATTTGCAAGAGAAACATTTATACATAATTACGGAGAGCCTAAATACTATCCTAAGGATGTTTACGAAAGAGAAATACCAAAAGAAAGCTTAGACATTTATATGACTTCGCCACCTTGCCAGGCTTTTAGTTTAGCTGGAAAACGATTAGGCAAAGACGATAAAAGAGGCTTATTGTTTTTTAATAGCCACGAATTTATAAAGAAGAACAAGCCAAGATATTTTATATTTGAAAATGTCAAAGGTCTATTGTCAGACGACAACGGAAACACTTTTAAAGAATGGGTAAATATGTTAGGAGGCAAAAGCGTAAACGGTTTACCTGTATTGTTTCCTTATGAAGATTCAGTGCCTTATCATATTTACTATAAAGTAATGAATGCAAAAAAACACGGAGTACCACAGAATAGGCAAAGAGTTTTTATAATAGGCATTCGCTATGATCAAGACAATAATTTTCGATGGGCAAAAGAAGAACACTTAACCAAACGACTAAAAAACGTACTTGAAAATGAAGCAGATGAAAAGTATTTTTTAAGTGAAACAATTATAAACGGTTTTTTAAAACACAAAGAAAGACACGAAGAAAAACAAACAGGATTTAAATGGCAACCAAAAAACGAAAATGATACCGCAAACACTTTACGCGCAAATGCAGCTTTGTGCCCTACTGATAATACAATAGAAATTAAATCTGCAACTAAAAAATTAAATGATAATCAACAAAATAAATTAGATAAGTTAAAGGTAGACCCTCATGTAAGCGGAACTCTTACTGAAGCTATTGGCAGAGGCGGTTCTTCATCAGAGTATTTGTCAATGTTAAAAAAAGTAAAAAAAAATACTGGCAATATGAGAAGATTAACTCCAAGAGAATGCTTTCGACTAATGGACTTTCCCGATACCTTTACTTGGACTTGCTCAGATAGCCAAGCATATAAACAAGCTGGAAATAGTATAGTAGTACGGTGCTTAGAATTAATCATAAAACAATTTAACTTATGAAATGCCCACAATGCGGAGAGCCAATAAAATGGCAAGAGCAACACGAATACGAAGACTTCAACTTAGAAGATGACGGCATAATAAACGTACACCTATGCACTAACATAGATTGCAACGTAGAAGAAGTTTACATATTTCAAAAAGACGATGCCACGTTGTAAAAACTGCAAAGAAAAATTTGAAGCCAAGCACTTTAATCAAAAATATTGCTTTAAGCCTGAATGCGTTAAAGTATGGATAGAAACTGCAAAGGTCAAGAATTGGAAGAAAGAAAAAAAAGAACTAAAGGAAACCCTGGAAACCGTTCAAAGCTTAATGAAGAAAGCGCAAAAATATTTTAATACATTTATCCGAGAGCGAGACAAAAAAAAACCTTGCGTTTCTTGCGGTCAGCCTTTAGGTCATAAGTTTGATGCTGGACATTATTTCAGCAGCGGAACGCATAAATCTGTTACATTTGACGAGAGAAACGTACACGGTCAGTGCGTGGCTTGTAACCAACATAAACACGGAAACTTGCTAAACTATCAAATAGGAATCCAGGAGAGAATCGGAGCAGATGAATTAATCCAATTGCATGAGCAAGCGCATAAGACTATGAAATATTCAAGGGATGAGCTGCGAGATATTATTGAGGAGTACAAACAAAAGGCGAAAGCCTTAAAAGAATAATTTTTATATAAGGAATATTTTTATTATTTTTATATCACTAACAATTAAAAACGTATTATGAAAGGAAAACCCATTGAGGTTTCGGCGACCGCTGGAATCTTATCAATCAAAATTCAAGGTAGAGAAATAATCAACGAGCGAATCGGGGATGGATGGCTGTTTGATTTAAGCCTAATCAAAGCAATAACCTACAAAGAGGCGATATACTCAGAGGCAAACAGTTGCGCTTTACAAGGCGATTACAGAGGATCAAAAGAACTTAGAGAAAGCTATAAAAATTTTAAACGCTATGTTGCGCACTATGAACAAGCGCATAATTATATAAACCAAATAAATTAATCGTTATGAATAAACTAATTGAAAGACTTGGAGAAATCCAACAACAACTGAAAGCGCCAAAGAATCAGTATAATAGCTTTGGAAAGTATAAATACCGAAGCTGCGAGGACATTATGGAGGCGGTAAAGCCTTTGCTCAATGGCTTAGTATTGAACCTTACGGATGAGGTAAAGGAAGCTGCTGGCTGTATGTATGTCGAAGCGACTGCAATGATTACGGATGGCAGTAAAGTTCAAGCTGTAAAGGCGCAAGCTGGCATTGACATCAATCGCAAAGGAATGGACATTGCTCAGAGCTTTGGATCCTCCTCCAGCTATGCAAGGAAGTACGCATTAAATGGATTATTCTTAATAGACGATACAAAAGATGCTGATTCAACGAATACTCACGGAAAGAAGAAAGAGAAAAAGAAGCTTAACGCTGCTAATTTTAAAGCTGCCTTAGAAATGATTGACCGAGGAGAATATACTACCGAGAAACTCAAAGAGAATTACTCATTAACCGATAAGCAATTAGAGCAACTATGAAAGAATTTAAGATAAGATGCTCCGCAATTGGCAAGATAATGACGAACAGCCGAACAAAAGGGCAATTGAGCAAGACTTGTCAAGGTTATTTAGAGGACTATGCTATTGAGAATATGTACGGGTATAGCAAAGACATATGGAGCAAAGCCATTGATAAGGGAATAGCGGTTGAGGATGCAAGCATAGAGCTTGCCGAGGAGGTTCTGAAGATGGGCGCAATGTCAAAGAATGAGGAGTTTTACGAGAATGAATACTTGACAGGAACTCCTGACGTACTCAATGAGGATTTTGTGCTTGATGTAAAGAGTAGTTATGATGCGACTACATTCCCCTGGTTTAAAAAGGATGTACCGAACAAGGATTACTATTATCAGCTCCAGGGTTACATGGAATTGACAGGAAGACGAAACTCATATCTCGTTTATTGCTTAGTAGATACACCAAGCGACATTGTCGAGGATGAGGTTAGAAGAGTCCACTACAAGCTCAAAGAAATAGAAGACAACCCAATTGTAAGGAATGCAGTAGAAATGCAACATAACTTCGAGAGAGTGCCAAAGGAGCAAAGAATTAAATGCTTTGAGATTGCATACGATCCTGAAGCAATTAAAAAGATTTACGAGCGAGTTGAGGAATGCCGAGAGTATTACGAGACATTAATTCACGAACAATTTAAAGCGCAAGAGGTATGAGTTTAAAAGATAAAATAATGAACGCAATTAAAAGTAGTTACAATGAGGAGGTTTATATTTTGGATTTATTAAAATTAATTCCAGAATTGAAAGGCAATTTGGATTATTTAAAAGGTTCTAAAACTCATAAAGGACGAACAGCAATAATTGGAGGGGTTAATTCTGAGGCTGTTCATGCGCTTGATGATATTATGTTTAAAGAAAGGTTAGTTGAACTAAATCCGCTAACTGAATATGAGTTAATGTTTGATGGTTTAGCGGTATGGACTGAATATGATATTTTTAGACCGAGATACCTTAAAGACAAAAAAGTTATGAATGGCAAAAAAGCTTATTGGACACCTTTAAAATTAAAATACATAAATAAATAATCATGAACGTAAAAGGAAAATTACACCTAAAAGGGGAAACCCAACAAATCAGTCAAAAATTTGCAAAGAGAGACTTTGTACTTGAAACGGAGGATAAGTATCCGCAATTGGTTTCATTGCAGCTAACGCAAGATAAATGCCCTCTCCTGGATGACTACGAGGTAGGAGATGCGGTTGATGTTGATATAAACATAAGAGGCAGAGAATGGACCTCCCCAAAAGGCGAAGTAAAATATTTTAATACTTTGGAAGCTTGGAGATTGAACCGAGCGCAAACAGAGGAGGCTTCATACGAAAGCAAAGATTCTGAAGACATCCCTTTCTAATACGAGGGTAATTGTGTAGTAATTAGCCCAGCAGAAATGTTGGGCTTTTTAATGATTAAAAAATAATCACTACATTTGATTAGATTGTAACCAATGGAGTGGATTGTAAAAGTTCAAGAAAAGCAAAATGATTTTATCAGGATCATTCACGACTTAGGCGAGCATTTTTACGCTGAGGACATTGTTCAAGAGTTCTACATCAAGCTAATCAAATACGGAAAGGAAGAGATAGCAATCAAGGATGGCGAACTAAACATGGGATACCTTTACACGATTCTAAAAAATTTATTCTTAAATTATCAGCAAGAAAAACAAAAGGTGCATAAAATAGATATTGAAGAACATCCTATTGCTGTAGAATACGATTACTATCAGCCAAATGAAAGCGATAATTTAGAATCAGAAATTATAAAGGAGATGAATACTTGGCAATTTTTTGACAATGGAGTCTTTAGAGCTTATACAGGGATCCAGGATAAATACCGAGAGGATGCTATAAGCATGAGAGCGATTGCCGAGGGTTCTAACATCAGCACAAAGACGATATTTTATACTTTAAAAAGATGCAAGGCTAAGATAAGAGAAAAGCTAAATGAACAATACCAAGATTTTGTAAACCAAAAGAACAAAAAATAGTTATGAAAGTTAAAATGGATAAAGGCAGAAAGTGGCTATACTTTACAGCAAAAGTAATAGGGAAAAAAGATGAGGCATATTATACGGAGAGCGAAATGCTTTCAAGCCCTTTCTACCATTATACGAACCTAAGCGAATCGGAAAAAGAAATTTATAATAAATCAACAACAGATGGACAATCAAATATTTAACCACTACCGAGTACAAAAAGCAAAGATTGAGGAAAGCATTAAGCTCCTGGAGGAACACGGTTACACCGTACAAAAGGAAGAGGATACCAGACCAATATATCGAACCAAGTATGTAAAGCAAGAGATACTAAGATTAAAAAGCAAGCTTATAGGCAACCTTAAAGCGGACACGGAAACGCAAAAGGAAATAGATGTAATGCAATCGCTATTGTATATTTAAAAAAAAAATCATGAGTAAAACAACAAAAAAACGGAAACCAATAAAACAACCAACCAAAGGAGTTGGCGACATAGTAGAGGAGGTATTGGAAAAGACAGGAGCTGCAAAGGTAGCTAAGTTTATTCTTGGAGAGGATTGCGGCTGTACCGAGAGAAAAAATAAGCTCAACGAGTTATTCAGAACTACAAAGAAGCCTGACTGCCTACTGGAAGACGAATACAAATGGCTAAAGGAATGGTTTGCAAAAGAAGCAACAACTTACAGACCAAGCGAAAGAGATAAAATGATTAAAATATACAGCCGAATCTTTAGAGTAAAAACAAACGCAACAAACTGCGCAAGCTGTCTAAGGGAAATCCATAACAAGATGAAGACGGTTTTTGAAACTTACGAATAATGCAAATTGAAAAGGTAAAAATATCTCAGGTAAAGAATAACCCAAATAACCCAAGAGTTATTAAAGACTTTCAATTTAAAAAATTAGTTAAGTCAATCAAAGAATCTCCCTGGATGTTGCAGTTGCGTTCTATTATAGTAAATGACGATAACATTGTACTTGGAGGCAACCAAAGATTAAGAGCATGCAAAGAGGCTGGATTAAAAGAAGTTTACATAATCAAAGCAAGCTCATTAACAGAGGAACAACAAAGAGAGTTCATAGTAAAGGATAATCTCAGCTCAGGAGAATGGGACTGGGATGCTTTGGCAAATGATTTTGACATGGATGAATTAGAGGGGATGGGTTTGTCTATGCCATTTATGGGAGACAATATGTCAAACGAAAATGAATACGCTGGAATGAATCCTGACGAGGAGCTTGAAAACTTTTTAAATGCTGAAATTAAACGTTTGTATTTAGTTTACGATTCTGATTTATACGAAAAGGTTGTAGCTTGGTTTGAAAAAAAAGTAAATGATTTAGGGGTAGAGGATTTTAGTCAAGTAATTTTAAAAATTATGGAAGTTGAGAAAGGTTAATTTAATACAAATAAAAAAATGCGATGAGCTGCTCAAAAATACTCCAAGCAAAGACGATTACTCTGAAGTAATTAGCGAGGATTGTATATTTTATAAGGATGGCAAAGCGGTAGGGTTATATATTAAAATCAATTCTAAGGAGCTTACAGGAATTAGAAAGGCATCCTTGACAACAAAACTAAATAGAAGCAGTAGGACAAGAGGCTTGCCAACTCAAAGCAGCGTATTCGGAAGCTTGCCGAGAATAGCAAGGCGCAATGATTTTTGCAGATTTAGCGCAAAGACGAAACAAGAGAGAGAAAACAACCTAAGAATTTTTAAATTCAGCAAAAAGCTTTTAAAGATTTATAAGCAACATTTGCCTGATAATTTAGAAAGAGATACAAAGCTAATTGATGAGAGCGTTGAAGCAGATTACAGGATCCAAAGAGAGTCTCCTTTTTTGACTGCAAATATAAATGTAAACCATGCGATTAAATACCATCGCGATACAGGCAACTTTAAAGGCAATCTAAGCAATGTTTTAATTTTAAGGCATGGCATAGCTGGAGGGGAGCTTGTATTTCCTGAGTACGGTTTTGCCTTAAGTCAAGACGATGGATTCCTTGCAATATTTGATGGTCAAACGGAAATACACGGAGTAATGCCAATCATAAAAACTGATGACAATCCATACAGGGCAAGCATAGTCTATTACAGCCTTGAACAAATGAAACATTGCTACCCATATAAAGAAGAAGTAGAACGCTTGCAACAAAAGGCAATGGAGCGAGCAATTAAAAGAAAAGACCACTAATGGCTAACGAAGATAATTTAATCCCATACAAGAAAGGGCAAAGCGGAAACCCAAAGGGCAGACCTGTTGGAAGCAAGAACCGAAGCACAATAGCAAACAAATGGCTATCCGTTGAGCAGAATCTTAAAAACCCTCTAACAAGCAAGATTGAAAACATGAGCCAAGAGGATTTGATGACTTTAGCTCTAATCAAGAAAGCAAGAGATGGCGATGCTCAATCGTATCAAAAATTAATGGACAGCGCATACGGCGCGCCATTGCAACAAATCGAACAAACTAATATAGAGCAACCTTTATTCCCTGATGTTACAGAGGACAACAGCGATAAATAAAATACTCGCTCTCAAAAAGCGAATTAAAATAATTCAGGGAGGTACATCCGCTGGAAAGACTTTTGGCATACTTCCTGTACTCATAGACAAGGCAACAAAAAAAAGCGGCTTAGAAATAAGCGTAGTTGCCGAGAGCATTCCCCACCTTAGGCGCGGTGCCCTTCGAGATTTCTTGAAAATTATGAAATGGACAAATCGTTTTCAGGAGGATCGTTTCAACAAGAGCTATCTAAAATACGAATTTGCAAACGGAAGCTTTATCGAATTTTTTAGCGCAGACGATGCAAGCAAACTCAGAGGAGCGAGGAGGGATATTTTATACATCAACGAGTGCAACAATGTAACCTTTGAAGCTTACAACGAACTTTCCATAAGAACAAAGCGAAGCGTTTACCTCGACTTCAATCCAGCCAATGAGTTTTGGGTTCATAGAGAACTCAAAGGGGAAGACGATGCCGATTTCATAATATTAACCTACAAGGACAATGAGGGGCTTGATGAGGGTATTATCCAACAAATAGAAAAGAACCGCTTAAAAGCGAAGACAAGCGCATATTGGCGCAACTGGTGGACTGTTTACGGAGAGGGCAAGGTCGGTCAATTACAAGGCGCGGTATTTACGAACTACAAAACGATTGATAGAATACCTGAGGAGGCAAGATTGATAGGCATAGGTTTAGACTTTGGGTACTCTGCGGATCCGACAGCTATAATCGCAGTCTATAAATACAATGACCAACGCATTTTGGATGAGATGACCTACCAAACAGGATTGCTAAATTCTGACATAGCAAAGAAGTTGCCTAAAGACGTTCCAATATATGCCGATTCTGCCGAACCCAAATCAATCGCTGATATACAGCGTTACGGAATCATTATAAAAGGGGTAACCAAAGGCAGAGATTCAATCAATTACGGAATAGATGTAATGCAAAGGCAAAACTATTTAGTAACCTCTCAAAGCACAAACCTAATCAAAGAGCTGCGGAGCTATTGTTGGGATAAGGATAAAACAGGCAAGCAACTTAATAAACCTGTGGATAATTTCAACCATGCGCTGGATGCGGTCAGGTATCATGAGATGGAAACATTAGGAATGAATAAGAATTACGGAAGTTACAGCGTGCTATGATTGATTTAAGAAATGGCGATTGTTTAGAGATAATGAAAACGATTAAAAGTGGTTCTATTGATGCTATTATAACAGATCCACCATACGGTACAACTGCGTGTAAATGGGATAGCGTTATTGATTTTGATTTAATGTGGAATCAACTTAATAGGATAATAAAACCGAATGGAGCAATAGTGTTATTCGGTAGTGAACCGTTTAGTAGCGCTTTAAGAATGAGTAATATTCAAGATTTTAAATATGACTGGGTATGGAGAAAGAAGAGATTCAATAGTGGTTTCGCACACGCTAAAAACAAACCTTTAAAAAAACACGAGAATTTAATAGTATTTAGCAAAGGAAAAACAATACACAGGAATCAGTCTAAAAGCAGAATGGTATACAACCCTCAAGGATTAAAAGAAGTTAATATTAAAAGAAAAAATAAAACAACACAAGACGCAAGTTTTGGAGCTAGACCTAGTCATAGAGATACTACACAAGCTTTTACTAATTACCCACAAAGTGTGCTTGAATTTGATTTAGAATGTCAAAAGCCAATTCATCCAACCCAAAAACCCGTTGCTTTAATGGAGTATTTAATAAAGACCTACACTAACGAAGGTGAAATAGTATTAGATTTTACTATGGGTTCGGGTTCTACAATGGTAGCGTGTCAGAATACGAATAGAAATGGAATAGGAATTGAAATGGATGAGAATTATTTCAAGATTGCGGAACAAAGAATAAAAGAAAACGAATATACCTTATTTCGGTAATACAAATCAAAAATAAAAAGGTTATATAGTTATGAAAGTAGATTTATTACTACCAAGCTCATTAAGCGAAATACCATTATCAAGGTATCAAAAGTTCGTAAAGACAAAAGAGGCTTCAAATGACGAGGAGTTTATTGCTCAGAAAATGATCCAAATATTTTGCGGAATAGATTTATCGGAGGTAGGTAAAATAAAAATGAAAGACCTAAACGGATTGATTACGCATTTTACAAAAGTATTCAGCGAGAAACCGAAGCTAATTAGAAAATTTAAAATTAAAAACATTGAGTTCGGATTTATTCCAAAGCTTGACGATATTTCATTTGGAGAATACGTTGACTTGGAAAACAACTTGCAAAATTGGGAAACGTATCATAAGGCGATGGCTGTAATGTTTAGACCAATAAAAGAAAAGCAAAAAGACAAGTATTCAATTGTAGATTATGAGCCTAATGAGGACATGCAAGATTTGATGAGGTTTGCTCCCCTGGATGTTGCGATAAGCGCCTCGGTTTTTTTTTGGACTTTAGGAAGCGAATTACTAAATCTTACTCTCAGTTATTTACAGAGCGAACTGAAGACGATGACGAATTCCAGCAGTACAGCGAAAGATATTTATTCGGAAAACAATGGGGATGGTATAGCAGCTTCTATTGCCTCGCTCAAAAAGATGTTACCAAGCTTGACGAAGTTGCAAAGCTCCGACTTACTAAATGTCTCACATATCTCGCATTCGAAAAACAAAAAAACGAAATCGAAGCAAACGAACTTAAACAACAAATGAAACGATGAATTACTTTGATATCATAGACAAACTAAAAACCCACTTTGAATCGGATCCTATAATCTCAACCGTAACTCAGGGCGACATCTTTGAGGTTGACTTGGCGAAACAAACCATATTTCCACTCGTTCATTTAATTGTCAATACCGCAACATTTGAGGGCAATGTCATTCGTTATAATATTTCTATTCTTGCAATGGATATAACCGATATATCAAAAGAGAAAAGCCCAAATAAATTTGATGGCAATGACAACGAGCTTTGGGTGCTTAATACAATGCTTGCTGTTCAGAATAGATGCTACGAACTTTTAAGGAGAGGAGATTTATACAGCGATAAATTCCAGGTGGATGGAAACCCAACTTGCGAGCCTTTTACTGAGCGCTTTGAAAATAAGCTTGGCGGTTTCACAATGACATGCGATATACTCATCCCGAATGACGGAACAATCTGCTAATGGCTGAATTTGACAACATACAAGAATTGCTCAATGACTTTAGAGATAATGTTATTCAAGAGGCAAAGCAAAACCTATCAAGTCAAAACACAAGCGGAAAGCTTAAAGACAGCCTTAAATCGTATGTAAAGGAATCTAAGAACTCGGTGCAGATAAGTTTTGAGATGGAGGATTACGGATTCTATCAGGATCGCGGAGTCAAAGGGGTAAAAAGCGGTAAATCTTTAGATGGATACGCATACAAAAGCAAAGGCGGTAAACGAGGATTAAAAGGAATGCCGCCACCAAGCGCATTTGATAAATGGACAATAAGAAAAGGCATAGCGCCAAGAGATAAGCAAGGCAAATTCATAAAGAGAAAGAGCCTTAATTTTTTGATAGCTCGAAGCATATTTAACAAAGGAATAAAACCAACGCTATTTTTTACAAAGCCATTTGAGAAGTATTTCAAAAGGTTGCCTGATGAATTAGTAGATAAATACGGTCTTGACATGGAAAAACTATTCGACCAAATAACAAAAGAAAATTTTAAAAGATTAAGCAAATGAATGTAGCAAGATCGCCATACAATATACCAGTAGATTTAACAGGGGTATCAGGAGTAACAGGCTCAAAGGTTGAACTGTTCTTATGGACAACAGGAAGCCAACCACCAGATCCTCAATATACGTTGAGTAAATTAATTCCAGCATCAAACAATTTAAAGATGTATTATAATATCTCGCCTTATGTTCGCGAGTATTTTACGTTTACTAATTGGCAGAATGTTTACAATTCGTATGACTTAGATATCAGCCCAAGCACAAAGGTCAACGTGCTTTTTAAAACATATAAGAAGCTAACAAATGGCACTTATTCAATTTTAGATACAAGCAGCGAATTGGATTTCATGGATGGGTACAACTATTTTATGGAGGGTTTTAATACAATCAGTAGCACCGTGTTTTTATCTGAGGGAACTTATTTTTACAATCACGATTCCTCTCAGCTTACAACAGCGGTTGTGAATATGGCTGGAAGCTTTGACGTTGAGCTTGCGGTCAATGACGTAATAAGATATACTAATTTATCAACTGGCTCAGTTCAAAATATAACGGCAACATCTGCTGGCATAAAAACATTCAGCCGAGTATATTTGCCAAATTTAGCCAAAGGAAATAAAGTTGAGTATTTAGGGGGAGGAACATCAGTAAGGTGGACAGGAACTTTCAAGCCGCAATGCGAGCCTAAGTATTCTCCTGTTGCGGTTGACTTTGTTAATCGTTACGGTTCTTGGTCAAGAATATTTTTTCAAAAAGCCAAAACACGAAACATAGAAGTAAAGGCAGATAACTACAAAGTGAACCCAAGCGTTTTACCTTATGTTCCAACGAATCAAGGTCAAATAAGAGAGTTCAATAAAAACGGAAAAGAATCAATTAAACTAAATACAGGTTTTGTAAATGATTTATACGGAGAGTATATACAAGAGATGCTTCTAAGCGAAAAAGTCATGCTGTTCGATCCTGAGCAAAAGGATGGTTTATTTGCTGCGGCATATACTCCTGTAACTGTTAAGGATTCAAGCTTGCTTAAGCGCAAAGGAATTAATGAGGGTACAATAAATTACACGCTTAGTTTTGACTTTGCTTACGATGTTATTTCAAATGTAGTATAATGAGAACGGTACAAGTTTACATAGAGGGGCAAAGGTTAGATTTATTTGATGACGAAACAATCAGCGTAACATCAAGCCAACAAAACGTGCAAGACATTAGCAAGGTGTTTACGGACTTTAGCCAAAGTTTTAGCGTTCCAGCAAGCCCAAGTAACAATGCTATATTCCAACACTTTTACCAAAACGATATTGACAGCACCCTGGACTTTAACATAAGGAGAGATGGAAATATTGAAATAGATTTAACTCCTTTCAGAACAGGAAAAATAAGCCTTGAAAAAGCGGAAGTAAAAAACAACCAAGCGTACAGCTATCAAATTACTTTTTATGGAGATGTTGTAAGCTTAAAAGATAAATTTAGCAATGACAAGCTTGTTGATATTAAATTGACTTCAACCGATTTTACTTACAATGCAACCGAAGTAAAAAATAGAATAATAGATGGCACAACAGATTATGACATTAGGTTCCCTTTAGTTGTAAGCAGAAACTTAACCTATGGAGATGGAGGAAGCACGGATATAAAGCCAAGTACAGGAACAGGCGCAATACACTTTGACGAACTTTTCCCAGCAATTAAAATAGATACAATATTTTCGGGAATGCAAACAAAATACGGTATCACTTTTAACGGTACTTTTTTAGAAAGCAAGCAATTTAAAAATGCTTATTTATTTTGTCAAAATGAAAATCAGTTTGTCTTTAGCAGTAAGCGACAAGAGGTTAGTTTTAATTTGGCTTATAATGGAGGTAACAATTACAACCAAGCTTTAAATGCAAGCGACTATTTTGATACAACATTAAACACGCTTAGTTATGTGCACCAACCTTTTGCTACAGCCTTTCCAAACATTCCAAGCGGATACTTTGTAACAGATTATTTTGTTAGAGTAGGGGCAACAGTATTTACAACTTCCTCAGATATATATTATTTAGATGTTTTTGCAAATGGTCAGCTCGTCCAAGTTATAGAGGGTACAGCAAATAATAGTTATTTTATTGCAGAGGATATCGGAAGCATTACTTCTCTAAATAGGCAATATACTTTTAAGGTCAGAGGGCAAGCAGCAATGAACATTAACGTCTCTATAAGCTATCAGCAAGAGGCAACAATATTTAACGGATCAAATGAGATTGAATTGAGCAACCTATTTTATGGCAATTCAAATCAATTTAGCTTGCTGAGCGTTTTTGGAGTATCTGGATACTTGCCTGATATGACAGTAGAAAGTTTTTTCAAAGGAATTTTACAAATGTTTAATTTAACATGCTATGCAACGTCTGCAAATGTTTATGAAATAGAACCTTTAAATGATTGGTATGCAAAAGGAGCTATTGTAGACATAACGCAATATACAGATATAGAAAGCATAAACATAGACAGGGTAAAGCTTTTTAAAAACATAGAATTTAAGTACCAAGAAAGCGAAAGCGCAACGAATACAATATTTAAAAACTTAACAGGCAGAGGATACGGAAACACAAGCGAATCATTTGAATACGACGGAGGCGATTTTAAAGTACAACTACCATTTGAAAATTTTATGATGCAAAAGTTTTCAGGAACAACTTTGCAAATAGGCGAAACATTAAATCAAGATGGGAATAGGTATACCCCTAAACCTATTGTTATGTATAAGTACGACCAACTTGCAGCAGCTTATAGCTTTAATACTGGATCGCATACAGCGCAAAGTCAATACGTTCCTTTCGGGCAAGATTTACTTGATACTAATTTAAATTACACTTTAAACTTTCATGCCGACATTAGCACGCTCCTGGATGCGACTGTTCCAAATACTTTATTTAGCGTTTATTATCAAGGATATCTAAGCAATCTTTTTAATCTAAAGAATAGAGAAACAAGCGTAAAGACGATTCTGCCAATTAGCTTGCTTACAAATCTAAAGCTAAATGACCGTGTAATTATTAGGGATAAAAGATACGTTATAAATGACATGAAGTCCAACCTAACAAGCGGAGAGGTTAGCTTTACTTTGTTAAATGATTTTACTCCTGTCATTAGCGATGGAGGGAATGTTCCAATAGAGCCACTTTTTCCAAGCTTAGCAAGCCAATGCGTAGATGTAAAGATATTATTTCCTAACGGAGCTGTAAGCGCAGCCATAACAACAAGCGATGCTGGTGTAACAATTACTCCAAGCTCATTGACATCGGATGGAATAATACAAGTTTGTATTCCTGTAAACGCAAATGTAAAGCAGCTTATTATAACGGAAGCAGACTCTAACAATATATGCGATGAGGATTTTACGCAACTTAGAACGGAACAAGGTATTGTAAATATTTTTACAATTACGGTTACCTATACTTATGCAGATGGCACAACAGTAGCAAATCAAATATTTATACAACAACAACCATAATGTTAAAGAACATAATAGACTTACTACAAATAGACGATTTCTACGAGGGCAACCATGACGTCCAGGTTGCAAAAGGTTTATACAATTTAGAGAAAGGGATAAAGGGAATATTCAAGCAGAAAAAGAGGATGCAAATTCTCAAAAAAACTAATTCAGAACATCTCAAAAAAATTAAAGAGCTATGGTAAACAAGTCAATAAATGTCAATGTAAAAACTAAAGGTGTTGACGAGGCGACAGAAGAATTTAAAGACTTAGGCAAAGCAACCGAAGTAGCAAATGATTCTTTAGAGGGTTTAAATAAAACTTTTGAGGAGGCTAACGGAGATATTCAACCGCTTACAGCAAGAATGGGTGAGGCTGAGGATCGACTTTACGAACTTGCGCTTGCTGGCGATACAACGAGTCGAGAATATCAGGGGTTACTTGAAAAGGTAGGTCAATATAGAAAGGTACAAATACAAACCGACTTAGTAGTTGATTCAGCAGCAACGACTTTAGATCAAAAGCTTGGAGGAGCATTAACAGGAGCGACCAGTGGCTTTGCAGCTATCCAGGGAGTAATGGGTTTAGTTGGAGTAGAGTCAGAAGCGCTTGAAGAAACATTGTTAAAGGTGCAGTCAGCATTAGCAATACAGCAAGGGGTTCAAGGTATTCGCGAATCAATACCAGTATTTAAGCAATTTGGAGGTGTTGCAATAAAAGCTTTTAAAGGGATGACAACTGCCTCTAAGGCTTTTGCATTGACAGGTATCGGAGTTGTTTTGACGGCAGTAGCAGCTTTGATGATAGCTTTAGAAAAACTTGAAGAGCAAGAAAAGAAAGCAGAAGAGGCAAGGCAAAAAAGGCACGATGCAGAAATGTTGCGGTATCAAGATGAATTGGCATCCAGAAGAAAGCAGCTTGATGAATTAAACAAACTTGAAGATAATGAAGCAGCAGCGCGTGAACAACGCATAAAGGTATTACAAGCACAAGGGAAGTCTTCGGCGCAAGCAGAAAGGCAAGTTGCGCTTGAGTTTATGGAATCTATACAAAAAAGAGGCAAGGCAACGCAAGAGGCATATCGTAAAATAACAGAAGAAAATAAAGAATTATTTAAGCAGTTTAATAGCGAAACTATGGCTTTTGGTTTAGATCCAACAAAGGCGCAAAAAATAGAAGAAAAAAGATTAAAAAAAATATTAGATGCAAAGATTGCTGCAAATAAAAAAGAACAGTTATTACTTGTAGAGCAAATAAAAGGCTTAAGAAAGATACAGTCCGATGGATTCGATAAAATGGAAATCCTTGATGCTCAACATGAAAAAACAAAATATGAAAATTGGAAAAAGTTTCAAGATAAACGTTTATCTGTAGCAAGGCAAATTGAAGACCTTGAAATTGAAATAATGGAAGAGGGCATTAATCAAGAACTTAAGCTCAACAAAGTAAAATTTGATCGCCTAATTGAAGACACAAAGAAAAACACGGAAATAAATGCTTTAGAACGTAAGCGCTTGATTGAATTATTTTTATTCCAACAACAAGAGGCTGAGAATGACATAAGGAATGAATTTAGGCAAAAAGACTTAGAGGCAGAAAAAGAATTTGGTGTAGAAAGCATAAATGTTGCTGAATTAACTGCAAACAAAGAAGTAGAAACTACTTTTAATAAGTATGCTGCAATGGGAAAAATAACAATGCAGTTTTATGAAGACGAAGAAAAGCAAAGAAAAGAAGACAGAGAAAAAGTATTTGAGGGAATTGAAGAAGGCTTGGAAATGGCTGAGAAAGGAGCAGCTGCCGTGCAAGCATTAGGAGATGCTGTTTTTGCAAATAAAATGTCTAAGTTGGAAAAAGGAAGCAAGGAAGAGGAAGCGCTTGCAAAAAAACAATTTAAGTTTAATAAGGCTTTGCAATTAGGAGGCGCAATCATTGATGCTGGAAAAGCAATAACGGCTTCTTTAGCTCAGTCGCCTGTGGCTATTGGACCTGTACCGAATCCAGCTGGTATTGCTTCGCTTGCATTTGCTGCGGCAACATCGGCTGCAAATATTGCAACAATTGCTGCTACTAAATTTGAATCTCCAGGAGGAACAGTTGACAACCCAAGCCCAAGCGGAATTGGAGGAGGAGGCGCCCCTGAGTTTAACGTAGTCGGAGACAGCGGAGTAAATCAGCTCGCACAATTACAGCAACAGCCAACGCAAGCCTTTGTGGTCAGCGGAGATGTAACCACAGCTCAGGCATTAGACAGAAACAGAGTACAAAATGCAACACTTTAAAAAAACGGAGGTTATATGAATATGAGAATTGTAGAATTAATCATTGACGAGAAAGACGAGAACAGCGGTATAGAGGCTGTGAGTCTTGTCGAAACACCAGCAATAGAGGAAAACTTTATTGCCTTGAATAAGCAAGAGGTAATGCTTGCGGAAGTAGATAAGGAAAAGCGGTTGCTCATGGGCGCTGCCTTAATTCCTAATAAACAAATCTACCGAAAAAACGATAAGACAGGAGATGAGTATTACATATACTTTAGCAAGGATACGGTAAGGAAAGCCTCAGAGTTATTCTTTAAGCGTTCAAACCATCAGAACGCAACCTATGAGCATAAACAACCTATCAAGGGAACAACAATTGTTGAGTCTTGGATCGTTGAGGGCGAGCAAGACAAATCAAGGCACTACGGTTTAAATGTACCTGAGGGCACCTGGATGGTATCAATGAAAATTGACGATGACGATTTATATGCCAAAGCAAAAAGCGGAGAGGTCAAAGGGTTCAGTATAGAGGGGTATTTCGCAGACCGTTACGACATGTCAAAAGACGATAGCTTCGAGGACTTGCAAAAGCAAATGTTAGTAGAGGAATTAAAAGAGCTTCTAAGCAAAGAAGAGCTTGCTTCATATAGCGACTATCCTGATAGTGTAAAGAACAACGCAAAGCGAGGCATAGACCTAAATAA
>Ga0209634_1000542_pt1 | contig 29424 bp, 23 predicted proteins | sample LinPmetageLP40_FD_184043 | JGI IMG/M metagenome (GOLD analysis project Ga0209634, IMG submission 184043) | Marine viral communities from the Pacific Ocean - LP-40 (SPAdes) (version 2) | ecosystem: Environmental > Aquatic > Marine > Oceanic | place: Pacific Ocean | collected 2010-08-26 | reverse complement strand
TGATTCTGGTGGTAGAGTACATTGGGATGTTGCTGTAGGAACTTTAGGTCAATTTGTTAGTAAAATATTAGGTGTTAAAATTGGAAGAGTTCCTGGACCCTCTCTTGGAACCGTTAATGCATCAACTCCTGATGAATTAGCTGCAGGTATTATGTTAATATCAGGATATGGTATTTTAAAAAATGATGCTTTAGCATTTGCAACTCAACCACCTCCAGCATAAAATAATAAACTTACAGTTCGATTCATAGCCGAGCGATTATATAAAATAAATTTTGAGATCTGTGGCCTCCTATTTGGAGGTCACATTTTTTTTTCGTATATTAATAACACATAAAATAAAAGTCTAAATGAATAGTAAAGTAATAATGATAGGTGCCGGAGTAGCAAATGTAAATGCTGCTACTAAACTAATTGATGAAGGTTATAAAGGTAAAATTACCATAATAGATATGGGTAAAGATCCATACTTAAGACCTTATGAAGAAGTAATGACTGGTTTCTTAGGAGCTGGTGGTTGGTCTGATGGTAAATTAACCTACCATACTTCAATTGGTGGTCAGTTAAGTAAATATGTAGGTGAAGAAAAAGCAATGGAGCTATTTGATCAAGTAATTGATAATTTTAAACGTTTTCACCCTAAACCAGAAGAAGTACAATGTTCAAATCCTATAGCTGAGCCAGATTTTATTAAACCCTATTTTGGGTTACGTTTATTCCCTGTATGGCACGTTGGTACAGATTACTTACATGAAATAGGTAAAAATTGGTATGATTTTTTAGTAGAAGGTGGGGTTGAATTTTTATGGGAAACTAAAGTATCCGATATTGATTTCGATAATAATAAAGTATTTTATCCCAAAGTAGCAGAAATGGATAGTGCTGAATTACCAGGAGATTTAAAATGGGTAAGTAATAATGTATTAGAATATGATAAACTTATCTTTGGTGTAGGTAAATCAGGTATTGACTTTGGTAAACAATTAGCAGAAAAATTTGATTTGCCAACTGAACCAAAACCAGTACAAATTGGTGTTCGATTTGAAGCACCACAAAAACACTTTCAAAAATTAATTGATGTAAGTTATGATTTTAAACTATATCGCAAATTCGAAGACAAAGGAGTATCATTACGTTCTTTCTGTACAAACAACAATGCAGCATATGTTGCTGTTGAGCAAACGTATGGAGATGTTAGTTATAATGGACATGCTAAAAAAGGAGAAGAGCATAGAAATGATATGACTAATTTTGGAATCTTAATGGAAATTCAGGGTATTGATAAACCATTTGAGTGGTCAAGGGAATTAGTTAAATTAGTAAATGAGTCTTGGATGGATACAAGTAAGGGAATAGGTAGATATGCCCGTAAAGCTCATTCAGGATTATATTATTCTCCTACACGTGAAGCCGGAATGACTAGTGAGGGTATTAAAGTTGATGCTATGCCTATTAATTCATTAAATAGCGTTAAAAATGCATTTCAAGGTTATTATGATTATATAGAAGATTTTATTAATGATATGAAAAAAGTATTCCCAACACTTAAAGATGATTGGGGTATTTATGTACCTGAAGTAAAATATTTGTCACCCGAACCATTAGTCAATTATAATGATTTAAGTTTAACAAAATATCCAAATGTTCATTTTGTGGGTGATGCATTAAGTGCAAGAGGAATAACAGTATCGGGAGCACAAGGAACATTAGTAGCAGAGCAGATTATATTACTAGATAAAGAAATAAATGCATTTTTAAACCACCCATCTAATAATAAAGAACCACATGAAATGGGTGACATGCATGAATATATTCAAGGTGGGTTAACAATGCCAAAAGAGAATACTAATAAATTAAATAAATAAAAATTATGAGCAGTAAATTTTATGAAGAAAAAGTAATTAAATATAAAGGAGCTAGACATTATTTAATTAGATTAGAAGGTGAAGAACATTTTAAACATCACAGATACGATTCACCAGCAATAGTACCTATCAATAAACAATCAGAGTTTAAAAGGGGATACTTTTTAAGTGGGATTGAATATGATGAAGAATCATTTAGAGAAATAATGAAGGAAAGAGAGGGTTTACCTTGGTACAAAACATCAGCTGGAAAAGGAACATCAAGACATTAATATGAGAGATCATACATTAGAAGCAATGCCTTATAAAGGGGAAATTCACGAAAAAGCATGGGGTCATGAGTTATGGATAATTAATAATGAACTTTATTGTGGTAAGTTATTAGTATTTAAAAAAGACAAATCTTTTTCAATGCATTACCATTTATTAAAAGATGAAGCCTGGTATATTAGTAAAGGTGAATTTCAATATACTTACATTGATACTGAAACGGCTAAATATCACCAAGTAATAGTAAAAGAAGGAGACTGCATTCATTTAATGCCAGGACAACCACACCAAATGTTGGCTATTGAAGAAGGAAGTTGTATATTCGAGGTATCAACACAACACTTTGATAGTGATAGTTATAGAATAGGAATGGGATCATCACAATTAGATCCAAAAAGTTTACCATTTTAATTATGATAAGAAAAAAATATAAAAAAGAAGATCAAGAATTAGCATCCACATTGTTGGAAACTAATAGAAAAACTGCTATATTAGAAATAAAATTAGTAGGTTTATCTAAAATGAAGGATAACTTACTTTATGAGTGTAAATATATAGATAATGGTACAATTAAAAATGTAGCTATTATAGCACAAGATGTAACACAGGCTTTAGCAAAATTAGACCCTTATGTAGAATCTGCTATCCCTGAAAATGTTTTAAAAATAATGCTTGGTAACGAGCGATATACTATATAATATGAAAATAGGATTATGTGGCACAATGAGTGTGGGTAAAACAACTTTAGTTAATGCTTTGACTAAAATACCAGAATTTAAAAATTATAAATTTAGAACAGAACGTTCTAAATATCTTATGGAAATGGGAATTCCACTAAATACAGATTCTACTGTAAAGGGTCAGTCTGTATTTTTAGCTGAAAGAGCTAGTGAATTAATGCAAGATAATATTATTACTGATAGAACAATTATTGATGTAATGGCATTTGCTAAATGTTCAAAATCTATATATTATTTTGAAGCAGATGATTTTTGTAATTTTGCATCCCATATGTTAAGTGAATATGATTATATATTTTATGTTTCACCTGAAGGGGTTGAAATTGAAAACAATGGTATTAGAGAAACTGATGCGGAATATAGAAAATTAATTGATCAAAATATCCAATTATTAATTACTAAATATAGACATAAGATTAAAAATTTAATTGAAATTAGCGGACCGACGGAAGAACGTATAAAGTCAGTTAAACAAGCAATTTCTTCATGATATTTATAACAAAATACTCTAATGAAAAAATCCGAATTAAAAGCATCAATTAAAGAAGAAATCCTTGAATTATTAGAAGCAGAATCTGCAGATGAAATTAGTGCTAAAGCCGATGCACAAGCTGAATTAAATAAGGAATTGGAAAAAACCCAAAATCTCATGAAAGAAGAAGATGATGATGAGGATGAAATGGATAAAAAAGCAATGAAGGGAGCTAAAAAAGGAGATTCTGTATCTAAATTAGCATCTAAACTCCAACAAACATCAGCAGAAATGAAACGAGTAGTTAAAAAATGGAAAAATGCTGAGGGTTCTGAAAAACAAAAACTTACAGATCGTTTAAGAGAATTAACAAAAATAAAAAAAGAGCTTGAAGGTCTTCTTTAAAAATATCCAATTTCTACTTATTGTAGTTTTAGTAGTACTCCTTTTATTACAAAGGAGTTGTTCTTCTAATCCGGATATTATTGAGCCTACAATTGTAACAAAAATTGAAACTAAATGGGATACTATTACTATTAATAAGATAGAATATGTTCCTAAATGGATTGAAAAAGTCGTAACTGTATATGAAAATGATACTATAATAATAAATACCCCCATAGATACCTTAGAAGTATTAAAAGAATATTATGCTAAAAATGTTTATGTAGATAAAATTGTATTAGATTCTTTAGGGACTGTAACAGTAACAGACACAATAACTCAAAATAAAATATTTTCAAGAAAAATACAATCAGATATATTAATCCCAACAACAACATTAACTCAAGAAATCTATCTTAATAATAGAGAATTTTATTGGGGTTTAAATGCCGCTGGTAGATCATCACAAATTAATTATTTAGGTGGGGGAATATTATATAAATCAAAAAGAAAAAACATATATGGTTTAGGGGTAGGTGTTAATGAAAACTTTGAACCTATTATATCAGGTAGTTATTATATGAAAATAGGTAAAAAATAAATGGCTGAAGATTTAAAAAAAATAATAAGACAAGAATATATGAAGTGTGCTCAAGACCCAGCCCATTTTATGAAAAAATACTGTTTTATTCAACACCCTCAAAGAGGTAGAATCCAGTTTAATTTATATCCATTTCAAGAAAAAACTTTACATTTAGTTAGAGACAATCCTTATTCAATAATATTGAAGTCAAGACAATTAGGGATATCAACACTATCAGCTGGTTATTCTTTGTGGTTAATGCTGTTTCATAAGGATAAAAACGTGTTATGTATAGCAACTAAACAAGAAACAGCGCGTAACATGGTTACTAAGGTAAAATTTATGTATGACAATTTACCATCATGGTTATCCATAAAAGCAGAGGAAAATAACAAACTATCACTTAGATTAAATAATGGATCTATAATTAAGGCAACATCAGCTAGTAGTGATGCTGGTAGATCCGAAGCAGTATCTTTACTATTAGTAGATGAGGCTGCTTTCATTGATAATATTGGTGAGATTTGGGCATCAGCTCAACAAACATTAGCAACTGGTGGTGGTGCTATTGTGTTAAGTACTCCCTATGGTACCGGAAACTGGTTCCATAAAACTTGGGTTAATGCCGAATCTAATGAAAATCAATTTATACCTATCAAATTACCTTGGTTTGTCCACCCCGAAAGAGACCAGGAATGGAGAGATAGCCAAAATGAATTATTAGGAGATCCTAGAATGGCGGCTCAAGAATGTGATTGTGATTTTAGTACATCCGGTGACATTGTATTTTATAATGAATGGATTGAGTTTTTAAATGAAACTACAATTAAAGATCCTATGGAAAGGAGAGGAGTAGACCAAAATTTATGGGTTTGGGAATCACCTGATTATTCTAGAGAATATATGGTTGTAGCAGATGTTGCACGAGGTGATGGCAAAGACTATTCAGCATGTCATGTGATGGATATAGCTACAAATACACAAGTAGCAGAATATAAAGGACAAATGCCTCCTAAAGAATTTGGATATTTTTTAACAGGTTTATCTACGGAATATAATAATGCTATGTTAGTAGTAGAAAATGCTAATATAGGATGGGCAACCTTAGATGCGATACAAGAAAGAGGATATAAAAATTTATACCAATCTCCTAAATCCGATGCTTTAACGGCTGAGTCATTTCTAAGAGTATTTGAAGGCAATTCAGAGATGGTGCCTGGGTTTACAATGTCAATGAGAACAAGACCTCTTTGTATTAATAAATTTAGAGAATTTGTAGGAGATAAATCTGTGATAATTAGGTCAAAACGTTTAATAGAAGAAATGAAGGTATTTATCTGGAAAAATGGAAGACCAGAAGCTCAAACTGGTTACAACGATGACTTGGTTATGTCATTTGGGATTGGTATGTTCCTACGAGACACATCATTAAAATTTCAACAACAGAGTTTAGATATGACAAGGGCAGCATTAGGTAGTGTAAAATCCAATAAAGTAACATATAGTGGAGGACACTCATCAATTAATTCAATAGAAAATCCATATGAGATGAAAGTAAATGGTAAATCTCATGATATAAAATGGTTATTATAATATTTATAAATAAATAAAATGGCAGATACAGGTTTATTCCCAAGATTAAGAAGGTTATTCTCTACAGACGTAATAATTCGTAATGTAGGGGGCAGCCAACTTAAAGTTTTCGATGTTAATAAAATTCAACAAAGTGGAGAAATTGAAACAAATTCACTAGTAGATAGATTTAATAGAATCTATTCAAATTCTTCAACATCATTATATGGTCAACAAGCTGGTTTCAACTACCAGTATTTAAGACCTATGCTATACTCAGAATATGATGCAATGGACACAGATGCTATTGTTGCATCTGCTTTAGATATTATAGCTGATGAATCTACCCTTAAAAATGATATGGGTGAAGTGCTGCAAATTAAATCTTCTGATGAAGATATCCAAAAAATATTATATAATTTATTTTATGATGTTCTAAATATTGAATTTAATCTTTGGCCTTGGGTTAGAAATTTAGCTAAATATGGAGATTTTTTCTTAAAATTAGAAATAGCTGAAAAATATGGAGTATATAATGTAATACCTTATACTGCTTTCCATATTGAAAGAATGGAAGGAGATGGTGAAAACCCAACTGAAGTTAAATTTAGATTTGACCCCGAAGGAGTATCAGCATCAGATTATGGTATGATGAGTGTACCAAATGCCGGGGTTAATAATTCTCGCTCTATTATATTTGATAATTATGAAATGGCTCATTTCCGTCTACTAACAGATATGAACTTTTTACCTTATGGTAGATCATATATAGAACCTGCTCGTAAATTGTTTAAGCAATATGTTTTAATGGAAGATGCTATGTTAATTCATAGAATTGTTCGTGCACCTGAAAAACGTATCTTTTATATGAATGTTGGGTCAATTCCTCCAAATGAGGTAGATGCCTTTATGGAAAAAACATTAAGTAAACTTAAACGTACTCCTCACGTAGATGAAAAAACTGGAGAGTATAACTTAAGATACAACATGCAAAACCTTTTAGAAGATTATTATATTCCTGTTAGAGGTAATGATTCAAGTACTAAAATTGAAAGTGCAAACGGGTTACAATGGGATGGAATTGCTGATGTTGAATATTTAAGAGATAAATTATTTGCTGCCTTAAAAGTACCAAAAGCATTTTTGGGGTATGATGAAAACACGGATGGTAAAGCAACATTAGCAGCTCAAGATATTAGATTTGCACGTACTATTGAAAGAATACAAAGAATTATAGTATCAGAATTATACAAAATAGGATTAGTCCACCTATACACTCAGGGTTATAGAGATGAACAATTAGCTAATTTTGAACTATCATTAACTACTCCATCAATTATATATGATCAAGAAAGGGTAGCATTAATGAAAGAAAAAATGGATTTAGCAGCTCAAATGACTGAAACAAATTTATTTCCTTCTGATTTCATTTATGACCATTTATTCCACTTAAGTGAAGACCAATATGACGATTTTAGAGATTTAATTAGAGAAGATGCTAAACGTAAATTTAGAATAGACCAAATAGAAGCAGAAGGTAATGATCCTGTTGAAACTGGTAAATCATATGGTACACCTCATGATTTAGCTTCACTATATGGTAAAGGTAGAATGTATTCAAATCCAGGTGATGTTCCTAAACCTGAAACGTATGATAAAGATGGAGATAAAGATGTATTAGGTAGACCAAAAGAAAAAGCTTCTAAAAGAAATACACAGGATGATAATTTTGGAAAAGATAGATTAGGTGCTAAAGGTATGAAAAAAGATTATAATGATACAAGCAAAAGTGGTATGGCTTTAGAAAATAATAGCCACTTTGCAAAGCATCAATCTATGTTAAAATCTATCCCTACGGGTAAAAGTTTAGTATTTGAAGATAAACCCGCAAAAAGTTCGCTTCTTGACGAGTCAAATATTAAGGAACAATAATTTTAGTATATTTATAAAAAAATATTGATTGATGTATATAAAACATTCAAAATTCAGGAATACAGGCATTTTATTCGAGGTAATAGTAAGAAAAATTACATCAGAAACCCTGTCAGGAAAAGATTCACCAGCTATTAAAATTCTAAAATCCCACTTTGTAAATACTGAGTTAGGAAAAGAATATAAATTATATGAAACTATATTTAAATCTAAAAATTTAGATAGTACTAGAGCTAGTACAGTTTTAGATACAATATTAGAATCTTCAAAAAGACTTAATAGAACTAGGATTAGAAAAGAAAAATACAATCTTATAAAAGAACTTAAAGCTCACTATAATGTTGAAGATTTATTTAAAACAAAACTTAATGATTATAAGGCCCAGGCTTCATTATATACCTTATTAGAAACATACAATACAGAAAAATTAATAGATCCAAACCAAATTATAGATAATAAAGTTACACTATTAGAATATTTAACATCTAAAGATATAAATAGAAATAATGTTAAAGAAGATGTAATTGAAGAATTTAAATCTCAAGATAAAGATATTCGTACATTAACATATTATGTATTACTAGAAAAGTTTAATGATAAATACTCAACATTAAACTCTAGACAAAAGAATATTCTTAAAGAATTTATTGAGTCTGTAGATAACACACCATCATTAAAAGAATTTTACAATAAAGAAGTTCTTTTTATTAAAGAATCAATTAAATCTCAAATTGCTAAGACAGAAAGTAAAGTAATTAAGATTAAATTAAATGAAGTTAATTCTTTAATTAGTGAGTTAAATAAAAAAACAACTATTAAAAGTGATCACTTAGTTGATTTGTTACAATACCATTCATTAATAGAAGAATTAACAAAATCAAATGGGTAATATTATAGATAAAATATACCAAAGTATAACAGAAAATAGAGATATTGATCCAAAATTAAAAGATTGGATTGAGAAAAAATATGGTAAATGGCATCCAAAAGATTTTATATCTGATGATGGTGATACCTATTTTAAGTATTCAAATACTTCTGAAGGTGGAGGTATTGGACACACAATTGTTAAACTACCATCATTTTCTGAACTAATTAAACAACTAAAATTATCTAGAGACGCAGCTAATGATTTAGTAAAAGGCGAGTCTGTAAGAGATGATGAAGTATTAAGAGGAATATATGATGAGCAGAGAAAGGTATTTAATAAATTTAGAACCCACTTAAGAAAAGAATATCCAGCATTTTACGCTCAATTAAAAGGACAACTTACAGAAGAAGAATTAGATGAAATGTCTACAACTGGAGGGGGAGCGGGATCTGCATCATTTACAGGAGGTACAGGAATGCAATATGCAACTCCTTATGCCTTTAAAAAGAAAAAGAAAAAAACAAATGAGGGAATAGGAGCTGATTTAGGACCTGGTCCTAAGGCAAGTGAAGATGGAGTTAAAGATAATGCATATATAAAACAATTTAAATATAGTTTAGTACCAAAAAAGATTAAAGGATCAGGTTTAGAAGTTAAACAGTTATTTGAAGCTGACGATGTAAAATCATTCCAGCAAGAAAGAATAGCTGCCTTTGATGTAATTGAACAACAACTTAATGATATTTATAAGATGTTAAGCAATGCTAAAAATGAAACAGGAGATTATTACACAGAAAATCCATCTTCATTTTCAGTTATAAAACCAACAGATCTAGTATTAGATTATATAAAAGATATAAAAGACTTATTAAAAGGAGAATAAATGAAAACATTACAAGAACAATACAACCAAATTAAAAAGGGAAAAGGCAGTAAGCATATTTTTCTTAAAGAAGTTAAAGCTAAATATCCTAGTTTAGTACGTAATGCTGCTGGGTTTGATGAAGCATCATCTGCCCTAATTGGTAGAAGTATTATAGCTGAAAACCTTTATGTAGGAACAGGCAATACGAAAAAACCAGATTGGTTTAAATTGTTTGATGATAACATGAATTTAATTTCTGAAGAAGAAGCTAAAGCTATAGAGAAAAAAGTAACAAAAGGAGTAACTGACTTACAAGCCCCAGATAGAGGATATGATTATAAAGATGATAAAATGCTTAATAATGTATCTGGTGAGCAATTCCGTCAAGGATATTTTACAGAGTTAACAGATGTAGCTAATGCAGATAAAACTAAAGAAGAATTAATAGATTTAGTTATTAAAAATATTAGTAAAAATCCTTTATACTATGTTGAGGAAGCTCAATTTGGAATTAAAGGAATCGGCTATACCGAAGAAGCACCAGCTTTAGGTAAAGGAAAAATGGTTAAAGATCCTGGTGTAGGTGGAGGTTATGGTACTGAAACTAAAAAAGACTTCCCAGAAGGTGAAGTAGGTACTGGTTATTTAGAAATTAAAGAAAATAAAATGATATCATTAGTAGATTTATTAGAAAATAGTCCTTTAGGTGAAAAACCTAAAGCAAAAGTAAAAAAGAAAGTAAAAAAAGAAACAACAGATAGCAAATTAGCCGAGATTGAAAAAAACGGAAGAATTGCTACTCTTGAACTACAAATTAATGCCTTAGATGAAATTATTGAAAGTAAAAATGATAGAATTTCTATGGTGTCGGAAGATGAAAGCTTATCTGAATTAGTAGATAAGAAAAAAATGAAAGAAATGCAACGTGAAGTAAAACTTCTTGAAAAGAAAAAAGCGGGCATGGAAAAAGTATATGAAAAAATGTGTGGTAAATCATACAAAAAAGTAGTTACTGAAATGGATCCTGAAGCATGGAAAAGGCAAAATGGTCAAGATGCTGATTGGGCACCTCGAAATGAAGAAAGTAATGCTAACTCAAATGAAAATTCAAATGATAATTCTAATGAAAATTCAAACGATACCGAAGAATCATATTCAGGCTTAAAAAAGTTTAGAACCGCATAAAACATATTATGAGTCAATTACTAATAGAAACACACGTATTTAAACCTAAGGGGGCTATTTTAAAAGAATCACGCTCAAAACGAGGTTTACCCCTAGTTGAAGGAATATTAGCTACTGCTGAAGTAAAAAACGGTAACGGTAGATATTATTCTAAAGAATTGTGGGATAGAGAAATTGACAAATATAGAGTATTAGTTGATGAAAATAGAGCAATGGGAGAATTAGACCACCCAGAATCATCTGTAATAAATCTACAAAATGTATCACATAACATTTCTGAAATGTGGTGGGATGGAGACAATGTAATGGGTAAGATAGAAATTTTACCTACACCAAATGGTAATATACTTAAAGCATTAGTTGAAAGTGGAATTACAGTAGGTGTGTCTTCAAGAGGAATGGGTTCACTAGAACAAAAAGGTGAATTGATGGAAGTTCAAGATGACTTTGAATTATTATGTTGGGATTTTGTTTCAACCCCATCAAACCCAGATTCATTTATGCATTTAGTAAGAGAAAATAAAGAATTTAAATCTCAAGATAAATACAAAAACGTAAATAATATATTAGGTGAAATATTATGTTCACATGGACATTGTCCTATATTATAGTTTAACAATATAACCCCTGATTCCTAGAAAAGGCGTTTTCATTATTTTGATGCGCCTTTTCGACTTTTATATCTTTACATATACGTATAATTGATAATATGCCATTTCTTATATGGCATCAATAATTTTTTATTATAACCCCCATTACGTTTCTTAATAAACGTAGTTTCCCAACAAAAATTTAGGAAAAATGAATAGAAACTTTTTACAAGAGGCTATCGCCGATGCTAAAGCAGTCAAAGAATCTGCAATAGCAAATGCTAAAGTCGCATTAGAAGAAGCTTTCTCACCTCAAGTTCAAGCCATGTTTGCTAGTAAACTAGAAGAAATGGAAAAAGATGAAGAAGTGAATGAAGCTTATGATGATGTAGATGAAGCAAAAGATGATGAAATTTCAGAAAAGAAAGAGTACATGACCAAAAAGGAAAAGCGCGAAGGTGATGATCGTAAGTCTGATAATAAGGCTGAGACCAAAACTGAAAAAATGCGTAAAATCGATGAGGACGAAGAAATGGACTTAGACGAAATTTTAGCAGAATTAGAAAAAGATGAAGATCTTAAAGAAAATGCTCGTACAGACGCTGAAGAAGAAGGCTACAAAGACGGTATGAAGGACGAAAAAGAGGACTTGAAAGAGGACGAACGTACTGATGCTGAAGAAGAAGGCTTTTTAGACGGTGAGGAAGACGAGAAAGAAGACATGGATGATGAGGAAGATGAAGATATCGACCTTGAAGATATGTCTGAAGAAGACCTTAAGAAATTTATCGAAGACGTAATCGAAGATATGGTTAGTGCAGGTGAAATTGAAGCCGGTGAATCATTCGAAGATGATGTAGATGTTGATGTTGACGCAGATGGTGAAATCGAAATAGAAGACGACGAAGAAACATCTGTAGACATAAACGAAAAAAAGCAAGGATACAATGATAAATTGGATGATGCTGAAGGTGCAAAACATGGTAAGAAAAAGCAAGACATGAAACAACGTAGAGCTGATTCTGAAAACATGGAAAAAGCTGATGGCAAAAGAAAATTTGCAGGTGATTCAAAAATGGATAAAGTTAAAGAAGATTTAGATTTAGCAATGGAAACAATTGTTACTTTAAAATCAGAATTAAACGAAATTAATTTATTGAATGCTAAATTGCTTTACACAAACAAAGTGTTCCGCGGTAAAAATTTATCTGAAAACCAAAAGGTTAAAGTATTAGGTGCTTTTGATAAAGCTGAAACAGTTAAAGAAGTAAAACTTGTATTTGAAACTATTAATAGTAGTGTTAAATCAAAAACACCAAATAATTCTATAAGCGAAGGCTTTAGAGCTAAAGGTAGTGCTTCACATATGTCAGCTCCAAAAACAACTAAAAAACAACCAATTGTTGAATCAGATGAAATGGTCGCTCGCTTTAAAAAATTAGCTGGAATAATCTAATTAAGTAAAACAAAACAATTAATTATTAAATTTAAAAACGTAAAAAATGAGTCAATTAAATTCTCTTTTAGAAAGCGCTAATCCTTACAAGTCACTACAAAGTGATGCTGCAAGATTAGCCAACAAATGGAACAAGACAGGCTTGTTAGAAGGTATCGGAAACGAAACTGAGAAAAACAATATGTCTATGATCCTTGAAAACCAAGCTAAGCAATTAGTTATGGAAGAAAGTAACACCGGTGGTCCAGTTCCTGGAGCAGGTACATTCACTCCTGGAACAGGAGCACAATGGGCAGGTGTAGCTTTACCACTAGTAAGAAAGGTATTCGGTCAAATCGCAGCGAAAGAATTCGTTTCGGTTCAACCAATGAATTTACCTTCTGGTCTAGTATTTTATTTAGATTTCCAATACGGAACTGCTAAACAACCATTCGCACAAGGTGGATCACTTTATGGCGATGTTGATGGTAACTTACCATTTGGTAATGGTGCTACAGGTGGTCTTTACGGTGCTGGTAGATTTGGATATTCAATTAACAACACTCAGTCTGCTGCTTATACTGTAGCTTCTGCATCTTTAGGTGTTAATGATTGGTATAGTGATTTACAAGCTGATTCTTCAGTTTCTGCTTCTGCAGCTGCTGGTGATATTGTAAAATTAACTATTCCATTAACATCATTACCTGATTATGATACTAGAGCTGTAAGAGGTTTCTATCTATCAGGTTCAGCTGCTGATTTACCAACTACTGCAGTACAATATCCTCAATTTACAAAAATTGCGACTAACGGTACAGATCTTGAATTCTTTGTAGGTAAAGATGTTGTTGAAGCAGGTACATTAAAAGTTGAGTATTTACTACAAACAAATGACGCTCAAAGAGGTGATTTTGAAGATGGTAATAACGCATTAAATGCTGACAACACTCCAATTTCAATTCCAGAAATCAATATTCAAATGCAGTCGGAAGCAATTGTTGCTAAGACTCGTAAATTGAAAGCTGTTTGGACTCCTGAGTTTGCTCAAGATCTTAACGCTTACCATTCTTTGGATGCTGAAGCTGAATTAACTTCAATTATGAGTGAGTATATCTCATTAGAAATTGATTTAGAAATTCTTGATATGTTGATCGAATCTGCTGCTGCTGGTACTGAGTACTGGAGTGCACAGAATAACTTAGCATTAGCTTCAACAGGTGTTTTGAATCCTGATTTAGGTTTCTACAACTCACAAGGACAATGGTTCCAAACTTTAGGAACTAAAGTTCAGAAATTGAGTAATATCATTCACCAGAAAACTCTAAGAGGTGGAGCTAATTTTATGGTATGTTCTCCAACAGTAGCTACAATTATCGAATCTATTCCAGGATTTGCTAGTACTTCTGATGGTGATGCTGCTAAAATGAGCTACGCATTTGGTGTACAAAAAGCAGGTACTATCAATTCAAGATACACAGTTTATAAGAATCCATACATGACTGAAAATACCATTTTAATGGGCTTTAGAGGTGGACAATTCTTAGAAGCAGGTGCTGTATTTGCTCCATACATTCCGTTAATCATGACTCCATTAGTATACGATCCAAATACCTTTACTCCAAGAAAAGGTCTATTAACTCGTTACGCTAAGAAAGTCGTAAGACCAGAATTTTATGGTAAGATCTTCGTAGAAGGTTTAAATACTCTATAATCAATAGATTATAAATAAATTAAGAGCCCCGCATTAGCGGGGCTTTTTTTTTTCTACTAGTGTGTACCTAGTAGGTAGTTAGTATATTTATACCTGAATATTAATTAAAATAGTTTTTAAAATGAAAGAAACCCCTTCACAGTTACCGATTCAAAGTTATGTAATGAATTTCCCACATACTTTCTCAACAAATGACCCGAATAATGTTTGGATGAAAGAAATGTCTGATAAAGAGTTAGCTATAAATAGACCTAAAGCATACAAACAATTTATGGATTTGTATAATTTTATGGCTGGTCAATCATTAGTACATTTATTGCCTGCAGAAGGTAATTTTCAAGATTTAATATATGTTGCTAATTTAGGATTACAATTACCCCACATCAAAGATGAAAATCATATTTTACTATCAAATTATACTTCACCTCCAAGACAGGGTGAAGAGTATGTTGGTGAAAAATTCTTTAATCAAATGGGTTATAAAACACACATTTCTCCCCATAAATGGGAAGGAGAAGCAGATATAAAATATCTAAAAGATAATGTTTATATTGGAGGATATGATATAAGATCAGACATTAAAACTTATCACTGGATGGAAGAAAACTTTGATATGAAAGTAATCAAAGTTAAAATGGTTGACGAATATATGTACCATTTAGATTGCAGTATCTTCCCGTTAAATACACGCTCAACTATGGTTTGTACGGAGCTATATGATAAGACGGAGTTAGCGCAAATAAGCAAATATACAAATATTATAGACATAAGTGCTGATGATTCAACTTATGGAATGGCCAATTCTGTTAGACTAGGAAACATGATATTATGTGCATCAAATATCTCAGAATTAAAAAAATCAGATGAATTTTATGGTGGTGAAAAACACAAAATTGAATCATTAGAAAAAATATGTTCTGATGAAGGGATGGAACCTGTTATATTTAATTTATCTGAATATATGAAATCTGGAGCTATGTTAAGTTGCATGGTAATGCATTTAAATAGAGTTGATCACTTTAAATCACTCCTTTAATGGCTGAAAAACTTGAAGACTGGTTAAATGGAGAAGTTGCAGAATTATCTAAAAAATCTGTAGGAGAGTTAAGTAATAATTTTTTCTTTAGAGACCCATTAAGACCAACATATATAGATTATAACCATTTTTATAGCCCCGCAGATGGAACTATTTTATATCAAAAAGTAGTCCAACCTGGGGATCAGGTTTTAGAAATAAAAGGTGTTGATTACACACTTCAAGATGTGATGGGGGATCGTGATTACAATCAACCTTCTTTAGTTATTGGAATATTTATGTCATTTTATGATGTACATATTAATAGAATCCCTTATGGGGGTGTACTTAAATATAAACGTTTAGAGCCTATTGAATCTACTAATCAACCTATGCTAGCGGTAGAAAAGGATATATTAAATAAAGTAATTAATCCTAACAATATGGCATATTTAAAATACAATGAAAGGATGTCTAACCAAGTGTATGTGCCTTCTTTAGATTACACATACCATTTAATACAAATTGCCGATGAAGATGTAAATGTAATAGCCCCTTTTAAACAACAAGGGGATCTTTGTGTTCAAAACGAAAGATTCAGCTTAATTAGGTGGGGCTCCCAAGTAGATTTAGTTCTACCTTTAGATTCTAGATATGAATTTGAGACTGTATTAGATAATACAATGCATATAAATGCTGGTCTTGATAAATTAATTAAAATAAACCACACTCAAAAATGCCTTCAAAACCCCACACAGACGAAGTACACAGAAAACAAAGAACTGTGAAGAACCCAATAAAATTCAAAATAAGTTTAAATGAGGAACAAAAAGAAGCCAAACAAAAAATATTAGATAATACATTAACTTTGTTAGCCGGAAGAGCAGGATCAGGAAAAACACTTCTAGCATGTCAAGTTGCTTTGGATGGTCTTATACGAAGACACTATTCAAAAATAATAATTACCAGACCAACAGTTTCAAAAGAAGAAATAGGATTTTTACCTGGAGACTTAAGAGAAAAAATGGATCCTTGGATTCAACCTATTTACCAAAATATGTATGCTTTATATGATAAAGTAAAAGTAGAAAAATTAATTGAGGATGGTAAAATAGAAATAGTTCCTTTAGCATTTATGAGAGGAAGAACATTTTTAGATTCTTGTATTGTTGTAGATGAAGCTCAGAATGTTACTCATGAACAAATGGAAATGATTTCAACCCGAATAGGATTAAGATCAAAAATGATTATTTGTGGTGATGATCACCAAGTAGACTTAAAATCAAAACGAGAATCTGGTTTTAGATTTTTATATTCAGCAGCCCGTAAAGTGAAAAATATGTGTTCTATTACTTTAATTCAAAATCACAGGGATCCAATTGTGGATAATTTGATTGAAATTTATGAAGAAGCTGAAAATAAAGGGATTATTAAAGGGACCTCCGGCACTAGCGGAAAAGCTAGGCGATAGTCCTAAAAATTTAAAAGGGGCTTAGCAATTAAGCCTCTTTTTTTATATATTTATAACAAAAATAATTATGGCATCAATACTTACTCCATCAGCATTTCAAATTAAAATAAAGGAGGAACACGTAGTTAAGGGTATTAAAACTACAAATGAAACTTTTTTTACATTAGGGAATATTACTAATGTAGATAGAAGAATAGTTACAATACCAGCTCAAACTCCAATTGATTTATTTAATGTCAATGGGGTAAGACCTTCAGCAGGAACTTTTCCATCAAGTAGTATGAAATATGCTAGGATTACTAATTTAGACACAACATCTTCATTAGCAGTTTCTTTTACATCATCAAAGTCACCTGATGGGATAGGCGTTATAGGTACGGATTTAACTTCATCTTATACAAGCGGTGGTGTTGGGGGTGTAATTGGGTTATACGCAGGTGTACCAACTACATCAAGTATTAGTGGTAGTGGAATGACATTAGATGTTGTGGTTTCATCATCTTTAGTAATGAGTCAAAGTTTAGGAATAAACACAGCTCCTACTGATTGTGCTACTGGGACATATAATGTAAATTTAGTAGGAGGCAGCGGTACTGGAGCAACAGCTCAAGCAGTAGTTACAGGAGCAAATCCATCTACACCAACATTGTCAACTGTAATGGTATTAAATCCTGGAAGAGGATATGTAGTAGGAGATTCATTAACAATTGCAAGCGGAGATTTAGGAACGGGACAATTAGTAACAAATTTCCCTTTTACTAATAACGGTTTAATTCCTAATGTAACAAATAATATAACAAGAGAAATAGCAGTTTATACAGCTACAGGCCAAGGTGGTACCGTTAGTGTAAAGTCAGATGGTGGTGTAATTACAGTAGTAAAACCAGTAAATATAGGAACAGGATATTTAGAAAATCAAACAATTACAATATCTCAAGATCAATTAACTAATGTAGGGTTTGGAGTAGTAAGTTCAGATTATACTAATACATTAATATCAGATGATGTTGCTAATTCATCTGCAGCATCTATGTTAGCCTTAACTAGTAGTAATATAAACACAAACGTATTTCAAGCAAAAATAGCAGCAGGCGGAAGTGGGTATGAAGTAGGAGAAACAATTACAGTAAATGGTACTGAAATTGGTAATTCAACAGATGCAGTATTTACTTTAACATTAAATGATTTTACAGAAAATGGAGCAAGAAGTTATTGGACGATGGATGTATTACCTACATCATCTTTAATGTTTTCAAGCCCTCAAGTTACAGGAAGTACATTTAACGGCTTCTTTGAGCAAGATATAGAATTTGTTTCTGTGTATGCTGAAACAGAAAGAATGGATGTTGAATACGTAGTTGTTAACTCAGATAACGCATAAATAAAAAACTATGGCAAACATACCAATATGGCCCGGATCTAGTTCATTCCACCCAGGAGATACACCTTTTGGGTTTTATGATAATGACCCTGAATTTCAAATAGACGCAGATAAATTTTCAACTTTTGCAGCAAGAAGATTAGGATATCCTATTGTGGATGTTGAACTTCAAGATTTAAATTTTTATGCTGCTTTTGAAGAAGCAGTAACAATATATGCTAATGAATTGTACGGGTTTAAAATTAGAGATAATTATTTAACTTTAGAAGGGGCAGATGCTTCTACTATGGACATTGAAAATTCAATTGTTGTCCCAAATCTAGGAAGAATAATTCAAATGTCAGAACAATATGGAGTTGAAGCTGGTACTGGTGGTAATGTTGACTGGCACACAGGTCATATTAATTTAACAAAATCAGTACAAGATTATAATTTAGAAGAATGGGCAAAGGATACTATCCCACATTATAAGGATCATGATATAGAAATTATGAGAGTTTTTTATGAAGCTCCACCTGCAATGTTAAGATTTTTTGATCCTTATGTAGGAGCAGGGATGGGTACTATGGATATGATGGATACTTTTGGTTGGGATGGGTTTTCTCCTGCTGGTGTAAATTTCATGTTAATGCCTATTAATTATGATTTACAAGTTATCCAACAAATAGAATTTAATGACATGATCAGAAGAGCAAATTATTCTTTTGAAATGCATAACAATAATTTAAGAATTTTCCCAATACCAGATGGGAATGTTCCAAAATTATACTTTGAATACATTCTTGACTCAGAAAGATCTTCAGCATCCTTTGTAGTAGGGGGAAGTAGTACTATTACTAACATATATGATGTACCTTATAAAAATCCAAATTACGATGACATCAACTCAGTTGGTAGAAGTTGGATATTTGAATATGCTTTAGCTTTATGTAAAGAAATGTTAGGGTATGTTAGAGGTAAATATCAAGTAGTCCCTATTCCTGGAGACAATGTTACATTAAATGCAAATGATTTAATTACAGCCGCAACTGGTGAAAAAGAAAGATTAATTGATAGATTAAGAGCTTATTTAGGAGAAACATCAAGAGAAAAATTACTAGAAAGAAGAACAGCCGAAAGCGATTTTATTGAAAAAGAATTAGGCAAGGTTCCATTTCCAATTTATATAGGATAATATGGCATTATTTGGAGGAGCAAGAGACATAAGTTTATTTAGGCACCTAAATAGAGAGTTAATGGCGGATATCATTACTCAGCAATGTTCTTTTTATAAGTTTAAGTTAGAAGAAACTAAAGTAAACATATATGGAGAAGCAGCAGAGGAAAAATTCTACATGGGTCCTGTTTTACTAAATTGTCTTATTGAAAGATTAAATGAAGAATTTCCTGAAACAGATTTAGGTACTGACTTTACTTGGGGTGCTACCTTTAAATTTTTAAGAGATGATTTATTAGGAAAAATGGAAGAATTTAATTTAGATTTTGCACCTACAAACTATCAATACGGAGCTGATTTAGTTCCTGAAGTTGGAGATATAATTTTATATAATGAAGGATATTATGAAGTAGATAATGTAAATGCTAATCAGTATTTTATGGGTAAAAACCCAGATTATCCTAACTCACCTCAATTACAAAACCCAGGCTTAGAAAACTTTGGTACTTCAGTTTCAATTATAGTTGAAACACATTACGTACCTGCTGATAAGGTTGGTATTACACAAGAAAGATTGTATACTGGAAATAATTCAAACCCATCACTAAATGGCTAAAAGAGGAAAAATACCAACACCTAAAACCCAAAGAGAAATATTAAATTCTCAAATTGACCCCTACAGCCCACCAGCTGGTTCTCCTGGGTTTTCGGATACAGGTAATCCTAATAATGCGGATGTCCCAAATAGAGGTAATCAGGTATCATTTAGAGATGATACTACTAAACCTTTTAGTTTAGGAATTAAAGATATAGATGAAGCTATTGCTTATTATATGGAAGAAGTAATTCAACCTACAGTAATGCAAAATGGGGCAGTGCAACAAGTGCCATTTATTTATGGTTCTCCTGAAAGGTGGAAGCAGGTACAAAAAGATGGATATTATAGAGATAAAAAAGGTAAAATTATGTTACCTTTAATTACTTTTAAACGTAATAATATTGAAAAAGTCCGAAATATAGCTAATAAATTAGATGCAAATAATCCCCACAATGTAAATATCTTCCAAAAACAATATAGTGTTAGTAATGCTTATGATAATTTTGATATATTAAATAATAAAAGACCTGATAAGGTTAATTATGCAGTAGTAGTACCTGACTATGTAAATATTACTTATGATTTTATTGTTGCTACTTATTACATAGAACAATTAAATAAGATAGTTGAAGCTATTAATTACGCTTCAGATTCTTATTGGGGTAATCCTGAAAGATATCAATTTAGAGCTAGGATAGATAATTTTGCCACTCCAGTACAGGTAGAACAAAAAGGAGAAAGATCAGTTAAAGCAACATTTAGCTTAAAATTATATGGGTATTTAGTCCCTGATACAGTTCAAAAACAATTAAACGCAATAAAAAAATTCAATACCCCCACACAAATTATATTTAATATGGAAACAGTACAAAGTATAGAAGAGTTAAATCAAATAAAAAAATTAAATAATTCCCGTCTTAGCATCCAAACGGATAACAACTTTACAGAATTTCCAAAATCTGGGAAATAATACTATTTTTTGTAATATTTATAAATAAAATTAGATGGGTATAATATTAAGACAGAACAAAGGTTCCGAGTTAACATTCGCAGAAGTAGATGGCAATTTCCAGTCACTCTACTACTCTAGTTCTCTGTCTGGTACTAATCTTCAATTCTTTTTTGCAAGTAGTAGTGTAACACATAGTATAGACTTACAGGATGTTCCTGGATTTACAGGAGTTACAATTGAAAGTGGAAGTACTTTAATAAGTAATGGTGTTCAAACTCTAAATTTTTTAGGAGATGGTATAGCTAGTATAACAAACTCTCCACTAACCAACCAAGTTGATATTAATATCCAAGGTGGTGGTGGTGGTGGTTCTGGAACAGGAATATTCCAATTATTAGGAGCTACAGATATATATTTTGCAACCTCTTCATTACAAGTTACAGCTAGTACTTACCAAGAATCTGAGTATACTACTATAGGCGTAACACAAAATCCAAACAATGATGGTACAGGAGGTAATGTAGCTAAATATGGAATGATGTTTAGCCAATCTGTATGGCATTATACGGATAATGTAGGTTACCCAACATCAAAAGCATGGCAAACAGATTTAGAAGGATCAGTATTTAATAATTATGATCAAAACACAGATACTGCAGAAATATTAAGATTTATAGCAACTCAATTAAGTGAATCATCACCAGATGTTTCACCTAATGCTCGTTTTTACTCAGGTACTTCTGAAGTAAAATCAAACACGGGTACTACAACAGAACCCGGAGCTTATGTTCCACAAAATTCTACAGATACAACACTTATTTATTTGCAAAGTAAGGGATTTGCAGTTGCAGGTCAGACATTATTCCCCGGGGTATCACCTATTTATAATAATTCTAACTACAATATAAAATACACATCAGTTGCTGCTGGAAGCACAACATGCCCATCATCATCTGATGATCCTACTTTTCAACTTTTTAATTTAGGGTTAGTTAACTCTTCATTTACAACATCTGGGTCTTTAAGGAGAAGTTTTTCAGATAATTCTTCACAAACAATTACTACAGCTGTTGAAAATCAATTTACTTTAGTAAAAACACCCCCACCATTTAATACAACTAATGGTCAAACAATAGGAGCTATTCCAACAGTAGGAGGTTTACCTATAAAATACCAAGATGGTAAATTTACAACTATATTTCAAAATAGTTTATATAATGGTGGTATTTCATTTACAACAAAGGAATCAACAGGATATTATTATTTATCATCTTCAATAGGAGTACAATCAGGCTCTTCTAATTATACTACTTTTTACGAGCAGGATGAAGAAGTCTTTTATACAGATATAGTAAATGGTGATTTTACTCAATTAATATCCTTTGGAAATGAAACATTAAATAGTATAGGACTTGCAACTAGGTCATTATCTGGTGCTCCATATGTAAATTCAGCTCAGTGGAAACATGGAATTGAACTTTATGGTTTATTTACTCCTATGTATTCAGCTAACTCATTATTTGCAGATTTAGTAGATAATAATTCAATGGTTACATTATCTAACCCAACAACGAATGTTTTTCAAGGTAGTACAACGGGAGCAACAGTTCAAACATCTAATTTTATATTTGGGACTGGAGGTACACCAGTAAGAGCAGTAGGAACAATTCCTGTACAAGGTGATCAAGTTACATTAAGTGCAAGTGTTGACTTTAATTCTTTTGGAACTGGTAATACTAATATTACTCAAACATCAATATCACCTTTAACTTTTGATATTACAGCTAGAGGTAGAAACTTTGCAGGAGCATTAAATAATGTTAACACAGAACAAGTAACCTTTTTCACCCCCGGAACTTTTGGTGCAGAAGTATTATCTGGTTCTATGGCTTATTATGGTAGAAGCCAAGGATATGATGGTGGTTCTTTAACAGGAACTTCAGGTAATACTATATTTACCGAACAACTTACAGGAGAAGATTTTAGAATAATAATTAATGATAAATTATTAACAGGGTCGTATGCTAGTGGTGATAAACCAACAACAAGTACAGACGTATTGTATGTCCAACCTCCCTTAGAATTACAAGTAAAACCAGGATACTTAATCACTCCAGCAGGAACATATGGTTATTGGTTACCCGCAAACCCTAGTGCTAATGCTTACCAATATTATGCTAGAGCTTTTCAAAGAAATTTATCGAATGGGGCTAGTGATGTAACTGCTAGTTTTGGAGCAGCTTTAAATACTTGGGATAGCACAGCTAATGGAGTATCCGTATCATTTTTATTTTCAGGATCAGGAGCCCAAGCATACACTAACCCAAGAATTTTTGATCCAGCAACTACTGTAGGGGATGCCTTACAGATAGGTATAACAAATAATAATTTTACAAACCCATTTAGTGATCCAATTGATTTATATGCCTGCAAAACAGGTACAGTAAGAGGAAGTGGTGTTAATACAAGTTATGAATTCCCTCTTTTAAATGGAAATGGTATGACTTTAGATCAGTCAACACAGGACTTTATAGTTATAATAAGGTATAAAGGAGATCCAGTTCCAGTAGAAGATATAAACATAACGATTACGTAAAAGAATAAAGATATAGAATGGCATTAGATAAAATAAAAAAGTCGAATAGGTTACTCCAGAGTAAAAGATATACTATGGAGCAGAGTACTGATGCTCAGGAAGCATTCACAAGAACTCTCGACATTAATGCTGGTGATGTTTATATAAGAGAAAATTTTGTTCCCTTAAATAATTTACCATTTTCTGGTAGTGGACAGAATCAAGGTACAATAGAATCAGGTTCAGCTTTAGCACCTGTTGATATTGTAAAGTTTCACTTCCAACACCAATTAACACCATCTTCAGTTGTTAATGGTACTAAAACAGAAGTATTCTTCTTTATATCAAAATCAGCACATGATCCTACAGTAGCAGTTACTCCTCAAATTATACAGGATGGTCAACAAACAAGCTTTTTATCACCAAAATACTCAGATGCTTCCTTAACATTTAAAAATACTGAGGATAATGTACCCGCAGGAAACGGTACACCTGGATATAATGTTACTGTTAGAGTAAATGGTACTGAGCAAGATGCAGCCTTTTATCAGTTTGATTATAAAACAGGTGTAATACAATTCGTAGATAATTCAGTATCACCAACAACAGGAGATACTGTTGTTTTATCAGCATACCAATATGTAGGTCCTACATTAGCAGATGGTGGTGTTGGAGGTGGAAGTGGTTTTCCATTTTCAGGGTCAGCACAAATAACAGGATCAGTTGGAGGTGTTCCTGGAGGGTTTGCAGTAACAGGTAGTAGTACTTTTGATGTAAGTGGTACCGGAGATGATTTTTCTATAATATCAGCTCCAATACAAGATAGACCTGAATTATTAACATATAACCCATCAACAGGTCTTATAGGATATGTAAATGCAACTAGTGGTACAAGTGGAATTTCAGGAACAAGTGGTACAGCAGGTCAATCCGGAACTTCAGGTACTTCAGGAACAAGTGGTTCATCAGGTACAAGTGGTACTTCAGGAGAAGATGGAATATCAGGCACTTCAGGAACATCAGGCACAAGTGGTTCATCAGGTACAGCAGGTACAAGTGGTGAAAGTGGAACTAGTGGATCATCAGGTACAAGTGGTACTTCAGGAGAAGATGGAATATCAGGCACTTCAGGTGTAAGTGGCACTTCAGGATCTACAGGTACTTCAGGTACATCAGGTACAGACGGAGTAGCAGGTACTTCAGGTGTAAGTGGCACTTCAGGATCTACAGGAACATCAGGTACATCAGGTACAGACGGAGTAGCAGGTACTTCAGGTAAAAGCGGAACTTCAGGTTCAACAGGTACTTCAGGTACTTCAGGAGAAGATGGAATATCAGGCACTTCAGGTGTAAGTGGCACTTCAGGTTCATCAGGAACATCAGGTACTTCAGGTACAAATGGATTAGCAGGCGAAAGCGGTTTAAGCGCTACAAGTGGCTCTTCAGGAACAAGTGGTATTGATGGTACTTCAGGAACTTCAGGTGTAAGTGGAACATCAGGTTCTAATGGTACATCAGGTACATCAGGTACAGACGGAGTAGCAGGTACTTCAGGTAAAAGTGCTACTTCAGGATCTACAGGTACTTCAGGTACATCAGGAGCAGACGGGGTAGCAGGTACTTCAGGAGTAAGTGCAACTTCAGGATCAACTGGTACGTCAGGTACTTCAGGAGAATCAGGTATTGCAGGAACAAGTGGCCTAAGTGCAACTTCAGGGTCAACAGGTACTTCAGGTACTTCAGGTACAAATGGAGTGGCGGGTGAAAGTGGCCTAAGTGCAACATCCGGATCATCAGGTACTTCAGGAGTAGATGGTACTTCAGGTACATCGGGTGTAAGTGGAACTTCAGGATCAACAGGTACATCAGGTACATCAGGAGAATCAGGTATTGCAGGAACAAGTGGCTTAAGTGCTACTTCAGGATCTACAGGTACTTCGGGTACATCAGGAGCAGACGGGGTAGCAGGTACTTCAGGAGTAAGTGCAACATCCGGATCATCAGGTACATCAGGTACATCAGGAGAAGACGGGGTAGCAGGCACATCAGGTGTAAGCGCAACTTCAGGATCAACTGGTACATCAGGTACAAATGGTACAGACGGATTAGCTGGAGAAAGCGGTTTAAGTGCTACAAGTGGTTCATCTGGAACTTCAGGAGTAGATGGTACTTCAGGAACTTCAGGTGTAAGTGGAACATCAGGTTCTAATGGTACATCAGGTACATCAGGAGAAGACGGGGTAGCAGGCACATCAGGTGTAAGCGCAACTTCAGGATCAACAGGAACCAGTGGTACTTCAGGAGAATCAGGTATTGCTGGAACTAGTGGGGAAAGTGCAACATCTGGATCAACAGGTACTTCTGGTACTTCAGGACAGAGTGGTAAATCAGGAACAAGTGGCCTAAGTGCAACTTCAGGATCATCAGGTACTTCAGGTACTTCAGGTAAAAACGGAGTAGCAGGAGAAAGTGGCTTAAGTGCAACATCAGGTTCATCAGGAACAAGTGGTGTTGATGGTACTTCAGGTACAAGTGGTGTAAGTGGAACTTCAGGTTCAACCGGTACTTCAGGTACTTCAGGTACAAATGGAGTAGCAGGAACATCAGGCAATAGTGCAACATCAGGTTCAACAGGTACTTCAGGTACTTCAGGACAAAGTGGTAAAGCAGGAACATCAGGAGCAAGTACAACATCTGGTTCAACCGGTACAAGTGGTACTTCAGGAGAAGACGGAATAGCAGGAACAAGTGGCCTAAGTGCAACTTCAGGATCAACAGGTACATCAGGTACAAATGGTTTAAATGGAGTAGCAGGTGAAAGCGGTTTAAGTGCAACTTCAGGTTCATCAGGAACTTCAGGAGTAGATGGTACTTCAGGTACATCGGGTGTAAGTGGAACTTCAGGTTCTAAGGGTACTTCAGGAACTTCAGGAGAAGATGGAGTAGCAGGCACATCAGGAGTAAGTGCAACTTCAGGAACTTCAGGTTCAACAGGAACAGTAGGTACAAGTGGTTTAAATGGAAAATCAGGTACTTCAGGAACAAGTGGAACTTCGGGTTCAATGGGAACAGTAGGTACTTCAGGGCAAAGTGGTAAAAATGGAACATCAGGAACAAGTGGAACTTCGGGTTCAGCAGGAACAAGTGGAACAAATGGATTAGCAGGTGAAAGTGGCCTAAGTGCTACAAGCGGTTCATCAGGTACATCAGGAGTAGATGGTACTTCAGGTACTTCAGGTGTAGCAGGTACTTCAGGTTTAAGTGCAACCTCAGGATCATCAGGAACTTCAGGTACAAATGGTAAAAACGGAGTAGCAGGTACTTCAGGAGTAAGTGCAACTTCAGGTTCAACAGGTACTAGTGGTACAAATGGTAAAAATGGAGTAGCAGGTACCTCAGGTGTAAGTGCAACTTCAGGATCAACAGGAACATCAGGTACAAGTGGTTTAAATGGAAAATCAGGTACTTCAGGAACAAGTGGAACTTCGGGTTCAACAGGAACAAGCGGGACAAATGGATTAGCAGGTGAAAGCGGTTTAAGTGCTACAAGCGGTTCATCAGGTACTTCAGGAGTAGATGGTACTTCAGGTACAAGTGGTGTAAGTGGCACTTCAGGATCTACAGGAACATCAGGTACATCAGGTACAGACGGGGTAGCAGGTACTTCAGGTGTAAGTGCAACTTCAGGTTCAACAGGTACTTCAGGTACTTCAGGACAAAATGGTATAGCAGGAACAAGTGGCTTAAGTGCAACATCAGGTTCTACTGGTACATCCGGTACTTCAGGACAAAGTGGTAAAGCAGGTACCTCAGGTAAAAGTGCAACTTCAGGATCAACAGGAACATCAGGTACTTCAGGTAAAAACGGAGTAGCAGGCGAAAGTGGCTTAAGTGCAACATCAGGTTCATCAGGAACTTCAGGAGTAGATGGTACTTCAGGAACTTCAGGTGTAGCTGGAACATCAGGTAAAAGTGCAACCTCAGGATCATCAGGAACTTCAGGTACAAATGGTAAAAACGGAGTAGCAGGTACTTCAGGAGTAAGTGCAACTTCAGGTTCAACAGGTACTTCTGGTACTTCAGGACAAAGTGGTAAAAGCGGAACCAGTGGCTTAAGTGCAACTTCAGGATCAACAGGAACATCAGGTACTTCAGGAGAAAGTAATTTAAGTGGTACTTCAGGCTCATCTGGAACATCAGGTACTTCAGGATCAAGAGGTACTTCAGGTACTTCAGGAGAAGACGGAGTAGCAGGAACATCCGGAAAAAGCGCAACTTCAGGTTCTACTGGTACATCAGGTACAAACGGTCAATCAGGTAAAGCAGGTACTTCAGGTTTAAGTGCAACTTCAGGATCAACAGGTACTAGTGGTACAAATGGTAAAAACGGAGTAGCAGGCGAAAGTGGCTTAAGTGCAACTTCAGGGTCATCAGGAACTTCAGGGGTAGATGGTACATCCGGTACTTCAGGTGTAGCAGGAACTTCAGGAGTAAGTGCAACATCTGGTTCAGCAGGTACTTCAGGTACTTCAGGTAAAAATGGAGTAGCAGGAACTTCAGGTAAAAGCGCAACTTCAGGTTCAGGAGGTACTGCAGGTACTTCAGGTAAAAACGGAGTAGCAGGTACTTCAGGAGTAAGTGCAACTTCAGGTTCAACAGGTACTAATGGTACAAGTGGTAAAAATGGAGGAGCAGGTACAAGTGGTAAATCAAATACTTCAGGTTCATCAGGAACATCAGGTACTTCAGGAACAAATGGATTAGCAGGTGAAAGTGGTTTAAGTGCAACTTCAGGTTCATCAGGAACTTCAGGAGTAGATGGTACTTCAGGAACTTCAGGTGTAGCTGGAACATCAGGCAAGAGTGCAACATCAGGTTCTTCAGGTACATCGGGTACAAATGGTAAAAATGGAGAAGTAGGTACATCAGGTAAGAGTGCAACTTCAGGATCTACAGGTACATCCGGTACTTCAGGTAAAAATGGAGTAGCAGGTACTTCAGGAGTAAGTGCAACTTCAGGATCAGGAGGTACTTCAGGTACAAATGGTAAAGACGGAGTAGCAGGCACATCAGGTAAAAGTGCAACATCAGGTTCTAGTGGTACTGCAGGATCCTCCGGTATAGATGGTGGTAGTGGAGAAAGTGCCTTAAGTGGAACTTCAGGCTCATCTGGAACATCAGGCACATCAGGTAAGAATGGAGTAGCAGGTACATCAGGAGTAAGTGCAACATCTGGTTCTACGGGTACTTCAGGTACATCAGGTAAAAATGGAGGAGCAGGCACATCCGGAAAAAGCGCAACTTCAGGTTCAGGAGGTACTGCAGGTACTTCAGGTAAAAATGGAGTAGCAGGCACATCAGGAGTAAGTGCAACATCAGGATCTGCAGGTACATCGGGTACAAATGGTAAAAACGGGGGAGCAGGTACTTCAGGAGTAAGTGCAACTTCAGGTTCAACAGGTACTAGTGGTACAAATGGTAAAAACGGAGTAGCAGGAGAAAGTGGCCTAAGCGCAACTTCAGGATCATCAGGTACATCGGGAGTAGATGGTACTTCAGGTACATCAGGTAAAAGTGGAGTAGCAGGTACTTCAGGTAAAAGCGCAACTTCAGGATCAGGAGGTACTTCAGGTACAAATGGTAAAAATGGAGGAGCAGGCACATCAGGTAAGAGTGCAACTTCAGGTTCAACAGGTACATCCGGTACTTCAGGTCAAAATGGAGAAGCAGGAACTTCAGGTAAAAGTGGTAAAAGTGGTACTTCAGGATCAACAGGTACATCAGGTACATCAGGTAAAACT